>ENA-UOUZ01001630-UOUZ01001630.1-mixed-culture-metagenome-genome-assembly--contig:-NODE-1630-length-14157-cov-95.589987_pt1 | contig 14157 bp, 5 predicted proteins | sample MGYA00238154_ERZ761575 | MGnify/ENA primary metagenome ERZ761575 (study PRJEB28896, sample SAMN07631632) | mixed culture metagenome | isolation source: Freshwater growth medium | place: USA...
TCGCACTTGAGCTCGCACTTGAGCTCGCACTTGAGCTCGCACTTGAGCTCGCACTTGAGCTCGCACTCACCCTCGACGAAAGTGCACGAGGGCTCGGGCTGGTGGGCGAGGCGGCGGCGGCGGCGGCGGCGGCCCCCATTGGCTTGACCATCAAGGCGCTGGGCTGCCTCACAGAACGACCTGGCACGGCGAGCTCTGTCGCAGTGAGCATCGGCGCCGATGTGGTTCGCCGATGAGCCTTCTTGGATGGCGCCGGAGTGGGCACTTGGTGGCTCTCTGTAGTAGTAGTAGTAGTAGTAGCCTTGGCAAGAGGTTGCACGGTCGCGGGCGTTTCCTTGGCAGAAAGGCGAGCGCTACCCAAATTAGGCAGGTACCCACGCTCTTGAGCCTCCTTGGCGGAGAGGATTGCGATGGCGCCGCGCTCGCGAAGGAGCTTGACCATCTCGAGCGCGTGCAGTGGGTTGCCTTCGGAGCGTTGTGAGACGAGTTGCACGAGCTCGCGCGGAAGGGCTGCGGACTCCACGTCGAGCTGATGAGATATCATCGCGCGCAGCTCCGTGTCGGCCAGCCCGGCCAGATGCATTGCATGCTCTGCACGCCGTGCCTCCCGGTACAGGTCGAAGGCGTCGAGCGGCGCCCGGGCAGTGGCGCCGTTGCGAAAGGAATCGCTTGGTACGGCGCTCGCGGGGGCGCTCGCGGGGGCGCTCGCGGGGGCACTCGAGGGGGCGCTCGGTGCGGCGCTTGGTACGGCGTTCGGTCCGGTGCCACCCTGGCGAGTGTCGTCGAGGAGCGAGGAGCGTGTGAGCACTACGAGGAGTAGCCTGCCGTGAAGCAGCGGCATCACCTGCTTGATCAGTCGCCACGAGGCCGAGTCCATCCAGTGACAGTCCTCGAGGGCCAGCACGCCGCGCACGCCTCCAAGTTTAATCTCGAGGACGCGCGTCATCACCTTGAGTTGATTCACCTCTCGGATGCGGTTCGTCATGCCGCGAGTGACCGCATTGTCCACGATGTGCGCGTAGGCCGTCCCACGCGTGCTCGCGAGCACCGGGTTGAGGAGAGGCGCCAGCTGTCGCACGGTCTCGTCCTCGAGCAGCTTGGCATCACGCGCGGGGTGGACCGTCATCCCCACAGTGGTGGGGCATAGGACTGTTGAGAGCGCGTCCTTCCAGCGCGCCGCCGCCGAAGGCCCAGCCGGCGCGCTCGTCGGCGACGGCAGCGGCAGCGTCGGCGAGACCTCGATCGAGCTGACGAGACCTGACGAGACCTCGACGGAGCTGACGGGCGCCGGCGGGTCGAGAGGCGATGCACCCTTGAGGGCGCCACTATCGCCTGAACGGAGTGGGATGGCGAGGCCCAGCGTCGTGCCGAGCGTCTCCACGACGCTGCCCACGACGACGCTGCCCGCCGTTCGGACTCGAAAGTTCTTTGGGAGCGTCTGGCGCGACTCGGCACTGCGCTCGGCACGGCGCGGCGGCGGCGGGGGCGACGGCTTGGCAAGCGTGTTCGGCTCCAATGAGGCTACTTGCTCGAGACGGCGCGTATTCGGTTCGCGACCGATCGAATCCACACGTGCAGCGAAGGCCGCATCCAGATCGGACGACACGGCAATGAACGCCTTGTGCTCGGCGCGCAGATGCAGGGCGCATTGCACGCGAACCTCGCCGTGGTGGGCGGCGCCATGGTGGGCAGCGTCGTGGTGGCCGAGATGCAGGGCGCATTGCACGCGTACGTCGCCGCCGGCCGTTGTCGACGTCGTTAGTTGCACCGACGCGTTGTTGTTCTCGTCCGCAACGCCGGCTGCGCCCTCGCCCTCGTCCTCACCCTCGCCCTCGTCCTCGCCCTCGCCCTCGTCCTCGCCCTCGCCCTCGCCGCCGTCCCCCGCGCCAGCATCCTCGAGCGCCGTCCCGAGCGCGACCCCGGCGTCCGCGGTCGCCCCCCCGGAGGCTGCCCCCCCGGAGGCCGCCCCCCCGAACCATCGACGGCTTGAGACCGTCGTCATTCTCTTGAGCGAGCGTTGACGGAGGGGCATCGAGATCGAGGTCATCGAGAGACGCTTCGGAAGCTCCACCGACACGTCCTCCTCCGAGGCGCCCGCGACGGCGCTAGCGTCGTCGCGGGCGAGCTGGGGCTGGACCTTGGAGAGTCGCGACAGAGCGGACAGAGAGGGTTCCGGCTCCACCTCTCGCACCGCGGCCGAGAGGGTGGCGAGCTGCGCGACCGTCTCCGGTGCAAGCAGCATGCGGAAGATCGCCTTCCAAATATAGAAAGGGGTGGTCGCCTCGATCGCCACGGCCGCAGATTCGAACACCATCGGCGTCTGCTGTCGTGCGTGGCCTAGAAAGGAGCGGAGCAGCATGCTCTTGCCGATGCCGGTGGCGCCGACGACAAATATGGGAGCAGCCATCCCAAATATGGGAGGAGCCATCAAGTTTCGTGAGGCGAGCGAGGCGGCCGAGTTTGCAGCCCCCTGAGGGCCACTGATGACCTCTGATTGCCATTGATGGGAGAGCGCAGCCCCCGCTGCCGAGAGCGCCGTCGCGGGCGCACCCACGTCCTCGCCGCCCTCGAGCGCCGTGTTGAGCAGCTCGCACAGCCGCGCGAGCTCCGTCGCGCGCCCCACCAACACCTTGCGAGCTCGCAGCTCGGTGCCCAACTCGGCGCCCCCCAGCCCGCCGCGCTCGGCAGCGCGCTGCACTGAGCCCGGAGCGCCGACGCGCGAGGGGAGCTTCTGAGCCCCTCCTCTGCATGGGCGCTGTACTGGGCGCACACCAAGACCCTGGATGAGACCCTGGATCCGGCTCGGCACCTCCTGACCGAATGCGGCCTGTGAATCGGCCACCGCGGCCGAGGCCGCCTCGGCCGGCTGCGTCGCCTCGAAGATGGGCAGTGGCTCAGCGATGCCCTTGAAGGCGTGCGGAGGTAGCGTGAGGAACGCGCAGAGCTGCGCGAGCTCGGGGCACAGAGCGAGGCATCAGAGGTCATCAGAGGCTATCAGCGGCCATCAGAGGTCATCAGAGGCCATCAGCGGTCATCAGCGGTCATCAGAGGCCATCAGCGGTCATCAGCGGTCATCAGAGGCCATCAGCGGCCATCAGCGGTCATCAGAGGCCATCAGCGGCCATCAGAGGTCCTCAGCACACCTGGGCGAGCTCGGGCGAGCGCTCGAGCGACACGTTGACAGCATCGCGCACCTCTTGCGACACTATGACGCACCCCGCAAGGCCCTCCTTCTCCGCACGCTTGGCGGCGTGCGACATGAGGCGTGCGGCGAGGTTGACACGTGCGCCGGCGAGGGTGTACTCGCGCCGGCGAATCGAGCCCGCCTCGCCGCAGAAGACGGTGCCGCTCGTGATGCCGATTGCGGGGATGAGGCCGCGCTGTCCCGAGCGTGGTTGGTTACAGTGCGGCAGTTCGGGTAGGAGCTTCCACAGCTCGACGGAGGCGACCACGGCGCGGGACTCGTCATCTTCGTGATGCCGGCCAGGCATGCCAAAGCCAACGAGGAAGCGCACTCCCTTGTCGTCGCAGATGAGGCGCAGCACCTGGCCGCCGTACCGGCAGATGGTCGTCTGCACCACCTTGACGGCCGCGTGCAGGGTCCGGAGTGACGAAACCTCGCACAATCTCGGACCCAGCCCCGCAATCTTGATGAAGACCGAGACGAGCTTCCGACTCTCCGAGAGCCACCCATCTCGCGCACCTGATGAGGGAGGCAATCAGCATGCAATCAGCATGCAATCTCTCCGAGAGCCACCCATCTCGCGCACCCGCCTCGACGCGTTCCTCGACGAGCAAGGGGACAAAGGAGCGCAGCAGCAGCTCGAGACGCTCGCGACGACGCTGCTGCTGCTGCTGCTGCGCGACGAGCTCCGCCGCGTCGGTGGAGAGCTCATCGCTCGAGCGCGGTGCTGCCTTGCGCACGATCCATGACCTCGTGCGCTGGGGCTTGGGACGCGCCGCCCCCTCGCCGCCCACAAACGAGCCCTTGGACGAGGTCGCCGCTCGGCGCAGCGAGGGAGCAGAGCTCGGGGGCGCGCGACTCGCGACGGCTTCCTGCCTCGAAGCTTGGAGCGAGGCAGAGAAGGCGACTTCCCTCCCTGGGGAGGTGAGTGAGTCGGAGAAGGTAGCTTCCCTCAGAAGCACACGTCGCGAAGGGGAGGGAATCTCCCCGGAGTCCTCGTCCAGTCCATCCAGGCTCGTCTCGGAGAGGGGGCCCGGGTACGTCGAGGCGAGAGGCTCGTCGAGGTGGGATGCGGAGAGCGCGGACCGCGCGCCGCTGGCTCCGGGATCAGAGGATGCACGCTCTGGGCGGCCCATGGCGCCCGCCACGGCGCCGATGGCAGCGGCCGCTCTCCGAAAGAAGAAGGAGGGTAGGTACTCGACGGCGGCGCTGCTCCTGTTCGCCTCCGAAGGACTTAGCTCGAAGGGGCGGAGGACCCACGCGACGGGATCGGAGCGCAGCAGCGTCTCGAGGACGGACGACGAGTGGCCGACGATCAAGTAAAAGTCGTGCCCACTCCCATTCTTCTCCCAGCTTCCCTTGCGCAGCTTGGCATCGAGCGCCGCCAGAGCTTCGTATCGCTTTCGGTCGTGCCGGTTGAGCTTCTTCGGGCGCGACTCGAGCGCCGCGGCCTCGAGCGCCGTCATGAGCGCCTGCGTCGCGCGCGTCGAGAGCGCGAGCTCGCCCGAGGTTGCGATCTCGCCAGCCTCGCTCATCTGCTCGATGGGCTCGCCCGCGATGAAGAATTCCCACTTGTTCTGTACGCCGCCCACGATGAAGCCGTCGATGAAGCCGGCGCCGATGCCCATGTGCAGCGCGAGGGACACACCCTTCGTCGGCGTGAACCCATGGAACTTGGTGAGCATCGCCAGGCAGCAGCGCGCTGCCTGCAGCACGAGCTCCGGCAGCCCCGCGATCTCGAGGCCATAGAGGAACTGGTTTGGTGGCTCCACACGCGTGCCGGCTCTCTCCGAGGTGATGGTCTCGGGCACGCGCCAGATGACCTGCATCGCGTCGCCCGCGAATTTGATGATGTCGCCACCCGAGGCGAGCACGACGTCGATGAGCTGCTCGAAGAACGAGTTGATGTACTCGTTGAGCAGCTCGGCGCCCACGACGGCGCCGTGCTCTTTGGAGAGCGCCTCGCTCAGCTTGGTGAAGCCACTCACGTCGACGAAGACGACCGCGCCCCAGAAGGAGAGCCGCTCGGGCGGCGAGTCGCTCGTCAGTGGATCGTTACGAAGGGGGCCCGACATGAGGTGATCGATCAAAATCTGCGGCGAGTAGGACGCGAGCACCTCCGTGTTCTCCTGCACCGCCGGCCGTCGTTGCGGCGCTCGTTTGTTGAGCCTCGTACTCGTCCGGGAGAGGGACACGGTCGCGGTGCGCGCTAACGACTCTTCAGTCAACGACTCCATGCTCTGACCCTGCGCCGCCCAGAAGTCGCTCAAGCTGTCGTCCTGCTCCGCCTCGGACTGCAGCGCCTCAGCCAAGGAGGGCTGGGCCAACGACGGACCGAGCGCCCAGCTGACCGAGGGGTTCAAACCAGGGGGTTCTCTGTCAGCGTGGTGCCCTCGCAGCTTGCCTGCTGGCGGGTCCGACATCAATTGCGATCGGAGAATAGCGAGTAAGCGACAGTATACGTCAACGAGTCTTGCCGAAACCGACGATTTGAATTCCTGGATAGGGTTTCGCTCGAAGGGCCCAACCAAATTAGTTACGATTCCGCTACGTCGCTTTCCACAGTGCTCTCGTGCGGAGCAACCGGCTCGTCCTCGTCATCATGCGATCCACCTTGTACTCTCTGCTCTCCGTCGTCAGCACCACGCGGGCGCAGTTCATGGGTTGCACCCGCGACGCGACCAACACGTGCTTGTACCTATGTAGCGACGGCTCGAGCTGGGATCTCTCCGCATTTGCTGTGAGAAAGGCGAGTGCAGGCTATTTCACCGCGCAGGACAATAACGGGTACACTTACTACACGAGCGTGTGCGCGTCTTTAACTTTGAATTGTCACGATGTGGAGGCCCCGTCCGTGATCCAGGCCAGCCAGCCGCCGACCGGCGGCCTCTTCCCGTACTATTACTGCCATAGCGCCGGCCTTTGGTCAGACCAGGTGTGTACCTCTGCGGCCGGCCAGCTCACTTGCCGTTACTCGGGCGGCGAAGAGAGCCGCACATCCCAAGTGGTGTACAGTTGCGGCACGAGCATGCCAGGCACGTACGTGACCACCGAGAATCCGACGGACAACTACGTCATCTCGGCGAGCGCGCCCGACACGTGCCCGACACTGGCACCTCCGCCAGCAGTGGTTGTGGGCGGGCTGTCAGGCGGCGGGCTGTTCCTAATCCTGTTCTCGATAGGAGTGACCGTGTACGCGGGCGGCGGCACCTACTACAACATCAAGTACAAGCAGATGCCGATGCCAGATGCCAAGCAGATGGACGCCTTCCCTCACATTGTGTACTGGCGCGAGCTCCCGGGACTCGTCGTGGATGGTGCGCTGCAAGCACACGGCGCTCGCACGCACGCCACACGACCACCCTCGCAGCAGCGCGCCTCTGCTCCCGTGCTCGTGCGTGAACGCGCGTCGCGAACCGCCCACCTGACACCGTCGCCTTGCATCCACTACGCGTGCGTCGCGCCGCGCCGGTTTCGTCGATTTCGTCACAGGCTGTCGCTTCTCATGGAGGCACGCGAAGCGCGCGGCCAAGGAGGCGCACGATTGGTATTCAGGGATGAGCGCGCCCGAGCTGAAGCAGGGCCTCACAGCGGCCGAGGAGGGCGACGAGCCGCCTAAGTCTAACACCAACGTCGACACCAAGTCCAGTGCCCCTGACTTTTGAAGTTTTGTTGAGCGGGGCGAGACGAAGGATCACCGACAGATTCTCACCGATCAGCGCACGTAGCTTTTTAGTTGACTCTAGTATATATGTATATCGTGAAGCATGCGGATCCTTTGATTTTACATGCGATGGCTCGGCCTGCTCGCGACCCACGAGCGTCAGCCTGGCAAGGCCGCGTCAACGATCGGTCATGATCGTCATGACGAGCGTCGAGCCCACATCGGACCTCGCCACGATGCGGCAGCGCACATCGTGCATGCATCTGAGCGTCTGATGTCTGCTCGAAGGGCCTAACGCCCATCCCGATCCCTGAGTGCACTGAGGGTTCCGAGCGTCCAATTTGGTTGTAAGTCCATGATTGTAAATCCTGCCGCTCCGAAGCATGGTCTCGCATGCACGTAGCATGGTCTCGCATGCACGTGCAAGGCGGCGGGACGGCGCGACAGTTTGGACCAACGGGTTGACGAAGCCATTGACGAAGCCGCTGCCGCGGAGGCCGCCGGAGGACGAGGCGCGCTTAGGGATCAGTAGCAACCCGGGAGCGCGCTCACGCCGCTTCCCCGCGGCTCGGGCGGATACGAGGGCAGCACCGGGATGGAGAGACTCGTGGCCAGCTGCGACGCGAGTGGCCGTTGATCTCGGCCCGAGCCGAAAGCAACCCTGGCCGAGCCTCCATCACGTGTGCCGACAGAGGTGGGCGGGCTGCGCTGCGGAGACGAGAGTCGTGGTCCTCCCGCGCTCCACACCAGCGCGCTCGCACTCGCCGCGCGGAGCGTCGCGCTCTCGGAGCGGGGTGTGAGCGCCGTCGTGCGAGTGTCGGCGAGCCGCTCCCCCGCCCCAAATGGCGGCTGTGGAACCCGTTCCCGTAACGGCGTCCGCGCGTTCTCAGCGACGACCGCCGCGAGGGCTGCTAGGGCGGGCGAGACTGGGGCAACTCGGGGCACGTCCCCGCTGCGGCGCAGCCCCCACGCGAACGCGTTGAGCGATTTCGCCTCCCCGTTCCCATCCATCACTACAGCACCCTCCTGCCGTGCGCCCAAGTCTGCACGGAGACTCTTGGCGATGGTGGAAGAGATCGTATTCGCGGCATGCAGGCGCTCGGCGGAGCGCTCGGCGGGGCTCGCCGGGCGGCGGATCGCCCGCGCGCTCCCAGGGGTGCTCGTCGCGGTGCTCGTCGCGGTGCTCGTCGCGCACGGTGACGCACCCGATGCCCGTGGCGACGCAGGCGCGCCTGAGCGGTGCCGTGGTGAGAGGCCTCGGTTAGCGCCCACTGCTGCTGCGCCGCCGCCGTAGCCGCCGTAGCCGCTCGCCACGCGCACGCCACTGCCACTGCTCGGGCGCGTGAGCGATGCGCTCGCCGCCACCGCCGACGCGGCACGCGAGCCGCCCTTGCCGAAGTAGAGCCGCGCCACACGCTCGTCGAGAGGAAGCGCCTCTGGGGTGCCGGGCATCAGGGGTGAGTAAGCCAGAGCGGCGGCCGGCGGTGGTGGCGGAGGCACCGGCGCAGCCGACGCCGAGGCTGTTCCCGGCGCGCCGCGGTCGAAGAGCGCGGCTGCCGACGGATGGCGCATCCGGAGCAGGCTCACCGCCTCCGCCTGCTCGTCGGGCGCCATGAACGTGAAGGCGTCGACAAACTGGCGCACTAGCGTGACGGACGGCGAGTTATGGACAGATCGCGCCGCTGGCGCGGTACCCGGTGCGGGATTGGCCACGATGAACACGTCGCCCTCTTTGTAGAGCTCCTCATTCGCCTCCTGCCCGACCGAGATGGCCACGCCGCCCACAAGGAAAGCGTAGCCGTGCTCCGGCAGCCGATCGGCGAGTTGGTCTGAAAGGAGCTCGCGCACGGCGGCCAGAGTGAGAGGCGGTGGCGCCCGCACGAGGCCTATGGGCCCAACATCTGCCACCCGAACTGAGAGCATCGTCGGGGTCCTTCGCGATGCGGTTTCATCTGTCGTTTCGAGACTTGCAGAGATTCTTTCACAGCTCACAGCGAGTGAGTGAGTGAGTGAGTGAGTGAGTCTGTGTCTCAATAACTCACTCACTCACTCACTCACAGCGACAGTCAGTTTCGTCGCTGTCCCCCCCGCGCTCCACACCGCCGTCTCAAAGGACGGCTCCCGCCCAGCGCAGTGTCAGTCATCACATCGGTACCGAGAGCTTGTACACTGACTCTCGGTGTTCCAACGTGTTCATTACGTGTTCACGACAATGGTTCACGAACGTGCACGGCAGTCACTCAGTTAGCCCCGGTCCGACAGCTACACTGATGCCCAGCTACATGTAACAACACGGGGAAGCGTGCTTCGCTTACACTGGCGTCAAAGATATGTTTTCACATTCTGATGAACTAAGACACGCCAAGTCCCAGAGAGAGACGGGGCCGGCGGGCCCCGCTTCCACCGCGCCGTCGGGGAATGTGCTCGATACCGCGTCCTACATGTAACATATTCCTGATCTAAGGGGAGGTCTGAGACGTGGGTACGAATGGGATCCCGGATTTGGCGTGGGCGTCTGGCGGTGCTGCGCTGCCCTGATCTAGGGGCCCTCTAGTGGCCTGCTAGTGGCCTGCTAGTGGCGGCCCTCAAATTCCATCTTCGTCGTCGAGGCGTCGTCGAGCCGCGAGCCGGGCTGCCCTCCGAACAGCGCGGGGGCTCCCCTCCTCGGCCTCCTCCCCGCCATCCTCGAGGGCGCTCAGGCAGTTCTTGAGGCCGCGCACGCACGGGGTGACGAGGTACCCTTTCATACAGCGTCCGAGCGCCAGGACGAGCGTCACCGCCGCCGCGACGATGCCCTTGGCGAGCTCCAGGAGTCCAAAGGCAACGCCGCCGACGACGACGACGATGCCCGTGCCGGCGGCTTTGACGAGGGACCATGTGAATTGGGCGACCGCTACGGCGGCGTGCGCGATGGCCTGGGCGGCATAGAGCGCTCCTTGGCCCCCGAGCTGCAGCAGCTTCCACACGCCCGTGACGAGCAGCTCCACCCCGGTGTACAGCCCAAAGGCGATGCTTCCGATGACGGCCCCAATGGCGAGGCCAGTATACTTGACCGCGAGCCAGGCTCCCTTGCCAAGCATCTGCACCGCGAGGAGGGCGTACTCACCCAAGATCCTCGCCGCCGTCGCGAGGCCGGAGGCGACGGCGACGAGGCCCTTGCCGCCCATTTCAAGCAATAGGAGTACCTGCCGACCAACGGTGGCGCTCGCGCTGGCGGCTGCCCGAGCGAGCGCTGCGAGGGCGTGGCCGGTCGCTTGGCATGCATGCATAGCCGCCTCGCCCGACGCTATGGCCCCGCGCGCCGCAATCTTGGCGAGCGCTGCCACTCCGTGACCAGTCGCCACGCATGCAGCGAGCGCCTGCTTGCCCAAGAAGATGGCTGCCTGAGCGATGCCGAACACAATGGCCGCCGGCACCGCGAGGACGCCCATCGCAATGTACTTGAGTCCGATGAGCGTGTGACGGCCGATGAAGACGGCCGCGTTCGCGCACGCCCGTACGAGGGAGCACACGCCGTCGCCCGCCAGATGCAGCCCGTCGCCCGTCGCGCGTGCGAGCTTGGAGGCGAGCTCGGCCAGAGCCATGCCGCCATACGCGAGGCTCTGGCCGAGCTGCACAGCGAGTTGTGTCATCCAGGTGCCTCCAGCGACCGCGACGCTCGCAATCCCCTTCCCGCCCGCCATTACGAGGAACACCGCGCCAGCACCCACCGCGAGCGCGGCCATCGCTATCCCGCCGACGGCCATGGTGACACCCTTGATCGTAACTTGGGCAACCACCCGAGCCATCTCAGCGAGGCGCGTGCACCCGCTCTGAACGGCCTCCAGCAGATGCGTGAGCGTCGCTCCGCACCGCTCAACGAGGGCTGCTCCGCCGTGAGCGATCGCCGCGGAGGCGTACTCGGCCGCCGCCATCGCGGCCGCGGCGGCGAGTGCCGCGACGCTCGCAACGCCGGCCACGCCGGCCGCAGTCGCGCTGGCCAGCGCGACAGCATATGCAGAAGTGGCCTCCGCCGCCTTCACCGCGGCGTGCACGAGCGCTCCTGCGCCAGAGACCGCATGAGAGATCGCGCCAACGAGCGAGTCGAGCGTATGGCCGCACGCCGTGATGAGAAGACTCATCTGTGTGGCGAGGCCCGCCGCACACGCCGCCGCTGTGGCGCCCAGCGACCCAAGGACGCCGCCGCACGCCGCGCCCAAGGCCGCCAGCCCATTGCACGGCGACGTGCCCAGCTGCACGGCGACGTGGGCGACGGCCATAGCCGCACGACCCGCCGCCTCTAGAAGCGATCCGACACAAGCAACCAGCCCAGCCGCGCCGGCTTGGAGCGCGCTGACGATGCTCTGCGTGAGCGCCGAGGCTGCCGACGCGACACGGATCGCCATCGCGGCACAACTCTCGCCACCCGCTCTCGCAAGCTCAGCAGCATATGTTGCGAGGGCAAGCGTGGCGTTGGCGATGCCGAGTGCTAGACCGGTGAGACCATCGGAGCTGCACGCACGCACGAGCGCCAATGCGTGTTCCGCCGTCGCCACCGCCGCCCGCGCTGCCGCGGCCGCGAGCGAGGCAACTCCGTCGCCCGTTGCGCGTACGCAGCCGCCTACTCCTGTGGCGAGGGCGACGAGCGCGCCTCCCACGCCCTCGCACCCGCCCCTTGCAAGGGAGCACCCTGCCTTGGCGCATGCCACGGACCAATCGGCGGCACTGAGCGCCGCGTGGGCCGTAGCCTCACAGATACACCCCAAGCCCATGCACCGACCGCATGCCTCGCACGCGAGCATCGCACCGCCGCAGCCGCCCTTGATGAGCGCAATGGCGTGCTCCAACGTCGCCACCGACGCACTCATCGCCGCCATGGCGAGCGCCGTGAGCGTCGTGCAGCTTGCACGAGGGATCCGCACACAACAAGCCGCTGCCGCTGCCACTGCTGTCGCCACCTTTTCGGCTGCAGCGATCGTAAGCGCCACCACGCGCTCCCGGGCAAGCGTGAGGCACCAACCGGCTCGATGGGTAGCGGCGGCCGCGGCCGTGGCGGACAGGTGCGTCAGATGGGCGAGAGCGATGCACGGTGCGAGAGTACCGCCCGCGTAATCACTCGCAAAGGCCGCTGTCGCCACCGCCAGGCGTGCACGCGCGATGGCGAGCTCCTCGAGTGCATCGGCCGCCGCCTGCACCGCCGCCGCCACCTGCGTTCCAATATGCGCAGCGTCGCGCGTGCGCTGTAGCTCCAACTCTAATACGCGGCGCTGAGCCACCTGCACCGCCGCAGCCTTCCTCTCCGCATCCAGCCGCGTGAATAACGTCTCTAAATGTGCCTCGACCATGCGCGGCAGTGGCGGCGGCCGTAGCAGGACCTGTGACGTCGGCGTCGGCGTCGGCGTCGGCGTCGGCGTCGGCGTCGGCGTCGGCATCGGCGTCGGCGTCAGCTGCAGCTCGAGCGAAGCTCTCAGGCCCAACGCCGTGTCGATGGCATCGGTGGCAGCCTTGGCGGCGGCGCCGTCGGCAGCCATGGCCTTGCCCTCATTTGCAGTCCCCGCGCCCTGGGCGCCGCCCTGGGCGCTCTCGACGCTCTCGTCGGCCGCCGCTTCAACATCCGCCCACGATTGTACCGCTGCCTGCGCGAAGTCAAAGCTCGACAGCAGCTCTCCATACGCTGCCTCTGCTACGGGCTCAGCCGCCTCGGCGAGATTGTGGCGCTCATCGCTGATAGTCCGATAGAGCATACGACGCCCGGCCCTCTGCAAGCACCGTGCCGCCGCTTCCTCCGCCAAGGCTGCCGGCGCCTCCAAGGCCAAAGCCGGCGCCTCCAGCGCCAATGCCGCCGCCTCCAAGGCCCCCGCCGAGGCGAAAGCTTTGGCAGTGGAGGCAGCGCAGGCAGTGGGTGGCGGCGCGTCCAGGTCATGAATAAAGAGCGGCACGGCCTCGCGCGAGTCCAAATCCTGCACCAAAGACGGCGAGTCCAGGCTCTGTATCAAGAGCGGTAAGTCCAGGCTCTGTATCAAAGACGGGGACGCCTCTGCCGCCACCGCTGCCGCTGCCGCTGCCGCTGCCGCTGCCGCTGCCGCCGCCGCCGCCGCTACCGCCCCCGCTGCCGCCCCCGCTGCCGCCCCCGCTGCCGGCGCCGCCACGGCCACTGCCGGCGCGAGCCCTCTTAGATGGCGCGCGGGCGCGATAACGGCGGGTGGTGGAGGCGCGGCCGGCCGTTCAGTCCTCACGGCCCGGAGGCGGCGCCGACCCTCTTTGAGCTCGGCTACGAGAGAGGATGGGTGCGTCTCCGACAGTGCACGCGTGCGACGATCGAGATTCGAGAGCCGTCCAGAAGGCGACGACGACTGCGGCGTAGGCAAGAACCGTGGTGATGGCAGATGGGCCGCCGGAGATCGCTGTGCATCGGGCGGTATGGACGGCGAGTCGAGGCTCAGAACATAACGTGTGCTGACCGATGCGGGCTCTTGGCCGCTCCTGCTGACCCCACCGCTGCCGCTGCCACCATGATCGCTGTTGCGACTGCTGCCGAGACTGCCGCCGCGACTGCCGCTGCTGTCGTCACTGCTGATGCCGCCTTCGCTGTAACTGCCTTGGTGGGCGTGCATCCATGCATGCACGCTGCCACGCCGTCGAGCTGGCGATGGCTCGGCGCCGGCTTCTAGGCGCTCTCGCGCCTTTTGCACTGCTGCGTCCGACGCGGAGGACCGCTGCTGGAGCTGCTCACGCTGCCGGAGCACCTCGCGCTGCTGCGCAAGCCGGTGGTCCTCGGCGCGAAGGAGCGCAATCTCGGCCCGAAGCACGGCCACCCGCCGCAGGTGATCACCGAGCGGTGCGCCGCGCCTGGGAAGTCCTGCACTCTCCACAGCGCTCGCCTCGCCCACTTCAGCGGTTGTCCAGCCAGAACCATCCATGGTGATCTCGATGTTCCTCCAATTTTCGGTTTCGTTTCGTCAAAATTCCTCGTTCACGGAGGTCTTTCACAGTATAGGACGTGTGACCCCAAATGCACGGCCCATGGGGAGAAGGTTGTGGGAGTGGTTTGCGTGTGCGGTATTTCCGGAGTGGGGTACAGGTCCCGTGTGTGCGTCCCGTGTGTGTCCCGGCTCCCCCCGGTGTCTTTTCTTGTGTCTTTTTTCAGATGAGGTGAGAAATCACACCATTTCCGACGTCCCTATCGGCATCGCCACGGCCACCGCCATCCCCGTACCCACGCGCAAGCGCGGGGCGCCCCTTAGGCGCCCCGGCCCACCCGTCGGCGGTGGCTGCTACGGGGTCAGGGGGGGTTTGTTATCGAGTTTGGGGGGGGTTGTTATCAGGATAC
>ENA-UOUZ01001631-UOUZ01001631.1-mixed-culture-metagenome-genome-assembly--contig:-NODE-1631-length-14153-cov-96.431338_pt1 | contig 14153 bp, 11 predicted proteins | sample MGYA00238154_ERZ761575 | MGnify/ENA primary metagenome ERZ761575 (study PRJEB28896, sample SAMN07631632) | mixed culture metagenome | isolation source: Freshwater growth medium | place: USA...
GTGTGGCGCTCGGCCATCACGTGCGCACAAAGCAGGCTGGTCGGGATGCCACGAGCACCGATACGGGTCGACGCGTGTTTCCGATCTCGTTCCGCGAGCTCGATACGGTGGCCGGCGTCTCTCCGCCCGTGCTTCACCACTCGCTGCTTGCCGACGTCTCACCACCCTATCGCTACCGCGAGTTCATCGTCTTCCACTCGGAGTACATCTACCCCGAGTACCTGCTGGCTTACCAGCGGTACGAGGGCGACCGCGGGCCGATGGCGTGAGCGTGGATGCGCTAGAGTGTCCTGTGGGGCAACTTGATACGAGAGGCACTCGCACGAAGGATGGCTTCAAGCTCGTCCGGTATGCGGTACGGCCGCACAACAGGGTGCGGCGTCACAAGCTGCAGGCAAAGATTTCGAGCGCAGGCTGGCCGCGAAGCAGGTCAAAGACGACGCGGCATGGCACGTCAAGTGCTGCTACAGTCCAGAGCATCTGCACCGGAGGGTTCAAGGTGGCGGGGCAACCGGGAGGTCCGCCGATAGCCAACGGCGCAGTACACGGGAACGGCATTTACGCTGCAACGGGCCCTAAGTCGCCCAAGTTCTACGGCAAAGACAGCAGGTCGGTGATACTGTGCTTGGCGCTCCCTGGAAAGGGTGGACGACAGGAGGTGGACGACAGCTGGTACCCGAGGGATGATTGGGTCGTCTTCAAGACGGGCGCTCAGCTCCTCCCCAAGTACGTGGTGCACTTCTAGGGGACGCCAGATGCGTTCGCCAAAGTGGGAGCCCTACCCGTGTTGTTGAGGGGACCCTATGGACACCACATGAACCAGCCGTCCATTGTGCGAGCGGCAGAGGATCCAGGGGGATATTGGATATTGGGGAGGCAGAGGATCCAGGGGGATATTGGATATTGGGGAGACCGCGACTTGCTGCAGCGCCTCACCTTCCACGAGGAGCCGATGCCCACCCTCCACGTCGTGCCCAAATCGACGGTCGCGACAAAGGCCCGCGCCGACGACAGTGACTTAACAGCATAGAATGGTTCTGGGCGGCGGCCGGCGGGTGACGTGCGTGAGTTCTGATCGTCAGGGGCTGTCTCGAGCGAAATCATGTTGCCGCATGTCGAGGCGCGGGGCGGGTCCTGGCTCTGTGTTGCCGTTGGTACCTCGCCCGCGCGCGCAGGAACTTACGGTAGATACCGGGTACAGTAAGAATTGCATGCAGAGGCTTGAGCCTTGAACGTTCTTGAAGGGCCGCGAGGGCGAGTGCAGCGAGTCTGTAGCGTTTGTCGCGAGACGCATCCGATCCGAGAGCCGGGGGGAGCCGTGCCCCTGCCCGTGGCGGCGTGAGTAACGGACCGGACGCCCGATTCAGTTTAGTCAATCGTCTTGTATGTCTTCCGCCGCCATGACCGCCATGAAAAAGTAGATGCGTACAAACTTGTCAATTGAAACTTGTACAAACGTACTTCGAAAGACAGCAGCGATGTGCGGATATGTGCGGCCGCGCAGGTCCGCTCTAAACGAAAGAGCAGAAGCGCTCTCGTCTGACTTCTATCACGCCACCTTCCTAAGATGCCATTTTCAGAAGCGCTCTAACTGTCGCATACTAACCTCTATCACGCCACCTTCCTAAGATGCAATTCGTACCGCTCGTGCGCCTGCCGGCGTCCGCGGTCCGCCAGCACAGCGTCAAAGAAGGAGTCGTCGAGCGCCGTGGCGGGAGTCGGGCCGCTCTTGGCAAAGCCATCCCTACCGTGGACGGAGCGGAACGCCGAGCCGGCTGGGTGGGTCTGGAGGATGGCGAGCATGAGGGCACAGCAGGCAGGCTCGTCGGTGAGGATTTGGAGCGACCCCAACGGTCGCAGAACTCGCGCTGCGTCAGCGAGGAAGGCGCCGTTGAGCAGCGCATCTGGAGACGGCGAGGTGCGCGCGAGATCGCGGAGCTCGAGGCTTGGCGGGAAAGGAAAGCGCAGATAAATCGCATCGAGCGAGCCGATGATGTGTTTCATCAGCCCTCCTTCTCGACGAAGGACGTCGGTGGCATCGGTCGCGCAGATGTGCACGTTGCTCAGTCGATGCATCTGTACCTTGGACCAGATGTGATACACGCGGTCCACCTGCGGCTCGATCGCCACCCACGCCACGTCTGGCTGTGCGGCCGCCTGCGCGACGAGCCAATCGCCCGAGCCAGCGCCCACCTCGACGCGTGTAGCCGCCTTGCTCGTGAGCAGATGGTGCAGCCGATCAGTCGCCGTCCATCCCTCAAGCTCTCGTGGCCAACTCACAAGAGGGCTGCGCCGGAACGGTGAGCTAATTGATGAGCTCATCAGCGCCGTCGAGCTACCTGAAGTCCCTCCTTCACTGCTGCTCCATTGCTCTGCTCCCTCTGCTGCTTCCCCCTCTTCCTGCACGCCCCCCCCTTCGGCCACAAAGCGCGCGACCATGGCGTGCTCTGCCCGCAGCCACCGCATCGGCACGCCACGGCGTACCAAGGGATGAATCGCCACCATGTCGCCCTCGGCTCTTGCGTCGGTTGGAGAGGGGGGCTCCCGTTCTAGGGCGATTGACTCGATGGACGCAGCGGCGGCGTCGATGGTTGCGGACGCGCCTCCCAGATCGCCACGTAGGGCCATAGCCAACGCGAGGCCAATGAGTAGCCTAGGGTCCGGTGGGACAGCCTGAGCCCTTAAGCCTTCCACAGCCGCCGTCGCGCCTTCCACATCGAGGTTTGCGCATGCAATCTCGGCGCAGAGCGCGAGGGTGGAAGGGTGCTGATGGAGCGAGCCATCGAAGCTGTGGAGCACGTGGGGGCCCAGCTCCGGCTCCCACCGTTTGCATGCACGAAGCAACGTGTTGACGGTGCGCCAGTTTGGGGGCTCCGAACCGGCCACACCGAGACGATCGTGGACCAAGTGCAAGGCGCTCAGAATACGATGCCGCGCGGTCGATGGAGGAGGTGAGCGAGTTCCGCTCGGATGTGCCTGAGAGAGTCGGGCGAACGACTGGTCCGGATGCCTGTTGAGACGACTGCCGAGCGCTGTCGCTGATCGTCTGCTCGCAATGTGCTCTGGTCCAACGGTTGGCATGCTCGCAATGTGCTCTGGTCCTACGCCCGGCGGACCGAAGCGCGTCTCAAGGATCCCTTTGATGAGAGGCTCGAGGGCCGCGTTGCTCTGGAGCGGCGCCCAGCCTCGGGCTTCGGCCTCCCGCACCACTGCCGTTGCGTCCTCGATGCGGCCTACGCGTGCAAAGGCATTGATGCGGAGCGCCGTCGTGAACTCATTCTCCGGCACGCCATCGCGCCTCATTTGCTCAACCGCCTCCTCGACGACCGAAAGGATGCGATGGTCGCTCGCGTTCTTGAGCAGGCGATTGTACACCCGCGTGTTCTGTCGCTTCTTGGCGTGGGCTAGTGCCGCACGAGCCGCAGCGTCGCGCTGTGATGCCTCGACGAGAACCTCGTCGAAGAGGTCGCGTTGGGCAGGTCCAGAGGGAGCGCAGCCGAAGAGTCGGGTGCCCTTCTCAAGCTCAAGGCTCTCCTCTCCGCTGCTGTCTGCTGAGGTGGCTGTGGAAGAGGTGGCTGTGGAAGAGGCGACGGAGGAGGCGGCGACGACTCTGAGACGGTGCCTCGAAGGAGCAGGAGCATGCTGATGAGTAGAAGCTTGACCGTCAGTGGACGCGTGAAGGTCAGCAGTGGACGCGTGAAAATCAGCAGTCACGTGCCGATCCTCGACGCCAAATGCCACTCGCACCATCTCGAGCAGCTCTCGGACGCCCCGAAGCTCGAGAGGCTTCGCGGCCATCACGAACACCTCCGTCGCGTAGCGGGAGGGCCAGCGATGCCGTGTGCTGCGCCGCGTGGCGCTCGGCTCGCGCCATGTGAGCCGATGCGCGACGCCCGAGGCGTAGGCGTGCTCTCCTGCGGGTAGGTTGATGGAACCTCGTGTCAAGGGCGAGGCGCGGAGCGCCTGCACGTGCGGCGCTTCGGAGGGCTCGCGTGCGCCCGTCGCGGGTACGACACACAGCGCGATCGCATCGGGGGCGGCACGAAGCAAGTCCCTCAGCTTGGGCTCCAGAGCGTCGAGAGTGGGCTGGAAAAAGGGAGGGTTGGCGAGGACCAAGGTGTGCGCTGAGCCACGTGGCAAGCGAGGGGGCGTGCGTCCGTCTGTGCGTCCATCCGTCCATCCGTCCGAGCCACGTGGCAGTCGAGGTTCGTCCGAGCCACGTGGCAGTCGAGGGAGCTCGGTGAAGCGACCCAGGCTGCCAAATGGCGCATCGACGTCAGGGAACGCTGAGCCGAACTGGACTCGAGACTCCATGGCGGGCTCCATGCGATGGTTGAGAGGGGAGGCGAAGGCCTCCACGGCGCTTCCGTTGGGCGCGCCCGCCCATGACTCAAAGCACGAGTATACCTGGTGCGGGACGGCCGCTTGATTGCCAGCTCCATTGAGGCCCGCGAGGCCCTCGTAGCGCGCCAGCATGCGGAAGAGGTCCGTGCGGAAGAGCGACTCGCTCGGCGATGCGGCGCCTTGGCGTGCGTAGTGGACGGCCCTGAGCCACCGTAGTCGAGGCTCGCTGATCGTGAACTCTGAAAACTCACGCCGGATGTCCTGCAATGCCGAGCGGAGTTCGCCACGACGCAGTTGCACGACGCAATTGGCCATCAAGAGCTCGAGGTCCACGCTGCTTTGATTCTGCAACAGGACAGCGTGAAGGTGGCCCTGGCGAGCGCCCTTGTCTATCACGTCAATCACGTGGCCACGAGGATCGTCGCTGGCCGAGGCAACTTGCAGAAGCTGCACGCGTGCCGACTCAGCCGACTGCTCGAGTCTCCGGAGGAGCTGACTGTCGGACAGCGATCCACCGACCACAGCACGCAGGTCATCCACATCAGGAAGCCACGATCGTCCGATGTTCGAACGATATGGCAGAGAGTCGAACGACTTGAGGAGGCGTGAGGAGGTAGCGGTGCCGGCTACGTCCGCCCGTAGTTGCGTCCGCAGACTTTGCCACAGCACGCTTTGCGCCAGCGCGAGACGAGGCGCCATTGCGTGGGGCCGTCACCACAGGCGTGAATTGTTTTATTTCCTCTCGCTCTTGCGGAATTCCCTCCTTCTCGAGCAGCGAGGCCTCCCCATAGCCACCCTCGACCACCGGATGGCGGAGCCAGGCGTCAGCGATTCTCCGCGATCGAGAAACTGATCGAGATATAATCAGGGCTTGCCGGTCACTGAGGGCGGTGAGGGACGGGGACGCGGCGCGGCCGTGGGGGACTCCCCGGTCCGTCGTGAGGTCACTCTGGCCTAATCCAACCTTAAAGTTACGGATGCTCAAGTGGGACGAGGCGGTCATAGGGCGCGACGGCTCCTCCCCCCTTGCTCCCCCCGGTGTTTTCGAACCGGTACGCATCACGTTCTCGTTAAATTTTTCCCTCTCGGCAAGACGCGCCACCACAGGTCCGCATCACACACGCCCACTCGGTACGCATCACACACCGCCCACTTGATTGCGGGTTTTTTTCGTTCATAACGAAAATTCGCAGGGGACGGCCACTTCCCGTGTAAGTCCCGGACTGACGTCTTTTTCCCGGACTGCAGTCCCGGACCGTCTCGATCAGAGTCGATCAGGAACTTGAACGAGATGGGCACATGGACAAGAGCAATGATTATGCTTTTCGCAGAGCTTTGGGTGGTGCAGACGAGCTTCGGGGCTGGGCTGTATTCACCTGTGGGTTCGTCTCCCTCGAGGGATCCTCTGTATACGCTGCTCTTTGCTATCCTTACCAGATCTGCCTCTCCCAAGGCCTCCTGATCTGTTCATCCTTCACCCTCTTCGTCTGCCTCTCCTAACAGGGTGAACAGGCCTCCAGGCGACGTGTGCAGCGTTGTGATGGCAGAGAGGCGCGCGGACGAGATTTTTTATCATCCTCCACCCGTCCGTGTGCGCCGAACCAACACGATCTCGAGCGTCGAGACCGCACAGAAGGCGCTCGCATTCGTGGGCAGCTGGAGGCAGGTGAGCGTGACGAACCTCGAGGGGTACCTAAAGCACCTTGGCATCCCCTGGGCTAAGCGCAAGCTGGCCGGCGCATTCAAGCCAGAGCTCTCGTTTGCTATCATCGATGGCGTGCTGCAGGTGCTGATGCCGTCGCCTATTGGCGAGCGGCTCGAGCTGCTGCCACTGCACCAGGAGGTGATTGACGTCGACCCCGATGGCAATGATTTTATCAAGACGTCGTGGTGGGAGGGATCTACCCTCGTCACCGTCGCCAGGGCCAGGGACAAGGCGAGAAGGACTGCGGATACGATCACGCGCCGGAGCATCCGGCGAGACGATGGCGCGCTCGTGCAGACCGCTACCAATGCCGGTATCTCCTATGAGCGCGTCTTCCACAGGTCTTCCACCAAAGGGACTCCGCCGATCACACATGGAAAAACCGAGTAAGTCACATGGTGGAAGTGTGCGCCGGAGGTCCTGACTGTCAGCTGATTCACGGCTGTGCGGCGTTTCCTTATCGATATCAGTCGGCGAGCGTAGATGCGCGAGAAGGCCAACATCATCATCCGAAAGGGCCTGAGGGCGGCGGAGACTCTGCACGTGTTGCCTCCGCCTCTCGTTCTATTTAATTTATCTAGGGCTTGAGGAAAGGCGACACGTGCTCACAGAGCGTTGGAAGACGTGAAGGGTGAACAGGAAGATAGAGGGGAGCGGGAGGAGACGTAGTGCCAGACCGGCTGTGTAGGCTTCCGTTGAGCGCTGTCGTTAAAAGCGCTTTGTGCAGTAGCCGTCGCTTCAATTGTGTTTTTCCCACTCGTTCTTGCGGAATTCGGTGTCGCGTGAATTCACAGCCTCCTTCTCGAGCAAGAGGCCTCCCCATACTGTCGCCGACCCACCTCCGACCGGCGGAGCCAGGCGTCGCGATTCTCCGCGAACGAGAAACTGACGAGATATTATGCTCTTTTGCCTTCTTGTGTTACACCCTGGACTCGTGACACACTCTGGACTCGGGACATTTTCCGGATCCGCACGTGTGCAGCGATGCAGCGAGCCGCGTGCAGAGTACGGTGACAAGTACTACAGCGGAGCAACAGGACCGCTGCCGGAGAATGTCTTTGAGGTAGTCCTGCCCACACCACTGGGCATCCAGTTCGAGGAGAACGACTACCCAAAGAAGGGTGTCTCCGTGGTTGGGCTGGTGCCGGATAGCAACGCGGCCAAGAGCGGCCTCATCGCTGTGGGGGACTACCTGGTTGGCGTCACCGCCATCCAATTCCAGGGCGCCAAATGGGAGCGTAGGATGCTCGATTGTCGCAAGTGGGACTTTGACACCGTCGTCGATGCGATCCAATCGAATAAGCCGCAGTTCTCCTGCGATGACGTCATCTTGCAATTCTACAGAGCAACGTGAGCATCACTGCTGTGGTCCCAGAGTGGAGACACATCGCACATGGTGGATGACCGCACTGTGTGACGTGGCTGCCGAGCGAGGGTGTATGGGTGTTGTGAACCTATATACGCGACTATATACGGTAATGTTCAGCTTTCGTTCGTGTATGATCTGCCGACTTCCCACTATACAGTCTGCGTTAGTCCGCGGCGCCACTGACTCCGAGCACTGACTGCCAAATAAGGATGTGTCCGCGGACGAGCCGCCGAGCTCCAATCTCCCGCCGACCATCACCGATGGCTGCTGGTCGCTCTCGTAGCCCCTTCAACTGCTCCGCCACGGCCTTCTGCAGCACGGCTCGGACGGAGAGGGACGCCCGTGCCGGTCCTTGCAGCCTGATTGCGAGCCCCATCTGCCCGAAGGCGTCTCTGATCGCCTCGGCTTCGGCCGCTCGTGTGGGCGGTTTGGGCATCAGCGTCAGCCACAAGCGCAGCAGCAGCCGACGTGGCGGCACGCCGCTGCGGTCAAATTCGAATCCATCGCACGCGAGCAGTGGTGCCATCCAGCGCACTTTGAGCTTCGTCAGAGCCGACTCACGCGCAGTGAGCTGCGAGGGGGACAGCCCGAAAGTGCCCAGTACGGCGCGCACGCGTGCCATCGGCAGCCGCGCCGTGTCGAGCGGATTATCCTCAAGAGCGAACCCGTAGTCGAGCAGCAGCTTCGCGTTGCCGTACTCGCCGTACGAGGTATGCACCTGCGCGCCGCGCCGTATCGGGCGCATCGCGACCTGCATCACCACGCCACACGCGTCGTCCTGAGCACACGCGTCGTCCTGAGCGTCGTCCTCGACCTCCGCACCGTCCCCGGACTCGAGCTCGCCCTCGCTCTCACCCTCCTCATCGCCCTCCTCCTCACCCTCCTCATCGTCGCTCTGGGTGCCACCACCCGCGCTGTCAAAGGTGCAGTCCACCCCCAGGTCCATGCCAGCCGCCGCTGCATGCATCCGAGCAACGGCTCGGACGGAAGCACAAGCCGATCGGAGTGGACGTGGACCCGAGAGGCACTCCTCCTCGTCGTCCTCGTCCTCGTCGTCCTGATCGCCATGGCCGTCGTCGTCGCCGTCGCCTTCACCCTCGCCCTCTTCCTCCTCGTCGTCGTCGTCGCTCGCGTTCATCGAGCGCGGCGAGAGCGATGCCTTGTGATTGAACGCATCGCAGGCCGGGCACAAGGCGTCACCATGGCTATCGTCGACGAAGAAGGCGCGTGACGCCATCAAGCTCGCCGCGGCGACGTACGATTCGAACGAGAGTGCCGCCATCGCGTTGCCCTCTGCACCACGAGCGGCCGCCCGCAGGAAGGTGACCATATTCTGATGCTCGCAAAGGAGCTCCGCACGCCACGTGCGCGCGTCATCGTCGACGCCGGTGCCGCACAGCCATGTGAGCGACCGCTCGTCCCACACGATGGGCAGGTCCTCGCACGGCGGCGTCGAAATGGCGACAAAGTAAGGGTACCAGCGGGAGGCGGCGCCGAGTGAGATGTGATAGGCGACAAGCAGGGTTTGCACAGCGGAGTCGGGGAAGCCGCCGTCGGCTGGCTCCTTGTCCAGCTGGGCCTGGTCGAGCAGCGCCTCGGTCGCTTCACTCGACGCCGTCTTGAGCGAAAGAACAAGCGACTGAGGGACGGTCACGAGAGGCTCACGCCTCCGAATGGCGCGAGTGGCGACCACGCCGATGGAGCCATCAGGCAGATCTTGGAGCCGCACGCCTTGGAAGACGGTGCCGTGATCGAGGAGCCAAGCAGTGAACGCGCTCGCCTTGCTGTCGCACACTGTGCTGCCGATAGCAGGTCCTCGCTTCCTTTTAGGCATCACAGAGAGAGCGACCACCCTGTCCGGAGGCGGCACTCCCTTCTTCCTTGACATATGTTTCATCATTTGAAAAATGGCAAGCCAAACATATAAGATACATGTAGAGTACCCGATACTACGTAGCAGATGATTTTGATTTTGAGTGTGAACGGATCACCCTCTGGCTGGCGCACGTACACGGCCGCTCTCCGGTGTGAACATGGCTCCTTATGCACAAAGGGCGTGATAACGAGTGTTATCGCATCCCTTTATTGGGGACACACTGAACGACCTCCCAGCGGATTTGCTCACATCAAGAGCTGGCCCTTCGAAAAAATGCGAGGCAAGGGCCTGTTCCTGTTTGCGATGCTCGGCGCCGTGGGCAATTTGAGGTTCGCGAGCACGCCGCGCTCGCTCCCGGCCCTCTACATGTACAGCATGACCCTCGTGGGCGCCAGCGGCCTCTCGATGCCTGACCATGCGGAGAAAGACGAGCATGCGGTCATCACCGAGATCCTCTTCCCGCCCGTCGAGCGCTTCGTGCCGCCCGCGGGCATCGACCCGCTCTTCCTCACCGTGTGGCAGAAGATGGACCTGTCGCACGTCTTTGGCTTCCCCACATTTGAGCAGGGCGTCTTCGCGCTGCTGTACAAGTCGTTCGGTGAGCTTGCGTCGATCTTCACCTTCTATGCCAAGAGCGGCACCGCCGGCTCGACGTCAGCGAATGCACTGCTTACGATTCAGCAGACCGAGCTGCAGAAACTCGCGCTCGACTGCCAGCTCTGCAACGAGCAGTTCTCGATGACGCGCGTAATCAACGTCTTTGAGCGCGCCGACCGGGTCGACGACACCTTCGTCGTGTCCAAGGCGGACAAGCGCGTGGTCAAGGGGGAGACGGCTGGGGGCGGCGATCGCGGCCTCCAGCTGCACAAGCTCTTCGAGTGCCTCGTGATGATCGCGCTGCAGAATGCCAACCCGAAGTTCGGCTCTGTGGGGCACAACGCGTCGGTCGAGTTTCCGCTGCCCAGCTCCTCGACACGCTGCTCAACAAGTCGATCCTCAAGCGCGCCAAGTCGGACAACCTCGCAAAGACGCTCAAGCGCATAAAAAAGGAGCCCGAGGTGCAGGCTGTCTTTGCCCGGAACAAGCCCGAGCTCCTTAAGTTCTTCTTGTCGAAGTCGACGGCCACGCACTCGAAGACGGCTAACCCGACAATGACCATGGAGACCTTTGTGGCACAGTGCGTCGAGCGGCGCGTCTGCAAGGACACGATCGTCAAGCCCGAGACCAACGTGTCGGGCGCCATCGTGCCCGACGTGCACTCCAACCTGTCGCAGCTCGACATCAAGGGTGCTTTCATGACGGCGCAGGGCGAGGGCAAGGATAAGGACAAGATTGACGCCCACGAGTTCCTCAACATCCTAGCGCTGTGCGAGGAGGTCGAGAGCATGAGTCTCGAGCAGCAGGTGGCCGGTGTGTACGCCAACTTCCTCGTTCAGAAGGAGAAGGAGAAGGCGATCTCGGAGGCGCTCATCCCGCCCCTCAAGCGTCACGTTCCGCCTGCGGACACTGATCCGAAGATGCTCGAGGTGTGGAAGAAGATGGACCTGTCGGACATGTTTGGCTTCCCAATGTGGGAAAAGGTAGTCTTTGAGCTCACGCTCAGATCGTTCCCCGAGCTCGCCTCGATATTCGACTACTATGCCAACGTCAATATCGCCTTCTCGCGCGCCAACCCCAAGTACGACTCGGTCGGTTACAATGGCAAGGCCGAGATCGACGTCGGCACGGCGTACGCGACGCTGCTCGACAAGCACGTGCTCAATATTGCTAAGAAAGACTCGCTGGCCGCGGTCAAGGCGCTCGCCAAGGCGAACCCGAAGTTTGGCACGGTCGGGAACAATGCGTCTGCCGATTCCCCGCTGCTTGGCTGCTTTGAGACGCTGCTCAAGAAGCACCGGCTCATCGAGGCGAAGACGGACACGCTCGCTCAGATGAAGAAGATGATCGAGAAGGACCCGGAGGTGCAGGTGTTGGAGCTGCAGCTGTTGCTGCGTCCGCGCAAGTCGCAGCTCAAGGTGTGCTTCGATAAGTTGGCCAAGTCGGACTCAACGATGACGGCGGGATTGACGCTGATGATGTCAATGGAGAAGTTCTGCGACATCAACTCCCTCGACTACGTCTCGGCGGGCACCGTCGAGTACCTCTACCTGCCGGCGAAGAAGAAGTACTGTTTCCTCGAGCTCAACCCGCGTCTGCAGGTCGAGCATACAGTCACCGAGGGCATCACCGGCGTCTCGCTACCGGCGGCCCTGATCCACATCACGATGGGCATCAAGCTGTGCAACATCCCCGAGATCCGCCGCTTCTACGGCCAGGACTACGGCGGCATTGGCAAGTTCGATCTGTCGACGTTCAAGCGCCACTCGAAGCACGTGATCGCCGAGCGCATCACCGCCGAAAACCCCGACGGCATGGGTTTCAAGCCCACCTCGTGCAAGATCGGCCGCATCACCTTCCAGTCAAATTCGAACTTGCGAGGGTACTTCTCCGTCACGGCCAACAGCGGCGTGCACGAGTATGCGGACTCGCATTTTGGCCACCTGCTCGCTACCCACCCCACCCGTGAGGTCGCGCGCAAGAACCTGGTGATGGCCCTCATGGAGCTCTTCATCATGGGCGCCGACATCCGTATGACCATCGAGTGCCTTGGCGAGCTCCTGGAGATCGATGCCTTCAAGCCGAAGACCATCGACACTGCTTGGCTCGACGGCATCATCGTCCATAAGTCGGCCGTGGTCAACGCGGTCCGCGCCTACAAGCAGATCCAGGGCGGCATTGCCAACAGGCATTTCCAAGGGGGAACTGACCCCTTCCACTTGTTCACGCATGCGACCGTGCTTGGCGATCTCAATCCTATGACACTCTGGGCTCCTATGCTGATGGCAACAAACAAGACCAATAGAGGCATCACCATTGTTGGCATCGACTCTGGCATGACGGTCGACCACTGCGAGGTCGCATACAACACGGATGACATCTTCAGCAGCAACCTGTCGGTGCTCTTCATGGGCAATGGTACTTTCGACATGTTTGCATTGGTACAACCATGGTACAACCTTGGCATGAAGATGGACCCTGGCACGAAGATGGACTCGAAGTATGACATCACTATACGGTCGCTCCCAACCTTCTACTCAATTACCGTCATTGGCGGTGGCGCTTCGAGGCGCACCGGTGGCCTACTGCACGACAAGTTCATCCATATGCTCCTGGACGAGATCTCACTCGAGGAGCTCTTCAATGCGGGCAAGATCAGGGACGCCGACATCAAGTACTCGTTCCCGTACAACCAGACGAACTCGAAGGAGGACCCCGGAAGCGGTGAAAAGGGCGGTGTGCCTTTGCGGTGGGTGGAGTGTTTGGACGGCGCACTCGTGCTGTTCAGGCTTGGGTTGCTCGTCTTGGCAGCTTGCTCGGAGCAGGAACGGTCCGGACCAAATAAGTGCTTCGCAATGTGGGCGAGGCACAATCGCCTCTACCGTAATAAGTGGTTCGAAATGGCCTTGCTGCTCGTGCTCTTGGTGCCGCGGGTGAGCGCCATGGCGGCGGCGACGACGATGACACCACCAGATGGTGGGACTAGTGCATATCATGGTGAGGGAACTCTTGCTAATCGGGCAGAGTCCGCAGAAGCGGACGTGCACATGTCAACTCGGTCCTCGTCACCGTGGCCATCATCGCCCCCACTCTTGCTGCTACCTTTGGCTACACCGCCACCACCCGTTCGGGTGCCAGTTCAGGTGCAATCCCCGCCGCCTCCATGGTCGCCACTGATGGCGCTCCCGTGCACCGTGCTGTCCTGCACTGAGGCCAGCCACGTTCCCGGGTTGTACCGAGGTCTGCAGCTCGCGATGCCCAGCCACCGCCGTGAACTGCAGACCCAGGTGAGCACCAGCGCAGGCTTGACCAGCGCACTCGCCAACACCGCCGTCAGCCGCATCGTCCTTGCCTCCGGCACCTACTACCTCATCGCCGAGCTCAGCATCACCAGGAGCGTCGTCCTCGAGGCGGCGGTGGCAGGCACGGTCATCCTGAACGCACAGGGCACCTCTTCGAGTCAACGTCGTGTGCTGAAGATCAATCTGGCGTCGGGCGTCGTGCAACTGATTGGGATCACCATCACGGGAGGCTACATGAGCTCTCCGCGGTATGCATCGGATGGGATCACTGGGCTTGGATACTCCGGAGAAGGCGGTGGTGTCTGGATCAGGGGAGGCACAGTGGCCATCTCATCGTGCACCATCAGTGGGAACACAGCTGGCAATGGCGGTGGTGTCTTTATCGCTGGAGGCACAGTGACTATCTCATCGAGCACCATCAGTTCGAACACAGCTCCATATATGTGCACAACGTGCGGCGGAGGAGGCGGTGGTGTCTGGATCTCGGGTGGCACAGTGGCCTTCTCAACGTGCACCATCAGTTCGAACACAGCTGGCTATCATAGGGCGCCCAATGTCTATGTCGCCGGAGGTTCGGTCTGCAGATGGGCAACGACCCTGACCTCCATCAACTCCGCCACCTCTAACGGCGTATATGGATCAGTCTCAACTTGCCAGGCACCGCCACCACCTCCGCCGCCCTCGCCGCCGCCGCCCTCGCCGCCGCCGCCCTCACCGCCGCCCTCGCCTTCGCCGCCGCCACCCTCGCCGCCACCCTCGCCGCCGCCGCCCTCGCCGCCTCCGCCTTTGCTGCCGCCTTTGCCGCCGCCGCCTTCGCCGCCTCCACCTTTGCCTCCGCCTTCGCCGCCGCCTTCTCCGCCGCCACCCTCGCCGCCGCCCGCTCCTCCACCATCTCCGCCACCCGCTCCTCCACCATCTCCGCCACCTCCATCGCCTCCGCCGTTGCCCCCGCCGCCCTCG
>ENA-UOUZ01001635-UOUZ01001635.1-mixed-culture-metagenome-genome-assembly--contig:-NODE-1635-length-14132-cov-130.303545_pt1 | contig 14132 bp, 10 predicted proteins | sample MGYA00238154_ERZ761575 | MGnify/ENA primary metagenome ERZ761575 (study PRJEB28896, sample SAMN07631632) | mixed culture metagenome | isolation source: Freshwater growth medium | place: USA...
CTTGTGTTGACCGAGGGGAGCGGAGCCGTCCGTCGAGACGGTGGTGGAGTGAGCGCGGGGGGACCGCGAAGAAACTGAAACTGAAACTGAAACTGACCTTTTCGCAGAAGTTTGACACTCTCCTACCCAGGGTGCGCGAGGTCACGATCATGAACGGGATTGAGGCCGCATCGATGAGAATGCCAGAACCCAGTGCCGCAGGCAAGCGGTTTTTTGAGGAATTGTCGACGCGCTGCGAGATCCCACCAGAGCCTGCGGTGACCAAGGACTCAAAAGGGCATCCGATCTTGCCGGTACAACTCGGGTCACACGATCTGAATCTCTCAAAGACGTACGCCAACTGGATCCAGGGCTTCACATCGATTCGGGAGCTGATGCAAAATTGGTACGATCGGACGCTTGAAGTCCTGGATAGTCGCCCGACTGCACTCCACCTCCAGGACACAGGATGGGTGGATGGAACTCACCGGCTTGCCTTTCACGAGCTTCGCACTGAGGGTAAGCCACGGTGCGCGAGCTACGTCCTCGAGCAACGCAGACCCGATGGTAAGGTGTACGTTCAGCTGACCAATTTTGCAACCGAGCTGCCCAAAGACGCCTTGATCATGGGCTGTAGCCGCAAGAGCACTGCGGACGCCGCAGGAGCCTACGGTGAGGGCATGAAAGTCGAGATCAATTGCTTGGTGGCTCGTGGGGTAAAGGTGTGCATCTTCACTGGGAGCCGACGCTGGGATTTTGTGCACCATGTGGAGGATGGCAGCTCTGAATCGAAGCTGTTCATGCAGGCCGCCGAGGTTGACCGGAGATGTGCTCATCTCTCAATTTGCCTGCTGGCCGACAAGTCAGTTCTCAATGAAGTTGACCGGTCCTGCTTCCTCTTTCTCCAGCCCGCCATGGCTCCAGACTTGCGCGGTGGCGATGAGGTTGTCGAAGTCCTGCTGCATGAAGAGCACCACGGGAAGATGTTTGCGCGTGGCATCATTATCAAGAGCAAGCCCACTCTGCAGGGCATCGGCCTCAACTTTATCGCGCCCCTCAGGCTTCACAAAACCTTCGGCTTCACACGTGACCGCGATGACATCGACTTGGAGCTGCTCGTCGCGTACCTCCCGTTCGTGGTGTCTCATGCCTTCAAAAAAAGACGAAACTTTGGTGAGGCCCTGGTAAAACGGCTGTATGATATCCTACAATTCGCGCCCGATAGCGACATCGCAAAGCACCTGACATCAGTGTGCTACATATCGAGGAAGGGCGATTTGAGCATCGAGCAAGCCCGTGAGTTTTTGGCAGACAAGCTTGTCGGCGTCTTTCAGACGCTGCACCAGGATAAGGCGCAGCCCTACTCAATAGCCTTGCCAATAGACAAAAGAAGCTCGCTGCATGAGGAGGAAGTGCGCGAGGCCACCTTTCTGCAGTGCACGCCAGTCGAAGTGTCAGAGCCGCTCCTCAAGCATCTTCGCCTCTCGAAGCTCTGCCCAACTACCGAACAAGTTTGGATTCAGCTGGCGGAGCGTGTCTACGAGTTGGCCGATTGGCAGCCGCCCTCTAAGGAGGCGAGGCTGAGCGCCGATCGATTTCGGAGTGTGGCGCTTCAGTGGTTTGGCGATGCGCTCAGCAGTGAGTCGCTCCTCTTCAAAGAATTTCCAGATGGCAACCAACGCGTGGTCGTTATCGGCAGGAAGGAGTCTAGCATCATCCTGGCGGTCGATGTGAAGCTGTTAGACGATTCGCAGGCGACGCATGAGTGGGTCCGAAAGGAACACGGGCAGGATTGCATCGACAAGCAACCGGATGGCACGTCGTGTGGCGGCGCATGCACGATGCTGCGATATTCAGAGGCGCTTACCCAGTGCCTCGAGAAGATCTCTCCGCAGCTCCGTGGTAAGCTGGCCAAGAGACAGAAGATGGCGATGATGAGGATGCAGACGCGCGACCTTCCCAACCAGCCATTGCCACCGCCACCGCCCCCAAAGCCACCTGCTACTAGTGGCCAGCGTGATGACCAAGATGCTGTCGCATCAACCCCTACTGCAAGCAGCGCCTCAGGCGGCCAGCACAAGCGGAAGCTATGTGCGCCGTCCTCCCGGGACGAGTTGAATGCTATGCCAGTACGGGACCTCACGCAACTTGCCAAGGAACGTGGCCTCACGGTAGAGAGTGGCACAGAAAAGCCCGAGCTTGTCGACCTTCTTTTCGCTGTGATCGAATCTACTCAGGAGGATGCATCTGGAAGTTCAGGAGGGCAGACATCACGAGGATTGACAGTCGCATCAACCCCTACTGCAAGCAGCGCCTCAGGCGGCCAGCACAAGCGGAAGCTATGTGCGCCGTCCTCCCGGGACGAGTTGAATGCTATGCCAGTACGGGACCTCACGCAACTTGCCAAGGAACGTGGCCTCACGGTAGAGAGTGGCACAGAAAAGCCCGAGCTTGTCGACCTTCTTTTCGCTGTGATCGAATCTACTCAGGAGGATGCATCTGGAAGTTCAGGAGGACAGACATCACGAGGATTGACAGGGGCCTCAGGAAGTGATGCGACAGAGGGTGATGCTCAGTCGGTTCCGAAGCAGAGGCGAGGTGCTGCCTACAGTGCAGAGCAGTCAGCAGCCGATCTGGTGAGGAAATGCCTGAATGTAAGCAGCGCGAGGGGTGGCACGCGTCCAGATGCAGCCATTCGCAGTGCAGGTGTAGCACCACGGATGGCCTTCACGCATGTGGAGCAATGCACGTGCGATGGCCAGAGCGCTTTAGGACTCTTCGAGCTCACGGTTACCAATGGCTTCCGTGGCATCGGCAGCAGCAAGCTGCCAGCCTATCACGAGGGCACTGACGTCTTCGATGGTCAGAGGCACGGGTGTAATGCAGAGCGCGTTCAGTTCCTTGTGGTGTTTGCCTCTTGCATTCACAGGTTGGCGCTTAAGGTCTTTGGCATGCTGAATCCAGCTGACTGTGTGCGTGTGTTCTGGGAGGATGCTGAACGCATTGCATTCAATCGCGGAGGAATCCTCTTCTTCAATGCTCGCTACGCTGAGGTTCTTGATCACATGGGCAAGGACGACTTTTGGTCATACTGGTTTGTGACGTTCTGCCATGAGCTAGCACACAACGATTCGCCTGGCCACAATAAGTCGCACGAGCAAGCGGAGGAGACGCTGATTGCATCCCACATGGGCAAGCTCTTCAGGCTCTTCAGCCGGGGCTAGGGCCTAATCGGGCGCGCGCTTCTCCGGAGGAGGATGACGAAGACGAGCCGAGCGACGACGACGAGATTGAGGAGCCGATCAGGCGCAGCACCCAGGCCAGTTCGTCAACTCGTCGGAAGAGAACCATCCCCGTCGATGAGGAATTCTGATCGCTTCCCGCAGAGAGCGTTTTCTTCCTGACGTGAGTCGGGGGCTGCTCGTCTGTAGCGGCTCTCTGCGCATTCCGTGTGCGACGTCTAAGCATACTCAGTACTACTCGTTAATGGAGGTTCTGGTAATGACTCGTGGGTGTTGTGGGGTACAACAACTGTGTCTGGTCAGCGGTGTCCGGCGTCGTCCTTAGTGACTTGTGTAAAGTGTCTGTCGCTGCCAAAAGTGAGGCGGCTGAGCCTAACTGTTGGCGTTGTCAATGGGCGTTGTCTGAAGTAGTTGAAGTAGTGGATCAGTGTTACCGGTAAAATTGACAAAACACGAAGTTGGTTACCTGGCATGCCCGTCGCGGGGCTATCCAGTGGTGCCGCTTGACTTGACTTGACTTGACTGGACTTGAACTGAACTTTTCGCAGAAGTTTACACGCCGAGGACGCGATCTTCGGCACTTCGGCACCGCCGACGTCGGGGTTCAACACTCTCGCCAGCCTCTCCTCGCCGCCACGGATGGTGACCCCCTTGATGGCCGGACCGAGCACGGACCTCGAGCGCGGACCTGCTGGGCTCACGCTCTCTTGGGTCAATTTGAATTACGTCGTGGGCGAGGCCCGCAAGAAGAAGGCGCAGAAGCTCGTGCTGGACGGTGTCAGTGGGAGCGTCGAGCCGCGGCAGGTGATGGCGATCATGGGCCCGAGCGGCTCCGGTAAGACGTCGCTGCTGAACGTGCTCGCATGCCGCGTGCCGCAAATGAAGAACGCGAAGCTCTTCGGCAGGCTTCTCGTCAACGGGCACGACCTGAGGGAGCACGACATGGCGCAGCTCTCGGCGTACGTCGAGCAGCACGAGGCGCTCTTTGCGCTCTCTACGGTCCGCGAGACGTTCATGTTCACGGCCAAGCTGCGCCTGCCCGATAAGAGCTCGCCCGCTGAGCGGGAGGCGCGCGTGCAGTCCACGATTGCCGAGCTCAACCTTGTGAGGTGTGCGGATACTTTGGTGGGCTCGGCCAAAGTGAGGGGGCTGTCGGGAGGCGAGCGCCGGCGCGTGACCATCGGGATCGAGCTGATCAACAACCCGCCGATCATCTTCATGGATGAGCCTACCAGTGGCCTCGACTCCTTCCAAGCGCAGGCGGTGATGGACACCCTTCGACGCCTAGCCAACTCGGGACGCACGGTGCTCGCGTCGATCCACCAGCCGCGCTCGTCCATCTATAACAGCTTGGATCAGGTGTGCTTGCTCGCGGGCGGGCGCACCGTGTACATCGGGAACGCCGGCGCGGCGCTCGCCGCCCACTTTGCGGGCGCCTCCCAACCGATCCCCACAGCCTTCAACCCTGCGGACTTCATCATCGATGCCGTCTCCGTCGACTATAAAGATCCGGCCTCGACAGAAGAGTGCGTCCGGCGCGTCGAAGCGCTGCTCGCCGCGTGGCGCGTGCGCCCAGCCTCCGTGCTCACCGCGACCGCTGCTGGCCGTGGCGGCACTCAGTACGGCGCGGTCGACGGGGAAAGCAAGGCGTGGCTCGCCAGGATCATGGAGGAGCGCCACCCGCGTGGCGAGGCCTGGGCCAAGTCGGCCACCGCGTTCAGGCTGCTCTCAAGCCGCTGCTTCCAGGAGCTGACGCGCGACAAGAGCGCCGTCGCGCTCAAGATGGCTGCCAACGTCTTCTTCGCTCTCATCTTCGGGCTCGTGTACTTCCGGATGGACCGTTCACAGACCTCGCTTCAGAACCGTACGGGCATTCTCTTCTTCACAGCGATGAACATGGCCTTCGGCATCTCTATTGACACGGCGTCGGTAATCCCGTCGCAGCTCGCCGTCGTCGGTCGCGAGCGCGCGGCGCGCATGTACTCGATCGCGCCGTACTACCTCGCTAACTGGATTTGCCGGCTCCCTCTCGACGTCGTGCCCATGCTCGGGATCTCGGCCGTGCAGTACTTCATGGCGGGCTTGCGGCCGGGCGTCGAGCCCTTTTTCGTCTACTTTGGCATCGCGGTCATCGAGGTCCAGGCATCGATTGCGCTCGGGATGCTCATCTCGGCGCTCCTGCCGTCGGTCGAGGCGGCGCCCCAACTCGCGCCTCTCGTCGTCATCCTGATGCTCATGTTCTCGGGCTACTTCCTCAACCTGCAAGACGTGCCGGCCTGGATTGGGTGGATCAAGTACGTGTCCTTTATCCGGTACGCCTTCGAGGCGCTCATGGTCAACGAGTTCAAAGACGCGTCCTTCGACTGCACCACCTCGGGCGGCAAACCTCTGCCACCGGGCTTCCCCTGCCTCGACGGCAACATGTATCTGAAGCAGCTCAACTTTGAAGCCCCCATCCTCGAGTCCATACGCAACCTTGCGATTCTCGCGCTCGCATTCAACATTGCCGCCTATATTGTTCTCGTGCTCCGCCGTCCACGCTTCCTGCCTCTCCGACCGGAGAAGGAGATGCCCGGTCTCACCGGCGACTACACACAACAAACCTCCAACCTCCAGACCAGCCTCCTCCCCTCGCGCCCTGCCGAGAAATTCGCCTCCGTCAACTGAAACAGAGGGAGACGACGGTGGCCGTCGGCGGCGGCGGATGTGCAATCGACTGCCGGCTGGAGGGAGACCGGGCCGCCCACGCCACCGTCGCACAGCGCAGCTGCAGGGGGCGTGGCGCGTGCCTCTTGGGCTGGCGGGGGGTGGTGGGGGCTTACAATCATATACTGTATTTGTCGAGGGCGACGGACGGTACATGTATTATGTGAAGCAGGTGGCGACGGACGCGCGCTCATGCGCGCGCTGCCGACGTGCCGTCGGTGTCCGGTTCGGTGCGTTTAATATTTGTGGCTGCTCGTTTCAGAGCGGTGCCTGCGGGCCCGTTCGGTTTGCGCGTTTGGCGTTTCAGAGATCGCCCCCTGCCCCGCGGATACGGGATAGCGACACCGGTGCTAGTGATATCAGGACCGCCACAAGCCATGGGCCATGGGCATGGCACATAGGGAGCGGTCATACGATCCGGGATAAGGCTTAAGGGGTCATCAAAAGCGCGGTGATCACAGCGGATGGCAGCGGTGCGGGGAGCTGCAAATGTGGCAGCCGACTCCGATCCTCAACCTCGTTCCGCTGTGGACTGTGCCCGGCGGCCGTTACCGAAGCGGCGCCCCCTTCTCCTTCAATCCCTTGCGCGGCGAGTGGACCGCCGGGGCCAGCCTATCGCCACCTTGTCCCCACCTCACTGGCCATGCTACCTGCAGCATTTCGTCAGGTCCGCCCCTCGACAAGACCTCCAGACGCTCTGCAGTGCTACGCCCTCGGCCAGCGGAGGCAGGGCGCAAGGCCAGCGCAGACCTGCCTCCCCCGCTGGCCGCATCCATCGCACGTGTGGACCCTATGGCACTCTGTGGTGCGGGCGGCGGGCGGCGAGGGCTGGTGATGGCCGGCGCAATCGGCTCTGTGGAAGCACCTGGGGTTTGGAAGCCCCGGAGCTGCGGCGCAACACGCCGGTAGGCTATCCCATTGTGAGGCCAATTGAGGCGTCGTGAGAGGAAGAAGAAGCCGTCAGCAGCCCCCGCCCCAGTCTCATTGTCTCGCTCCGTGTCACTTCCCCTCGGCCCCTTTTTATTGAAGCGCAGGTAGTAGTTGTCTTCGCGAGTGGGCGCGGCGGGCACGCGAGCTCCCTTGGCGGCCAGATTCGCAAGCACCCGCCGCCGGCTTTGCTGCTGGCGGCTGGTGAGTAAGACCGTGTTCACTTCGAGGGGCCAGACGGGCCGACCCTTGCCACCGCACGGACGCCAGTCAGGCTTTGGCGCAACGGGCTCTGCGCTTGTCCCCGTCGGCGGTCGGTCCGTCATGTTTCCTGGGCCAGACGGACCCATGCCCACGGGTGAGGCCGATCGCGCCGTGGCCAAGGGCGTCGACCCCCCACCCCCAGCAGATAACCCAGCAGAAGACACGCTCGGCGCAGGCGAGTCACGCCCGTGGAGCCTTGGGATCACCTCGAAGCTCGGCCGCCGCGTCGCCCTCGGAGAGAGCTCCCGAGAGACCTCCGAGGAGGCGCTCGCCATCGCACTGAAATTGAAGCTCGGACGGTCCTTTTCCTTCTCCTTACGACGCGCCTCGGGCCGCGTCAACCACTTTGCCATGTCGCCGATGCTCACCTGCTTCGGCTGTGACATGTGGAGAGCAGCGAGCGTTTCGAAAGCCTCGTCAACTGCACATCTCACCTTCTCGTACCAGAGCGCGACGCCCTCGGAATCGGACCCGCCGAGCTCGCCCGCGCCCCCAAACAGACATTTGAAGCGGACGAGCCACTCACGCTTCCCAAGAGAGCCATCGCCGCTCTTGTCCCACGCCTCTGGCAAGTCTGTCGGCCGAAGATCCGCCTCTCGAATCACGTGGCGCAGCTCATCACGTAGTCGGGCCTCACTCCAAGGCTCATCCTCGAGGCGCACGCGATGGCGCAGCGAGAGCGTGTGCACCACCTCCATACGCTTCTGCCTCCCAAACGAGCGTCCAAAGACCCATGAGTCCAGCTCGTCGAAGGTGACGGCGCCGCTCTCGTCTCCGTCGAGCTCAAGCCAGGCCGCGTTGAGAGCTGCCTTCCCGCCCCGGTAGCCAAGATGCCCTGCAGCCATGCAGCAGCACAGCAGACAGCACAGCGTCGGCTCGACGGGCTACACTTAGGGTAACACTTCGGGCTGCACACGTGCTTCGAACACGTGCTGCGTGAATCGGGTTGTCTTCCAACACAGAGCTCACAAGCATGCAATCACAGTGCACTCATCAGTGGGGACAGGCTGTGGCCGAAGCGCGTGCCTTCCATCATCGAGAGGAACTCTCCGTAGCTGCACACAAAGTCCGAGTTCTTGTCGGCCTGGTTAAAGAGGTGAGAGAGCTTCACGGAGTGCAGCTTCACTAGCCGGCACAACTCCCGCTTGACGCCGGCCGCTGAGTCCGCTGTGAATGACCAACTGCTCGTGTCGATGTGCTCGTGATCCTTGGTCGCGTTCCAGCCAGCACATGAGCAGGGAGGCAATCCGCGTTCACCCAACACATGCCATGCACAGACAATCAGCATGCAATCGCTCTGCAATCAGCGTGCTATCAGCATGCTATCAGCATGTAATCACGATCCTTGGGCTTACCTTGGTCGGGTCCCAGCACATGATGAGGAAGAGGTCGCGCACATTGGCCGACAAGAAGTTGGTCGTCTCCTCGTCGCTCATGCCGTCGATCGTGGCGAGCACCTCCGCGTAGTCGAGGAAGCCGTCGCTCTTTTTATCGAGGTGATCGCGGTCGAGTTCTTGGAAGATCTCTTGTGCGTTCACGCTGCCCGGCTCGATACCAAGGCTCTCAACCGCACGGCTGAACTGGTGGACGTCCAAGCAGCCGGAGCCATCCACATTGAATCGCATGAAAAAGCGTTTAGCTCCCGAGCCTGCGACGATCGACTCGGGGCTCATCGACCACTTGAAGAAGGCGCCCATGCTAATCAACCCAGAATTTGTGACGTCGAGCTCATCAAACCAATGGCGGAGATCGTTTGGCTTGCGCAGTTCCCGGACGCGTTCAGGCAGAGCCGCGACAAACTCATCGAAATTTACCAGGTCCGACTTGGGCCGGGCCATAGAGCCACGCCAGCCACAGCGCCGTGCCTAGATGTCAAGCGTCCGGTGCGCTCAAAAAGCTGTTTGTTGATGGAGCACATGGAGGGAGTGTTTGGCATGCAATTGTTCTGAATCTATGGCTCTGTTACAAATGAAATCACACAGACACAGCACATCATAAACACACACCACGCTACGCGCGATGTCGCCCACACCGCACAATAAATTTTATGGAGATCTGACTCTTCTCCCCCAGCGCCCAGGCTCATTACTGTCGGGTAGCTTGCTCACAAAAACTCACTCTCTCCTGAGACACACTCAACAATCCAACTATGTCGTCAAAACTTCATCTGCTCTGGCTTCACGCCGCGCTTCAGGTTCATCTCCCTGGTCTCCCAGGGCCTGTAGTCGACGATGACCTCGCCCGTATTGGAGCGCATCGTGCCGTCCGAGTCGGTCGTCCAGCGCACCGTCCTGTCTACCTTGGCGCCCATCACACCACCGATCCAAGCCACGTGTGTCGGGACAGTTACGTTGCGACGGCTGCCCGGTACGATCCCAAACGGGGTCATGGCTTTGACGGATTCCTTGTCATCCGGATAGACGCCCGCGAGATGTAGGTTCCACCTGTCCTTCCGATACTTCTCCGAGTACGCGCCGCGCTGCCCGTACAGTGGGTGAGCCGGGTCCGTCTGCCATTTGAGCCAGCATTCGCCGAACAGGTGAGTGTTGCCGTTGTCGGCGGACCAGCAGTGTGGTAGGAAGCAAAAGACCCATGAGTTGCACGGGCGAGTCGGGTGCTTGGCGGCGTGCGCGGCGCACGCGGCGCAGCACTCGGCCGCGCTCTTCACATGGTGTCCGCGCCCATCGACAACCGCGTTGCCCTGTGGATCACTATGGAGCTCTGCGTGCACAAGCGGGAGTCGAGGAGGCGAACGAGATGCGTGCCCATGTGAAGGGTGCGACGGGCAGCGAGGCGGAGGCGGAGGACGCGGTAGCGCGCGCACCTTCGCCGCACGAGGCGTCCGTCGACGGACCCGGGCAGTCGGCGAAGCACGAGGAGATGGTCTCCGAGGGCGCATCACACACACCATCGCCGCAGACTGAGGGGCTGCGGTTCGCGTTGGCGGGCGCAGTGGCACTCGTGGAGCTCGTGGCAGTCGCCACTTGCGATGAGGTCGACGGTGGCGGAGGCGGTGGCGAGCTTGCCGCCAGCAGTGGTGCCGTCGAGCCAGCTCCAACCTTTGCATGGTATACGATCACACGGGATTGTTCGCTCAATGTGGCAGCCAGAGGCCCGCCCCCGACGAAGAGAACAACGAGGCCGAATGAAATGCTGACGAAGAGACACCATGGGCGTCGGACGGAGACAGAGGCGCGGTCGATGCCATCCGCCAAGTTGGAGGCTAAGGAGTCAGACATTGCGAAGGCTCGTTGTGAACGTTAACACGAGTCAAGTCAAGTCAAGTCAAGTCAAGTCAAGGTACGAGGCGCAGGCTGGCAAGCGCGCGAGCGCTAAGGCGGCGGCGGATCTTGCAAGGGAGGAGGGCTGCTTCAGGTATGCTCGACTCGAGCAGGAGCGCGAGCTGGGCGAGCTGGTCGAGCGGCGCATCGAGCGTGGTTTCGAGAACTTGGCGGAGCCTGACGATGAGGAGCGTGATCTGCTGTTCGACGGGGGGCGTGAGCGGGCGGCGCGACTGATGCGTGAGGCGTCAGCGGTGGGCGCGCGTGCGTGGGCGATGCCGGATGGCGGCGGGGCGGCGGGAACAGCGCGGGTTACGGGCTGCGTCGACGAGCGCATGGACGAGGGCGGCGCCGACGCGGCTCCGGCTTTTTTCGGCAGCGATCTCGATGATATGGATGCTGATGACGCGCCAGCACCACCGCTACAGGCGACGCAGAGCTACGGCGCGGCGCATGATGACGACGAGGAGGAGGCTGAGGCCGATGAGGCTGTGTGCCGAGCGCCTATATGGCACGCGACTCAACAGTACGGCTCGTCGCAGGTTGGCGACTATGATGATGATGACGATGACGAGGCGGTGCGACGATCTGATTGGCCCGACGCGCCGATAGCAGAGAGCCCGAGGGCCCTCGCGGCGAGATGGGCGGCGTGCGGGCTCGAGATGGACGGCGACAGAGTTCTCTGGCGAGCCGAGCGTGACGAGAGAGGACGTTGAGTGCATGAGTGATATGTTGTCTGGTGATGCACATGACGAGCTAGCGAGTAGCATGGATGTCGTAGCGGCGGCGCTTGCGCAGGTTGCAGAGTAGTTGCAGAGGGGGAGCAGCAGAGAGAGAGGGTGTCTGTAGGGTGTGCCATGCGGGACGGCGACGGCGCGGGCGGCAGCGGCAGTGAGGCTGCGCGAGCGCTCGAGGGCGGCGACGGCGGCGTCGTCATGGGCTGCGAGGGCGTCGACGGCGCCGAGCAGGGAGCGTCGTTGGCGGCGCGCGAGGCAGAGGGCGACGACGAGGACGAGGCGATGGCGGGCGACGAGAACGTCTCGGTGCAGCACGAGGAGAGGGGCGGCGGCGCAACGGGTGGCATCAAGAAGGGGAAGCGCAGACGGGGCAAACAGAAGGGTACTGGCCATCGACAATGGATGGCGGCCAAGGGAGCTGATCTACGACCGGCGGCTGGCGAAGCGAGCGTGAGTTGAGCTCTGAACAGCGCGAGGTTGAGGGTTATCGGACTGCGCCTTCATTGCGCTGCAGTACGGGCCCTCCCTCTCTCGTTGATCATCTCGGTGAGCGTGACGCGGTGCCGACCGGCCTTGAGTTCTTCGGTCGAGGCGCTTATGTCCCTCCCTCTTTCTCTCCCCCAATCCCCCATTTTATGCTTGACGCCACGGTCGATCTCGAGCCGATTTCCTCTTCGGCGTAAGAGTGGCGCTCATCGGCTCGAGATCGGCCCGTTACTTCTCACCTACTTGTTCTCCGAGGGCACGTATGTCAGCATTTATGACGTGTCACCTCTAGATGGACCCCCTCCGTCATCTCCGCCTACTCCCGTCCTCCCCTGCTGGCTACCGGAGCACATTCGATAGGCTTCCGTATGGTTGTCTGTTGTTTATGTATAGACTTGACTTGACTTAACACGACATAGCGTGAACAGCTGCATGAACGGTTAGTTTCCATCGGTGGGAACTATGTGTGATCCGTTTGTCTGGCTACCCGAATCTTCTAAGAACTTGCCTTTCGCCTCACCTCGCGCTTGCTTCCTCGACGCCGTGCCTCGGTCGGGGCTCGGAAAGCAGCAGGCATCCGGCGCTCACTCAGCCAGCTCGCGTCGCTGACGCGCTCGTTATCCGCGCCGAGCACCATGGCGAGCGTGCACTATGACCTGCTCGTCATCGGCGGCGGCTCGGGCGGCCTCGCGGCAAGCAAGGCGGCGGCCAAGTACGGCAAGAAGGTTGCCGTCTGCGACTTTGTGAAGCCATCCGAGGCAGGCACCACATGGGGGCTCGGCGGCACCTGCGTCAACGTGGGCTGCATCCCGAAGAAGCTCATGCACCAGGCAGCGCAAATCGGCGAGATCATGAAGACCGACGCCGCCTCGTACGGCTGGGAGGCGGACGCGCCCAAGCACAATTGGGAGACGATGGTGAACAATGTGCAGTTGCACATCAAGTCGCTGAACTTTGGCTACCGCTCCGAGCTCATGAGCAACAACGTCAAGTACTACAATGCGTACGCCACCTTCACCGACCCAAAGACGGTGGTCGCCGTCGACAAGAAGGGCAAGGAGACGGTGCTCACGGCCGACGCCTTCGTGATCGCATGCGGCGGCCGCCCCAAGTATCTCGACATTCCGGGGTGCAAGGAGCACTGCATCACGTCTGACGACGTGTTCGCGATGCCGACGGCGCCCGGCAAGACGCTCGTCGTGGGCGCCTCGTACGTGGCGCTCGAGTGCGCCGGCTTCATCCACGGCGTCGGCTTCGAGACGCACGTCATGATGCGCTCCATCCCGCTGCGCGGCTTCGACCAGCAGATGGCGATGCACATCAAGACGTACATGCAGGAGCACGGCATCAACTTCATCGAGGGCGCCGTGCCCACTAAGGTCGAGCTCACGCCCTCGGGCAAGAAGCTCGTCACGTGGGCGCACAATGACGGCACGACCGCCTCTGCCGAGTACGACACCGTGCTCATGGCCGTCGGGCGCGACGTCACCCCCGGCCAGATGGGCGTCGACAAGGCGGGTGTGGCCGTGAACCCCAAATCGGGTAAGATCCCCACGGTGGCCGAGCGGACCAACGTCGAGCACATTTATGCCATCGGCGACGTCATCGACGGCGAGGCGCTCTCGCCGCCTTCGCAGCTCACCGAGCTCACGCCCGTGGCCATCCAAGCGGGCAAGCTGCTCGCGGCGCGCCTGTACGGCGGCGGGACGGAGCAGATGGACTACCATGGCGTGCCCACCACCGTGTACACGCCCATCGAGTACGGCTGCGTCGGCCTCTCCGAAGAGGCGGCCGAGGCGGCCCTCGGAAAGGAGAATCTGGAAGTGTACCACACGTACTTCACGCCGCTCGAGTGGACGGTGCCCCATCGCGGCGAGAACAAGTGCTACGCCAAGCTGATCTGCGACAAGTCCAAGGGCGAGCAGGTCGTCGGGCTGCACATCTGCGGACCCAACGCGGGCGAGATGACGCAGGGCTTCGCCGTCGCGCTCAAATGCGGCGCGACCAAGGCGCACTTTGACAGCACGGTCGGCATCCACCCGACCAATGTGGAACAGTTTACCACGCTCTCGATCACGAAGGCCTCGGGCACGTCGGCCGAGTCGACAGGTTGCTGAGGCTAAGCCCACTTGGTACACGGTAAGAATCCTTGCCGTGTAGCAGGTGGGCTTTGGCAGCTTCTCCAGGGCCGCAAGCAGATGGCTCGGATCGCTCACGAAAGGAATGATGGCAGGCCTTGCAATCGCGCGAGAGCGCTCAAGGCCATGCCGGAGTCGTGGGGGTCGAGCTAGCTCATGTTCCGCAGCCCGAACCGTCAGGAGGCCGCTGGACGAGGCGACAAGCAGCGTCAACGGCGGTCTTTTGGCGTCATGGTAGTTTGGTATGGGTGCGGGTCATCACGATTGGAAGGGGGGGGGAAGGGAGGCCACAAATTTTTTTGCTCAGAGGGAAGTTTTTGTTGCGAAAGTTCGAGAGTAGCTCCTCGGATCCCCCACAGGCGATCGAGAGGG
>ENA-UOUZ01001636-UOUZ01001636.1-mixed-culture-metagenome-genome-assembly--contig:-NODE-1636-length-14114-cov-92.201508_pt1 | contig 14114 bp, 6 predicted proteins | sample MGYA00238154_ERZ761575 | MGnify/ENA primary metagenome ERZ761575 (study PRJEB28896, sample SAMN07631632) | mixed culture metagenome | isolation source: Freshwater growth medium | place: USA...
CTGCTGCTGCTGCTGCTGCTGCTGCTGCTGCTGCTGCTGCTGCTGTTGCTGCTGCTGCTGCTGCTGTTGCTGCTGCTGCTGTTGCTGCTGCTGCTGCTGATGATGATGCTGGTAGTGTTGTTGCTGATGCTGGTACTGCGGCTGCAGCTGCTGCTGCTGGTACTGCGGCTGCTGCTGCTGCGGCTGCGGCTGCGGCTGGTGGTACTGCTGCTGGTACTGCTGCTGGTGCTGCTGGTACTGCTGCTGGTACTGCGGCTGTGTTTGCGGCTGCTGGTACTGCAGCTGTGTCTGCGGCTGCTGGTACTGCGGCTGCTGCGGCTGCTGCTGCGGCTGCTGCGGCGGCTGCTGGTGCTGCTGGTGCTGCTGGTGCTGCTGGTAGTGCTGCTGGTAGTGCTGCTGGTAGTGCTGCTGGTAGTGCTGCTGCTGCTGCTGCTGCTGCTGCGGCTGCGGCTGCTGCGGGAGCTGCGCCCGGTGGAGCTGCGCCTGCTGCGCCTGCTGCAACTGCTTCGCCTGCTGGCCCCACTCCTGTGTGTGCTGCTGCGGCTGGTGCGCTTGGTGCGCTTGGCGTGCCTGCTGCGAGAGCAGCTTCAGCGGATGCTGCGAGAGCAGCTGCGATTCAGGAATCGATTGCATGGGGGGCGACGAGAAGTGGGACTGCAGTGGCGGCGTCGGCGGCGGCGACAGCGCTGTGGCGGTGGCGGCAGCGGCGGCGGTGTGCGACGAACGCACGAGTGGAATGCCCTCGTCGTCGGCCGCCGCGCGCGCCGCCTCCGCCGCCGCCTCCAGGGCCTCCGCCGCCGCCTCCACGGCCGCCACTGCCACCGAAGCCGCCGTCGCTGCTACGGAGTCCCCCATCTCCACCTCGGATGAAAGCGTTGTTCTGGGTGCATCGTGGACCACCGGGGTGCGCTGACTGCCTAGTTTGGCTACGCCGCGCTCGCCATAGCCATTCGCCGCTGGTGGATGTTGCGACGAAGACGGAGGCGCCGTTGGCTGCGGCGGCGGTCGGCGCGCGCGCGTGGCACCAGGCATGGTGGCGAGCGCGGCGAGTGCGTCGGCGGCGAGCGCGGCGGCGTCGGCTGCGTCGGTGGCGGCTGCGTCGGCGGCGTCGGCGGCGTCGGCGGGCGCGGCGGCGAGCGCGTCGGCGGGCGCTGGGGCGCCTCCTTGGTACTCATAGGCAGCATCAGCTGCTTCCAACGCATAGCGGAAGGCCTGGTGCAGAACAGCCCAACGCGGCGCTCCACTTGGCTCGTTTCCCCACACAGTAGGCGAGCGCAGCTCGCAGTTTGCATGCGGTATGTACGGCATCAGCGAGCTCATCGGCAACGCCGCCTCGTCACCCGTGCCGACGAACTCGACCGCACAGCGGTAGCTGGGCTCTTGCAGCGATGTGACGTGTGGCGTGATGAGTTTGGGGCGTGCGGCGGCACGCTCAACGTCGACGACTCGTGCAGGCCATGCAGGCATCCCAGGGACGCGCGCCCACACGAACGAGCCCACGCTCAGGGCCTTGGGCGGCGTCGGGTGCCCGTTGCCGCCTGCGAGCATGCCGTACGAGAGTGCCGCCCGGCTCGTGAGGCTCCTCCCGTAGCTGGCAGGGCTCACGTCCCCGTCGCTGTCGTCGGGGTCGCTGTCCTCTTGCGAAGCGCGCGAGCGCCGATGCATGGCTACACGCTTGCGGCTCCGGATGCCGTTCCCGTCCGCGAGCATCGGATGCACGTCGTTCGAGTGGCCATGGTGCCCGTTGTGAGCGAGCTGAGAAGCACCGAGCAAACGCTCCGCCGCGAGGTACCGTGCGTACACGAGTGCCGCGTGCTCAGCCACGGCGAAGTTGCCCAGGTTGTGCCGATAACCACGATCGCTGACTTCTGCCTTGAACTTGCGCCGATTGCGGCTCACACCGCGGAAGCCAGTTTCATTCTTCGAGCGGAGCAACACGATGCCCTCAGCCTTGGCTGCTTCGTTCGCCTCTTCCGCTGTCAGATGTGGTCGGAGTAGTGGGCCGTCGAGCGCGCTGTGCTCGTCTGGGTCCCAATCAACCGGCTCGCCGCTGCCGCGCATGCTGCCGTCTCGAAGACACTCACCATTTTTCTCCATGCCGGCTCGGAAGGAATCCAAAAAAAGGGGGTTTCTGAGAAGAAATCATCTAGCTAATCGTGATGAGAAGAAGAAATGAGATCATGGGGATTTACGAGGATATTATCCTTCATGTTCATGTGAAACGCAGTGATGAAAAAAAAACAAACGACCATCTAGATCGACTCTCAAAATGTGAAAGAACGTCCCACAGAAACAGATAAAATTGTCAAACGCCAACTTCTAGTTGTGGAAGGAACGTCTGCATCTCGCGAGACACACGCCGATCACTCACACAACCGAGGTTTGGCTTTGGGACGGCCCGCCACGGTCCGACGTGGACGTCCGAGACGCACCACCCTTTTTGGCGGCCGCCATGCCAGCGGCCGCGCGCAGCCCGTAGTGCTGCGCGGCGGCGGCTCGCATCGTGACGCACGCCTTCTCGGGCATCGGGCGCAGGCCAAGCGCGTGCCGAAAAGAGCTGACGCTGTCTGCGGCGAGCAGGGCGCTCGTCACGGCGCTCCCTGTCGAGACGAGCCCGGGCCGCACTGCGATTGGCGAGTTCGCGTTGATTGCGTTGCTTGCGTTGCTTGCGTTGATTGGCGAGTTCGCGGGCGGTGGCGTCACTGCTGCGCCGTTTCGCGTCGCCACCTTGCGACGCCACGCATTGATCGGCCGAGGCGCCCGCTCGAACCACGCGTACTCCCCGAGCTCGATGGCGAGCTCAGCAGCGGGGATCGGCTCGAGAAGTTCGGACGCGTAATTGGGCATCTTATCGCTCGCCCCGAGGAGAAGGACTCCATTGGGAGTCAGCCGACTCGCCATCGCGGTCACCGCCCGGCGAGCACCGACGCCTCCGCCATGGTCCGCGGCGTAGAGGAAGATGGAGTAGCGGCACAGGATCAAGTCGTACAGCGTCGTCGCGTGCGGTGAGCTCCCGTTCCCGCCGTGTCGGGCGCCCCCGGCTCGGGCGCCCCCGGCGAGGGCGCCCCCGGCCTCGCTCTGACGAACCTCGCTCTGACGAACCTCGCTCTGACGAACCTCGCTCTGACGAACCTCGCCGGCCTCGCTCTCAGCGCACGTGTCCTCCACCCACCATTCAAGGTCACGGCGCACCGACGACGCCATCGTGAAGCGAGCCTCCCGGCCGAGGTCCCGCCGCGCTGCCTCTGCCCTCGCCTCGGTGCCTGCTGCGCTGCCGCCGCTGCCGCCGCTGCCGCCGCCGCCGCCGCCCGAGAACAAACCATTTGCATTCACATTCACAGACGAGGCGGCGCGGGAGGGTGAGCCCGGAGTCGCAGGACCCTCTTTGGGAACCTCCTGGAAGCAGTGTCGTGCGTACGCTGGTACCTCCGCGAGCTCGGCCGCCAAGTAGACGCTTCCCTCGTCTTGCGCCGTCTCCAGAATCTTCGCGCTTCGGTCGGTGCCTACGCCGCTGAAGGCGGGAGCGTGCCCGTAGGCCGCCACAAAGGTCGGCAACACCCACTGTTCATACGCGAGCCGCACTGTGAATAGCTCTTCGCCACTGGAGCAGCCGCAGCTCCAGACTCGCAACGGTCGTGGCCGGTGCTGCGTGTGGGGTCGGGGGTCGAGCATCGCGGCGCGCGCGGCGTGAAAGAGGATCCGATTGGCGACGCAGCCCCACGTCGCGTGCCCGTCGCGAAAAAAGGACGTGTTGTGCTGCCAGTCGCGGAAGTCGGTGGGGCGGAGCGTTGGTTTCGGCGGCAACGGAGGAGGCAGCGCCCCTATCCCCGACAAGCGCTCTCTCTTCGCCTCGATAGCAGCCCTGGCAGCACGCAGGCGCGACACCGCCGAGCTGAAGCCCGCCGTAATCTTGAGCGGAGGGGGGGAGCATGGACCCTCTACGTTCCCGAAGCTCCGTGCGAGGGGGAGATGGCCATTTCGGAAGCTCCGTGCGAGGTCGGAGGCGGACGCAGGGCGCTGTGCCAGCACTGCGCTCGCGGCGATGTCGGTGACGGAGGCGCTCAGCGCACCAGGTCGCCCTGCAGCCGCTCCTTGGCCTGGAGCGTCGATGCCCAGCACGACGCTTCCTTTGCCTGGAGCCACGATGCCCAGCGCGACTGGGACGAGTGCCATTGGCGCTCGAGCATTCCCCACAGCTCGGGCATTCCCCACAGCTCGGGCAGTCCCCACAGCTCGGGCATTCCCCACAGCTCGGCGACCGGCTGGCTCAGCCTCCGGGATCTCGTGGGACGGGATCGTGGGGCGCGTCAAAGGGCACGCGAGCTCTAAAGCCACACCCGCCTTCGGCGGCTCAATAGGCTCAATAGGCTCAATTCGGCTCTCCACGGGGCTCTCAGTCGTCGCGAGGAGACTCTCCTCGTCCTCTCGCTCGCCCGGCGTTCCCCACAGCTCGCCCGGCTTGCGCACGATCGCCTCGAGCTTACGCTTGCATGCCTCGCCAGGGTGTGAGCGGCTCATTGATGTTGGCGGGGCCTGTTGAGGACTGCGGGTGCCCACCGGCGCTAGAGGCCTCTCCGAGCCTCGACTCCTCCGTGGTGGCTCAGCATCCGCTGCCGTGGGTGGCTGCTGCCGAGGACTTGAGGCTCCGCTGAGATCGGTGGCTCCGTAGGGATCTCGTATCTCGATCCCGAGATCGGTGGCTCCGTAGGGATCTCGGATCTCGATCCCGTACGCCTGCCAAGCCCTCCCGCCTTCGATCGGCGCCGGCACGGTGATGGCAGCTAGAGGAGGCTTGGCTGCACGAGCTGCAGTGCACGTGCACAGCTCCTTGGAGCCGCGGCAGACTGAGCATTCGCTGGCCGAACAATGGCAAAGGTTCATCGGGACGCGGCAGTTTGAGCATGTGGGCCTTGGGATGACACTCCGCGGAGTGTGTGAGCCGCCGAGCGACGCGGAGAGCCCACCAGGACGCGCCATTGACAGAGCTACGCTGCCGCCGCTCAGCTTCCGCAGCTGTTGGCCGCTCAAGAGGCCCGGCCATACGTCCGCTGGTGTTGGTGGCTCGTCCTCGGCCTCCTCGTCTGAGGACGAGGAGGGCTCTACGACCTGCGTAAAGAGGTCCAGGATGCCCATGCACGGGCTCGAAGGTGGCAGCCGAGAAGGCGGCGGCGGAGAAGATCGCAGCCGAGAAGGCCGCCGAGAAGGCGGTGGCCGAGAAGGTGGCCGCTCGGACAGGACCGATCGCCTTCGGAAACTCGCGAAGTGTAACGTGCAGAAGTAACGGACGCTACCGAAACTGTTCGATCGTGCTCCGGAGTCACACACAAAGTCAGTCAGTACCCCAACCCTGGTCCAGCTACATGTACAAGTACAAGTACTGACGCTGACTGTGTGTGACGGGAGCCCACGAGTCATGACGAGTATAGTGCACTGTCACCTGCCACACACACCACCGCGCATCCGTACTCAGTCCCAGCATCACAAATCACATGTCCACCCCCCGTCGACGCGCACGCTCTGCCACATGAGGGGTGCATGGAAAATATAGCAGAGAGCGGTCCTCGGGGGAGTCTCTCACTGCGCGACCGCCCTCGGCTGGACAGCGGCGGCGGCGGCATTCGCGAGCTCTTCAGCGAGTTGCTCGCCGATCACACGCTTGTAGTCCGTCGGCATCACCTTGACGAAGTGCGGCAGCGTGGACTCGAAGTTGGCGAGCACTCCCGCGGCGACCGTCGAGCCTGTCTTGGCAGCGTGCTCGGCGAGCAAGGCGCGTACCTCCTCGGCCTCCTGCGCCGTCTCAATCCGCTCAAGCTCCACCATGCCCGTGTTCACATTCGGGCCGAAGCTGCCCGTCGGGTCGAGGACGTATGCGATGCCGCCCGACATGCCCGCACCAAAGTTGATGCCCGTCGAGCCGAGACACACGACGCGCCCGCCCGTCATGTACTCACACCCGTGGTCGCCCATGCCCTCGACCACCGTCCATGCGCCCGAGTTACGCACGCAGAAGCGTTCGCCCGCCTTGCCACGGAAAAAGGCGCGGCCGCTCGTGGCACCGTACAGCGCACAGTTGCCCAGGATGACGTGCTCCTCGGGTACCAGGCCGGAGGCGATCACCTCGTCGCCCGGCGAGATGGAAATCACACCACCCGAAAGGCCCTTGCCGCAGCCGTCGTTCGCGTCGCCCTTGACGTGGAAGGTGACGCCCTTCTGAAGCGTGAACCCAAACGACTGGCCCGTGTGCCCGGTCATCTTGACGACGATCGAGTCCTCGGGCAGGCCCTGCGGATGCACCTTCGTCAGGGCATTCGAGAGCATCGCGCCCACGGAGCGGTTGCGGTTGTTGATCGGCATCTCCGTCACCATTGGCGTACCGTCCTTGAGCGTCCGCGCCGCGCGCTGGATGAGCACGTCATCGAGCAGGTTGTGGCCCTCGGGCGAGATCTCAGCCGGGTAGGGCTGCAGGCCGGTCGCATCGGGCGAGAAGTGGTCCTGCTTCATGGTGTTGACCTGCGGCTCGCCCGGCGCGAGCGCCGCCGCGGGCGTCAGGATCGGACCGAGATCCAGAGTGCGCGTCTTGTCGGTGAGAGTGCTCTCATCGACGCGGAGTAAATCCGAACGGCCGACCATCTCTTCGATCGAGCGCATGCCCAGTTTAGCCATGTAGCCGCGCATCTCCTCCGCCATCAGGAAGAAGAAGTTGATCACGTGCTCGGGCTTGCCTGCGAACTTGGCGCGCAGCTCAGGGTCCTGGGTTGCGATGCCCACCGGGCACGTGTTCAGGTGGCACTTGCGCATCATGATGCACCCGAGCGCGATCAGCGGCGTGGTCGCGAAGCCAAACTCCTCGGCGCCGAGCATGGCGGCGATCACGACGTCGCGACCAAACTTGAGCTGCCCATCGCTTTGGAGCACGATGCGCGAGCGCAGCTTGTTGAGCACGAGCGTCTGGTGGGCCTCGGCCAGCCCGAGCTCCCAGGGCAAGCCCGCATGCTTGACGCCCGTCCACGCGGCCGCGCCGGTGCCGCCATCGCCGCCCGAGACGACGATGTGGTCCGACTTCGCCTTGGCGACCCCCGCCGCGACGACGCCCACGCCAACCTCCGACACGAGCTTCGTCGAGACGCGCGCGGTCCGGTTTGCGGACTTGAGGTCGTGGATGAGCTGCGCGAGGTCCTCGATCGAGTAGATGTCGTGGTGCGGCGGCGGCGAGATCAGACCGACCCCGCGCGTCGTGCCGCGCGTCTTGGCGATCAGCTTCGTCACCTTGTACCCCGGCAGCTCGCCTCCCTCGCCGGGCTTGGCACCCTGCGCCATCTTAATCTGCAACTCGTCCGCGTTGGTGAGGTACTCGGCGGTGACTCCGAAGCGACCCGACGCGATCTGCTTGATCGACGAGCGCCGGTTGTCGAGAAAGCGCTTCGGGTCCTCGCCGCCTTCTCCCGTGTTGGACTTGCCGCCCAAGTGGTTCATCGCGATGGCGAGCGTCTCATGGGTCTCAATGGAGATCGAGCCGAGCGACATCGCGCCCGTGCAGAAGCGCTTCACGATCTGCTGCGCGGACTCGACCTCGGAAATGTCAATCGGCGCCAGGTCGTCGCGGAAGGTGAGCAGCCCACGCAGCGACGTCTCCTTGACGGTCTCGGCCATCCCGCGCACGTAGTCCTCGTACGCCTTTCGGCTGTTGGTGCGCGCGGCGAGCTGCAGCGCCGCCATGCCCTGAGGTGTGTTGTAGTGCTTCTCGGCGCGCGGGTTGTTCAGGCCGTCGCGGTAGTGGTAGTCGCCCGGATTGGGAAGCATCACGTCGCTCACCGAATCCTTGGGCCATGCCCACGCGTGCTGGCGCAACAGGTCGTGCTGGAAGTGCTCGAAGCCGATCCCACGCAGGCGCGAGGGCGTGCCCGCGAAGCACGTCTCCATGACCTCGGGCCCGAGCCCGACTGCCTCGAAGATCTGCGCGCCCTTGTAGCTCTGCACCGTCGAGATCCCGATCTTGGCCATCACCTTGAGCATCGCCTTGCCTGCCGAGTACCGGTAAGTCTCGAGAAGCTCCTCCTCGACGAGGCTCGGGTCGCCGTGGAAGGCGCCGACGGCCGCGTACGCGCCAAAGGGGCACACGCCGTCCGCGCCGTACCCGACGAGAGTGCAGAAGTCATGCGGCTCGAGCGCATCGCCCGACTCGACGATGAGGCCAGTCTGGGTGCGGGCCTGCGTCCGGATCAGATGCTGGTGCACGGCGCCCGTCGCGAGGAGCGACGGGATCGGCAGACGGTCGCGCCCGGCATTGCGGTGCGAGATGACGAGCAGGGGTGCGCCACCCGAACGCACGGCCGCCTCGGCCTGCACGCAGAGCGTCTCGATCGCGCGCTCGAGCGCGTCGGGCGCCGCGGCCGCCTCGGCCACCGGCAGCGACGCATCCAGTGTGACCGCCTTCCAGCCGCGGTGGGCGTGCGACTTGATCGCGGCCATCTCCTTGGGAGAGAGCACGGGGTGGGGCAAAAAGAGGCGCGCCGCATGGGCCTCGCTCGCGTCGAGTAAGTTCTGCTCCGGGCCGACGGGGCACACGAGCGACATGACCACCTCCTCGCGGATTGGATCGATCGGGGGGTTGGTCACCTGGGCGAAGAGCTGCTTGAAGTAGTGCGAGGGCGGCTTGGGCTGCTGAGAGAGGACGGCGAGAGGCGTGTCCACGCCCATCGAGCCGAGGCCCTCCTTGCCCGCGACCATCGCCGCGATCAGCACGTCGACGCCCTCCTTGGTGAACCCGAACATGGAGAGGTGTGAGTTGAGCTCCTCCCTCGGCGGGGGCGGCTCGGGTGTGACGCCGGCCGCGGCCGCCTCGGCCTGCCACGCGTCGAGACGGCGCGGCGCGTTCTTCATCCATTGGGCGTATGGCTGCTGCGTCGAGACTTTCTGCTTGAGCTCGGCGTCGGGGATGATGCGCTGCTGGTCAAAGTCGATCAGGAACATCTTGCCAGGCTCGAGGCGCGCCTTGATCGCGATGTTGGCCTCGGGCTCGTCGATCAGCACGCCCACCTCCGACGACAGGAGCACTCGATCATCGTGCGTCACGTAGTAGCGCGAGGGGCGCAGCCCGTTACGGTCGAGGCACGCGCCCACGTAGCGCCCGTCGGTGAAGGCCATCATCGCCGGCCCGTCCCACGGCTCCATCTGCGCCGACATGAACTCGTAGAATGCGCGCTTCTCCTCCGATTGGCCGGGCTTGTAACGCCACGCCTCCGGGGTCATCATCATCACCGCCTCGTGGATCGGGCGCGTGCCCGCGTGGACGAGCAGCTCAGCGACCGCGTCGTAGTTGCCGCTGTCCGACGTGTCGTCCGAGCAGATCGGCTTGAGCGCGTCGAGTTGAGCGCCAAAGTACGGCGACACGAGGGCCGCCTCCCGCGAGCGCATCATGTTCTTGTTGCCGCGCAGCGTGTTGATCTCCCCGTTGTGGCAGAGCGAGCGGAAGGGCTGTGCGCGCGCCCACGACGGGAAGGTGTTGGTCGAGAAGCGCGAGTGCACGAGCGCCAGGTGGCTCGCATAGTCCGGCGACTGCAGGTCCTTGAAGTAGCCCCACACCTGCTCGGGCGTCAGCTGCCCCTTGTACACGATCGTGGAGGTCGAGAGGCTGTTCACGTAAAAGTCCTCGTGGGACGGCTCGGCGTGGACGGCCTTGGTGGCGAGCTTGTGGAGACGATAGAGCTCGCGGTTGAAGTCGGCGCTCGACAGGCCCGCCTTCGGCGACACCAGCAGCATCTCCGAGTGCGGCTCGCTCTCCAACGACGTCGGGCCGAGCTCCGAGTTGTCGACGGGCAGCGGCCGCCAGCCGATGAGCCCAAGGCCCTGGGCGCGCATCTGGGACTCGACGATGCCCTTGCACGCCGCAATGGCGGCCGGGTCCTTGGGGAAGAAGATGTTGCCCGCCGCGTACTCGCCCGCCGGCGGCAGCGTGATGCCCAGCTCGGCTTTGACCGCCTTGCGCAGGAAGCCATCGGGCATGCCGGTTAGGATGCCGGCGCCGTCGCCCGAGGCGGGATCGCAGCCGCAGCCGCCGCGGTGCGCCATGCGCACGAGCATCACGTTCGCGTCACTCACGATCGAGTGGCTCGCCTGGCCCTTTAAGTGCGCGACCATGCCAACGCCGCATGAATCGACCTCGCGCGCGGCGTCGTACAGCCCTTGCGGCTTCGGGAAGCGCGAAAGCGACGGCGGGTTGCGCGTCGAGAGGCCGCGGGAGCCGGCGGCGACGGGCCGCGCGAGCTGGCGCAGCCGGACAAGCAGCCGCTCCTCCCTGATAAACAGCATCAAGCCGAGATTTTGCACGATGCCGTGAGGTCTCAGAAATGCGAGGGGGGAGACAGCGAGAGCGCGCTCAAACTTGACGGGATTGTTTAGCGGCGATCATCAATCCGTCTTTTCGAAACCGACGCCCATGTAGGACGTGCAGGTTTGAAAAAAGTACTGTATAAGGATCAGACGCGTCGCTACCTCACGGTCGCGGGGGACACAGATCCCGCAACGTTCCGGAAAAGGTCTGTGTGTTGAACACTGTGTCTGTGCGTGAACGTTAACACGACAGACGCGACAAGGACAACCGGTGCTACGGCACTGTTACTGTGAACCGTTTGACTGAATATATCCTTCAATCGATCTCGTCTGGTTTGCTCGTGCTAATCTTTCGGAAATGAAACGTCCTGGCTGGACGTGAGAAAAAAAGGGTTCACACGAGCCTGGACTGGGACGCGAGGCAGAAGAGGGCAAGTTGGCCACCCCGCCGTGAAGTGCATCGCGCCAATGCCTCCGATGCACAAACTGCCGATGAGCAGCCTGTCCTCGGCCATCACCTCGTCGGGTCGCGAGCGCAAGGAGATGAAGCGCTTCTCCGACGAGCAGGAGTCCTATATGCTGAAGGGCAAGAATAAGGAGAGCGCGGCCGCGTCCAAGCTCAAGGCGGCCGAGGCGCGGCTCACCGAGGGCTCGGAGCTCGAGCGGTGCCTCGCCGTGCTCGACGTGATGGCGCTGCGCAGCGACGCGAAGTTTTTTCGCAATCCCGTGCCCGTCGCCGCCGTGCCTGACTACCTCGACGTGATCGCCGAGCCGACAGACTATGCGACGGTACGCGCCAAGCTCAGCGAGGGCCAGTTCGAGGGATACATCGATTTCGCGGCGGAGATGCGGCGCATCTTCACGAACGCCGTGCAGTATAACTGGAAGCCCGACCACCATATACACATCGCCGCGCGCGCGTGCCTGCGGGCCTTTGAGCAAACTTTAGGCCGCGCACGCGGCATCGAGCCGCTCGACGAGGGCGGCGGCGGCGGCGCGGCGAGCGCGAAGCAGAAGCTGAAGCGCAAGTCGGAGGGCGGAGGAGGTGCGCGCGCGCCGCAGCCGCCCACGACGAGGACTGACAGCGCGTCGCCGCAGCCCGCTACCGCTGCTCGCCACCGGAGCTCGTGACCGCTGATTGCTGACCTCTGATTGCCTATGATGACCTCTGATGACGGCGCTGCTCGCCACCGGAGCTCGTGACCGCTGCGGCAGCGGCGTACTGGGCCTGCGGCAGGCGCAGCCCTTCCCAGCCCTTCTGATGACCTCTGATTGCCTCTGATGACCTCTGATGACCTCTGATGACGGCAGGCGCAGCCCCTCCCAGCCCGTCCCTGTCCCTCGCGCCACCACCTTGTGCTCACCCGCTCGGCGCGCTCGCGTCGTGTCGGCACCGCAGCCGCCTCCGCTTCCGCCGAGAAGCCGTCCAAGAAGCCGCGTACCTCCTTCGACCCCGCCGATGCGGACTCTTCCGAGCGCTCCGTGAAGCTCCTCGCGTCGCTGGCGGAGTATCTCGAGGACTGCGGCGGCTCGGCAGAGATGATCTCTGGCTGGTACACCAAGACCGAATTCCGCAAGGAGGGCGCCACTGCAGGCACCTATGACTCGTACTTCTTCAACACGCAGGTGAGCGGGAGCGCGGCGCCGTCGGGAGCGCGGCGCCATCGTGCGCACAGCCCTCGCGCGCACAGCCCTGCAGGCCAGTGTTGAGCCTATTCCTATTCACAGCCCTCACCCGCCCCACCCTGCCCCCACGTACGCAGGGCAAGCGCTTCCGATCTCGCGCCGAGATCGCGCGCCATTTTGAACTGGAGGCCGCTCCCGCCAAGCGCGAGGGCAAGGGGGCGGAGGCCAAGGGTGTGGAGGCCAAGGCCAAGGTGATGACCGCGGCGGAGAAGGCGGCGGCGGCTGAGGCGAAACGGCTGGCGGCGGTTGAGGCGAAGCGGGCGGCCAAAGAGGCGGCCGAGGCGAAGCGCAAGGCCGAGGAGCGTGCCGCCATGCTCGCCGCTCAGCGTTATCCCATCACCGACGATAGGCTTCCTTTCGAAGAGCCGGCCGAGCCGCCGCTGCCGCCTCGGCCGGAGGCGCTCGCAGTCGACCTGAGCCCGATCGCGCCTGCGGACGTTGGCGAGCTGCTCGCGGTGGCGGACTTTCTGCGCGCGGTGAGATCGACGAGCCTGCAGCTGCCCTCGTACAGCTCCGTGTACGACCTGCTGCATGAGCTCACGACGGCGCATGGGGTCGAGCCACCCGCGCGGCTCTGCGAGCTCTGCCAGGCGTTGCTCACACTCATCTTGGCGGACGAGCGTGCGAAGACGTGGTGGCCCAACCCGGCGACCACGTCCGTTGAACGGAGCAAAGCCTTGCCTAAGAAGATTGGCGCCAAAAAGGGCGGTGCCGAGGGCGGCGGCGGCGGCGGCGGCGGCGGCGGCGGCAAGAAGAAATGGTGGGAGATGGACGCGAAGCCGATCGTCAAGTGTAATCTGGAGGCGGTGCTCAAGGGGAACGAGCCGCCCTCAGTCACACGCAGCTGGGTCGCCATCATCGAGACGATCACGCCGATGCGAACCAACACGGGCTTCCCGATAAAGGAGGCCGTCGAGTACGCGCAGAGGGCGGCCAAGGACCTCGAGGTCAAAAAGTACCTTGCGCGTGCGCTCCGGTATTTCAAGGGGAACGCCGCGGGTACGACCAAGTTTGCGGCTCTCTGGCTGGCCGCGCAGGTGCGCCGGTACAAGCCCGAGATGTGGACGCTCGAGGCAATGCAGGCGCCGGATCCGCACCGGGAGGGTGAAGCCACCACACCACCCCACCACAAGGGCCAGGGGGAGGAGGGCGCCGAGGTGGGCGCGGCGCTCGCCGAGCTCGAGGAGGAGGAGGAGGAGGAGGATGAGGACGCGGCGGCGGCGGCGGCGGCCGCGGCCGAGGCGGCGCTGGCTGAGGTCGACGAGGAGGGCGCTGAGGACGAGGAAGGCGAGGAGGCGGGCGTTGGGCACGAGGTCGACGGGGCGGCCGGGGATGCGGCTGGCGGTGGTGGCGGCGTGGCCGGCAGCACGGCGGGCGGCGCGTCGAGCAGCGCGCCGGTGGCCGAGGCGATGGAGGTCGAGGGCGAGGCGGCCTCCCTCCCGACAGGGGCGACCCAGATGGCGTTGCTCTCCTCAGATGTCGAGGTGGACAGCCTGCTATGGGAGGGGGCCGCCGCAGAAGGGTGGCGCGTCCGACGGCTCGAGTTTGCCAAGCTGCCTGCCGCCGACATCGACGCTGAGGGCAGCAGCGGCAGCGGACGCGGTGGAGGCGGCGGGCGCGGCGGCAACGTCGTGGACGAATTCCTCGGGCCGTCGAAGAACGTGTACGCGAGCCTCTCAGCTGCCGTCGACGCGCGCGCGGCCGAGGATGCACTGAGCGTGCGAGCCAGCGTCGCTGCCAACCCGTCCATCCTCGTCGGCTGGCGCGTCTTTGTCTTTTGGTCGGGGAGCGAGCAGAACGAGCTCGGCGGTCGTGGTGGCTGGTTCGGTGCTCAGGTGGTCGGCTGGCGTGAAGTAGTCAGCGCGACCGAGGCGGACGGCGGCGGCAAGCAGGGCGGCCACTCGCTCGTATACGACGACATGTCGACGGAGGAGGTGGACCTCACTTCGGTCAAGTACCAGCTCGGCTACCCGCTCCTCTCCGACCAGCTCCAGCCTGGTCGGCGAGCCCCCCGCCCCGAGCTCTGATTGCCTCCCTCATCACAGGTCGGCGAGCCCCCCGCCCCGAGCTCTGATTGCCTCCCTCATCACAGGTCGGCG
>ENA-UOUZ01001642-UOUZ01001642.1-mixed-culture-metagenome-genome-assembly--contig:-NODE-1642-length-14081-cov-140.843220_pt1 | contig 14081 bp, 10 predicted proteins | sample MGYA00238154_ERZ761575 | MGnify/ENA primary metagenome ERZ761575 (study PRJEB28896, sample SAMN07631632) | mixed culture metagenome | isolation source: Freshwater growth medium | place: USA...
CGACCCGTACCCCGTATTGTTCCACGGTGTGTCTGTGTCTCAATAACTCACTCACACTATATATGAACGAGAGTATCAGGTAGGAAGTTCCTACAGTCCTGATACGTGATACATGCGAACTTTCGCATGAAGGTCGGGCAGAGGATACATCAAGGGGCTAGGAATAGCCACTTCGGAACTAATTAAAACTTTAATTCACGCCAAGTTTCGTTTGTAAAAATGCTGCGCATCATTGTGCCGATCCCTGACTTCGTGTGGTGGCTCCGCAAGCCGCTCGGCTTCTTGCTCCTTGCCATGATGGTCCGCAAACTGTATCAGGCGAGCACAGCGGTAACCTGCCTGATGAAGCGCCGAAAAGCGCTGATCATCGCAGCACGCGACGGCACGCTCTCCAACGTGAAACTCCTTTTGTCGGGCACGCCCAGCTCGGACCACGCCTTCCTGCTCCAGCCAGAAGAAGCCTGGCAGGGCGTCACTGCGGTCTACGCGGCGGCACTGCGAGGCCACACCGTCTGCTGCAAGGAGCTTCTCTTGGCGGGCGCAGAGCCCGACCAGCCCAATGCAATGGGCGATGTGCCGCTGGCCATCGCTGCGCAGGAGGGGCACGCCGCGATCATCTCGCTGCTCCTCCGATCGAATGTCGCCGTCGACCGGCAGGCCCCAGGCTCTGGCGCCACTGCCTTGCAGCTCGCGTGCATGCAGGGCCACACAGCGTGCGTGCGCGTGCTGCTCGCGGGCGGCGCGGCGACGGACACGGCCAACGCGGACGGCAACACTGCCCTGTTCCTCTGCTGCGAGCACGGCCACGTCGAGTGCGCGCGGCTGCTGCTCGAGGCGGGTGCGTCGATCGAGCTGCGATGGGGTGCGAACAACGCCGCCGGCTCGGGGGCGACACCCCTCTTCATTGCATGCATCATGGGCCACCTGCCGTGCGTGCAACTGCTGTCGTCGTACGGCGCGCGCCGCCGCGTGCCCATTCCGGCGCTCGGCCGCGTCCTGAGCGCCGAAGAGGTCGCTACTGAGCGGCACAAGCTCGAGGTGGTCGAATGGCTCCAGCGCACTCGCAGCTGGGGCGCGTTGCATCACGTCGAGGTGATGACGGTTGGACGGGTGCGCGCGCTGCTGCGCGAGGGCGCGGACGTGATGCAGCGGCTGCCCATCGTGCGCAGCGCCGAGAGCCCGCCCGATATGTTGCTCTATGGGACTGACCACGCGACGCTCGATGCGCTCGAGCTCGCGACCCTCGGACCAAATGTCGGACCAGATCTTGTACAAAATCTCGGGCCCACGCCACTCGAGCTTGCGAGGCAGATGCCGAAGGGGCATGCAGGCGCACGGCTCGTGCGCCGCGCAGCCCAGCCATGGTCACCTAGTAACCACGAGCTCTTCCCGGCTGAGGCGCGCGCGCTGGCATGCTCGTACCTCTGGCCGTTAGTGCAGCTCGGCACGGCGCTCGAAGGCGGCCCCCCGCCCACGTGCTTCGCGCATATGGTGCTCTCGCACCTGATCACTCGAAGCTCGAAGCCGAAGGCCAAGCAGCTCGCGCGGCGCAAGACGGCTCTCATGGGTGCCACGCGAGTGTACTCTGCTTGACTCAACGTTCGATGAAGCCGCTCGTCGAATTGCTATTCATCAGATCCATTACCCTTTACGTTAGGCTTGGCCTTTCTACTATGCGCACAGCGCGTTTTGAGTCGCGTTTAACCGAACGGAACCCAGCTCCACGCCAACTACATGTGAGGTAAAACTAAACAGCGTTCGCGAAGTGCAAATATTTCCTTGTACCTTGACAAGTAACCGAAACCGTGTTAAGACCACGGCTATTCGATTATACATCGAACATCCCGGTTTCCCGCGCTTTCGGCGTACCAACGCACCCGGCGCACGAGACCAGCCAGACCACGCGTCACGCCCCACGCGGTGGCGACCCTGCGAGATGATGGGGAGGTCGGTCTCGACAGCAGACGGTCAGCACCCTATAATCTTCTGAGGACCGGTAGCGGTAGCGGTTCGGCTTTAGGATCCGCGGTCCCACAATGCACTGACGGCCGTACAGCTGTACGGAGGTGCCTGGTGCGGAGCACTCGGCATCACCCGCGCCTCAGCTGGAGATCTGATGCTCTTAGCCGTGATGGCGCCCTGGCCACCATCAGGCCCGCAGGAGGCCGAACCACGAGCTGCCTTCACCTGTGCGAGGCGACTTGGGCGTGGCGACCTCTGCTGGCTTTCGAGCCGCCGCCGTTGCGCCCTCGGCGCCGTGGACCCCCGAGGGCGGCATGCACTCCCGTGGTTGACATGCACTCCCGTGGACTCCCGAGGGTGCCATGCACTCTGGCAGGCATGTGGAGGTGCTCGTTAGGCTCGCTGGAAGAGTGCAGGGCAGGGGCGGCCGGGTTGGTGTGGTGAAGGCGCCCGTAGGCTGCACTGGCGAGCCCAGTTGGCCCTCGAGTGACCGACAGCGGCCAATCTCCTCAAGAACCTTCTGGCGCAGCGTCCTCGGCGCGTCCTCCTCAGCCTCCTCTGACGACGAGAGCTCCCACGTGGCGTCGTCACGGGCGTTCGCGCTGCTCGTGACAGGGCCGACGGGTGCTGGAGGCGACTCGTACCACCAGATGCCGCCTCGCTGGCAGCGCGGGGCCACCTGCCTGAAGAAGGGGTACTGCATCGCCGCTGCCGCAGAGGGACGGCGCGCTGGGTCGAATGTCAAGACCGCTCTGACGAGGTCGATGGCCGCCGTGGGTGCGCCAGGCATGAGCTTGGAGATACGCGAGGACGTGTACGCCACACCTCGGGGCTCCGCCAGCAGCTTGCGCATGCATGCCAGCGCGTTCTCATTCTGCGACGTCTCGAGCCAGCCGAGGCTGGCGGTGATGTGGTGCGCGCCGAGGACGCGTATGATGGCGCGCAGCGTCGCAGTGGACGGGAAGGCGTCTTGCTTCTCATGCGTGGCGCGCTCGAAGAGGCGGTGACGCTCATGGCACTCGGTGTTCGCGTCGACGAGCACGAGGCACAGCTCCGCCATCACGCACCCGAACGACCACATGTCGAGCGCGCTCCCGTAACCACACTCGAGGCACACCTCCGGCGGGCGGTAGTCGCACGTGACGATGCGACCCGAAAGTGGCCGTCGCGCCAAGGCCGGCGGGCCGTCGGGGTCGGGCTCTGGTGAGGAGGAGGCACTTGGCATCGTTCGGTCGCTATGGATGAAGCCCGTCCTGAGCCGCTTCAGGTCGCGCCGCTCGCAACGTTTGACCTGGCTCCATTCAGCCTCTGTGAACGCTCGTGACAGGCCAAAGTCGCACAGGCGCACCTCGCCCTCGCGGGACACGAGCACATTGCCCGGCTTGAGATCGCGGTGTAGAACCATTTGCGAGTGCAGGTGCTTGAGGCCCGCCAGGATGCCGAGCCCGATGGACTGGATCGAGTGCAAGGATTGCACGCCGGCACGATGGATCACGAACTCGAGGTCAGTGTCCATGGCCTCGAGTACGAGAAAAAGGTCCTCAAAGGCTCGCTCGTCGGCGGGAGCAAGAACAGCGTTCATCTTGACGATGTTTGGATGACGTGTACGTCTCAAAATCCGAAGCTCCTCCATGACCATGCGCGTGTCGCAAGGCGTGTCAAAGCATTCTCTCACGCGTTTGATGGCCACCTGTCCGCCAGTGTGAAGATCCGTCGCCAGCCAGACTTCTCCGTAGGAGCCCCCACCGACGCGGCGATGAACAGTGTAACGCTCCGCCTCTGAGCGCGTGACCGATTGGAGGAACGTCTCGCGGCTCGTCCTCATTGGAGTGCGCGCGTCAGACCCGCTGACCATGCTGGACGCCTGACCTCTCAGCAAATACTTGCCCCGTTTGGCAACGAGGCAAGTCAGATGTCAAGTCAAATCAAGTCAAGTCCACTGCTGGCCTCCGGAGCACATTCGATAGGCTTCCGTACGGTTGTCTTTTGTATATTGACTTGACAACGAGGAACTCATATGCTATGTGTGCGGCAGTGCGGGGCATCGCATGTGCACGTGAAGGCTCAGGAAATCACAGTGCCTATACTGTACTGGTCCAGTGTGAAACGATCGCGCTGTGTGAGTGTGGTACCGGGGGCTTCTTTCAGACGAAGCCCGATTAGGCACGAGACTTGCTCCACATGTCTCTCTTGTTCTTCTCGTAGGTTCCTACTCGAAAGGGGACAGGGGACAAACTGGGACAGACTGGCTCAGTTTTGGCATGCAGGTGCAGGAGCCGCCTGGAGCGGCGGTGAAACGCGCGACAATCAGAGCCGAGATCCGATCGCTGCTGATGATCGCGGTGCCAAATGCGCTCACCGCTACCTTTCGCCAGTTTCTGGATCTCGAGAACACTGCTGTCATCGGTCGATTGAAGGGCCCAACGGGCGGCTCGACGGCTCTCTACATCGACAGCGCCGCCCTCGCCGCTCTGTGGATCAATCTCACGGGCGCCTCCTTCGGGCGCGGCTGTGACGGCGCGCTGTCCGTCCTCGCTGCGCAGGCCTACGGCGCCGGAAATCCTCACCTCGTGGGCGTGTGGCTCATCGTCGGCCTGGCGGGCTTTTCGGCCTGCGCCCTGGTCCTTGGCGGGCTGTGGTCGGCGACCCCACAGATTTTGGCCGTCGCTATGCCCAACGATCCCGCAGCTGTTGACATGGCCAGCCGCTACGCACTGCTCGCCATCCCGTCGGCATTTCCCAACATGTGGATGTGGTGCTTGGCCTGCTGGCTGGTTGCGCAGCGGCTGGCGTGGCCCGAGCTCATCGTATACATGCTGGGGATTGGCCTCAACCTGGGGCTCAACCTCGCCTTCGTCTTCGGCTTGCGCCTCGGCTTCGACGGCGCGCCGCTCGCTATGGACGTCACCCGCCTCGTGAGCTTCCTCAGCCTGCTGATGCTCACTGTGCTCCTGCACTGGCGTGGGGTCGTGCGGCTGCCGCGGCTCTCGAGCGCATGTCGCGAGGCGCGACGGGGGCGGAGGCTACGGAGCTTTGCGGAGCAGGCGCTGCCACAGCTCTTGATGGCCTTGCTCCAGGAGCTTGGCATCGCAGCGGTCGCGTTCCTTGCTGTCCGCATGAGCGAAGAAGCTTTCTCCGCGCACACGATTGTGATGCAGTCCTTGCTGTGGCTCACCTCACCGCTCTTCGGGATGATGACGGCGACCGAGGTGCGGATTGGCAACCATCTTGGCGCCGGCGATGCGGCCGGCGCACGCCTTGTCGCTTCTCTGTCTCTTGTCATGATGATGGTCCTCGCCACCCCGGTCAGTCTCGCCTTGATCCTGCTCAAGGACCAGCTTGGTCACCTGTTCACCGACGACGCCAACGTCGTGCACTACATGGCCCAGGTTCTGCCGATCGTCGGCGGAGTGTACCTCGTGATGGGCGTCTTCTTCGCCGCGATGGCGACGCTCTCTGGCCAGGGACGGCCGTTACCGTGCGCGCTCGGCTTCCTTCTCGGAGCGTTTCTGCTCAGCCCGACCCTCGGATACGTCTTTGCGTTTGTCCAGACGCCGTTTTCAAGATGCCCGTTGAACTGCGACGCCTCGCCCCTCGTGGGCTTGTGGTGGGGCTTCTGTGCGGGATACTTGGTCACCGTCGTCATCGTGTGCGTCGCCGTCTGGCGTTCCGATTGGGCAGCCCTTGCTCAGGCTGCGCAAGAGCGTAGCGAGGTACCAACGGTCTCGTGCGCCCCACTGGTAGATGACGCCGACGCCGACCCTGCTGCCGCCGAGGCCACGAGGGCGACGGCCATGCGCGAGCCTCTGATTTTCAGCGGCGAGGCGCGTGGCGTAACAATCGTAGATTGATCGTTGAATGTATGCGTTTGGAAGGGATATATAATATATACCATGATATATACACGATCTGACCTAAGACGAAATGTAAAAACCTAATTGGATTCAACGGGGCTTCCGTACCGCGGCACCCGCAGGCGCAACGCCGGGATGCGCATGCGGGCGGGAGGACCTTGAAAGGCCCGAAGCCCCTGAGCCTCACCGCGGAGGCCCTGCGGCCGCGTACATTGCGTATACCCGGGCGGGTTGCGCGGATGGACTTGATTGAATTTGAGACTCGTGTGGCTAGATCGATCTGAGTCTCGGGAGATCTTCCAGCTAGATCGATCTGAGTCTCGGGAGATCTTCCAGCGAGCTGCGTCAGCCCCGGGCCGAGCTCACGACCGAGCTGCGGACCGAGCTCACCGAAGATGACGAGTCCTCGGGCATGTATTGGGAGAGGCCGCCGCGCATCCCCCCTTTTGGAGGTGACGTCCACCTCGGTGGCGGCGGCGGCAGGTGCGGCGGCGGCTCGGACTGCGACGTCTGGCTGCTGGAGGCGGAGTGAGGTTTGGGGTGATGCGGCACATGTTGCAGCGCTTCGCTTATATGCTGGTCGGCAAACCGCTCGAGCAGGCGCCCCTTCAGATGCGCTGGCAGTGGCAGGCCGCCAACACTACTCGAAATGACACTGCTGGAAATGCCGCTCTCGCTGCCCTCGTCCATGGAGAGGGCATCGAGGCCATCGGCCGCATCCCTTTCGTCACCCAAAGTTTCGTCGCCCAGGCCGCGCTCCTCCTCGAGCAGCTGCAGTCCGAGCTGCCCGAGCTGGCCCAGCCGCCATGCCGTCGAGAGGCTGCGCTCCGATGCGGCTGCGTGCTTGCGCACCTCGGCGCGCGCCTGTGCCATCTCCGCGGTCAGCTGGTGCAGAGCCCTCACGAGGATGACCTTGTCGGCAATCGCCTGCTGCAGCTGCTTGCGCAGCGGAGGCTCGATCTCCTCCTTGATATGAGCGCTGCTGCCTTCGTGCACGAACAGGGGCGATTGCGGCGTCCGCGGCGCTCGCGTCGTCGGAGAGCCGCCCCTCTTTTTCGGATGGAGCTCCTTGTGCACGTGTCGTATCGTCTCGGCGTCCATGTTATGCTGCCGCTTGAGCGCGCGGATCTCAGCGGTCGCGCTCGCGAGCTGCGCGTCGCGCTCGATCAGCTGCGCCTCCATGATGCGGATGATCTCTTCGTGGTTGCGCAGCTGCTTCCTCGACATCTCCAGCACCGACCGCTGCTCCTCGATTTCGTCCCTCTGCTGCTTGCACACCGTCGAGAGCTCCGCCACGCGCAGGGTGAGTGCCTCGCGTGTGCCGAGCTCCTCCTCTCGCCGAACCATTGTCATATCTGCCAGACGAGCGCGCGCGCCGGCAGGGGGGTTTGCCGAGAGGGACTGCGCTCAAAAACAAAAGTCGCGCGACGAAACCAACACGGCGCGAATTTCAGCCTCGGTCCCTCCAGTCCGCATTGCTACTGCGCTGTCCCGCGAGCAGCTCCGCCAGCTCATCGCTCCGGCTCAGCGTGCGCACGCGCGGCATCGAGGCGGCGGCGGCACGCTGCTCCGAGTCCGAGTAGCCCCAGTGCGCAAAATAGAGGCGGCAACCGAAGAGGCTCGGCTCGTTGGCGACGGTGCGGAGCGTCTGCACGCGGTCCTCGACGAAGCTGAGCACGCTGCTCGGGTGGGCCTGCTGCAGTGCACGCAGCGTCTGCACCTTCGGCCCGCTGCCGAGCCCAAAGACATTGGCGTCCTCGTGGGCGTCCTCGAGCTCGAGCCCGGCCGAACGCATCAACTCCTGCGCAAAGCGGCGCTGCTTCGTGGTCAAGATGTGCACGTCGGCGCTGCCGTCGGCGACCGCTGCCCGAACGGCCTCGATCACGCCGGGATAGAATGAGTTCGCACTCAGCCAGCCCTCCGGGTCGCTTTCGATCCACGCGTCGCGAGCTGCACCCAATGTCTCGATCGCCTTCTGCTGAGGCAGCGCGTACCGCGCAAGCAGCACGTCGCGCATGTCACCCCAGTTGGCACCGATCTCGCCCGGTGTCAGCGGACGCGCGCCACTGCTGCTTGCGCGTTGCGCGGCGAGCGCCTCGTCGACGCATAGCCGAATCAAAAGCAGGCTTTCGTACCCCGTCTCAACGTGTGGCCTTAGTGCCTTCATCTTGAAGGCGAGCCAGTTGGGCAGGTCATCTGGGCCGATGCCCTGAAGCTGCTCCCAGTCGCCTCCCGTCCACGATCCCCGGGCGCCAGCACGCCAGGGCTCCTCAGCCATCTCCGAGGCATGCGCCATCACATCTGGCCACAGTTCACACGCCGCCCTCCAAGCTGACCTCGTCAGCTCCGACTCGCTGTCGCACAGCACGCCATCGAAATCAAGCGCGAATATGTTGCTCGATGAAGACGCGACAACCCGACCGCAGCGCGGGCTTGGTGACAAGAGCGGCAGCAGCGGCAGCAGCGGCACGTGCAGCATTGTTCACACCGCGTAAAACCTCGCTTTCTTTGAGTGGCTAACAGCACATTTTTGAACGTGTTCGGGGGAGAAAATCACGCTCCTCCTCGTCAAAATGATACAATTTCACAACTTCGCACACATAACGAAACCCTCTTCATTCCCGCGATGCTGCGCGCATGGCTCCGTCCGGCCACTCGCGCAAGCACACAACGATCGCTGAGCACCAAGGCACCCAAGAAGGACACCCTTCGGGCCCTCGTGCAGCGTGTGAGCCTCCGTGGGGAAGTTGTCTTAGTCAGAGCCGATCTCAATTGTCCGCTCAGCAAGGGGGCTGGCCCGCCCGAGGTTGCTGACGCAACAAGGCTTGTTGAGGCGCTGCCAACGCTGCGGATGCTCATCAACTCGGGCGCCAAGATCGTGTGTTGCAGTCACTTGGGACGTCCCAAGAAGGCCAAGACGCCCGAAGAAAAGCAACGAATGAGCCTGGCGCCTCTGGCAGCACGCATGTCCGAGATGTTGGGCATTCAAGTCCTGATGGCCGAGGACTGCGTGGGCAAGTCCGTCGCCAGCGCCGTATCCCAGCTCAAAGAAGGAGGTGTGCTACTCCTCGAGAACACGCGCTTCCACACCGAGGAAGAAAAGAACGACGCCTCTTTCGCTCAGTCGATTGTGCAGTCCAGCGGGGCAACCATCTTCGTCAACGACGCGTTCGGTGCAGCACACCGCGCGCACGCATCCACGAGCGGCGTGGTTCCGTTTGTGAAGCACGCAGTCGCCGGCATCTTGATGGAGAAGGAGCTCGACTACTTGTACGGCGCCCTCGCGCATCCCAAGCGCCCGTTCGCGGCGGTCGTGGGTGGTGCCAAAGTTTCGTCCAAGATCTCGGTCCTCGAGGCGCTGATGGAGAAGGTGGACATCCTCGTCATAGGCGGCGGGATGTCGTTCACGTTCCTCAAGGCACGCGGCCTCGAGGTGGGCAAGTCGCTCGTGGAGGACGACCAGCTCGAGCTCGCGGCCAGGCTCGAGAAGCTCGCCATCTCGAAGGGCATCGACCTCGTCCTGCCGACCGACGTCGTGGCCGCGGTTGCTTTCGCACCCGACGCGCGCCACGTCATCGTCGGCATCGGTGCGATCCCAAGCGACCACATCGGCGTCGACAACGGGCCCGCCACCACCAAGCTCATCCAGAGCAAGCTCTCTAAGTGCAAGACCGTCCTGTGGAACGGCCCGATGGGCGTCTTCGAGTTCGACGCCTTCTCAAAGGGCACGTACGCAGTGGCCGAGACACTCGCGGCGGCGACAGATGCGGGCGCGGTCACCATCATCGGCGGTGGCGACTCGGTCGCCGCCGTCAACAAGGCGGGGCTCGCTGCACGCATGTCGCACATCTCGACGGGCGGCGGCGCGTCTCTCGAGCTCCTCGAGGGCAAGGTGCTGCCGGGCGTCGACGCACTAGATGATGCAAAGTGAGAGCTCGCGGTGAGAAGACAGCAAGGGCTTCAGTCGACTATGCAGTTATGATTGGACAGACAAAATACGGAAAGAACACTTCGACGAATTTTGACTAAAAACGGCAATTCCGCATCGGGTGACGAAATGAGAATTGGCGCCCCTCGCCTCAGAGAGAATGCTCTCTCGCACGATCGGCCGTGTTGGCGTCCTGCGCCTGGCCACCCGTGCGCTTGCCACTCGCGTCCCGATCGTTGGCGGCAACTGGAAGTGTAACCCCAAGTCGGCCGCTGAGCTTCCTGAGCTCATCGCTAACATCAACTCCTGTGATACCTCGGGCTGCGAGGTGTATGTGTGCCCCTCTCCGCTGCACGTCGCGCTCGTGCAGGGAAAGCTCACCAATGGCGCCGTCGTAGCGCCTCAGAACTGCAATTTCACGGGTTGCGGCGCGTACACCGGCGAGATGGCCGTCGAGCAGATGAAAAGTATGGGCATCTCCTGGGTGCTCATCGGGCACTCTGAGCGGCGTGGCGAATTTGGCTTGCCGACGCCTGCCGAGTCGAGCGCTTTGCTCGCGACCAAGTGCAAGCACGCCTACGAGAATGGCTTCAAGGTCATCTACGCCATTGGCGAGCCGCTGCCCGTGCGCGAGAAGGGCATCTCCGCAGTCGTCGCCCACTGCGTCGAGCAGCTCAAGCCCTTCAAGGAGATGACGCTACTGGACCCTGACAAGATTGTACTCGCATACGAGCCCGTCTGGTCGATCGGCACGGGCATCACTGCCTCGCCCAAGCAGGCCCAGGAGACGCATGCGGCGATCCGAGCGTGGCTCGCCAAAGAGGTGGGCAAGGACACGGCCGACCGGATGCGCATCCAGTACGGTGGCAGCGCCAACGCGAAGAATGCGCCCGAGCTCTCAGCATGCCCCGATGTGGACGGCTTCCTCGTCGGCGGCGCCTCGCTCAAGGCCGAGTTCAAGGACATCGTGAGCGCAGTCGCCAAGGCCAAAGGTCAAAAGAGGCCGATGGCCAAGGGCGTGTGACAGCTGATGACCAAGGGCGTGTGACAGCCGATGGCCTCAAGGGCGTGTGACAGCCGATGGCCTCAAGGGCGTGTGACAGCCGATGCGAAGGGTGCCGTATCCATCGCGATGTCCGGCCCGGGAAATAAGGAAGGCAAAATGATTCACACACTTGTATACCCACCCGCCTGTTTTCGAACTCAGGGACGTCAGGGTCGACGGTCGCAGATCGTAACTTTGATGTGACTGGAGCCTGTGGGTTCCTGTGGGCGGGAGCCCGGACGAGATTACAGCTTACACGCAATCTCGGCAAGCTGCTGTACCCACCTTCCCCCCTACAGCTGACCCAGCTGTCGGCTCCCTCAGGGAGCGGTTGAGGAAGCCCGTTGCGCATGAGCATTGCGTTGCGCGCATGGTTGCACGTTCCCATCGCCGTCATGTGCGCCTTGAAGTCGCCCAGTCCAATGAGGATGGAGAGGTTGCGCTCGGTGAGGTTGCGCTCGATCATGTGGGTGGCCACGTGCAGCAGCGCCCCCTCCTTCGAATCGATGTCGAGGACGAGCTGCGTCACCGAGCGGCCGGACAGCAACTGGCGCAGCCGAATGGTCGGTGCGGACAAGGGTGCCTGCCGCGCCCAGTTGTCGTGCGTTTTGGGCGCAGGTGGTGCGGGGGTGCGGCGATGCCGCACGCATGAAAGGTGTCACTCTGTCGCGCACGCAACGAAGCGCGGCATCCGAGTCCGGCGGCGGAAGGCAAGGCTCACCGGTCAAGAGGAGGGTGAGGGCGCAGCGCAGCGCCTCGTCGACCACCACCGGCGTCGCGCACGGGTTGGAGCCGATCACGCTCTCCCGGAAGGCCGCCTCGGCGCGGCTAGAGCGGTGTCGGGAAGGCCCTGCATCGACGCGCGCCGTGTTCGCGCGTTGGGTGGGCGAGCCGTTGGGATAGCAGCCCCCCATCTGCGGGGGCAGGTCGTGCACGTGCGTGTGGAAGTCTGACTGCGTGCCGCGGTACGTCTCACGCGCCTCGAGGGCATCCCACCAGCGACAGAGCGCGGGACGCGCCGTACGGTCGCACATGGTGAACCCTTTGTAGTAGTAGAGGGAGGCACCCATGCGCTCGACGTACGGGACGAAGACGAGATCCGCCGTGGACGGCTGCTCGCCGCCACGGATCCACGGGCCGGGCGTCGCGCCCAGCTCCTTCTCCATGCGCGCGAGCACCTCCTCGAACGCACGCTGCTTCGTCGCCTCCTCGGCGGCCGACGACGACGGGTAGCAGAGCCACTCGCACCACGCGCCGAAGAGCTGGCGCTCGAGACGGCGCTGTGGCATGATCACGGCGAGCGGCTCGCCGAGCGGCCCGAACGCGGCCTCGAGCTTTTCGAGGATGACGTCCGACTCTGTCACGATCCGGCCGTCGATCTCCGCCGCGGGCAGCATGCCCGAGGGCACGATGCGCTTGTACCAGTCCTCCTTCTGGCCGTAGCAGAACATGGTCACCTTGGCGATCCGGTATGGCACGCGCTTCTCCTCGAGCCACAGCCACACCTTTTGGCAGTATGGGCACCACGCGTGGTTGTCTCTGAACAGAGTGACGCGCACCGACGCCTCGGGCTGCCCAAAGGTGCGCACGAGCGCTTGCGAGTGTGTCGGGCCAGTCGCCTGGTCGGGTGGCACGTACGACGCAGCTAATGGCGCGAGCTCCGACCAGCTCAGCGCTGCGCGCTTGGCGAGGTTCGCGGCTTTCGGCTGGGCAGCGTTTAAATGGCCGTGCTTAAGAGGAAAGGCCACGAGATGAACTCGCACGGATTAGCAGCATTCATCGCGAGGCAAGGGCTGCCATCCCCTTTTCTCGGAAATGTCACGGGCGCCGTCATGGGCGCGACGTACGTACCCAGCGGGACCACGACATCCGGAGGCCCGCCGTCACAATTCGCCACTTGGGCTTTCGATTTGTTGGGTTTTGGCACACTGTAAATTGCGAACAGGGCGAGAGACTTTTCTTCCGAAGCGAAGCAGCTTTCTTGGAGCAACACTAGCGCATCGTCGCCCCTTCTTCGATGATGTCGGGCACCTTCCTGCTCGTCGTCGCCGCCGAGAGCGTAACCTCTGCACCCTTTGTTGGGGCAAACGTGCTGCGGGCGAGTCATCAGCTCTTCAACGGCGGCGCCTCGCCTCCCCCCCATTCACTCTGCATGAACACGGGCGTGGACGCCTCGAACATCTATTGCGACAGCCCCGGCTCCGAGTTGCCGATGTGCGCGTACGGCGCCGACTGCGTGGACTGCGCCCCGCGCATGCCGCGCTCGCCCCCGCAGCCACTGGTCTCCAGCCCACCGCGCCCCATCGCGTCAACACCTCCGACACCCGCGGCACCCCCTGCCCTTTGCATCGACCCTGTCACTCGCATCGGAATGCCAGCTGATGCCTCGGATGGCTGCTGCGACGATGGCGGCCCGGGCGCCGAGTGCCCGGATGGCCAGTACGACACCGACTGCGCCGACTGTGGCATGCGCCGACCGCTGCCACTGCCGACCGCTAGTTCACCCCCCGGCAAGGGCATCTGCTTGGAGACGTGCTTCTGCGCCGATTGCGCCAACTGCAGATCGCACTCCGCCGTGCAATCGTCGCCGCCGCCTGTGGCTCTACCGCCTCCATCGCCTCCAAGAATGCCGCCCACTCCTGGCAGCATCTCGGCCGGCACGCCCTCGCCGCCCTCGCCAAAGTCAACGGCCCCTCCGCCGCTGGCGCCACCGTCCGCACCCTCGCCACCGCGGCCTTCGCCACCGCCGCCGCCGATGCACCCCCCCTCGTCGCCCTTGCCGAGCTCGCTGCCGCCGCCGCAAGGCGCCACCTTACACACGCATGCCAACTCTGCAGCCACGGGATGGAAGGCCACCGCTCTCCAAGGCGAGATGGGTCGATTCGCTTGCCTGCTCTCGATGGTCTTCTTTGCGATGGCTGGCCTCGTCGCACGGTTGGTGGGGCTGTTTAGAGCACTGCGATCGAGCACGAAGCGAGACGGGACGCAAGGAGCACGTGGGAGTCGGCGAGGAAGGTTGCAGCCGGGATGTGCTCAATGGAGAGTCTGGCTGGCTATCCTCCTCAGCTTCCACAGGATGGCGAGCGTTGAATGCCAAAGCCCCAGCATGCCAGCGATCCCACGTCTAAGTGCCAGCATGAGCTCCACCTATAGTCTCTACCCCTTTCCCTACGCCTCGCTCTGCATCAATGACCAGACCTCAGATTTTTGCCACACCGATTCACAGGCCAATCCGGGTGAGGCCAATCCGTGGTTGTCCATTCAGATCTCAGGCCAACAAGCTGTGCGGCTT
>ENA-UOUZ01001645-UOUZ01001645.1-mixed-culture-metagenome-genome-assembly--contig:-NODE-1645-length-14071-cov-179.455123_pt1 | contig 14071 bp, 5 predicted proteins | sample MGYA00238154_ERZ761575 | MGnify/ENA primary metagenome ERZ761575 (study PRJEB28896, sample SAMN07631632) | mixed culture metagenome | isolation source: Freshwater growth medium | place: USA...
TTTGACCACGCCGCGGAGCTGTCGGCGCTCAACGAGCGCATCGAGGTGGCCAATGCGGCGCAGAGGGCCTCGAGCCCGTCTCTGGATGCGGAGGCGCTCGCGCGCCTGGCTCGGGATGGCGAGAGGCGCAACGGGCTCACGGTCGTTTCCGTCTGCGACGGCAAGGGCACCCTGCTCGCCATCCTGCTCGGCGCCGGCGTGCGCGTCCGGCGCTACGTGTCGGTGGAGTGCGACGAGCACGCGCGGCGCGTGTGCCGCGCCCACTATGGCGGCGCCGATTACGCGGCGCGCCCGCACCTCGCCCCCGACGCGTTGCGCTTCGTGGCCGATGCCACGGCCCTGTCGGTGGCGCAGCTGCGCGGCTGCGATGCGTGGCCGGTCCACCTCTTGGCGGGCAGCACGCCGTGCGACGACATCTCTGGCTGCAACGAGCGCGCGTCGCAGCTGGGCATGCAGGCCGAGCACTCGCGCCTCTTGTACGACTTTGCCACCCTCTTCCGAACGCTGCTGGCGGCCGGCAACGACGGGGTGCCCCTGGCTCTCTTTTACGAGAACGTGGTCCCGGCCTCGACGCGCGATCGGCACGCGCTGCGATCGGCCTTCGACGGCCTGCCGGTGCTCGAGTCCGAGGGCGCCATCTTCGAAGCCGCACGCCGTCCGCGCTCCCTCGTCACCAACTTCGCCTTTGCACGCGTGCCAGAGGACACCCCTAATATATGCCTGCAAGACGTTCTGAATCCGAGGGCGGTCGCGCTCGCCGACAAGGCGGGCTGCATCATAGGCGGCACCCTCTCCGCGCACGGGGAGACGGTGGCGACGGCGCGCGCGCACAGCCGTCGCAATCGCGGCCGCGAGCTGGTGCTCTGCTCGGCGAGCGGCACCGACGTGCGCGGCCTCCTCGTGGCCGAACTGGCCAAGGCCCTCGGGCAGCCCTTTTACGAGGTCGATGCGGCCGGCGGCGGCGAACAGCTCCGGGCGGGGCTCCTGGGCCGCTCGTTTGCAGTCGGCCAGGTCCGGCACGCCTTGGGCGCGCTGATCCGCGCGTGCGCGTGCGACGGCGTGCCCCCGTGAAGGGGGCAGGGGGAGGAGATTCGGGATCAGCGTTATACAACGGGCGACGTATGAGTGAGAGCGTGAGTGCGTGCGTGCGTGAGTGAGAGAGAGCGTGAGCGAGTGAGTGAGTGACCGAGTGTGCGAGTGAGTGCGTGGGTGAGTGAGTGACGCTTACCGTCACGGCGACGTATCCTAGAGTGACGAGTTCGTTATATGCCACATGCGGCATATAAAACACACACACCCGTACAAAATCTACTGGTTGACCCGCTGCTCGAAACGACGCGCGCCCACATCGACAAAAAATCGCCGAAACAAAAATGGGAGACCGCGACAGGGCTGGCCCCTCCTCGAGCGGCGACGTCGATCTCGGCTTTCGGCACGAGGCCAACTCGGCCAAAGGCGGCTCAGCTGGGGGCTCGACGTGCAGCGGAGCCACGGGCGCGATTTCAGCCACGAAGCGCGTGCGCGGCGTGGACGGCGCCTTCCGCCCCACCACCTCCCCGGCGGACGCGATCATCACCGAGGGCGCCTGCGTCGTCTGCGACACCGACCTCGAGCCTCGGGGCCGGGCCAGCTTCTGGGGCCCGAAGCCCTCGCGCATCGGGGAGCCGTGGGTGCGCGCCTGCCGCCACGAGCTCTTTTGCTGGACGTGCGCCGAGCGGAGCATGGCGACGTTGGCGGACGTGGCCGACACGCGCCTCAAGGGTCGGTGTCCGAGCTGCCGAGCCGAGGTGGCCTGGCTGCGGCGCGGCTTCGATGCCAGTGACCGCGGCCGCAAGCCGTGCGAGGAGGTTGCAGTCGCCGACCTGCGGGCTCGTCGAGCCGTGGAATTGGCCGCCGCGCTCGAAGTCGGCCGCGCCGACACGGAGCGCGAGCAGCTCGTGGCCGAGCAAGCGCAGGCGGACGCCGAGGCGGCGCTGGAGATGCACGAGGATGAGGAAGAGCAGGTGGCGGAGGCGGAGCGCCGGGTAGAGGCGCGCGCCCTCCAGCGCGCGTGGGCCAGAGCAGAGGCCGAGGTGCTGGCGGCCGACGCGGTGCGGCGGCTCGAAGGCCTGGGCGCGCGCGTGGTCCGAGAGCTGCGCACGGACTGGCAGGTCTGGCTCCTCGCGTGCGCGTATGCGGGGCGCCTCGGAGCTCGGATGACCGCGGACGAGGCCAAGGCCGCCGCCCAAGATGCGATGCGGGAGGGGACTCCCCTGCTGCATTGGGGGGGTGGGGCCCACGGCACGTTCCTCTACGGATTGGCGCGCGAGTATGGGCGGGGGGCACGTCGTCGGGGCGGAGAGAGCTCGCGCTGCACGTGGATGGTCGGGCTCTTGGAGGCCAACGGGCTGCGCGAGACGGTGCAGTGGATCACGGGGGAGGACGCCTCCGACGAGCGGGCCACGGTCGAAGTGCTTCTCGGGGCGCGCCTTGTCGCGTGCAAATGCATAGCTGCATAGACACGTGCTGGGCTCGGGGAGCAGGGTGGGCATGTGGGAAAGGGGACGGTGACAAATTATCTTCTGCGCACCCATTTTACATCATGAATTGCTCGGCTGAGGCGTCACGAGGTTCTCACGGGGTTCAGCGTGGGGTTACTGCGTCGCTACTGGGTACCCCGATTCACGTTTCCCGCTTTGTGTGCGAACCAGAGTATTGTGTCAACCGTTATTACGAACCAGATAATACGTAAATCACCTCATATCATATCCTCTCCCAGATCCAACCCTAGCTCCCCCCTTTCCGTTATTAATGTTTGGTGAAGTTTGCAAAACGCGCACTTGCGACGAAAAAAGGAGCCACCGACTTTGACGCCGATAGTGATGGCGGGCAGCGGCGACTCGGCAGCAACAGCAACAGCAACTCCCACAGGATCTTCATCAGCATCAGCATCAGCATCAGCTTCACCATCATCATCATCATCATCATCATCATCATCATCAGCATCAGCACCATCATCAGCATCATCACCATCAGCCGCAGCAGCAGCCGCCGTAGCAACCGTCGCCTCCGCGGGAGACTCATCAACTCCGCCAGAGCCTGCCGCGCCCTCCTCGGTCTGGAAAGTGGCGTGGCCTCCGCCGGGCGACTGGCGCGTCGAGGTGCGGAAGCTATCGGACGACTTGGAGCGGATCAAGGCGCAGGCGGTGAGGTTTAAGCAGAGCGTGGATCGCGTCACGGATGCCCGAGCTGGAGGTGCGGCTGCGGCGCCTCGCGTTCACGCTGCGCCCAAGGGAATGGTCCGTCGTCGACCCTATTCGAGGAGCCTCTCGCGCTCTCGATCGCGATCACCATCCTCTGCTGCATCCCGAGCGGATTCTTGTTCGCCATCGGCTACAGGGGGGTCGCCCTCCTCCTCGACGAAAAAGTTTCCGACGAAGCTGCTGCCGACAGCGATGGCGGGCAGCGGCGGTGGCGATTCGGCAGCGACAACAACAGCACCTCCCACAGCATCTTCATCAGCAACAGCATCATCATCATCAGCATCATCACCATCAGCCGCAGCAGCAGCAGCCGCCGTAGCAACCGTCGCCTCCGCGGGAGACTCATCAACTCCGCCAGAGCCTGCCGCGCCCTCCTCGGTCTGGAAAGTGGCGTGGCCTCCGCCGGGCGACTGGCGCGTCGAGGTGCGGAAGCTATCGGACGACTTGGAGCGGATCAAGGCGCAGGCGGTGAGGTTTAAGCAGAGCGTGGATCGCGTCACGGATGCCCGAGCTGGAGGTGCGGCTGCGGCGCCTCGCGTTCACGCTGCGCCCAAGGGAATGGTCCGTCGTCGACCCTATTCGAGGAGCCTCTCGCGCTCTCGATCGCGATCACCATCCTCTGCTGCATCCCGAGCGGATTCTTGTTCGCCATCGGCTACAGGGGGGTCGCCCTCCTCCTCGCCCTCTTCATCATCGGACCTGAGCGTCAGGCCAAGCGCGTCTCTCGGCACCAAACGCGTGCGATCCGCCGCCGAGGGCGCGCCGGGCGCCTCTTCCAAAGCAGCAAAGCGCAAGTCTTCGGCCTCGGTGAACGAGCCTGTGCGGAGCCTCGCTACAAACTCGGGGCAGCCACAGGGGGCACAAGAATGGCACGCGTTCTACATGGCCTTAAAGTCCAATGCCGAGAGAGCAATAGAGAGGGCGGAGGCCGAGCAGGCAGCGGCCGAGCATGCGACGGCCCGTGCTCGTGCAACGGCTGCGCGCCGGATCACATCCCTCCTTCGCGCAATCTTCGTGCGCTCGAAGGCACGCACGTTGCAAGCGCGCGTGCGCCAGGAGGGCACGGCGTCACTCGCTGCCCACTGGCTCGAGTACACCCGCCTTCTCGGCTACCTCGCGCTCACTCATAGCTTGTGTCAGGCCATTGTGCTCCGGCCCATGGCCCAGCTGAACGAAACACTCGCCCACATCCATGGTCAGCCACCGCCGCCAGATGAGGGGGCGGCGAACATAGCCTTCGAAGAGCCCGAGGAGGCGAGCAAATCGCAATGGGCACAGATGGCCAAGGCCCAATCGGAACTGGTCGCCAACGCCCGGGCGTTGATCAAGGGTCTCAAGAAGGCGCATGCAGCGGACCGGTCGCGTAAAAGCCGCGACGCCACGCGCTCCCAACTGCTTCGCAAACAGGCGGCCACTGCCAAGCACAACAAATCAGTGGCCATCGAGTGGGAGCGGCTTCAGGGCGGGCGCCACAGCCAGAGCAAGCGCAAGACCCTCCCCTCCACCTCGGCCAGTCTGCACGCGGCGGGCGAGGTACCGGCTGTCCGCCCCGACAAGGATGGGCTCAAAGCACCGCGCCGGAACGTCAAGGGCGTCCCTCCACAGGGCCACTTGCTCGTCGGATGGAGGGTGATGCTGGGTACCGAGGAGCACCCCGTGAAAATCGACGGCCGTTCGGGCGTGTTCGCGGGGTGCGTTCGGTCCTATGGACCGCCCGAAGCCGGCACCGACTTTGTCCATGTCGTCGACATCGACCTGAAGCGCGAGGACGACGGCACGTGGACGCCGGACACAGGCAGGCCGTACCGAGGCAACCTCCTGAGCCGCGCGCACTTTGCGCAATGGTCGTTTTGCCATGAGCAGCTCGAGCTCTACACCTCGGGCGCTCCCTGCGGCCACTGCACCGTGCGCTGCGTGTACGGCTCGCAGAGCTGTCCGAGGTGCATGCCCGCCGATGGGGATGAGCTCGCGCCCGGCGGCCCGCTCAGCCGCGTACAGGCCTCGGATGGGCTGCGCCCTCGTCGCGGCGCCGCCAAGGCCATCGGTGCACGCGACGCATTCGAAGAGCTTGGCGCGCCCGACGAGTTCGAGCACCCGATTGGCGCCGAGGTCGTCCTCGAGATCGACGGCGAGCGCCCCGTAGTGGGCACGGTCGTTCGTCAGATCTTGAACTGGGGCCACTTTGAGTACCCCCACGGCCTTCGACTGTCGCACAACAAGCACCGATGGCGGCTGCACGCCAGTCGTGCCATGAAGCAGGCGTATGCGGCGCGGCTCTCGTCTGCGGCGAGCCCGGCGACCGAGCTCTCGAAGAGCGCAGCATTTTGGGATCAGATGCTTCGCTCCTCGGAGCGGGCGGCCCACTGTGAATGGTGGCACTCGTATGAGGTCGAAGTGGCGACCGAGGAGGGCACCGAGTCGATGACCGTGCGCTCGAGTGCGCTGCGCACCGACATCATCTTCGACTCGGAGAGCGACGACGACGACAACGACCGTCGCTTCGAGGCTCTGTCGGAGGACGAGCGCTCGGACGACAGCTTCGTCGACTCCGACCTGGAGATTCTCGCCGAAGTGATCGTGCCCGTTGCAAAGGCGCGGCCGCCCAAGAAGCCTCCTGGTGGTGGCTCGCTCTCAAGGCTCAGCCGGAAGAAGGAAGTCTCAAGGGCAGCAAAAGAACCGCTAAGGCTCATCAGCGGCGGCAAAGCGCTGCAGGGCTGCGTGGCGGCGCGGCGCGCTCCCGCCATGGTGGATCGGGCCAAACAGCACAGCGAGATTCGTGCCTTCCTGGCTGGCGTTGCCCCCACCGCCGAGGACCCCATGCCGCTGCCATCGCCCTCGCCGCCGCCACCGCCGCTGCCATCGCCTGATGTCAGAGTGCCGCCGGTGGCGCCCACCTTGGTGGCCTGCGACCTCCTTCGGATGCAACGCGATTTGCCACCACAGCGGACACAGGCCACGAAAACGGGCCGGGACACGTCGGTGACGCAGCAGTTCCACTTTGGCACCACAGTCGCGGACCAAGACAGCGCAAACGCCGCCGCCATTGAGCTCGTGCTCGATGGGCGGCGCGTGTCTGCGTCTACGGTGATGTCGCTGTCCGTGGCCGAAAGGCAGCGCATTGTGCGCTACCCGGTGATGCGCCTCCGGAGAGGCTCGTTCGTGCTGCACCCTCAGTACCTGGGGCGGCACATCGAGCAAAGGCTCCAAGGTGCATGGGCCTTCGCGCTACACGAAGCCGAGACCAACGATGTGCTGGCGCAGCGGATCGAGTACTTGGAGGCCATGACGCGGCCAGGGCAAGTGGTGCTCAAGGGGCTGTGCGCGGACACTCGTCGCCGCGTGCTGGTCTCCCTCGGGTTCCCCGAGAACCACGAGGCGGTGACCGACGAGCGCGATTCGGTCGAGTTCAACCCCAGGATCGTGGCGGAGATCCCACTCTCCCAGGGGACTATGAACATCGCCGTGCTTCCAGCCATTGAGGCGGACGAGGCGACGGCAGCAAACACAGCTGCAGATGCCAGAGCGGGAGCAGCACCTGCTGCTGGCAACCAGCGAAAGGCGCTCCTGAACAGGCATGTCGACGAATACGATTTGCGCGATGGCCTCGCAATCCTCGACATCGCCGCGGACAATCTCCTTGGCGGCGAATTCGAAGCGGACCTCCTCGACGAGCGCGAAGCGGATGCTGTAAAGGCCGCAGGCGGGCGCGTCGAATGTCTGCCAGCGTGCTTTGGCGAGCCGGCTCGGTACGGCAAGGGCTTCATACCGCCGGAGTACACGGTCGTTGCAAACCTCAGATCCCGCCCGCATGTGGTCACCAGCGCGCGCCCGCTCGCTGCGGGCCGAGTTGGGCTACGGCACTCGCTTATCTCGCAGGGGCACGAGCCGATGCTGAGCCAGCTTCGACGAGGCGACGCCGGCGAGCCCTATGTCGAAGTGCGGAAGATGCAGCAGATGGTCATGGAGGGCCTATTGCCATTTTCGGATCATGACATGGAGTGCGCCGGGCTGAGCGACGCGCCGGACGCGGCATCCAAACACGCCAACTCGCGATGGGCGAGTTTCGCCACGCCGGCGGAGATGCGCAAGGCCTTCGAGACGCACGAGGTGAACGCAAATCTGCGACGGCTGCGCGAGGAGCGGCGCGAGCGAAATGCGTGCAAGTGGCGCCCGCTGCCCGGGACGAATGCGCCCGCCCAGGTGCTGCCCGGCGTGAGCGAGCTCTGCAGGTCCCTCGGCATGAGCACCGACGCGTGCCCGAGCGTGGACGCGGCATTGCGCCTGGGCGTCGCCGAGGGCCACTCGGGCCCGCTGCAGGACATGCTGCTCGGGCTGAACAATGCAGACGCAGACGGAGACGCTCCAGACGCCGCTCCAGACGCCGCCGCAGACGCCGCCGCAGACGCCGCCGCAGACGCCGCCGTCGTCGCCACCCCCGTCGCCAAAGCCGCCGCCACCGCCGCCGCCAAAGCCGCCGACGCGCCCGAAGAGCGCCGCGCCGCCCGTCTCGCCGCGGCGCTCCTCGCTCCCGGGGCGGTGGACTCCATCCTCTTGTCGCTCCTCTCGTGCAAGGAGGCCAAGACGCTCGGCTCGGCGCTCCGTGGCATGTGGGCCGACATTTCGAATGCCTACGTGCCATGTGCGGTGCCGGGCGGCGAGCTCGGGGCGCAATCGACGACCACGTGGCTCGCCGCCGCCGCTGCCACGTCCCCGATCGCCGAGCGGTGCACCGCCGCGTGCATGCGCGCCTTCTTCAAGACGGCGGCGTGGGAGCACCTCGTCAAGACGCCCGGGCTCCTGGCCGGGCTCGTCGCCGGCGACTCGTCAAAATTCGAAGCCGAGCTCAAGCACATGGAGCAGCAGCGCACCGCGGCCGGCAGGGAGGGCCCATTTCAGTGCATCTTCAAGCGGCGGTACCAGGGTTGCGGCGCCGGCCCGGCGGTCACGCGGGCGCTCGCCCTCTACGATTGGAACGCCTTTGTCAAGAACGCGTCGACGCCGACGTGGGTGGAGTGCGAGACCATGCTGATGGACGCGGCCGGGGCGGGCGTCAAGGAGTTCCTCGCCGGCAAGATGCTCCTCGGCCTACGCCTCGCCAACTTGGCCCCGCCGATGCGTGACGACGCGGCCTCGCTCGGCCCGGGCGCCAAAGTGAGCCTGTTCACCATCTTGCACCTCCTGCGCACGGGCGTCTACGTGCCGTCGTACCAGCTGAAGCCCAAGATGGTCGGCTCGCTCGGCACCTTCGACATTAAGCGATGGTTCACGTGGGTCTCGCACGATCTCGAGTTGGCCATGGGCTTCTACCTGGACGCGCGAGTGGGCGGCGAGCCCGAGCTGGCCGCTGTCGCCGAGTTCGCGCGAGCGCACTTTCGGAACAACCCGAGCATCGTCGTGGAGTCGATGCTGTGCGAGGTCCTTCGACGCCGCAATGTACATGAGCGCACCGCGTGCTCCTCTCCCTTTTTGATTCCCAACCCCGTCTCCCTCCCTCCCTCAACCCCCTCCCCTCGACCTTGGCACCGCAACCACACACCACCTCCACGATGCGGATCTCTCTCTACTGACGGCGCGCTCGCCCAACCCCCCTCGCCAGGCCGCGTTCGCGTACGGCCGCAAGCTCATAGCGAGGCTCGGCAAAGGCTCGTTCACCGAGGCTGAACGCGCGCGCTTCGCAGCCTTGGCACAGGCAGACGGCGCGCCCTCGGCGGCGGATCGCACGCGTCTGGTGCGGGGTGGCGCGCTCGGCCTGACGGCCGTGACCCTGAAAACGCTCTTGGAGGAGACGAGTGCCGCCGAGTAGAGGCCGCGCCATGACCGAACATTAAAACCCATAACCGAGAATCCGAGTGCCGCCGGACGAGACCGGACAGTGAAAAAGCACTGAATGCAGCATGCTTTGTCGCGCAGGCATCTTGCCCCACAGCCGAATGCATGTGCCATGCCATCAGAGAATGCCGTTAATAACGTGATTCGAACCGTCGAGCGTAATTTATAAGTAATTTAAAGCCGTGGTGTGTAGGTATAAGGTAAAAGTTGGTTGGTCTGTCCAATGACGAGGGATCTGTCCTATAGGAAAATTAATAAATCTCATCATCGCCGATGAACTGTCGGAATCCAAAGAGATCACATCCGGGATCCGCGAGAGTCGGACGCGCAGTCCGGCGAAAGACTGAGGAAAGTAAATGAACCTGACGGGCGGTGTACCGGAACTCGTCCCGTCCTTAGCGCTTAGGTATTCGGTTATAAATTAGTACGGTAACTACCCGGTCCTATTTATTCGTATGGCTATGTTCGGGGTGTGTTGCGGTTTTTGGTACCTAAAGCGCGGGTGCCAGGGCAAACGCACACCACCATGCTCAGGGCGTCGCGCAAGGTAGCACAGGGCCACACGTGTCGTGAGTCACGTGCCTGTCGAATTTCTACAAGACGATGGGGTGTCGCAGGTGCTGACCCCCTCGGGACTCTCTCGTCGGGACTCGGCCGCCAGAATCACCAGAGCGCCCTTATGCGCTGCCATCAGCACCATTTCCCGTGGAGCGCCGTGATGATGGCGCGGGTCGCTTGGAAGCGGGTTGATCCTGATGCTCTTCTTCCCATCCGCCGCCTCGTCCGCCGCCTCATCCCCCCCCCATTGTCTCGACGCCGTCTCGACGCTGCCTGCCCTCGTTCGCGCTGTCAAACGTCCGCGATGAGGAAGGTGCTGCTCACGCTCTGGACAAGAACGAGGAAGATAACGCGGAGTTGGCAAACCCGACCTCGAGTGGACGCGTCTTGGTCTTATCCGCATCGCCAAACGCCCCCTCGATTGTGGGCAGCTCTGCCACGCGGCTCGTGTCGATGTAAACGTGGATGAACGAGTTCGGAAGCACGCCAGCATCGGAGAGCGACTGCTCGTCATTGAGCAGCTCATCGCCGTCGATAAAGAGGCGCTGCTGAGTCGGCGACCATTCGGTCGCCTCGAGGATACGCAGCTTTAGATTGAGGACGTTGATGGACGAGCTGGCTAGAATGCTCCGGATGGTCGAGCCTGCCGACGCACGCGTCGATCGGCGATAAGACGGCCCGCTGCCGTCCAACACACTGCCGCCGCCGCCGCCGCCGCCGCCGCCGCCGCTGCTTCGAGCGCCGCCGATCGTGCTCTCGCTTGCGTCATCAACGGTCGGCAGGGCCTCCAGCTTCTTCAAGTGCACTTGTTGCCCCGTGTACTGTAGGAGCGCATCGTGCACTTGTCGTTCGAGTTTCGGCGAGCATTCCTCGCACACGGGGGGCTGACATAAGAAGCTGCCGTCGTCACGCAGCTCGCAGCTCGGCAGCTGCAGATCTGTAAGATCGGTCATCGTAGCTCCGTTGGCGAGCTCGAGCGCTTCAACTTCGCTGACCATGCACACGCGTGCGCCTAACTGCTTGTCTCGCTCGGCCTCACGGCGGTGGAGCGCACCGCCGCTGCCGCCGCGCTCTCCACGGCGGGCTTCAGAGGATGCGCTTCGAGACAGATGGCCCATCACGTTGCGCACACACAGCTCGGGCCGAACGAGCAGCCTGCCATGGTCCGTGCAGCACTCGGCGCCGCGTGGCGCGCCAAGCATGGATGCGGTGCGCGAGTGCTGCACGGCATGGCGCCATTTGGCGATCCATGTGCCATCCAGGAGGTAGAACGGCCTCGAAGAACGTAGGACGTGTGGGTCGAGCCCCCCATCCTCCTGCAGCAGGCGCCCCAAGCGATGCCGCTGCGCATCGCGCCAGGCATTCTCCGACTGGGCGCTCAACGTGGCGCTCGTCCTCTCGTCCTCCTTGGCAGCTTCCCTCTCGCCTTCCGACACCAGGCACGCCGCACACTCGACCAGACGGCCATCGCCGTCGCCTCTGCCAACGGCCTCGACCGGTATCGCAATGCTGTCGGGGAACAGGGCAATGAGGTGCCTCCACGCCTCGGCGCCGATCGTGCGAGGTGCATGCGTCTCGAGCGGCCGCAGCGAACCGTGTGGGCAGAAGAGCTCGCGTGTCGCATCCCTCTGTCCCTCGCTAAGCCATCTGAGCCATTTGCTTCCAAAGAGCCTGGGCACGTAGTAGCAGTCGTCACGCGGCACGCCCCCATCGCCTCCGTTTGCTTCCACTGCGGCGCGTTTCTTCGGCCTGGACGACGAGGCGCTCTTGAGGGCGCTCGCCAGCGCGGTCTTGAGCGCCTCTCTGTCCTTCTCCTGCTGCCGCTTCTCCCATTCCGCGTCCGCGCACGTGACACACCCGGTCGCAAGCAGCTCCGGTCCTCCTTGGAAGAGCCCGAGGAGCTTTTGCCACGCGGCCACCGAGATGAGCTTCATCGCGCCGGTGCTCACGTGCTTCGGGTCCGCCGCACCGCCGTGGCAGCACTCGATAAATTGGTTGCGAATGGGTCCGGGCTCGTCTGTGGTGCCTCGTGGCCCCAGTGTCAGGCACGCTTGCAGCCACCTGCTCTCGATCCATCGGCCGTCGTGGCCATCGGCGCGAAGGATCGGACGGAGCTCGTCGTTAAAAACATCACGAGCCTTGAGCACGCGCAGAGCGTCCTGATACTTGGCGTGGTCGGCACGCAGCGTTGCATTCGCCCTCTCCACCGCCTCGCGCACCGCCGCCGGCGCCTCCACCGCCTCGTGCGTCGCCTTCGCCGCGACGAGCTCATCTTCGCGCGTGTACAGGAGCAGGTACGCCTCTTCCGATGTAAAGAGCCGCCCGTCGTTGGGGGCCCTCTGCTCGAGCTCCGTCACGCCGGGCTGCCGGTCCTTGGGCTTGGTCGCCCCCTTACGCCGCTTGGCCTTGGTCGCCTCGGGAAGGGCGAGCTCAATCGCTTTGGGGAAATCTGCCTCTTTGACGAGCCGGTCGTCCATCGTCAGCCAGCGCCCGTCCCGACTCTGTTCGAGAATACGCGCGGTATAGTGCCCCGCGTTGTCTTTCCCCGAATGCAACACTACCGCCGTCAGGTGGTAGGTGGCAGGAGATTGGTGGCCTACGCCAGCCGGGCCGAAGACAAGCGAGTGCGTGTCAAGGCGCGTGTCTAGGAGCTCTGGGAAGATGATCGGGTCGCTCTTCTTCGTCTTTTCCTCCGTGTCGTAATCGAATTCAAAGCGCTTGAGATGCAGGCAGAGCACCGGCGGTAGCTGGCGAATTGCCGTCCGAGACGTTGCGTCGCGTAGGCCACCGCAGTTATTGCACTGGTACTGGTTGTCTCCGTCGAGGCGCCATGCTGTACCAAGCTCATCGAGCGCTTCCTGCAGCGTCGGGCGCAGATTGAGTTCCAGCAAATAGAACGGCTCGGACGACGATTCGGTGACGGTCTTGCAGGTCTTGCATTGTGTTTCGGTGGTCATTGAGCCACGAAAGTGGTCCTGAACGAGGGTCTGTACGGACGGCTCCGGGGAATGCTTCAAGACGCCCTCGAGTTTCTCCCGCAAGAGGTCGAGAAACTCCCTCGGATCTTGCTGCTTCAACGGGTCGAGGTGGAGGGCGGTCACGAGCGGCGTCGGGTCGTAGCAAACGGATGCGGAATGCTGCAAGTGTGCAAACAGGAGTTGCAGCTCGCGGCAGATCATATCATCGAGCAGCACCTCCTCTGGACTGCGCAAGTCGGTGGAGGCCGGCGCCGCCGCCGCCGCCGCTCCCTCGGCCGGAGGTGGCTGCCCACTGCTACCAGCTCCTGCCTCACCAGCAACGACATCGGTGGTGGCCGCCCACTGGTAGAAGCCACGGCGGAATCTGACAATCATGAAAAGGGTTTGCAGCAGCGAGTTCAGGTAGCACGTTGCCCCGAGATTGCGGAGACCTGTGCCTGCCGTGGAGTCGGTACGCACTTCGTAGTCTGGCTCCAACCCGAATAAGAGCTTCGCGTCTGCATCCTTGGCGGCCTTCTTTGCGGCCGCCTCCACAGCCTGGAGATCGGTCGGATCTGCCGCGCTCTTCTGCTTCTTCGCCGCAGCTTGCGTGGCCAGTCCATAGATGTACTGTTGCCGCTCCTGGGCCTCGGTCTGAGGAGGATCGTCCACGCTCGATGTGGAGGGCTCTGGCGCCTTCGCCGACGGTGGCGCCTCCGACGACGGTGGCAGCTCCGTCGGTGAATGCTGGTGCGTCCTCGATGGTGAAAGGCGCTTATTCGGGGGTTGCCCCCTAGCCTCCGAAGGCGCTTGGCGCTTCATCGTGCGTAGCTCAAAGGCCTCCAGCGCCGCCCTCATCTCGTCCTCTTCGAGGTCCTCCTCGTCGTCATCGGCGTGGCGCACGTGCCACAGCGCAGGATTGTCTTCGAAGGCGGGAACCCACTTCGTCACCCACGCGTCGATCTCGATGCCATCATGAGCCCGGGTGACGCACCTGCCGATCCATTCATGCCCTGACGTCTGCCATGGGTTAAGCAGCTCGTTACGTGCTGCATCCAAATTTCCCTCGCAGCGAAGCAGAGCCTCGTGTGCCAGTTGGGGGTCAAAATCTTGGTCGATTAGGTTCGCCAGCTTTGCATCATAGCGCTGCGACGCCAGCACCTCGTAGCGCTGGCTGAGCACGGTAGAGCCCTCTTCGTCTGAAGCGCCATGCTCCATCATCTCCGCCGCATTCATCGGCACACCAGTTGCCGTGTCGCCGGCGCCCTCCGCGGCAGTTTCGTCCACTTCGGCGGCCTCGGGCTGCGTCGCGCCCAGCCCGGAGAGTGGAGCGTCGCTCTCCGCCGACTGCATCGGCACATTCTCGTCGGCGGCTGCAGCCGGAGCTTGCGGCGGCGGTGCTGGCACGGCGCCAGCTGGTGGCGCAGCAAGCGCCCACTCCGGGGAAGGCGCCGGCGCGCACGGCGCTGCAGTAGGCGCCCACTC
>ENA-UOUZ01001656-UOUZ01001656.1-mixed-culture-metagenome-genome-assembly--contig:-NODE-1656-length-14024-cov-117.747154_pt1 | contig 14024 bp, 10 predicted proteins | sample MGYA00238154_ERZ761575 | MGnify/ENA primary metagenome ERZ761575 (study PRJEB28896, sample SAMN07631632) | mixed culture metagenome | isolation source: Freshwater growth medium | place: USA...
GCGACTGATTGCGACTGATTGCGACTGATTGCGACTGATTGCGACTGATTGCGTCCCTCATCAGGCGCGCCAGCAAGAGGAGGCGCGTCGAGCATCGCAGTCGGCGGTGACGAAGCTGGAGGTGGAGGACGAGGACGAGGCAGCTTTGCTCGAGGGCTTCAGCAGAGGGTACAAGGTACGCTCCACAGAGTACCACAGAGTACCACAGAGTGTCACCCAGTGCCACAGAGTGCCATTGAGTGCCACAGAGTGTCCCTGAGTATCCCTGATTGCAGGGGGTACAAGGTAGCACATCTGTGGTCGGATGGCTATTGAAGGCCTCTGATGGCCTCTGATCGCCTCCGATCGCCTCTGATCGCCTCTCTGATTGCCTCCCTCATCAGGTCCGCGCCGACGGAAGCAAGACATCGTACTTCGCCCGCACCGACCAGGTGTGAACGCCGCAACCATCGGAGGTGGAGTCTGATTGCATGCAAGTGCTCACCACGGCGCCATCCCGTCTTCCCACAGGTGGACACCGCAACCAAAGCGCTCCTCGATGCCCAAAAGGCGCCCAAGAAGCTCGAGATGGCGCCCATGACGGCGCCCAAGCCGACGCCCACGACGGCGCCCATGCCGACGGTGCCCATGGTGGCGCCCACGACTGCGCCAACGAGCGCGGCCAGTGCTTGGAACAGCGCGGGCACGTGGGAGGAGCGCGACGTGAGCGCGTGGGCCCTCGCCGACGTGCAGAGGCGGCTCGAGGGGCTGAGCTTGGCCAATATCTCGGTGAGCAATGTCGCGGCGCTCGAGGGGCACGCGTCGATCATCAGCATGCGCGGCAGGGTGAAACGGCCGTTCGAGCTCAAGTGCGAGATCGAGTGGCGCTGGGGTGCCCAGGACGACGCCGGAGCCGGGGGGGAGGTGCCCACGACGGCGGCCCGTGGCAAGCTGCTGTACAGCGAGATCTGCCCAACCGGACCTTCCAAATCCGGCCTACCGGCAGCGGCCGTTACGTATGAGCTAGGCGAGCAGTGGACAGTCGCGCCGTCGTCGGCGGCGCGACCGGCGGTGCAGGCCGAGCTCGCGCACCTCAAGCAGCGCGTCGAGAGCGCCCTCGGCGATTTTGTGGCGGAGCTCGGGCGGAGGTGACGGAGAGATACATGAATTTCAGTTTGAGGTGCGTGAAGGGTGCGAGCGGCTCGCACCGCAATACATGACAAGCTTGTTCCTCTATATTTACTTTTTCAGAGACCACATCCTACGCGCTACACAAAGGAGTTATACGAGTTTATTCGAGTTTCGACCGAACAGTTACCCTAAACGAAATTAATTTGTGTAAGCATGTCTCGTCTAGATAGCCGAGCATGCGATGTCTCGATCGTGAAATCTGTCAGAAGTCAGTAGAAGAGAAGCCTCGCCTCTCCTTGCGTTTCTCGTGAGCGGCGCGCGCCGATCGGACGTAAACTGTTCGGACGCCGCGGGGACTTGTGGGTTCGACCGGGACCGCGCCTTTCTCTGGACGACCTTTCCACGCCGCTGACAGGAAGGATTCGTGAAAGCTCACTGCCTGACGAACGTGCAATGTCGAAACTCGTCAAATTTTCTCGCCACGCCATTTTGAGACGGATACCATCAACGAAACCCTAATAACTCATCGCTAAAGGGGTAGTTTACTGGAAAACACCCGTCTGCGCGGCGAGAGCCCATACTCGACTCGCGAACAGTGGATGGACTGCTCGTCATCAACGCCGCGCTAAACCCAACGCCCTCGCGCACAATGCTCTCGCGCACGGCAGGCGCGATCGTGACGCTCCTTGCGATGCACACCCGGGTCGCCTCTGGCTTCTCCGCCAAGCCACCAATCAAAATGGGTTCGTCGCGGCCCAAGGGTGCTGTTCTCTCGGGGGACCTGGCCGTGACGACGCGGCCCAAGGATGCCGCGTCCTCGACGGGAACAACGGCACCGGTTCCGTACTGGTACAATCCGCAGATCCACACGTTTGGCAACATCGGGCTTGGCGGCTTTTTCCACGCCCTCATGGCGCCACTGGCCACGGCGGTCATCGACCGTGCATCCTATGGCGGTTTGGATGTCCGCAAGGTGGCTCACGACATGATCGGGACCGACAAGACGGTGCTCGACCTTTGCTGTGGCGTCGGCTTCTCGACGATGGAAGGCGGCCACGCCATCGACACCTCACCCATGATGCTCAACGTCGCACGCTTCCATCGGCCTGACTTGTCCTTCTCGTTTGGCAACGCGGAGACTTACGGCGATACCCAGGGCTACGACGTCGTGACGATCATGTACGCAATGCACGAGATGCCGGGCGATGCGCGTAAACGCGTGCTGGCCAACATGATGCGCGTCGCGCGCGAGTCCGTCGTGATCGTCGACATCCACCCCGAGTTCCAAGAGACGCTTGCGAAGAAGCCCATGAACGGAGAATTTTTCTTGATGGGCGAACCGTATGTCCTCGAGTACCTCACAAACATCGACACGGACGTCTTCTCGGCGGCGGCGACGCACGAGAATCGCTGGAGCGTCCGGCGCGTCACGATGCTTGCCGGTCATGTCGTTATGTACCGCCTCGATCGCGCGTGAGCGCGCGCGCAGCAAGACGCAGCATGCATGCATGCACGAGGACGCCAGCATGCATGCACGCACGAGGACGCCAGCATGCATGCACGAGGACGCGCATGCATGCACGCACGAGTACGTTCTGGCCATCAGGGACACTCCCAGGCCGATGTACCTTTATGTACACCTCCGGCTCGGCTTGTCGCACCTCGCACGTACGTCTTCGCGCGTGCGGTGGGCCGGCCGTGTACCCTCTCCGCGACGTTGTACTGCATGACATTACTGTTGCCCAGCCCTCGTAGTCGCCCTCTTGAGACATGTCCTGGTCCTGTTGATCCGCAGCACCACACGGTTGTTCACGACTCGTGTACACTTCGACTTCCCCCTCGCCCAGTATCGTATTGTATAGCGAATGTTTGTGTCAAACGTGTGAACGTAAGTCCGACCTACGCCACGGGCCGTTTCAAGCCAAAGTCGCTTAATTCAAGTTTCAGGAGACTTGAAAAGTGGCGAGATCACTCGGCGAGATCACTCGAACTATTTCGAGACAAATCTCGTGCCGAACAAGGAATGCTGTGGCGGGGAACTGTGCAGCTCACTCGATGCGGCCGGCCGCGCGCGCTGAAAATGATGGAGGTGCCGCTCGCGCACGGGCCGCTACGTCATCCCGGCCATACCGTGCGGGCGCTCGCATCCAAGTCTACACCCGCGAAAACGAGCCCACCTCAAGCAACGCCACCGTCATCCTCTGATTCCAACAAGCCCGGCCTGCCACCGTTTGTTGATGAGGTGTTGCGAGGCGTGGGGCAGGTGGTCTTCTGCAACAGCGCAGCCTCCGGAGCGTTGATGCTTGCCGCGCTCTTCAAGGGCGATCCGTGGCTCGGCACGCTGGCGACCATTGGCACGGTTTCGGCTACCACGACCGCCAAAGTCTTCAACCTTGACTCGGGCGCCATCGCCAACGGACTGACCGGCTACAACGGCTGCCTCGTCGGATGCGCCTTCTCCGTCTTCATGGGCACGGACGCGTGGACATTGCCCACCGCGGTCGCCGCCGCCGTCGCCGCCGGCGGCAGCACGTTGCTCACGGTGCCTCTCAAGATGGCGTGTGGCGCAGTGCCGCAGTTCACTCTCGCCTTCAACATGGCGACGCTCTCGGTGCTCGCCTTCGTCAGGCCGCTGTGGGAGTTCTCGCCGCCGCCTGACCCATCCGCCGTCGTGGGCGGCATCACCGACTGGCTCTGCGCTCCTCTCGTGGGTGTGTCGCAGATCTTTGTCGTCAACGACCCGATCGCAGGCGCGATGATGCTCGGCGCCATCGGCGTCTATTCCCCACAGTGCGCTGCGCTCACGCTGATGGGCTCCGCAATCGGCACCGGTACGGGCGCCGTACTGGGCGCGTCGCACTTCGACATCGCCAACGGGCTGTGGGGTTTCAACGCGGCCCTCACCTCCCTCGCCGTCGGCGTCTTCTTCGTTCCTAAATTGGAAATGTATGCCCTCGCCGGCTCCGGTGCCGTGGCATCGACCTTGGTCTTCGGTGGCGCCAAGGGCATCGTCGCGGCGGGTCTGGGTATCCCTGTGTGCACGCTGCCCTTTTGCGCCGTCGCGAGCGCTTGCATGCTCACACCGCGTCTCGGGCTTGTGCCTGGGCTACTTCACGCGGCAAACCCACACTCGCCCGAGAAGAACGAGGCGCCGTGATGGGCGCCACGACGGGCGCCGCGACGCGCGCCGCGGTGGGCGCCGGTGCGGAGGAGAATTGCGTCGGAGCTGTGTTGATGATGCTGATGAGCGAAGATTCCCGCGTCGTCATACAGGACGAGGCGGCGAATAGAGAGCATAATTTACAACAGAACAAGCTACCCTACCAATTGGCGGGACCCCCTAAATTGCGGTGGGAAAGGTTTAGGTGAGTGCGCGCGCTCCGGCCTCCGGCTCCGCATTCCAATCCCCGCACAAGCGGGAATCCCCACGACCGGTTTTCTCTTAACTAAGTCTTAACGCGCGCGACCACGGTGCACGCCTCATCGCGTCAGCCGGCTACGCGTCGTGCACAATCATGTCGAGTACAATCATGTCGAGTTTCGTAATTATCATATAATTCGTCGAGTTTCGTAATTATCATATAATTCGTCGAGTTTCGTTCGGCGCCCGAGTTGTGGCCGTGGATAGAGATGCCAGATCGACATCTCAGAGATCCGATCATGCATGGATGCTTCGACTGCGCAGTACGGCTCGTGGGTGCGGGCGTTTCGTCGACTTCTCTCCGACACCATCCCAGCGCGCGGAATGGAACAGACGCCACCGTGTGGGGTGTGGGACTGAGAGCGGTGCCTGGCCAGTGCCGACCTCGGCCCTGAGGTACGCGCTGGCCTCATGTCTCAGCTGCCGGCAGCGAAGGGCAGAGCTACCGAGGGGGCCCTCGGCCATCGCCTGTTCAGTGTGTCGCGGCTCCCGGTTGCTGTCCGGATAGCACTCATGAACTGCTCCCCCTTGACCACCTGTTCACGCGTCATACGGCGTCAAACGGTGAGCGAGCCGTTTGACGCGCACGAGAAGCTCCCCCAGTTCATTATTTGCGAAGAGGAGAAGCGCCGAGTCATTCTGTTCCCCATCGCAGTAGTTCCGCGCCGAGAAGAGAGTCACCAGGTGTCCGCCATGCATGTATTTGGCACCTTCGGGCACGAACTGATGTGAGCGGACGACCATCTTCAGGCCCTCGCGTGCGCAGAACCGGCGTGTCACATCCGCACCGAACCCGGGGATCCCCGCACCCACATGCTGCATGTTCAGACCTTTACTCGTACTGTTGCGTGTGTGCACGCCGTGGGCCATGACCGCATCGGAATCAGCTGGATCACTCCAAAGGGCTTGCGATGCGCATGGGGGCACGTCAGCATCCGATTCGTCACTCAACGGCCGTCTGACAGCGGCGAGGTCGTCGACCGTCCAGCTGCCGTCGCCGATGCCTCCGTGAAGCACGAGCACCACCCCACCGACGCGTGCGGCGAGCGGAAGCCAATCGAAGCTCGCGTGTATCCTCTCGTACACCCCCACCAGCCCACGGTCGGGGATCGTCGAGAAGGCTGGATGGTGCTTCACGTGATGGCGAAAGCCTCGGAGGCCCATTCCCTCCGACTGGCTGCGGAACTCATGGTTTCCCCGAATGAGGAAGACGCGCGCGGGATAGAGTGTTTTGAGGGCGAAGAGGAGCACGACGACCTCGAGCTGGTGTGCGCCACGATCGACCCAGTCGCCGTTGAAGACGTACGAGGTCGTCTCGATGTCGCCGCCGTGATGCGAAGGGAAGCCGTACCGGCAGAAGAGCATCAGAAGGTCGCGAAGCTGCCCGTGGATATCCCCAAACACCTTGGCCGGAGCAGGGACCTGCACGACCATCGGCTGCGCTATCGCGATGCGCTTTACATGTTCGCACAACCGTCCGATCATATATTCAGGCGAAAGTTGCGCCAACTCAGGCGTTCGACGTCTATCCAGTAGACGTTCGAGCGCTGCGCTTCCAGGCATCCAGTCGCGGTGGTCAACGTCGGGCTGCGTGGAGATCTCATTCGAGAGCGCACGCGCATTCTCGACCACGAGCTGCGCGATCCTGAAGCGTTCGGTACCGCGAGGGGCGGCGAGCGCGCCGCGCCAGTCGTCTCCAGCGTTGGGACACAGCTCCGGATCCAGGCGCATATCAGGAGCTACCGCTTTGGGCCCTGCCATATTGCTCGCTGCGCGATGGGGGCCTCCGGCCGCGGCCTGCTCCATGACCACTTGACGATCGTCCACTTTGAGGGAGGTCGTGCGCTCCGTCGCTGGTGGATCTCCGATGTTGAGACTGGCCAGAGTCATCAGTGTGCCTTGCTGAACCGCCTGGGCAAACTGGGCGTATGTCATCGGCGCTGCCGTGTCGTCCAAAGGCAAGCCCAGGGCTGCCAACACGCGGTCCACATGGGAGGAGCGCCCACAAAGATCGCGGACGCGCTCGACTAGCTTTCGACGAGCTGCCGCGTTGAGCTCGTTGTCCGATGACATATGCATGGCGAAGAGCGCGCGGCATCGAATCTCGATCAGATCGTTGTTTGCGGCGTCGCGGGCGGGGTCAAAGGTCTCGAGAGCACGACGGAGCATCGCGAATTCGTGACGGTTAAGCAAGGTGGATCTATCGACGTCAGCGGCCTGGAACGCAGCATGCAGTGCACGTGCTGACCAGTCGGGCACGCGCTGACGCATTATCGCCTGGAACCGGGCGCTGTCGATGGTTGGTTCGCCGCTTGCTGGAGATGGTGCGATGGTTGCCACGTGATCGAAGATGGTGCAGGACTCCACATAATCTGGAGATAAGTTGCCATGTTTGTCTCTCAGGCCTGCACGGATGAGGCGTTCACGCCGTTCATCGACTGGGCTCTCAGGCATCGGTCGCGGTGGCGGCACCGGCGCGAGCGCGCCCGCAGGGCCGGGATTCATCGCCATGGTACGCGATGCTATGGATCGCAAAAAATGTTGCAGCCAAGCAAAAGCGGAGGTCGCTGTGAACGGTGGCTTTCTGTTACACTTTCCGTGTGAAAGGGATTGTAGGAATCGACAAACAGTCCGAGGAGCCAGCCACATGCGCGCGCGCACATCCCCTGCACCCCCTTGCCTGCTCCGCTCTCGCGCCCTCGCGCGCGACGCCGTCGTATGGCCGCCGTCTTCGTGCGCCGCGTCTTCGATGCCAACGACGGTGCCCCCCTCGCACGCCCCCTCGTGATGCGACCCTGTGAAGTAGAAGCATGCTCGCGCCTATTTGTGCTCGTGCTCGGATCCAGGCTATTGGGCTCTTTATCCTGCCCCTTTGATCCTGCTATGCACATGGCTCCCCCATCCCCCCAAGGGCATCCCCCGCCATGAGTCGAGCATGCTCCACGCCCACCCTTAGCCCACCCTCTCACCCTGTTCCGCGTCTGGGTGCACCCTTGGACTAGCATATCACGCTTGCGCACTCCCCCCACGCGCCCAGTGTGGAAGGTTCCCACTCCAGGTCCCGACACTGAAGTCCGACCCCTGAGCTGACCGCCTGACCCTGAGGTCCGACCACGAAGATCACGATTGCGACTCGATTACGTTGCAAGCTTGCCAGCCTCTTGAGCCAGCCACTGCCGTGCCACCCCAGCAGCTGCAAGCAGCTGCAGTTGGCTCTTCACAGATGAAGTTGGCTCTTCACAGCTGCAGTTGGCTCTTCAGCGCTCCTCGGTGAGTGGCGAGGGGACTCGACTCTGGATGAGAAGACTTTGGGTGTGAAGACTTCGGGTGTGAAACTCTAGGGGGTGACGGAAGCTTCGGGGATGGACAATGCGGGGGCCATCGCGAGCCGATGCTCTTCGGTCTGCTTCTCGATGAACCTGCCCAGGCCCTCGTAGCGAATCGTGTAACAGTGGGGCGTCGTCTCGGTGAGCACGTGCACAATCTCGGCGCGGATCTGCGTGCCATGGCCCGTACGGTAGAGGACCGCGTCGCCCTTGGTGAACGCCCCCTTTGTGGAGTCTGTGTAAGTGGACGACGACATCAACCCTGGCATCGTCACAAGCGACGGGCCATCGGCGGTGAGCGCTGTGGTGAGCGCTTTGCGGATCTTGGCAACGTCGAGTGCCTTGATGCCGCACGTCTCAAAGTGCGGAAGCCCCGCGAGGATGTGCAGGTCCTTCAGGCACTCCACACCCTCTTCTTGCAAGTCGCCAAGAACTAGGGCCACAGAGCTCTCATTCACCTCCGCGGCATACAGTAGCCACGTGAACAGCTCGGTGCCATCCGAATTCATCGTGGCGGAGCCGCCTGCGTGGAAGCGGGCCGCCGATGTAGCGACGGCTGACGCCGAGCTCGGCGCCTTTGAAAGTAGATTTCCTTCGGGGCCAATCGTGACATGGGATCTCTCCTTCTTGATGCGATGCTCCTTGTCCTTGAGAGTGGTATCCTTGGTATCCTCCTCGAAGACGCCTTCGCGCTCATCACCCGGCGATGCGGGGATCTCTCTGAAATGAACAGAGCCGATCCCCATCCGCACCTTAGGGACCTTAGGGACCTTGGGACCGGCATTGAGGAGTTGCGACAGTGTACGTTCGCCCTCGATGAGCGCGTCGAGAAACTTGGGCTCCGTGAGCACACCCGAAGAGGGATCGACGTACCCGGACATACACCGAATGCAAGCGCTCAGGTCATCGCGAGAGATCTTCGGGTGGAGGGCAACGAACAAGTCGCGCAACTCGTCCGTGTCAAGTTCGCCACTTTCGTCCACGTCGAAGGCGTGGAAGACCTGCCTCACTCTCGTGTCGTACTCTTTGCCATCGGCGGGATTGGCCTTCTTGAGCTCCTTGATGCATTTTGCCTGCCAGCGCCCTAGGCGCCCCTGCCGAACCCAAACAAAGAACAGGGTTGCCGGGATCATAGTGATGATGAAAATGCCCATGATCGCAAAGCCCACGCTCGTGTAAAGTTCTCGGCCACGGCCAATGCCGTAGATGAAGATGCCCGCCGTCACGCCGATGTAAAGGGCCGGCAGCGTTTGCCGGCAGACAGAGTCGATGTGCGTGGCGAGCTTAGCCGCGTTATGTTTGAAGAGGAGGTGAACCACCATCGTCTCGGCCACCGCGATCAGCGAGAGAAGCAGCTGCGAAAGGTTGAAGAGGTCGTACCAGAGCAGCGAGGAGACCTTTCCTAGGCCCAGGTTGGTCGTCGCCATGTTGGTCAGCGAGATGAGGAAGGCGATGTACAGCACCGACGCGCGGTCGCCGCTGTGCTCTTCGGCATGCATGAAGATCGCCGTCAGCAAGGAGCCGAAGACGATAATGATCGTCGTGAGCAGCGCACGGAAGATGAACACTGTCGGGTTGCGGTTTGCCATCATAACGACCTCGCATCGGTGCACCTGCTCCACTCCGTTTTCGAATGGGTGCGCCACACGCACCGTCTCGGACAGAGGTCCGTCTAAGTACCACTCGGCCGTCGGTGGCAGCAACACTTCGTCCTTGTTCTCCTCCGTGAGGCCCATCGCGGCCAGCACAGGCGAGTCCGCGCCCGTGCCCACGCAGCCGTACAGCCAGGCCCCAGCCACTTCTATGGTCACAGTGAGTTCCTGCTGGTCAAAGGGATAGAAGAAGAAGACGTGGTGCGACTGGAGCAGCTGGAACTCGATGTCGCCCGTCCAGGAGGCGCAACCGACACATGCCGACGTGTTGCGTGGCCCCAACGTGAACTGGTTGGCGATCGGGAGGACGCCCGAGAGCGTTGCTGATGGTGCGGGCGCCGGCAGGCTGCTCCCATAGCCTTCGAGCCAAGGCTGCACTGGCATAGGGACCCTTAGCCCTTCATCTCTCGATCCTGGCGCACCATCTATAAGAATCGTCTCCGTACCTAGATGGAAATCGGCGGATGCATCGATGCCACGGTAGCCAGGGACGGCGAATACCTGCATTAACGAGGGCACCCAAAACTTGGAGCGCATCGCGCGCGCCGCCTCGCGCGCGATGTCGCTCAGGCCCTGCTCAAAGTCGAGCGAGAGCATCCCCGAAAGTGCGCCCGCACACGGTGAGCGAGCGAGGCGTGGGTCGGCCCACTGCAGCGTGTACCTCATCTCGGCGAAGATGTAGTTTTCGTTGAAGTCTTGCTGCAGCACCAGGCGGATGGGCGAGAGGTCGAGTGAGATTGCGATCGGCACGCGGCCCATGGCGAGCATTGAGGCGCTCGAGGTATGCGAGTTATTTTCTGGCAGGAGTAGCCGGAAGGAGCCATCGCTCGCATCACCATCATCGAGGAGCCCGAGTGCCAGCGGCTTCGTACTATAGTCCGTGCGACCAAGATCTTGCTCGGCCGTGCACACGGACCGGATCTGGCTCAGTGTGCATGCGCCGGCGTCGTAGCCACACTCGCGGTTGTTGCAATTGGGGTCGCAGACCGTGTCACCAAACATGCTCGCCATGCACCCACTGCCACGTTTCGTTGCGGGCAGCGCATTGTTGCGCCTCTGACACTCGAGCGAGCAGGTGTGACAAAAGTCACGCGAGCCGCAGTCGTTGCAGTCGCTGCCGAACGGGCAGAGCTGCCGAAAAGGGAAGGGGTCCGGAGAGGCGCCGTCGTTGCACACCCCCGGGGTGCCGCCTCCGCCAGGCCTGTCGCACGTGTTCGAGCACAGGCCCGGCGGCGCTGCGGGAGGCGGAGGCGCAGGCGGAGGGGAGGGTGGCTTGAAGTACGGCACAGCTGCGGAGATCGTGGTTGCGGCAGGCAGGGCGGTGATGCCGAATAAGCCCGCCACGGCGGACCCGCCTATCACGGTCGGTGCTGCCAGGACCGCGACCACGGTAGCCGCGAGACGACGAGCACGGCGTACGCCGGTGACGTTGGCGAGCATGAGGCTTGCGAGGCTCGGGCTGCTGATGGCATTGGTGATCTTCGACTGCACCGCGGTTGCCGTCGCTGTGGGCGTCCGGATGCGCACGCCGAGGACGACGCCGGTGGCCGTGCCACAGGTCACGACGCTGCACGACGTGACATTCAGTTCCACCAGCCTGCGCATGCCGCAGTCGGTGCAGTCGGTGCCCATGGAGCAGGATGAGTACTCCGTGCCCGGACCGCCGTCGTCGCAATCGCCATCGGAGGCCCACTCACACGTCTCGGTGCAGGCAGTCACGTTCACGCTCGCCGTGGTTGCGATCGCGGTGGCAATCTCGCCTCGCACACTCTCGGTGAACGCGGCGACGTCACCGGCAAGCCGAAGCGTGAATGTGATGATGCGGTCTGTCGAATACACCGGCGCGGTGAGTGGCGTAGACGCGAAGAGCGTGCGCACCGCATCGGCGCGCGCCGCACCCGCTGGGGAGGGGACGACCGAGCCACTGGAGCTGTTGAAGGTGGACTCGGGGAAGGTGAGCCGAAGGCTCATAGTGCTCACAAGCACAGTTGACCGGACGAATCCCGGGCTGGTTGCCGTCAGCTCACGAGATACTTGGCAGCGTACTGGGTGGGTTGTGCAGCTCGCAACGTTGCCCACCATACGCATGAACTCGACCACTTCCTCCTGAGTCACATTCCGCGGGGGGAAGGAGAAGGTGACGCGCACGACGGGCACGCCTCCCATGATGAGCGCTCCGGCTGGCAACGGCGGGAGCGGCGGATATTTGGGCGACGGAGGGGAAGAGATGAGGCGGATCCCACAATCTTCGCAGTCTGTGCCCAAGTCGCAGTCGCCGTATTCAGCACCGGGCCCGCCATCGTCGCAATGGCCGTCGTAGATATACCAACAGCCATCCGCCCCATAGCCATAATTATTCGAGCACAGGCTCGGAGGTGGAGGCGGTGGTGATGGGGGCGGTGAGGGCGATGGCGGAGCTGACGGTGGCGGTGGCGATGTTGGCGGTGCTGGCGGTGGCATCGGCGGTGCTGGTGGCGACGGTGGTGCTGGTGGTCGTGCTGGTGGTGGTATGAGCATACAGATCACAAAGCCTGGACCCGTGACCGAGCTGTCGCTGTACCAGGTCACAGTTGTTCCGGCGGTCACTTGCACATTCGTTGGCCCTTGGGTGCCGGAGAATGTGTTGCCCCCAATCGTGAGATAATCGCAGCAGCTCTCGGTGTTGAACTCGATGGCGGTGATATTCATTGTCACTTCCGCTCGCATCGTGCATGCCTCGTTGTCGTTATACGATTCGCTGCCATCGGTGATGCACAACCCATTGGATGTGACCTCGCAATACGATCCACCCGAAACAATCGACCAGCTCGTCCCCGACGGCGACGCCCCTCGAGGGCCGCAGTCAGCGCAGTCGGTGCCAATCGTGCAATCAGCAAACACCGCGCCTGGGCCGCCATCGTTGCAGTATCCATCGGAGGCGTAGTTGCACGTCTCCGTGCACTGCGCATCGGTGGCGCTCACCATCAGGGCGAAGAAGATGGCGTGCGCAAGTCGAGGCGCGGAGCGGCGCCACGAAGATTGAAGCATACTGCTCGGGGGAGCGCTGGGGGAGCGCGATGGGGGAGACGGGGAACGGACACTTGTGTTGAGACCTGCGACGTGAAGCGCAGCACCCGCGTCGAGTCAGCAACGCCGATGACCCCCAGGGGCGCGCAGGGCAGGCAAGGCGAGCCGGCGCTCGGAGTTGCCGCCTGTGAGTCGGGAAGGCCACTTCATACTCGCTCCTTTGCGAATCAGGCGAAGGATTCTGCTTCTTCGGCGAAAAAACGAGAGTCCACAAACAGCAGGGTTCAGATTGAAATCTCCAGGAATTTGCGCTTATTATAATGATTTGCAATTACATGTACAATGTCAGGCATGCTTTTTAATTAGTATCGTCAATAGGCATACCGGGTGGAGCGTGTCACGGGTTTCGACACAGCGGGCGTTCGTGGGCTTCATTTGTATTCACACACCGGACGAATCGTCGTGTTGTGCCCGGCAGCGACACGACGCTCACCAGGGATATGCGACCTCAACTTCGCTCGGCATCATCGCTGCCTTCGTCGGGACTGTTCTTGGCGCTATCGCGTGCTGGTCACGAATGCATGCACTGGCGTGCATCAAGCGCTCATCATCGCTGCCTTGGACCGTTTGGCGCTACTCGCGTGCTGGTCACGCACCATCGCCTGCATCTTCTCGAGCTGCTCGAGGTTGAAGTGAGCGCTCTCGCTGCTGAGGGGGGGCGCTCAACACGACGCGCTTTAGTTGAAGTGAGCGCTCTCGCTGCTGGGGGGCGCTCAACACGACGCGCTGTAGAGGCACTCAAGCGGCACTCAGAGATGCAATTAGAGAGGCACTCAGAGAGGCGCACTCAGAGAGGCACGCAGAGAGGCACTCAAGCGGCACTCAGGGAGGCACTCAGGGAGGCACTCAAGCGGCACTCAGAGAGGCATGCAGAGAGGCATGCAGAGAGGCACTCAGAGAGGCACTCAGAGAGGTACGCAGAAAGGCACGCAGAGAGGCACGCAGAGAGGCAATTAGAGAGGCACGCAGAGAGGCGCACGCAGAGAGGCATGCAGAGAGGCATGCAGAGAGGCATGCAGAGAGGCAATTAGAGAGGCACGCAGAGAGGCGCACGCAGAGAGGCATGCAGAGAGGCACGCAGAGAGGCACTCAGAGAGGCACACTCACCTGCCCGGATAGAGCTCCACGACGCGCTCAAGACGGCGCCTCGCTAGCTCAAGTCCCTCGCTCCCCGCATCCAGCGGCCCCGGAGTCTCGCGCCAAATGGCAGTGTGCACGAGCGCCGCACCGCTGAGCACCCCAAAATGGATCAGATGGAGCGCGAGAGTGAGCTCATCAAGGGCCATCAGTGGCCATCAGTGGCCATCAAATTCAATCACCTGAGCACCCCAAAATGGATCGGGTGGAGCGCGAGAGTGTGAGCTCATCAAGGGCCATCAGTGGCCATCAGTGGCCATCAAGGGCCATCAGTGGCCATCAGTGGCCATCAAGGGCCATCAGTGGCCATCA
>ENA-UOUZ01001657-UOUZ01001657.1-mixed-culture-metagenome-genome-assembly--contig:-NODE-1657-length-14010-cov-157.181440_pt1 | contig 14010 bp, 11 predicted proteins | sample MGYA00238154_ERZ761575 | MGnify/ENA primary metagenome ERZ761575 (study PRJEB28896, sample SAMN07631632) | mixed culture metagenome | isolation source: Freshwater growth medium | place: USA...
ATCGTTTCTCGCCTCCCTCTTCCCTCTCATAACCGCGTTAAGTACTTAACTTTGAATAGGGGTTGAAATTGTACATGTTGCCGGGGCTGAGGGAGGCCTCCTCCTGGCGCATCTTGCCATACTTCTTGATTCGCGCTGCGTGCCTGCCACCAATCAACATGTGCACCACGCCCCTGAAGCACCACACCACCCACCGCAGCGGTAGCCTGAATCCACGCGTTGAACTCTCGAATGGCTTGCCTTTTGCCGATCGGAAAAATGTTCTGCAGCCCTGAGCCGTTTCTTTTGCTCTCGCGCTTTCTTGTCGTGCTGCTACTGCTGGCCAAGGGGCTGGGAGAGGGAGGGTCGTCGCGTGAATATGGGGAGCCCAATCTTATCGTGCTGCTACTGCTGGCGGGTTCCGACTGCGTTCGAGCCGGCCAGGCTTCCAATTGTGGCGGGTGCTTGTACGTCTCACTGCTCGACGACACCAGCTCGAGCCCCTTGGCCGCCGCGGCCGCCCTGGCCTCGTCCGTGAGTGGCTCTAGCCCTTCGCCCCTCGCCTCCGCCGCCTCCGCCGCCGCTCGCTCCGCCCCAATGTGCCTTGCATAGCACAAGGCCGCCTCCTCCGGCGTCGCGAATCTGCCGAGGTAGCGCTGCTTGCCGTCCTCCCTAATGCACGCCTCATACTTGCCACCGCGCTTGTGCGCGCCCTTGAAGCCCGTCTCATTGCTCGACGACGGCACGAGCTCGAGCCCCTCGGCCGCTGCGGCAGCCCTGACTGCCGCCGCGGCCGCCCTGGCCTCATCCGCTGTGAGCGGTTCCGGCTCTGCGGCCCTCGCCTCCGCCGCCTCTGCCGCCGCTCGCTCCGCCCCAATGTGCCTTGCATAGCACAAGGCTGCCTCCTCCGGCGTCGCGAATCTGCCGAGGTAGCGCTGCTTACCGTTCTTATGACTCTTATTGATCTGTGCCACATACTTGCCACCACTTACTTGCTTGGCCACGCACTTGAAGCCCGTCTCATTGCTCGACGATGGCACAAGCTCAAGCCCCTCGGCCGCCGCGGCCGCCCTGGCCTCGTCCGCCGTCAGCGACTGGGGCCCTTTGCATGCAATGAAACGACATGGGCCGATATGCAATGAAACCACGTGGAGATGAAACAGCTAGGCCTGACCAAGCGCGCCGCCGTTCAGCAAGACAGCTCGACGCATGCCGCATGACGGTGTGTGGGACATGTGGCGCGCCGCACGTGACGGTAGGGACGACGAGCTGAAGAGGCTTGTCGTCGGTGGTGGCGACGTCGAGAATAGAGATTGGACCGCGCCGCTCATGGCCGCTGCAGCCAACGGGCACTCGGCCTGCGTGGACATGATCCTCGGCTCTGGCGCGCGAGTGGACACCACGACCAGCCGTGGGAACACGGCGCTCCACCTGGCCGCAATCAACAACCATCCAGACGTTGTGAAGCTGCTGCTCGCCTCCGGTGCCGACCGGACGATGAGGACCAATGACGGCAGGACGGCGCTTCACTTTGCACGGGAGCAGGGCCACGCTGCAGTGATCACGCTGCTCGAGCAGCCCACCGCGCCGTCAGTGGCGTCGACCGCTGCAGCAAACGACGACGTGACGTCATCGGCGTCTCCTGTCTCTGTCGAGCGCGCGACAGACGAGAAGGGCAGAGCAGTACGTGGCCGCAGGCCAGCGATCGACCTCAACTTGCTCACTGCTCTCAGCGTGATGCGCAACGCGCGGCGCCCCAAGGCAGCCTCGAGTCACGTGCAAGCACAGGTCGCCAAGGCGCGCAGCATGTTCACGCCCGTGACGACTCCCGCCCTCGAGCCCGAGTTGACGAAGCCCGAGTTGACGAAGCCCCTCGATTTGGAGCTGACGAAGCCCGAGTTGACGAAGCCCGAGATGACGAGTTTGCTCGAGCCCGAGACGACGCAGGCGACCAGGCATTCGCGGCTTGAAGTGCGGCTGCTCGCGCTGTTGGAGCCGAGCCTGCACGAGTTTGCTCTCGACCGGATCGATAAGGCAAAGAGCTCGAGAGCCGAACCTGATTCATACTTGATTCCGGCTGAGTGCATGCTGATGACCGCCCTCATCAAGAGGAGCTCGAGAGCCGAACCTGATTCATACCCGGCTGAGTGCATGCTGATGACCGCCCTCATCAGGAGGAGCTCGAGAGGCGCAAGCGAGTGGCGCGTGCCGAGGCCGAGGCCGAGCAGGGGCTGAGGCTGTGCGAGCTCGAGGCGGCCTATCAAGCGTACAGTGAGGCGCTCAAGGCGCGTGTAGCCGCGGAGGAGGTCGCGGACACGGCGCGTGCCGCGGAGGAGGCAGCTGGGGCTGCGGTGCTGGCGCTGGCGAGCACGATGATCTCGACCGTCTCGAGTCCCCACCTGATCGAAACGCACCAGCCCGCGCATGCAAGTGCCCACCAAGGCGTCTCAATTCCCCACCTGATCGAAACGCACCAGCCCGCGCATGCAAGTGCCCACCACGGCACCCCGCCCAGCCCGCACCTTATGGAAACGTACCACGACGCGGAGGAGGGCGGTGAGGCGCTCATCTCCCCCGACGCGAGCGGCACGCTAGCCGACCACAGCCCCCTTGCGCGCGCGCGCCGGCAGTTGCACACGTTTCGAGGGCAGATGGCCTCATTAGCGGAAGTGGTGGCAAAGCTGGAGCTGGAGGCAGCGAGGGTAATGGTGGACTCGGAGGAGGTGGGCGTGGTGGAGGCAGCAAGGGTAGCGGTAGCACAGGTGGAGGCAGCAGCAAGGGTCGTGGTGGACTCGGAGGAGGGGGGGACGGCGCTGGTAGCAGCGGAGCCACCACCGCCCGCGTTGCCGCCGTCGGCTGCACTCCACTCACCCGCGCTGAGCTCGCCTGCGCTCAGCTCCGTGATCAGGATTGGTATGGCTCGGATCGCTCATGAGCAGTCTACCGCGAGCACTTGCTCCACCGCCTCCCCCTCCACGTGGTCCCGCGCTGTGTCCGCTGCCCCGCTCCTCCGACGTGTACTTGATTCCGCGGAACGTGGCCCTCAAGCCACAGCTCGCGGCCGAGAGCGGCGATGACCCTGGCGCAGCTCGCACGTTGCGTCATCTGCCTCGCTATATGCACAGTCAATTATAATGTGATCCTGCTGGGTAGTACGTGTGGCGACGTGGGTCTAGCGTGTAGCGGCCTTGATCATGCGATGCGATATCGGAGGACATCCGAACGATATAAGTACGATACGCGATATAATCCGTAGATATAATATCAAATTATAGCATATAGGACACGCGTTGCACTTGCAGAGCCAGTAGAACACGCGGTTGTTGTGTCAACACGCGACTCTGCCCCGCAATCACCCGTCCGGCCGACTCCGATCGCTCGCATTCCCAACCTCCGCGCGGCACATGGGGCAGCACGTCGAGCGCCCAAGCCAGGGGTCGATGCATGCCGCGTGAAAGGCATGTCGACAGGGCAGCAGCCGCACAGCGTCCGCTCGGCCCATCGCCGACTGGCAGATGGCGCACTCGATGCCTCCGGGCAGCTCGCAGCCACGGCTCCCGCGCAGCACCGCGGAGTACGGGAGCGCCGGCAGATGCATCTCGATTTCGTCAGGGGCCATCCCGAGCGGTTTGAGTGGCGCAAGCTCCATTGCATGCTGCAGCTCCGCAAACCTGCTCAGCAGTAGGCGATGCGCGTCCGCGAGGTCGCGCAGCACTTCCACCATAGCGCGCCGATTCGCCAAGCCGCCCGCAACCTCGGCAATCTCCGCGCGCCGTTGCTGGCGCCTCGCGAGCACCCGCGCGTCGAGGGCCTCACGATCTTCTCCGTCCGCGCGGATCCGGCTCTGCAGCGCATCGAGCGCGGTGTCGATGCGCGTGCGCCGAGCTGCGATGCGCTGCTCGGAGGCCGCCCGGCTCTCCTCTGACGAGCCGGGAAGGAACTGTTGCGTCAGCGGTGCGTAGCGCCTTTGCCTGAGCAGGTCGCCAGCACTCGTCAGCGCAAGCTCCGTCGTCGCATTGAGTGATGCGACAATCTCAGGATGGTGCAGGTGCGCGAGCTGGATGGCAAGTCCTTGCCGCTCCACAGGCGCAGCAGCGCCGTCACGCATCTCCAAACCTCGCCGCTCGTTGCTGAGGTGCTCGAGCTGGGTGGCGAGCACCTGGCGCTCGTTCAGCGATGGGAGATTTGAGGATGACTCGGTGCGACGCGTGGGTAGCTCGGTGATCGTGACTTCGCTTGCTGGTCGGCCACGCGCGAGGTAGGAGCGCGTGCGCGTCAGATTTTGGGGTGGTCGGACGATGGCTGTGCTGCTCGTGGTCGATGGGATGATGAGCGGACGCATCGGAATGGTGAAGTAAAGGTTCGTCGTTCGCACCATTTTTGGCTGTGAACGTCCCCGAGCTCGTGGTAACCGCATTCCGTATGGTCTTGGGTGTCGAAATATTACCATTGGCTGTGAAAACAGCTCTTTGTGAAACGGCTAAGAGCTGGGGCTTGCGGAACGTCCCGAGAAGGCACAAAGCCACAAACTTTCACTCGAAGTTGGAAGTACCCCTCGGCCCTCGGTCCAGGGGGGAGATACAGCCGCCCGATGGTCGCCCGCCGCACTGGTTAAAGGTACGGTCCGGTGAAAGACAAAAGACAAACTTTTCTCATTGTACTCCCTTTCCACCGCATCAGTGTCGCTGCGCTCACCACTCAATCGGACGGTAATCCTTCAGAAACTTGCCGTGCACGTGCTCGCCGCCGTTGACGACGGACAGGATCGGGTCGAGGATGCGCGCGGCCGCGTCGATCTCGTCGAGAGGCGTCTGGAAGTGATTATGCGCGGCGGTGGCGGCGGCCTTCTCGAGAGGGTTCTCATCATTGATCCAGCCCGTGTCGACCGAGTTCATGAGCACGCCACAGCTCGCGAGCTCCTCGGCGCACGTGCGCGTCATCATGTTGAGGGCCGCCTTGGCCATGTTCGTGTGAGGATGGTTGGGCGTCTTATACCTGATGAGGGAGGCAATCAAGGGTGTCATCAGCGGCAATCAAGGGTGTCATCAGCGAAGAGAGTGTTCGTGTGAGGATGGTTGGGCGTCTTATACCGGTAGAACTTGCCCTCCATGGCGGACACGTTGACGACGAAGGCGGGCCGGTCAGGCGTCGCCTCGAGCAGCCCCCGCAGCCGCGAGTTGAGGATAAAGGGGGCGAGCGCGTTGATCGCGAGCACCTGTGGGGAGAGGCGGGCGCCGTGGTGAGCACTCGCATGTTCAAAATCCGAGCTAAGGATAAAGGGGGCGAGCGCGTGGATCGCGAGCACCTCGGCCACCTCGGGCGTCGACACCTCATGCAGCTTGAGCAGCCACGAGTTGGTGGTGCGTGTGTCGAGCTGCTGGCCGTTGACGTCGACGACGCCCAGTGGGAACTGTGAGGCCGTGCCCTCATCGGGCTGCGGCACGCCTGGCTCGGCGGACCACAGCGGCGCCTGCGACCATAGTGCCGAGGGGATGGTGGCCGCGGCCGCCGCCAAGCCGGTAGCCGGAGCAGACCATAGGGCCGCCACGGCGGCGGCGGCTGCGGCGGCAGGTGGCGCTTCTGACACTGTTGTCGGCATCGACGTCGGCGGCATCGTCGCCGTCGCGTCGGTCATCGGTGCGGACGACGGCGGCAGCAGCCGCGCCGCGGGCGCGTCCCTGCTCTCAGCAGCCGGCGGCGGCATCGACGGTGCACCAAAGCAGCTCACGTGATCAGCCAGGAGGTGTCGCACCTCGGGATTCCAGGTGCCCGGCTGGAGCTCGAGCGGCATCAGGTGCGCATAGTACGCCGCCGGCCGCCGAATTGTCTGGCACGCGTTGTTCACGATGCCATCCAGCCGGTGGCACGTGCCGATCAGGTGGCGGCAGAAGAGCTCGAGGGACGACAGATCGCGCATGTCCAGCCCGTAGATACGCAAGCGGTCGATCCAGCTGGAGGCGTCGGGCTGCGCGGCGTAGCGGGCGGCCGTGTCGGCTGGGAAGCGCGAAGTCGCGAGCACCGTCGCGCCGCAGCGCAGCAGCTTCAAGACCACGTGAAACCCAATCTTGACGCGCGCGCCCGTCACGAGGAACACGCGGCCCGAGAGCGACGCCGTCTGGTTGCGCTTGGCAAAGTTGAGCGCGGCGCACTCGGGGCAGAGCTGCGCGTAAAAGTGGTGGAGCACCTTGAAGCGCACCTTGCACGCGTAGCACGCGCGCAGCATCCGTAGCTCCGTCTCGCCGTGGGCCGCCGCCGCCCCAGCACCGGCCTCGTCTGCCGCCGCCGCGTATGCGCCGCTCGAGTCGTGAGCTTCGTGCGTGAGGGCGGCCAGCGAAGCTCGAAACGCGACGCCATCGCCGTCAGCCACGGCGCCGTCGGGAACGAGCATCAGTGCCGCCGCGCCGCCTTGCCGCTCGAGGTCGGCGAGCATGCGCAGCCGCTCCGCGCGCATCTGCGTCTTCTCGGCGGCCGCGCGGTCCATGGCGCGCTCCTGCTGCGCCTTGGCGTCCAGTCGGCGCTTGTTCTCTTTGCGCCGCGTGTACTTGTCGGCGCCTTGCCCATGGAAGAGCCGTGCGCGCACGTCGTCCACGTAGAGCTGGATGGCCTCGCGCAGCGGCTTGAAGCGCGGCTCTCGGTACTCGGCCGTCGGCCCGCCGTCTGCGGACGCCAGGGCCTTGAGCACCCGCACGGTGGTGGCGAGGTCGTCGACAGAGATGCTGCTGCCGCTGGAGGAGGCTATGCTGGCGGCGATTGCGTCGGCGTCGTCGTCGTCGTCGTCGTTGGCGTCGGCGATGGCGTCCATCGACGCGACGAACACGAGTGCCACGACGACACTCCGACTGACTCGCGTGTGAACGTTAAAAACACGACATGACACGATAGACGCGACAGCCGGTGCTACGGCACTGGTACTGCGTGTGAACGTGAACACGACAGACGCGACAACCGGTGCTACGGCACTGGTACTGCCCGTGTGAGAAGTTTTTGTTGATAGCACATGCAAGAGAGGAATGGGGGAAGGGTGATATCCTCGTGTGATACATTGTATCCTAGGAGGTGAAATTCCAGATCTTCCTTATGGGCCTGGTGCGTCCCTCATGGGCTTTTTGAATTGCCAATTCATCGCCTGGGGCCCAGGTTCATAGGAAAATCCTACGAGCTGGAGATCAAGCAAGTACATTGTAAGCAAACAAGCATCTCATCTCCGCCCACTCTTTCCTACTCGGCTGGCTACGGGAGTACTCGGTTGCGCTTGTTTGAGGTACGGGAAGTTCGGGCGCTTCTCCCCCTTTGGCACAGGGAGACCGCGAAAGCTGCTTGCATGCATTCAATGACGGAAAAAGTAACGTATCTGTCGTCACACATCGTGTGCGACTTCTTCTTGTGTTGGAAGTGACGCACACACGAGGTGTCGCCCTTCGCTGCGTATAACCATCACAATCCATCGTACTTCAACATGCACATGTATCACAGCAGCAGCTACTACAGCATTCTTGGCGTCGTCCCGACCGCGACGGCGAAGGAGATCCGCACAAAATACATGCAGCTCGCACGAGCGCTGCACCCGGACAAGAATAGCTCGCAGGAGGCCCAGACAAAGCTGCAGGCCATCAACGAGGCGTGGGCAGTGCTGAAGAACAAGAGCACGCGCACCTTGTACGACCGCGACGGCAAGGAGGGGCTGCCCGACAGCATCATCAGCACGGACGACGAGGACGATGACGACAATGATGCCGACGATCGCTCTGCTACCAAACTGCCGCACGTGTACTCATTCTTCGGATCTGCGACGCAAGCGCCCGCCGATGATGCGGATTGGGAACTTCCCGTAGCGGTGCCTGCAAGCCATGCTCCCAGCCGCGCGGCAGCCCTCAGAAGCAGCAGCGCCACCACCAGTGTTTCCACCAGTGCCTTGGGCAGCGTCAGTGGCTGTGGCAGTACCCGCGCCCCCGACGCAACGCTCACACTCCAGATCGCGGAGGCCGTGGCCGAGGCCATCCGACGGACAGAGGCAGCCGCTGCTGCGCGCTACCAGCGAGCCCTCACCAGCGTGCTTCAGACGCTCGAGCCCACACTCGCGGCAGAGCAGGCACAGGAGAGAGCGCGGCATGCTTGGGAGGGGGCTGGGCGAATGTGGGAGCAGGACCCTCCCTGACACATAAATTGTCACGATCTCAGCGCGTTGAATGTATATAGGTTGAATTCGCGTTACGAACAACGACATCCCCCCAACGTGCCACGTTTCCCCTACGTTCCTCCCCCCCCCCGGTAGAAACCCCGGTGAGGGAGCGGTGACGGACTCACGCTCCACTCTGTGGGCACTCTCCAGGGGCGTGTCTCGTCTGAGTCACAACGCCACAACAAACACCATACCAAGACCGAAGACGCTCAGCGTGTAGAAGACTAGACGCCATCTTCGACCAATCGGTTGGTCGCGTCGCGAGCGGCGACGTGGGCGGACGGGACGCACGATCAGGATCTACCACCCCAACTAATTCCGTAGATTCCATTTTCCCGGGAATGACTCGTCCCGCACACTGTATGAATATGGCCCTGACCGCAGACGTGCAAAGCGGCGCCGTATCGGTGCGCACGCTCTGCGAGCCCGATGCACGTCTCATTCACCCTGACCACAACCACACCTGCGCACGCAGAAGCCTGCCCGCTCGGCTGAGCGAGCGCCACTCAGTGCCGGAGCGAGCGCCCCATCGCCCTTCTGTTGCTTGCCCCTGAAGACGACTCATGGAGCGCCTCGCGGCGTTACCTGAGCGTTAGATCCCACCGCTACGCACCTCGCCGCCGCGCTCATCAGTCAGAGAGTCAACCCCCATCAGCCCCACGATCAAACCGCTCTCGTCCGACTCGACAGCAAGTACGCCGCTCTCAAAATGCGTCGCGCCCCGACGGCTCGCCACGGCGTCGCGCTCCAGGCAGAGCACGGCTGCATACGAGCGGAACACCACGTCGTTCACGACACCATCAACAAGAAGATTAAGAACGGCGCGATCAAAGCCGCAAGCCACCCCAGGCACCACAGCGCCGAATGTTTCAGACTCACGTCCGACTCGACAGCAAGTACGCCGCTCTCAAAATGCGTCGCGCCGGCCTGCCGACGGCTCGCCTCGGCGTCGCGCTCTAGGCAGAGCACGGCTGCATACGAGCGGAACACCACGTCGTTCACGATACGCCCCTCGGAATACGACGGGCGGTCCGTGCGCAGCAGCGAGGCGACGGCTTGGGCAAAGGCGATCAACAACCGGCTGGCGCCAATCCAGAGGCCTTCGGCGATCGCGACGACCTGAAAAACGGCCTCGTACCACGCAAAGCAAATGGGCCGCCGCATGGGCCACACCTCGCCGCCGCCTTTGAGTTGCTTCGGATCGAACAGGCAACGGGCGAGGACCATGCGTGAGAGTATGCACGCGATAAGGAAGGCCAGGAAGCCGCCGATGACTTTGACAATTGGCGCGAGGAGGCGACGAACGAGCCCGTGTGTCGACCACGTGTACAGAGCGGTGACAATGGTGCTCACCACTAGGGCGATGATGACAGATCCGCACGCGAGCGATGAGCACATGAGTGCTGGAAGCCTCGAGGCCGAGATGAGGCTCTTCGAGCCGACGTCTAAGAGGCGCGAGTGCTCAGCATCGAGCCCGTCGGGCTGGGCGGGGCTGATGCCCTCCGCCGGAGATGGCGTCACCTGTGCGCGCGCCACCTTGGTGACGGTGCGCCAATGCTGCAGGTGCTTCCAGCCGTTGAAGGCGGAGGCGAGCACGCATACGGCGAGCTGCACGTACAGCAGGATGAGCACAAAGAGAATGGTTGTCTTTGGCAGGACCAGGAGATAATCGTCTATCGTCCCACCGTAATGGGCCAGAAGTGCGTCTATTGTCCCACTTACCATTTCGCGCGCCGCCGCCGCGCCCATCGCCGCGCCGCCCTCGAGCTGGTTGAACAGTTGTGATAAAATGTCCATCACCCATCCAAACTCCACCCCCATGTCCACCCCCGGCTCGAGCAGAGTTGAGTTCGCAAACCCGGTCGCACCCTCGCCCGCCGCCGCCGCGCCCACGTCCTCGCCGCTCCCGCCCTCCACCCTCGCCCAGTGGTCGAACCAGAGGGACAAGTCTTGCATCTCCGCGGCCAAATTCGCGTCGAACCCCATGTTGCTTAATTCGCTGGACAAGAATTCAAACGCCTGTGACAAATAGGCCATCGCCCGTGACAAATAGGCCACCTGCTCGTTGACGAGACGCTCCCCCTCGCCGATTAGGCTGAACAAAATGCTCGCCAGCTGATCAGGCAGCCAAGATCTCCATCCATCCAGGCTCGCCAGCCAACCATGCAGATAAGACCCGAAGTAGATGACGACAGCAATGTCGACCAGTAGGCCGACGAGCAGGCCGATGTAGACGCGCGACGTGAGTAGGTGGCGAATCGTCGACGCTCTCTCATCCGTGAGGTCGGCGTGCCCGCGAAAGAGCTTTGTGCTTGCAATCCATGGCACGCGCCCGAGCGCCATCCAGGCAACCGAAATCAAGAGGAAGAGGCTCGTGATGACGCCCAGAAACGACTCGAAGCGCAGCACTGAGAGGGGGCTCTCACCTTTGATAAAGAAGCCGAAGAAGAGGTTCCAAATGAGGCTTATGATGACGCCGAAGAGGCTCGTGATGAAGGAGGGGATGGAGTCGAAGCGCATCACTGGGAGGGGGTTGACATGTAGCTCGCACGAGAAGCATGCCGAGACCTCTACCGTCGACGCGATGAACGCGGCAAATCCCATGATTCCAGTGAGGAGGCACACGGCGACCTCGGCGCAAAGTGACGTCTTGGGAAGCGTCGTGAGCTGGCACTTGAGCCACTTATTGTTGATCAGAAGAGCGAGGATGAGGGCGGTGAGGTGGATAGAGTTGGCTGCTGATTCGGCTTGGGCGACTTCCTTTTCGACAACACACGTTTGGCTTTGGGCATTGAAGATGTCCGAGCAGTGCACGAGGAAAAATTTATCTTTGCGAAGATGACCGAACGCGAGAAGCAAAAGGTTGAACGCGAGCGACACGCCGAAGTAGCCGGCGCTGAGCAAACACGCGAAGACGAGAAGTGGCGAATGGACCAGCGTCGTGTGGCAGTCGCACGGAATGCACCTGAAGAGCGACCGGCTTCTGGGCGCTGGACTGGGTTGGTGGTCTGCCGGCGGCGGCGCTTGCACAGTTGGCTGAATCACAACCTCAACCCCCTCCAAAGGCAGGAATTCGCGCTTAAAAACATTCTCTCTGTCATAACGATCGACAGCACGACGACGACGGTCAGACGAGGGGCAACGGCAGAGCACGAGGCCGGCACGAGCCATGGGATGGTGCGGGGCGAGGGAGCAGCAGGGAGAAGAGCGCGCGTCGCACCTCTTAGCTGCTCTCTCCATGCTCCTCGACCAGGCTCGCCCTGCGCAGCGAACGAGCCAGCGCGGCACACGTGGTCAGAGGAACAGCACGTTTGTGCGCGCGCCGCAGGGAGCCCGCACAAGCCTAGGCCGGCACCCGAGCCAGGCCTGCGGGCGCCCATGCCGAGGCGGCCTCCTTCGGCCCATGTGCGAGCGAGAGCCGCGCGGCTGCGCGGCGTCCCGCTGGCGCACCCAAGAGGATCGTGTGCGGCAAATCGTGCCGACGTCGTGGGGAAAACGTGGCACTAACGAAATGCATAAGGTGAAATCGCAGAAAGGACAGTCAGAAAGGTAGATGAAATACTTGAACGTTGAGCTTCATGACTAGCAAGTTTGCAAGTTTGGGGTAATCTGAACTTCGGGTCCTGCATGTTTTGTAACTTGTGGAAATTGGGGCTTCGGGTCCGAATGGAGTACGCTGGATCGGTATCGCTCACTCCATTGTCGTCCGCGATTGTGACGGACACGCTGTATGCTGCTGGATCGAGCCTCGAGCCTGAAGTCACAAGTATGATGGTGAACATCATCCAGAAGAATGGGGGCCATATGGTCCAGCTTGAGTATCGGCTGAAAAGCCGCGACACGTTGCAAACAAAGCTCGAGTACCTGCTGAAGAACCAGCAGGGTGAAAATCCAGGCATGCCGATCAGCCTTGCGGACGTGCACGCGGCGAACTGCACCTCCACCTCTCCCATCGATGGAATGCCAAAACACCAGCAGCGCCTGCTCGCCACCGATGTGTTGCGATACACAGCAGTCTTCCCGGAGGAGACGTACGCGAGTGCGGTGGCTTCCGTTCGAACCGCCTGCGAAGGCAAAGGCGCCAAGCCCCACGAGCAGAAGAACTTTTGGCCCCGAAATGCGACGGGGCTCCAAATGACCTTTTTAGGGATCATCGACACGCTGATCTATCCAACGAAGCTGCTGCCGTGTGGTAGGCTGGTGGTCGAGCTGCAGTTCATGACCGAGGCGAGCCTGCAACACAAGTCTGCGATCCATGACCTGTTCGTGGTGTTCCGTGGCGGGCCAACGCTCGCGCTGCGAGTGCACGCACAGGCATTGATGATGCGCAGGGCTCAGGCAGTCCTTGCGCCCCCCGGGGTCGACGCGTTGCCCAAGAATATGAGCAAGAAGCGCGTCACGCTGACGAAGGCGTACCTGGCCTCCATGCCGTCGCGCATGGAGCCCCTCCCAGACGGCATGCTCCAGCTGCTGGACTCGAACCCTGTCAGCTCGGAAGAACTTGAGAGGCTCGTGCCGGATTACGACGACGACGATGTCAAGAAGGGGCGACTGAGGAGCTCGGAGGTGCTCATGCTGCTCGCGCTCCAGCGCTCACCAGTCGAAGCGCTCAAGGCGCTCTTTGCTGCGACGGCGAGATATGAGCCGGCTATCTGGTGTTAGAGCTGGCTGGTGTCGGAAGCGCAGCTACAACGCGCTGGTACAGTTCACGGATGTGCAACTCGTGCCTTGACATGTAAAAAGCTGCTGCGCGGACGCGTGGACATTCATCGCTCATTCGTGCGTCATCGGTGGCGGCTGTGCTCGCCTCGGAGGCACGTGCGGCTACACACGCCGACATCCAATGCGGATCTCGACCTCCCTGGCTGGTAGCCACACGTGGTTACACACATGCTCACGTGACCCCAAGTGTTGCAAGTACAGCCGTAATGGGTCGGGTTTCGGTCGCGGTTGTCGTTACCTTTTTCATGTGTTTTCGCGGTGTCTGCACGGATATGCACGGACCACGGTTACGAAACGAATTGTCAATGGTGAAATTTTATTTTAACTCGACATCGGACATGCGACATGCAACCCATGCGAACGTACCGTTCGGCATCTCCGAGTCCGGAGTCGCTAAGTTGTAAGTATACGCTAAGGAGTCGCACCGCAAACTCCAACAGCATGTCCAGCAGGCTTTGAATTGCAAGTTAGCATAAGAATGCGTCGATGAGAATACCCCCGAGGAAGACGAATGTGCCGAGGGCCCACTCGGGCCTCCACGATCGGTTGGGGTGGGGCGAAGCGCGAGTGCGCGACGGGGCCGAACAGGCGCCTTTCCCTCCTTTCCCCACCAGGGGGGCCTGCGGTCGAAGAGAGAATTCAAAAATGACGTCTGTGGGATTCGAACCCACGCGCCACGCACAACCGCTGTGTAGCGTTTGGGACCATTTCCGGTGACTCGCAGTTCATTTCAAGGCGGGCCGCGCCAAAAATGACGTCTGTGGGATTCGAACCCACGAAGCTGTAGCGGGAGCGGCTCAAGATGTCAAGAAACTGACCTGCGGTCGAAGAAAGAATTCAAAAATGACGTCTGTGGGATTCGAACCCACGCGCCACGCACAACCGCTGTGTAGCGTTTGGGACCATTTCCGGTGACTCGCAGTTCATTTTAATGCGGGCCGCGCCAAAAATGACGTCTGTGGGATTCGAACCCACGGAGCTGTAGCGGGAGCGGCTCAAGATGTCAAGAAACCGACCTGCGCTCGAACAAATAATTCAAAAATGACGTCTGTGGGATTCGAACCCACGCGCCACGCAACCGCTGTGTAGCGTTTGGGACCATTTCCGGTGACTCGCAGTTCATTTTAATG
>ENA-UOUZ01001669-UOUZ01001669.1-mixed-culture-metagenome-genome-assembly--contig:-NODE-1669-length-13964-cov-94.244590_pt1 | contig 13964 bp, 11 predicted proteins | sample MGYA00238154_ERZ761575 | MGnify/ENA primary metagenome ERZ761575 (study PRJEB28896, sample SAMN07631632) | mixed culture metagenome | isolation source: Freshwater growth medium | place: USA...
CGATTGCTTCGGAGGAGGCGAGGTCACCAACGAGGGCGGCAGCGAGGGCGAGGGCAACGGCGGCGGCGGCGGAGGAGGAGGCTGGGTCTGCGAGGAGGGTGTCGGCGGTGGCGAGGGTCTCACTGACGGTGGCAGCGGCGATGGCGGCAGCGGCGATGGCGGCAGCAGCGAGGGTGGCGGTGGCAACGGCAGCGGAGTCGGAGGCAAGGGTCGCGCAGAGGGTTGTGGCGAGGGCGCGGGCGGTGGCGGCGGAGAAGGTGGGGGATGCAACGAAGGCTGCGGCAGTGGCAAGGACGAGGGGGGGCGTGGAAGTGGCGGGGGCGGGGGCGGGGGCGACGACGGGGGTGGGCGCAACGGCCTCGAGGGCGGAGGTGGAGGCGAAGAGGACCGCATGGAGGGCTGCAGTGATGGCGACGGCGCTGGCGTTGGCGGCGAGGGCGGAGGAGGAGGCGACAAGGACCGCATGGAGGGCTGCAGTGATGGCGACGGCGCTGGCGTTGGCGGCGAGGGCGGAGGAGGAGGCGACAAGGACCGCATGGAGGGCTGCAGTGATGGCGACGGCGCTGGCGTTGGCGGCGAGGGCCGAATGGTGCACTGAGGCGAGAGCGGCGGCGGCGGCGAGGGCGAGGGCGGCGGCGGCGACGAGCACGGCAGTGGCGTTGGTAGAGGAGGCGAGGGCCGCACGGATGGCTTAGGCGAGGGCAGCGGCGAGGGCAGCGGAGTGGACCGTAACGAGGGCTTCGGCAGTGGCGAGGGCGACGGCGGTGGCGGCAGCGGCGAGGGGCGCACGGAGGGCTGCGGCGGCGAGGGCCATTGTGGCGCTGGTAGAGGAGGCGGCGCTGGTAGAGGAGGTGGCGTTGGTAGTGGAGGCGGAGGAGGCGGAGGAGGCGGAGGAGGCGGAGGAGGCGAAGGAGGCGAAGGAGGCGGAGGTAGGGTCCTTCTCGAGGGCTGCGACAGTGGTGAGGGCGGCAACGGTGGTGGCAGCGGCGAGGGCGGTGGCGGCGGCGGTGACGGCGATGGTGGTGGCGGGGGGCGCAAGAAAGGCTGCTTCTGCGACAGGGGTGGCAACGGCGACGGGGGCGGCGGCGACGGGGGCGACGGGGGCGACAGAGGAGGAGTTGGGTATAGAGTTGGGGTCCTTGAGGGTGGCGCAGGTAGTGGCGAAGGCAGCAACGGCGGTGGAAGTGGCGAGGGCGGTGGCGGTGGCGGCGGAGGAGGCGGGGGGTGCTTGGAGGGCGGCGGCGGCGGCGAGGGCGAGGGCGGCGGCGAGGGCGATGGCGGCGGCGGCGAGGGCGATGGCGGCGGCGAGCAAGGCGATGGCGGCGGCGGCGGCGAGGGCGATGGCGGCGGCGAGGGCGATGGCGGCGGCGGCCAGGACGACGGCGGCAGCGGCGAGGGCGAGGGCGAGGGCGGCGGCTGAGGTGGGGTCGGGGGCGGAGGCGAGGGCGGTAACGGTGGTGGCAGCGGCAATGGTGGCGGTGGCGGAGGCGGCGGAGACGAGAGCACTGGTGCCTCGTCCAACCGCCAGAAAAGTTGGACTTGCGAGTCGTGATCAAGCAAGGAGAGCGGAAGCGGAGGTGAAGGCTGTGACTGCGAAAGAAGTGGCGCTGCTGGTGCCCCATCCAACTTCCAATACAATTGGAACTGCGAGTTGCGATCGATCTCGATTCGGCCTGTGTCGCCGCGGCTATCGTCGTTCAATGATAGCATGGACGCTGGCGCTCTTGTATCTCCTTGCCAAGAACAAATTCGAGGGTGCTGCCTTCTTCCGCGGCCTCGAGACAGCACTACAACAAAAAAGAACCAATCGAGCGTTGAGCAAAAGATTTGGGTCATATTACAGCATGCAATACGTACTTTTGATTAAGTTTCTTGCCACATGGGTCGGGTGATCGAGATCGTCCGGTCGTCCATGAAGTGAATCGTGTCTATCCAGTGGGCAGTGCTCCAGTTTGTTTTTATCAAAATCATAATGTTCTACAAGTGAATTCCTAGTTGTAGTTGTAAGTTGACAGCACTCTGTCAGCAGTGACCGAGCCATGGACCGAGCGGAGTGAGGACCGAACCGAAACATCGCAGACGATAAACGATTAGAGTATGATGCGTAAAAAAGCGTAAACGATAAACCGACGCCCTACGGAAGAGACTCACACGCTCAAATGCCGAGCACCTGCAGCAGCTCTGCCGCCTGGGCCGGCAACAGAACTGCTTCGGGTGGCGGCAGGCCGAGCTCCTTGTACGCTTCGAGGAGCACCGTTGCGACGGGCATCGAGCCCGGTAGGCCCAACGCCTCACGGATGCGCCCAACCTTGGCAGCGAGCGTCTCCGCCTTGGCACCTGCTGTCGACAGCGCCCGGGACAGCGCGGCACTGGACGTGCTGGGCGCGTAAGTTCGCGCCCGCTTGGTTTCTCTCGCATCCGGCGCCTCAGCCGCCCCTGGGGCCTCGGCCGCCGCCGCTGGCGCCTCGGCCGCCACCGTCTCCGCTTTGACCTTGACACTCGCTGCCTCCGCCGACGAGACGTGCGCCTCGTCCTCGTCAAGGGAGACAGCGTTCTTGCGTCCCTCGGCGTCACGCTCCTCGCGCGTGCGCACGCCGGTGAAGGTCACGCACTCCTCCTCCTCGTCTCGCGTCGTGGGCGGCTGCCACGATGGCCCCACTGCTGCAGTGCCACCAATGGCAGCGCCACCAATGGCATCGGCGTTGCCGGAGCCGGCGACATCCCGAAGCTCGCACGCAATCTCTTTCTCCGCCAGCTGCTGAACCACGGTCAGCTTTGGTGGTTGCGGCTGCGGAGACGGCTGCGGTGGCTGCGGCTGCGAAGACGGCTGCGGTGGCTGCAGCTGCGGCGATGACGGTCCTAGTGGAAGCCAGCGTGCGAAGCGAGCGAGCGCGAGCCCCGGCGGCACGTACCACTTACAGGTAGGATGTGGCTCCCAGCGGGCCCCAAGCTGCTTCGCTTGGTCCTTCTCTGCGAACGGCACGTTGAGGTACGTGCGATCGAGCGAGCCGGGCGGCGGCGAGAGCTGCGAGGCCGCCGAGCCGGCCGCCGAGCCGGCCGCCGAGCCGGCCGCCGACGTGGCGGCAGCGGCGGCGCCGGTCGGGCTCGGGGCCGGCGGCGGCGTGTACACCTTGCCGTGGGCCGCCTTATGGCGCTCGACGTCGGCCTGGTTGAGGACCGCGGCGCAGTTCTTGGACAGGATGTTGGGCTCAAGGCGAGGATACCCGGGAGCGCCGGTCGTCGAATTCCATCCGATGCAGCCCCAGTCGCCCGCGCTCTCTGCGAGAGTGTGATGGCCGTAGCGATCCATCGGCAAGATGTGCGTGATTTTGTGGCCCTCGCGCGCCTTGGCCGCAGCCATGCTCTGCTTATGCGGATTTTGGGCCATCAGCTTGGCGCGGCCCTTGGGCCGCGCGCTCTCTCGGCCGATGATACAGCGGCGCACGCCCTGCTCGTTGGACTCGATGGGCAGCAGATCGCCAGTCGATATCCGAACCTCGTGCACCGATGGCGTGTGCAGGGCTGCGTGGATGGCCATCGCGTCGTCGAGACGCAAGCCGCCGCGCTGCTGATAGTCGACGTTGTCCGCCATCGTCCGTGCGCAGGTCGTACTGCCTTGAGGCATGTGGGCAGGGATGTGGGCGGCCTTCTGGCGGCCTTTTTGTCGAAAGGGCGCGGCAGATTCCTAATTTGGGATTCCGTGTGATGAATGTGGACACGAGCGCCGCAGGCCCGCCCGAACGCCTCCTTCGAGAGGAGGACATCCCTGGCAAGAGTCGAGGACTGGTAGCCATATCAGACATCTCAGCGGGTGATGTCTTGATTTTGGAGCAGCCCGAATGCTTCATCATTGGCAACACCGACGCATGCGAACACTGCGGACAATGGACTTGGCGATCGTCGGATGCATTGCGCAGGGCTTTGGACGGGTGCGAGGACCTCATCGCTCAAGCCCTTTTCGAAGCTGGCATCACCGACCCTCATCCTTGTGCGGGCGCTCAGTGCGATCGTTGCAGCAGGAGATGGTGCTCTACGCGATGCCGACTCGCAGGCGCAGCCTCGCATGCCTTTCTGTGTGCGATTGGCGAAGACCTTTGCCCATTGTGGGCGGCTCCTGGGCACTTTCGTCTCTTTGCCGTGGCCATCGCCAAAGCCATTTCAGGCGCTCTCGAGGCCACCGATGCGAACGGGCACCGGAAGGAAACGGACCCAGCGAGCTGCTTTCTGGAGCGCTTCTGCTCGCCGCCATCAGTGAGAGCTACGCTCGATATCGAGCGTGGCTTCCTGCAGCAAGTGGCCCCCTCGGTCGCGGCGTTGCGTCGTGAGTTTGAGGAGCGACTCGCCACCTATCACGAGCCACTGAAGCGCACCGCCGCGGCGCCAATCGTCCAGCGATGGCTCACTGCTGAGGGCTACCAACGTTTCCACTGCGTGGCACGAGCCAACGGACAGGAGATACACGTGCCCTCGCCGGTGACTGGACTGTTGGCGCGGATGCTCCAGGCGGCGCCGGCTAGTGCAGCAGTGCAAGCGTGCGTGCGAGCGTGCCTGGAGCTCAACGGCACCAGGACGGCTGCTGGCGGTGATCTGCTCCGCAAGCTTGGTGGCAGCGGCCAAGCGCTCTACAAAATCCAAAGCAAGCTCAACCACAGCTGCACGCCCAACGCTCTAGTGATGCAGACGGGCGTGGACGCCGGGATGCTCGTACGCGCTGCAACACCCATCCTCGCGGGAGACGAGGTGTGCATCTGCTACCTCGACCTCGAGCCGGACGGAGCTCTCGATCTCGATCTCGCGAGATGCACACCTCGATCTCGCTCAGAGCCGGACGGAGCTCTCGAAAGCCCGTCATCGAAGGCAAAGGAGGCAGCCACCGTCGCCGCTCGACGGCAAGAGCTTCTCGTGAGATATGGGTTCTGGTGCTCGTGTGAACGATGCTTTGGCGACGATCTCCGCATATAAGCGATCGTCAAACGCGCAGTTTCGGCCTGAGCGCGTCTGACACCGGCGCCGCGTGTCGTCACTTGATGGCCCTGTAATCATACTGTAATCACGTAATCAGGAGTTCTTGTGTGCGAATGCCCAGAGACGCTACTGCGCGTACGCTAGCACATCGAAGCGACAGCTGACACGCGGCACCAAATTAAGGCCGTTTGCCGGCGCGTGACGACGTACGCGCAGCATGCCCGGCCGGCATGGGCGTGCGGGACCCCTGCCATGACCCCTGCGCCCCGCCGCGCGCCACCATGCGCGCCACGCGAAGCTCGAATCTAGGCTAGGCATCAAGACGATCAAGCATGCGTGTGCATGCCTTTTTCCGCCCAGGTACATTGGCCTCAGCTCCGTTCAAGTTTGTGAAAACGCCCGTCCAACGCCTGAACGAGTTACACCTGTGTACACATATCTACACTCCTGCGACAGATGTCCGGCGGCCGTGCCATGGGCACTAGAACGTCTTCGAGAAGATTTGCCAGCCTTGATAGAATATGACGAGTGCAAGCAGACCAAATGCAAACGGTGCAGCGCTTGCAAGGAGCGTATCGAATCCGCCGCTCTCGACTCCTTCCAGCTGATAGGCAAGCGCGTTTGTGGTCACGATGCTTTCCGCTGCGCTGCCGGGAAAGGCAAGGTACGATGCATCGACTCGAATGGGCTCCATCGCAAGCTGGCGCAAACATGGACGCAGCACCACAGATTGCGGCACAAATAAGCTGACGGTGAGGGACACGAGGATCCCGAACATAAGCCTTCGTCGGCGTTGTTGGCGAGCGCGCCCCGAGAGAAGCGAAAGTGTGTGCCCGAAAAGGAAGTCGGCTCGAACTTTGGGGTGCGCCCCCGTTTTTGATGCGGGATCCTGCATCATCCCTGCGTTAAAGGCCTTTAAACATTGCCAGCCGCGGCGAGCTCACAGAGCTCCCGTTCCGTTCACTCCCTCTTCCATCCCAAGTCGGAGATGCGGCGATCTCTTTCATGGCGATCGCCGAGGCAATCCTCCGTCGTGTGGGCGGCCGCACTGCTCGCCTCCGGCGCTGCGGGTGCAGCGCAGGCGCCCTCGTCGTTGCAGAGGGCACCCACGGCGCAAATGAAACTGCTAGATTTCATGGTGGCCGGCGTACCAGCCGGTGCGGCGGAGGCATATCGGCCGGTGCTTCCAGCGCAACCAAAGCCGACAAAGCAACCAGCGAGCACGTCGGCGCCTCGGCGGTGGAGCACCTCGGCGGTGTCAGGCGACTGGCTTATCGCCTCCGTCGCGCAGCAGCGGCTGCTGAACCCGGACGAGGAGAAGACCGTGACCAGGTCGGTGCGAGAGTACTCCAACTGGCGCAGGGTGCACGACAAGCTCGCTGCGCAGCTCGGCCGCAAGCCGACGGACGTCGAGTGGTCGGATGCTCTGCTATCGGGGGGGGAGGTGGCGTTGAATGCCTTCCTCCGTGTCTCGTCGCCTCAGGCCACTGAACGCGAGGTCAGTCAGCAGGAGTTCTTGCTTCGTCTCCGGGAGCAGGAGGACGCGTGGCGTGAGCTCATACACTGCAACATGCGCCTAGTCATGTCGGTGGCTCGCAAGCACAGAGGGCGTGGGCTGCCGCTGCACGATCTGGTGCAGGAGGGCGCCGTTGGCCTGATGACCGCCGCCGAGAAGTTCGAGCCCCATCGCGGCCTCAAGTTCTCGACGTACGCGACGTATTGGATTCGGCAGTCGATCAGCCGCGCTCTCCAAAACGGCGGGCGCACGATACGGCTGCCGACCTACATGCACACGCGCGTGACTGCAATCCAGCGGATGCGCACGCTGGCCGCGCAGAGCAACGGCGTCGTGCCAAGCGATGAGGATGTCGCGCAGGCCCTCGGCATGGACGTGGACGTGCTCAAGAGGGCGCTCGAGGCCGAGGCCCTGAGCCGAAGCACCAACTCACTCGATCAGGAGGTGCGCTGCTTCAGTAACGGCGAGGGGCTGCCGCTGCACGCGACACTCGCGGACGATGAGCGGCGGCGGCCCGAGTCGGCCATTCACGCGAGCGATGAGGCCGACGCGCTCGAAAAACTGCTGCACACGTACCTCACCGACGAGGAGCGGCTGGCCCTGCGGTTGCGCTTTGGGCTCGAGGGCGATGGGCCACAGTCCTTCCGCGACATCTCGCGCGCGCTGCGGATGTCTGATGCACGCCGAGCGCGGCGCGTGGTCGAGCGCGCCCTCAAAAAGTTGCGCCAGGCGACCGAGGACGACGATGCTGGCCTGGGCTTGATCTTGCAAATGACACACTACCTTGACAGTTGAGTGACACTGACTGTTCGTTCACTGGTGAGAGAGAGCAGAGCATAGGTGCATACCTCTGAGTTAGTCCGGTTTTAGCTTACAATCTAACGAATTACTCGGTCGTCGTCATTGTATATGAGAGTGGACGCGAAAGCCCGCGTGGGCCGGCGTCCGCGCGTCCCGGGAAGCCGTCCGTGTAGTTCGATCCGATCATCGCCATGCGATGCGGCCACGCCACGCCTCGCCTCGCACGCGCCAACCACCAGACCGATCACCAAGAATTCTCTCTGTCCCTCGTCCGTTGCGAGTCATCTCTCTTCGCATTGGCCCGCAGCTCGGCGGACGTAGGCCGCAGCGACGCGATCGCCCGCTCGGCCTTGGGCCGGTACGATCCGGTCGTGACACCGGGCTTGTAGCCGGTGGAGTCGACGAGATTCGCGCCGAGCCACTCGAGGAGGCGTTCGGGCGTCTCGTCGCCGCGCGCGAGCGACGCGTAGCGCTCGAGCAACGGTCCGACGAGCGCACCAGGCTGGTCGGTAAGCTCAACGCGCAGGTGGCGCACGCCCGCGTCGAGCAGCTGGCCCACGTAGGGTGCTGCGCTCTGCGGCTGCGCATTGAAGACGGTGTTGCGGCAGCCCGAGTCCGCGAGGACCGTGTGACGATGCTGCTGCTCATCCACCAAGTGGAGTGAGTGGCGAGTGCACGGGTGGCCGCAGTCCTTGTACGAGTTGCCATCGGAGAGGCGGCGCGCGAAGACGCAGTGCTCGGTGTGAAAGATCGGCACGTTGGTGTGCACGATGACCTCGAGACGATCTCGCTCATGCGGCGCGAGAGCCGCCGAGAGCTCCATGATCTGGATCGCATTCAAATCAAACGTGGGCGCCAGCCGCACGACGCCCAGCTTCAAAAAGGCGCGCGCCGCCTCCGAATTGGCGACATTGAGAGAGAAGTCCGCGTGGAGCTCGGGCAGGGCAGAGCGCCCCCCCCCGCGCTCGGCTGCTGCCTCGGCGGCCATCGCGCTCAGTCGCATCAGGAGCCCCGCCGAGCGCACCTGATGAGGGAGGCCATCAGAGGCCATCAGAGGCCATCAGAGGCCATCAGAGGCCATCAGAGGCCATCGGAGGCCATCAGAGCTCGGATATCTCGAGGAGCCCCGCCGAGCGCACCAGGATAGCATCCGCCCCCTCGAGCTCGAGCAGCACCCTCCAAAGGGCCTCCTCGGCCGGCTTGATGATCCGAGGCGTCGCCACGACCGTCCGCTTGCAGCGCGCCGTCTTGAGCGCCTCCATCACGCCGTCGAGCTCCAGAAAGTCGATGACGATCTCGTCGGCCGCGGCGCACGCGGCGGCCGCTTCTACCTGCGCCATCGTGCGGCACAAGACCGACAAGTGTGCGCGCGCGCCGGCGGCGGGCGCCGCTCCCGCCGCCTCTCCCGCGACCACGGCTGCTGCGGACTCCGGCGTCGGCGGCGCGCGCGGCGTCGGCGGTTCGACGCGTTGGGTGGCGCGAAGGGCTAGCAGACGCTCGACGGCAAGTCGCCGCGCTTCCTTAAGTTGAGAGAGGGGCAGCCATGCGCCGCCCGCGACGGCGCTCACATCGATGTTGCGTGCCATCAGCGGGGTACCGCCAAGCTGCCCGACCGCCTTGCGTAGCTGGGACTCGCCGAGCGGCGCGCCGCTCGCGGGCTCAAGCGGCGCGTCGGTCTGCGCACTGGCGGAGCGACCGCGCCCGTCGATGACGGTGACGAGCAGCGGTGCACCCAGCTCGCCCGCCAGCACCACGTCGACGAGAGCTCGGCCGGCACTGTTGTCAGAGAGGGCGGCCTTGAGGTCTTTCTGGAGGGCCGAGTGCTGTGTGCGCCACACGAGGTCGCCCACTCGCACGCCCGCGAGTCGCCGCGCGTCCTCAAGCTCGAGCCGAACCTCACGAGCCACCTCGCCCGTCTCGGCGCCCGGCGCGTCGTCACGGGCGCCGTTCCACACCCCATCCAGCTCCTCGTACACACCCCATAGGGTACCGCCCGTCTCGGACGCCGCCGCGCCGAAGGTGACGCCATCGCCCGCGCTGAGCGGCGCGCGCAGCCGCACGCGCACCGTGTTCTCGTTCGGGCGCTCGACCACCTTGCCGGCGCACACGCCCCGATGAGACGGCGAGAGACCCCGCACATACTCCTGATGACGCGGCCCATCGAAGAAACCCGGCGAGTGCCCGTCATACTCCTCGTCCTGCGCGCGCGCAAACACCTGGCGGAGAGCGTCGGGCGCGAGCGGGGCGGGCGTGGCGCGCAGCTCCCGTGCCACGTCGTCAAGCACCGCGCCCGCCGGTGTCGGCGGCGCCACCGTCGCCGCCGTCGCCGCCGTCGCCGCCGCCGCCGCCGCCGCCGACGCCGCCGCCGCCGCCGCCGCCGACGCCGCCGCCGCCGCCGCCTCCCACGCCTCGTCGATGGCGCGCCGGTAGGCGAGCGTCGTGACGTACACGTACTCTGCCGATTTGAGCCGGCCCTCGATCTTGAACGTGCGGCAGCCGGCGGCGATGAGCCGAGAGACATGCTCGATGCCGCAGAGGTCTTGTGGGGAGAGCAAATAATTGGATGCGTCGGAGAGCTCCCGCAGCTCCCCATCGACCATCAGCCCGTAGGGCATGCGGCACTGCTGCGCGCACTGGCCCCGGTTTGCCGAGCGGCCGCCCCATGCCTCGGACGAGAAGCATTGCCCGTTGTACGAGACGCACATGTGGCCGTGCACGAAGATCTCGACGTTCGTCCCGGGCACCGCCGCGGTCACCGCCGCGATGTCGTCGATCGAGAGCTCGCGCGTGAGCACGACGGTACGCGCGCCGAGCGTCTGCGCCGCAAACCGCGCGCCGTCCGCGTCCGAGATCGACATCTGCGTAGACGCATGCAACGGTAGCGTCGGCGCTACTGCACGCAGTCGCGACGCGACACCCACGTCCTGCACGATGAGGCCATCGACGCCCGCCGCCTCCGCCGCCCGCGCCAGCCGCTCGGCCTCCGCCATCTCCGACTCGTACACGAGTACGTTGAGGCACATGTAGCCCTCGAGCCCGGCCGCGTGCAGCTTCTCCATGAGCCCGGGCAGCTCCTCCTCGCCGAAGTTGGTCGCCCGGGCGCGTGCATTGAAGCCGGTGGCGCAGCCAAAGTAGATGGCATCGGCGCCAGCCTTGATGGCAGCATCCACCTGCGGCCATCCGCCGGCCGGCGCGAGCAGCACTGGCTTGCTCACTGGTGCTGCCGTCACGCTCTCGCGCCCCTGCGCAAGGCGCTCGTAGAGGCCGGTAGACTTGCGATAGCGCCAATCGGCGATTTTGTTTTTGATATGGGCCACCGGCTGTGGCGCTCGTGCATGTGCTGACGGTCGTCCCGCCGCTATGGCCAGAGCAGCTGCCAGCAGGGGCTGCCATACATGCCACATCAAGTAGCCCAGAGCTTGATGAGGAGAGAGTCGAGAGACGCGCTCTCGCGGCCGGCGCGGAGAGTGCTGTGAAGTCCGATGTGAACCGAAAACACGCACGGGGTCTGGCCACCGCCGGTGTGTTGGTTTCAAAGACCCAGTCTGCCCGTAACCTCCTTATTGCGACGAGCGTTGGGCACATTTGACAGTAGTTCGCGGATTCCTCAAAACTCACAACCCTGCGTCCCTCGTGTGCACCAACCCCGACTCCACCATGACTACCCGCTTCGCTTCGGCCAGAACCTGGTCCACCCCCCACTGGCCAGCGTACCACTTGTCGGCATGCCGCCCCATCGAGTTCATGTGGCGCGAGCTGCGTGGCTCGGCCTCGTATCGGTTGAGATAGCCGGCGCGTAGGTAGCGCTTGAGCTGGAAGGGCAGCGACTCGTGCCCGCCAGTGTTGATGTACAGGAGCTCACGCGCCGCCTCACCCTCGCCAGCCAACTGCCATCCCTTGGCCGCGACGGCCGCCCATGCCTGCGCGCACGGCAAGGAACAGCGGGCATGAACGACGCTCAGAACGACGCTCAACGGCACGCACGTGCGTGCGCGCGCGATCGTGCGGGGCGGTGGGCCTGCACTCGGTCCAGGCGCGCTCACCACAGGCCCATATTGCAGGTCGAGCAGGCAGCCGCTATACACCGCATCTCTCCAAGTGCCCAGCATCTGCGCGCTCACTTTGCCAAACGGGAGAGTGTGCGAAGCGGGCGGGAGGAGCACCCGAGGAAAGACACCCACGCTCCCCGAGAGCTCATCAAGGTACTTCATCCGTTCCATCAGCGCTTCGCCGCCGCCGTTGCACGGTACTGCATAGATCCGAACATCAGGAGGCGCGTGTCGCGACAGGAACAGAGCCGTAGTCCCGCTGTCGGCCGGTAAGACGACATCGAGCCCTCTGCGCGGGACCTTGGCTCGTGGTACATCCAGGCCACCTCCAGGGCGCGTCCGCCACCACGCGCCGATCGAGTCGGCGAGTGCAGCCACGCCCGGCTCGGCGGCGGCCCACTGCCCATGCATCGGCACAACGTGAGGCCCGGCGGCCTCCTTGCGGTACGCGTTGAAGCTGGCCGTGTCGGCATGCTCGACGAGCTCGACGCAACCGGTCGCCAGCGCGGCCGCGAGTATACTGCGCTCTTCTTTATGTAGCCAATGTGGTATCGGCAAGGTGTGGAAGGTCAGCTTGCTGCCCCGCTCTGCACAAACGCGTGCGAGAGCCGGCAGAAGTCCAGCACCTCCACGTGCCATGTGGACACCCCAACTCTCCAAGCCACGATCTCGGGCGTCGGGCGTCCAGCTGGGGGCTCGTCGAGGCAACGCTCTGTTTGAAACCGCGCACAATGGTGACTCGCCGTGATAACCACAAAGTCGCGCAAGCTTGCGTGCGTTGACTCCGCTCACGCCAGGCATGATGCTCACCTCGTAGTCAAGCAGCTGGAAAACATGAGACTTGCCGCGCACTGCTATCACGCGTGGTAGCGGCAGCAACAAGGATGGGTCAGCCGCCACGACCATTCCGAGAGGTCGAGCTCCTGAAGCCCCACACCATTCTCCCAAGTGAGCTGCCGGACCGACGAAACTCGTGTGTCAGATGTGTCGCCTAGTCGATTCCCCACCCCCCCCCCCCCCCCTCGTCAAAGGAAACGAACAATTTGCTGGATTTGGCTTTGTGTCGTGACTGACTGCATGCGTTCAATTTTACCTTCTGTTGTCAAAAATGTCACAAGAGACGCGCCAAGCTGAGGAGCATGCGCTACGAGAGCAGCTGGATGCGCTACGAAATCAGCTCGCTCGGCGAGATGATGACTTCAAGGCCGTTGGTCGCGTGGTGATCGACTTGCAGAAGCAGAATCGCTCCCTCCAGATGCAGCTCGACGCAAGAGCAACAGAAACGAAGCACCTCGAGATCCAGCTCGAGAAGGCGGTTGACACGATTCGACGCAAAAGCGCCTCGGAAACGCAGCTCATCATCGAGCAAGACGCTACGCGAAAGATGCTTTATGAAAAGGCGCCCTCGCTCCTGCGTCCTGTCCTGGGTCAAGAGCGGCTGTACAGCCCTCGTTTGAGTAGCAGCTTCGTGCGCATCTCCGAAGCTGCCGAACTGATCTCACCGCGGCACTTCTCCGTCGCCTCGGTGCAAGCTAATATGCTCCGCTCGTACGACGGCGTGATGGCGGCCAAGGCCTCGTTGAGGCTCTCACCTGGTGCAGTGCTGGGCTCCGAGTTCGGAGGCAGCTGGGTCAATGCGCCCCTGCAGCTGCCCCTGATGACTCACGAGACGAGCTCGCCATCGATCCATGTGGGACGATACGAACATGCTCTGCATCCGATGCAGACCACACTGCGATTGGTGCCGAAGTCGCAAGGCACTCCGCAAGCATCGGCGCTGACTTCGGCGGTGCTCGCCGAAGCGGCCGACTACACGGCCGTGAGCAGGCGCTTCGTTGACGCTCGTGCTGAACATGCGTCTAACGGCCATCCGACGGACCGTGCGACCTCGGGGACTGGAGCCTCTGGATCATGTTTCGGTTCGAGCCCGAGTACATCTACATGTTGCAGAAGCGACCTGTCGGCTACACGGAGCGTGTCACCTCGTGGCTCTCCCAGGGCGTGTTCGGACCCTCTGTCCGTTCACGTGTCGAGCTCTCCCAGGGCGGCGTCGGACCCTCTGTCGAGGACATTGGCGATGATACACCGAGTGCGTGCCACGTCCCATTAATCCACTCGTAAGTCGGCTGTGAGCCCGACCCAGCGGCACTCACATGTGGTCATCGGAGTCAGACTGCTCCCCTGCCGCCAAGCCTGCCGCCGGGGCCGCCTCGCGTGCTCGCGAAGGGGTACCCGAAGTTTTTGAGCCGAGCTTCCGGGGGCAATCCGCCAAGGGCAATCCGCTGCCCAAGGATATTTATACCCCCCACTACGACCCCCCACTTTGGGAACTATGTAGACGCGAAGTTTTTGAGCTTCCGGGGGGCAAAATCCACTGCCCAACGATTAATAATACAAGGCATTATACCCCCCACTTTGGGAACTACAGTATGCAAGCGCAATCGGAGGTACATGTATGTGAACCAATTAGAGAGTGCGGAGAATAGCTGTAGTCTCCGCGTGCGCACGCACGCGGGTTCCATTTCCCCTCGGGGTTTCCATGGACCCGATTTTGCGTTTCGCAAGTACCAAAATACCCCGGTCTCCTGAAAAACTCAAGTTAATGCACACGAGGTCTGGGGGGGAGGGGTGCC
>ENA-UOUZ01001671-UOUZ01001671.1-mixed-culture-metagenome-genome-assembly--contig:-NODE-1671-length-13952-cov-331.371303_pt1 | contig 13952 bp, 4 predicted proteins | sample MGYA00238154_ERZ761575 | MGnify/ENA primary metagenome ERZ761575 (study PRJEB28896, sample SAMN07631632) | mixed culture metagenome | isolation source: Freshwater growth medium | place: USA...
AGTAATGGGTGGAATCGCGCGAAAAGTAAATAGACTGTACGCGCGCCATGGCAAGTCAAGTCAAGTCAAGTCAAGTCAAGTTCAAAAATGGCGCCTTCGGCGCCGCCGCCTTTGGGGCGCACCACGGGCGCGAGATATCGGGTGGGCGCGCCGCGGCGCAAATGGCTGGGACTTGCAGCCCCGTTCTCGGGCATTATCCACATCCACTTCTTTTTCCAGGGCGCGACCTCCCAAGCTACCAACTTCGGGCATTTCCCTTTTCGTACAGTACAGTGCAATGCTGCATCCGGGCCCGTCGACAATCGGGGCGGTGTCGGTGCTGCGCGAGGGCTGGAATGGTCGCCGGGAACCCCATCTATCGGGGGCAACTGCCGGCGTTTCTTCACGCGCGCGCGTGGACCCCCTACCTCTTCTTTTACGCCCTTTTGGGCTAGACAAGGACCCGTCAGCTACTTCGAGCCGGTCTGGGGGGCCAAATTTCATGATCGGGGGCGCGCTGGTGGAGTGGCTCGATGGACGATGGTGACGGCTGCGGTGGGCAGTTCTTCGTTCTGCTCGAGGAGTGCGCGCTGTGCTCCAGCAACGACTCATGGTCTGGCAGTGGCACGGCTGCAGCAGGAGCTCCACTTCCTGACCAACAACGAGGCAAGGAACGCGACGGGCCGCGCGACGCGGCGGGGCTCATCGATGCTGAGCATGCCAGCCGCGCTGGAGGCCCAGGCGGGCGATCAATCGCGCCGCGGAGCACTCGCGAGCCTTCTTACTATGACGAGTTTGACCCCCTTTCGGGTCAGACAAGAGATCGGTTTTTCTTTTTGGACCGACTTCAAGAAGATCGGCGATCGGGCGCTGCGCGCATGGATGGCGCAGCGCGACGAGCGATGCGGCTCGCTGTGCGGCACGGCGATCGCGGGCTGCCGACGACGGAATGCGAGTGGCAGCGAGCCGCGGCGGCTGCCGCAGCAGCCGCGACGCTCGAAGAAGAGCTCGATGACGAGCGCGTGCGCTACTTTGAGGGCGATGCGGCCGACTCGGAGCGTGAGCGCGATGAGCACGGCGCGTATCTTGACGAGCTGCATCGAGCCGCGTGTCTGCGGCGCACTTCTGGGTCCTTCTTCAAGCATCAAGTCGGATCGGGGCACGCCGCCACGACTGCCGAAGGGCTGCGCGACGCTGCTGCCGCAGTTTATCAATGCCGTCGGTCTGGCTGCCACACGCTCGTCGACGCCGGCAGGGCGCGCGCAGCGGCCCGTAAACGACCGAACGGCTCCTTCTGCGAAGGCGACGGATGCGCCGGGCCGCGCTGCGCCACTCGCTGGAGACCCGATCGATTCGTGCCGAGGCAATGTGCGATGGCGTACAATCTCTTTCATGGCAGGCGGCGCTTGGCTGATTGGCCCGCCCGTGTGGGCGGTGGCTCTGGCACGCGACGCTCCAGGGCTTCCGGCGCGCGAGCTGCGCTTCTGGCTCTCGCCTGGCTGCAAGAGCTCGGGCTCTGCAGTTTCGAAGGTCCTCCTACGTCCTCCTCCTCGGCGCCTTGACGCGCCGCTCGCGGGTGGGATGGGGGGATATCGGATCGGGTCCTCTGGTCGCGCTCCATGGCATGCCCCCGAGGGAAACCTCCGCGGGGCCTCTGTCGGAGGCCGGACTATGCGACTCATGGTTCGCCCTCACCACACCGCGGGGCCGCCTCTCTTGGCTGCCGCCACTGACCTTCCTCTTCTTCTCCATCGACACCTTGATGCGCCGCTCGCGGGTGGGATGGGGGGACATCGGATCGGGTCCTCTGGTCGCGCTCCATGGCATGCCCCCGAGGGAAACCTCCGCGGGGCCTCTGTCGGAGGCCGGACTATGCGACTCATGGTTCGCCCTCACCACACCGCGAGGCCGCCTCTCCTGGTTGCCTCCGCACTTCTCCTTTCTCTTCTTTTCCTGTTCGGCGCGGGGGTGGCAGCCTGTCGTCGTTCGGAGCCGGACGTCACCCCTGACGAGCTGCACAAGGAGCTCCGGAGCATTGCGCAACTGCTGCGCCTGCACCACGAGAAGCTCTTGCTCATGGCCAAAACGGCGGCCGCGCCTGGAGCTTTCCAGGCATCGCGCGACGCCATCAAGGTGCTCGGCGGCAGGGAGGCGAAGCTCATCGCGTTACTGGCTGCCATGCCGTCCACGCGCGAGGTCCATGAAATTCGTGCGAACGTCGTGCAGAATTTTTACGCCGATCGCGACAAGCTCTCGTCGGCGATCCACGACGAAGTGACGAAATGCAGGACGCTCGAGGCCGAGCGCAGGCAGCCGATCTCTCACATCGGCATCGCCATCATCTGCTTGTCGCATCTTGCCGGTCTCGTTGGCGTCGCATGGTCTGCGCCATCTCCTCCGTCCTCTTCTCCTGTTCTACCTTCTTCTTCTGCATACTCTTCTTCTTACTATTATTCTTCTTCCTCCTCATCTTCCCCTTCTTCCTCGGCTTCTTTCTCCGATTCTACTCGTGCTGACCCTCCTTCTTCCGTCGCGCTCATTGCGCCTACTCTCGCGGGTACTTTTGCGTACACTCTTCCCACACCGCCCTCATCGCCGCCGCCCTCGCCGCCTGGATCTTCTTCTTCTTCTTCATCTTGTTCTCTCACTTCTTCGCCGGCGCGCCGTGTACGTCGCGTGCGGTGGCCTTCAGGCTCGCCACCGCCATCGCCGCCTCCATCGCCGACGGGAGCCTCGGATTCCTCGGCGGCGCCTTCGCCTCCTCCTTCGAGGACATCTTCGCGGCCGTCTTCACCAAAGGCACTGACTGCGGCCTCGCCTGCGCGCGAAGCGGCTCACGCGCGACGGCTGTCCTTGCAACCTGCACGATACGTGCCAGCCGCCTTTGGACGGCGGAGTATTCTCGCGACGGCGGCCGCAGCGGCGCAAAGCAGCACGATCGTCACGAACGGCGAGCCGCCTGCAACCTTCGTGGCGTCGGCAGTCTGGACTGGCGCCATCGATGGCAAGGTCTTCAAGCGCGGCGCCTTTGGCGTGGGCTACTATGACGACGGGCCGATCGCTGCGTGTGGCGAAGCGATCGTTGGACAGCGCGTGGGAACGGCACTATCCTTCGGCGCGGTCTCGATCAGCATGCGACCGTGCCAACAGGACTGCGACTGCGCGCGGTGCATACCGCGGCACGCGGATGCCAGACGGGCGCGCTTTGCCGGAGAGGCGGCGCTTCCGCCGCCGCCCCTGCCGACGCATCGCATTACGGTGGCTGGCGGCAACGTCAACAAGACTGACGTCGTCGAGAAGACGCTCGCCTTCGCAATCCGGCAGCTTGACGGTGCCGACAAGCTGACGAGGCCGCGCGATCTTCTCAACGCGGGGCTCTTGAAGGCGCTATCGGCCCTAGGTGTTCATGACGGCGCTCTCGACGATTACGACGCGCTGCTAGCGCTGTTTCATGAGCGACAGGCCGTCAATCGCGCCGCTGTCGGCTGCGCAGCGGCAGTGGTTGTGGCAGCGGCTGCTGCTACGTCACGTCAGGCTAACGGTGCTCACAGCGCGGCTGCCGCCGCGAGCGAGCGGTCGCGCGATGATCCCGAGGTGGTGTCAGTTTCGGCCGTCGCGGGCCTGAAGCGCAAGGTGGCTGCGGCGGTGCGCACGCTCGGTGAGTGTACCGCGAGCAGTGCACGGGCTGCTGCCGTCGCGATCGGCGGGCTTCATGCTGGGTCGGCCTTCGACAAGGCTGCCCAAGAGCGCGACGCGGCGGCGGCGGTCGCGAGCATGGTGGCCGCTGCGGTGACGGCCGAGGACCGCACTCGAAGCGCAGCCGCAGCGCGGGTCGGGTCATCGCACGAGACGCAAGCCGAGATCGGGATGCGCGTCTACTGCAAGCTCGAGCTGCTCGAAGGGCAGCTACCGCACGAGGCCTGGCGGCTGGCTGTCATCCGGGGCCTCTTCTTCGTTGGTGCAGGCGAGGTCGAGGCTTTCGTCGAGTTCATCGTCATCGGCGCTCGTTGGTCGCTCGACGACTATCCGTATGTTGCCGAATGGAGCGCTGACGCGCTCAAAACGGCTGCGGCGAGAGAGCGGGATCGGCCGGCGCTCAAACAGCACAACGTCACTCTCGGACGAATGCTCGCCTTTGTTGGGCTCAAGGCGGTCGTGCCGCCGCCCCGGCCCGCGCTTGGCGTTGCGCTTAACCGATTACCCAGCGACACTATCGCCGCGGTTGGCGCCACCGGCGATGCAGGAAATGCCGTAACGCTGATCGTCTACGACGGGCGCGCCGCGCGCGCGACCGCGCTGCATCGCGTCCTTCAGGCCTACGCGTACGCGGCGGCCGGTTTCGCCACAGCGTGCCTGCCGACCATGTGGGAATGGCGCACTGCCCTTTGCGGCTCTTGCTCAGCGGCGCAATGGCTCGTGGCGCATTTTTTGCACTCCATCGGCTGGTCTGACGTTGTCGACGGCCTGGCAGCCTCAGCGGCACTCGCACGTTTCAAACGTGTGCTGCCCTGGCAGATGATTGCCGACGCGCTCGCGGATCTTTGCGAGACTGACGTGTGCGTTTCGGTGCAAGCGCCGATGACACTCGGGCAGATCATCGGGTGCACGGGCAAGGCGCTCGGCGATGAGCTGCTGCGCGAAGCGATGAAGCTGCCACTGCAGCTCGAGCAGCTGCGTTCCGATGGTACGATCTCTGCGGCCGTGCTCGACTGGTGGCTGCGTGACGCGGCCTCTTTCATCGTCAAGTCCAAGTACAAGTTCGCCGAGGTGCTCGCCGCGCGCGCGGCCAAGCAGCAGCCCGCTCTACCGCGGCTGCCTCCGGGCGCATGTTGGATGGCCAGACAGGCTAAGGCGTACAAGATGGAGGTGGCGCTCAGCGACGCCAAATTCCTGCTCGAGCGGCTGCGGCGTGAGGCCAAGACGAAGGCGGAGGGCATCGTGCCTACATCGGCTACGGCGCCGCGCGCAGTGATCGAGGTGCAGCGAAGGCGCGCTTGCCTCGTTTGGAACCCCGGCGGCGTGCACGTCATCGACGCGAGGGCCGATCGCCGAGTGGGCGACCGTGAGCGTGCTATGCAAGGCAAACGGAGGGCGAGCGGCGCAGGAGCGCAGGCCGACGTGCGCGATCGCGAGCTGGCTGCGGCGATCGAGCGCGAGGACGAGGAGGACGGAGGCGGCGACGTGGGGCGGGGTTCAGCGCTCCGCTTCAAGGGCTGTGACGCGCTCGAGGCGATCATTGACCAAGTGAAGTCCAAGGACGCGCACCTGCTCGTGTTGTCCGAGACGCACTTGCACGGCCGCGCGGTCGATGACGTGGCCGATTACCTCGGCACGCGACTGGGCTGGCAGGATCTCGCCAAGGGGCGCAGTGGCGGCGCGCCTGAATATGTGCCGTGCGTCGTGCAGGCGCCGGCGGCGCGCGGTGAATGGGCGGGCGTACTGGTCGCTTTCGATCCGACAGTCTTCAAAAAGCTTGACGTGCAGATAGTCGTACCTGGACGCGTGCTGCAGATCGAGTTCCGAATGGTCGACGACTCTACGAATTTGACGCTTTTCGCATGCTACATGCCTCAAGCCAATCTCCCACGCGAAGTGCACGACAAGGCTTGGGGCAAGCTCGAGGAGGCGCTGCTCACAGTGTGCGGCGCGTACGTGATTGCGGGCGACTTGAACGCGGAGACGGCGACTCGGCTGCTGAAGGCGCACAAGATCAACCTGAGCAAGGGCGGCGTGGTGAAGAGGCCGGGCGAGACCTATTTGTTCAAGCTCATGCACGGCACAAGCTTCCTCGAATTTGATCAGCCCACGAGGGTCGGGCGCGAGGAGTACACGCACCTGCACGTGGTGAGCGCGGCCTCGAAGGACGCGGAGGGCAATCTCGTCGAGGCCGTCACGAGCAAGCACGTCATCGACCACGTTCTCGAGGGCGGCTGCGATGGACGCGTCGGAGGCGGCGAGACCTTCACGGTCAAGGTCGGATCGGAGCCAAACAAGCAGTATCACAGGGCGCTGGGCTTTGCGATCATTACGACCGACACCGAGGAGATTGTCACGAGCGCGAATCGCAAACCGAAGCTCAGCAAGATGCCGAGGGTGTCGAGCAAGCCCAAGACGATGAGCAAGACGGGCAGCGACAAGCGCGACGGGGCCAAGCTGAAGAAGCGCCTGGTCACGATGGCCAACGCGCTGCCGGATCGTTTTGAGGATGGCACGGGCGGGCTCGTCGACGATGCCGAGTTGGGCGTGGACGACTCTGACCTCGAGGAGGTGTTAGAGGGCGACGGTGATGCTGACGAGCTCATTGGTTGGGACGCGTACAAGGAAAGGGCGGCGAGCGCGAGCGAGTCGGCCATGAAGGACTGGGTGGCGGGGCGCGAGGGCGCGTGCGCCGAGGCGATGCAGCAGCTCGTTGGCCAAGGGCGGCCCATTGACGAGCGCAGCAGAGCGCTGGCGCGCGACGAGGCGGCGGCGCGCTACGCGGCGACGAACGGCACGTGCGTCGAGCATCTGATGCAGGCGTGCATGCTTGTGGCGCGCGAAGTCATCGCGGCGCCGCAGGCGGCCAAAGGGCGCAAGCAGTCGGCCGGCGAAGTGTTGCGGCGGAAGCTGGACAAGTACCTCGCGATCGAGAAGGAGGTCGAGGATCTGAAGATCACCGACATCGTCTTCGGCTACTGCGGCAAGATCAAGGGTCGCTGGAGGACGCGTGAGAGCGCGCTGACGCCCGAGCTCAAGCAGTTTTTCCTCCGCGACGCAGCGCCGCACGCGCCAGGCGAACGCAAGGCGCGCGAGCTTGTGCTCATACGGAGACGCGTCGACGAGTGCGTCAGGGAGGTCGAAGAGCATCGGCTGACTACTCGCGTCGACTATGTCAATGAGCAACTCACGATCTTGGCTGCCAGAGAGCTGGGGTACGCGCGAGCCGCTGCTGAGGTGATTCGAGCTGAGCGACGTGGGCTGATGTCCTCCAAGGACAAGGGCCCGGGCGGGACGCTGGTAGCTCTCGAAGACGAGGCGACCGGGCTGCTGCTCACTGGCGTGGCCCGCGATAAGGCCGTCGCCGCCAAGGTGCGCTCGGGCAACACGCCAAATCTCGTCTGTCTCGAATCGGCTGGTCACCTTATGGACCTGTGCCGTATCGAGCGCGGCGAGCGCAGAGGAGGCAGCACGGCGCAGGGCAGCGGCGCGGCGTTTCAGGTCGTCGAGGACGCCGAGTGCCGGCTGGGTCGGCAGCCGCGCATCGCCCGAAACCGAGAGCGCGTTGAGGCCTGTGTGCGGCCGCCGGCTGGCGACTTCGTCGTCGTTGGGAACGCGAGGTTTCCTGACGAGGCGCACGACGGCAGGGTACGGTACGACGGCAGCAGGAAGGGCATTCTGGGCAGTCCATTTCGGATGGGTCTCGACGGGCGCGACGAGAACTTGCGAGATCTCTCGTGCGAGTGCTATCGAGAGTGGCTTGAGACGGGCGGTGATGCGTACGCGATCGCGGTGGCCAAGTGTTTCCCAATCGAGTGCGTCGCGCCGGGTCACGGGCGGATCTGCAGCGCCGACATCGAGGCCGAGATCGAGTCGCTCGTCGAGATCGTCGTCGAGCTCGACAAGCGCCTCGTGCTCGAGTGCGGGTGCGCGCCGAAGCGGTGCCATCTCGCGTGCATCGCGGAAAAGTGCAACACGCTGATCCGTGCGAAGCGTGCCTTGAGATCCAAGCAGGCTGCCGATGCGCGCGATGCCGGCGGCGCGGCGGCTTGCGAGCAGTGTGGCGAGGGCGTCGTGCAGGAGGGCGGAGGCGCGGCCGATGCTGATGCGCTATTGGCGAAGGTCGTCGCTGATGCTGTCGCTCAAAAGGGCGATGTGTCAGGCTTTGTCGAGGCGGGCACGGCGGCGCAGCATCACGTCACGCGTGACGAGGAGAGCAGCGGTCAGCGGGCCGACGAGGCGACGCACGAGGGATCGCGTGGCGCTGGGCACGCCACGGAGGCCGATTCAGCAAGGGAGCGCGCTCGCGAGCGCGACGCGTGGCATGAGGAACTGCGCAGCGTCATCGGCGCCACGGGTGCTTCTGACGGCGATAAGGCGTCTGCCTTCGACTATTGGACCGGCGAGTACCAGCTCGAGTTCAACGAGAGCGGCGACCGGTGCACCGACCAGCGAGCACGGGCGCTGCTGCAACGGCTGCTCACGCCCGAGCGCGTCCTCGAGTTGACCAAGCTGGTCAAAGAGAAGCTCGCCACCGGGTTGGACGAGTTCAACTTGGTGCTCGTCAAGCAGGGCGGGCTTGAGCTCGCCAAGCTCTTCGCTGACGCGTGCGTGGAGGAGGTGGCGGTCTTTTCATTCCCGACGAGCTGGACTACCTGGCACGCGACGTTGATCCCGAAGCCGGGCAAAGATCGTTGCAAGCTCAGCGGCTGGAGGGAGATTTGGATCCAGTCGCATCTGTGGAAGCTCGTGGTCGGCGCCATCCTGCCCGAGTGCGCTGAGGTTTTTGCGCGCACGCGACCATGGTGCAACGCCGGCTTCGAGGCCGGGCGAGGCTGTCCCGAGCAGTCGGCGGCACTGCGCGCGCGGCTTGAGCTGCACATGCGGCTGCGGCAGCCACTACACGTCTACTTTCAGGACTATTCCGTCTTTTTTCCGTCGATCTCGAGGCAGCTTGTCGCCTTCATCCTGCATGAGCTGGGCGTGAGCACAGTCTCGATGCAGATTCTTCGAGAAGTCCAAGATCAAGTGATGGGAGCGTTCAAGACGGCGGGCGGTCCCACTGAGCTGGCCCCGATGCTGAGAGGCGAGCCCATCGGCGGCGTCGAATCGCCGTTGTTCTCGCTGCCTGTGGCGGCGCTCGTACAGCGCGCACTCGAGACCTACGTGCCGGGCAGCCCACTGCCGGATCGGCGCGAGCTGCGTGTCGCTGCGCTGCAGCTGTGGTATGCCGACGACGGCGCACTTGCTGACGCCGTCGAGGGCATCATCCAGACGGCGGTGGACATCATGATCTTGCTGTCGGAGGAGATCCTGGGGCTCAAGGTCGGGCACGACACGGTCGAGGCGTCCAAGTCGGCGTCGCTGTCGTGGACATGGGACAAGTCGCGCAACGAGTTCGTGCGTGGCAACGGAAACAAGTTCAAGGTGCCGTTGGGTAGCTCACGAGAGGACATCGAGCTCGCGCGTGCAATCACCTATCGATACCTGGGCATTGACTTCGACCCTGAGCTCGACGTGACCAAAGTGGAGGAGTCGTATCGCGCGCGGGCCAGCGCAATCATCACCATGATCAACAATCTTGGCGGCGGGTACTGCGACCAGCTCGCGCAGGCGGTGAATACGGTCGTACAGGGCGTTTTCATCTTCCCGGCGAGGACGATTCCTTTCACGGAGGTCGCGTCGAAGGCGCTCGACATCAAGGCGACTAAGCTGCTCTTCAACCACGGCAATCGCGCCAGGCACTCCAAGATCGTGGGTGCTTACGTCGCAGGCAAGTATGGAGGCCTCGGGCTGCGACCGGGGCGGTCGACGATGGCGGCCGGGCTGCTCGACGAGATGGCGCGCGCCTGGGGTGGCCGACGCGGCGAGCCCGCGCGTGCAGTTCGGCTCTCCTTGCAGACGGTCTTCGTGGCGAGCCTGGGCTGGGACGGGCCGTCGGCGGAGGCGCCGACCGTCTTCGACTTCATCATCAACGAGCGATGGCTACCTTGTTTCAGGAGCGAGGTCCCGATGGAGGGCGTAGCGCTGCATATGGCACGGCTGGGACTGCGGTGGCGCGGCACGGGCGTTGACGAGTGCCGGCTGGACAAGCAACGCGCGATCGAGCGAGGAGTGTTGCCAGGTCGCAAAGTGCGCCTCATCGAGCTGCTCGGCGTGACGCCCTCGCTACGCCTGCACGGGCTGGGCATCAGCAGCCTCGATGAGCTACACGCTGGTGGCGGCGAGCTGCTCAGCGCTGAACGGATCGAGGTCATCTATGCGAGGCCCGGTTGGGCGTGGAGCGACGTGGACAGAGCGCATGTCCGACGGCTGCTGCGTGAAGTCGCCGGCAACGATCGCGCAAAGGTCGCGCTCGACGACTGGAGAGAGCACGGCGCGCCGATGGGAGGCGAGATCGCGCTTATTGAGCGGATCAACGTGGGGAGACGGAGTGCGCTGCGCATGTTCTCTCGTATCGTGGGGATTATGTGGTGCAAGGACGCAGAGGGCGGCCGGCCCGACGAGCGCTCCTATGAGGTGATCTTCTGCGGCGCTCGGCTGCGCGACGCAGTATGGCTCACCCGGGCGCAAGTGCTGGAGGGCGCGGCGAGGCGCGACGCCGCCACGACTGTGTGCAGCCCTGGCGAGCCCATCGAGATCGATGAGGTGACCGCGTGGATGGACGAGGCTGACGCATCGAGGTGGGAGCCGAGCACTTTCAACCGCTTCCTGACGCGGCTTCGAGGGCCGCAAGGCGCGGCCGAGCTGCTCGCCAAGGCCAGTCGAGCGGCAGGGCTCAATCGCGACGCGGCGCAAGCTCGTGTCGAGCTCACTGACGTCCTGCTGCTGGACTACGCGGCGCTGAGAGCTAAAGGCGTGAGCGCCAAGGAGGTCAATCTTCGCGAGGATCGGATCGCTGATGAGGCGAGGAGGCACGAAGTCGAGGAGTACTCGACTGCGTGGACGATCACGTGCACGGGCGCGCTGCGACAGGCTCACACAGTCGAGGAGCGTATGGGCGCCGTTCGGGCGATGCCCGTACCGACTTACGCCGACGGTGGCGCGGTGCCTGAGTCTGACGTGCAGGTCGCTTTCGACGGGGTGGCATGGAAGGCTGCCAAGGATAACGGCAGTCTTTGGAGCGGGTGGCGCGGTCCCAATCACAAGGTCGCTGAATTCGAACGCGCGCCCGCGGCGTTCGCGTCAGCTGTCACGCGCAGTTTCTCGCGAGCGTATGAGGCCGAACGTTCGCCAGAGGGCCTGACGTGCGTGAACGCGTACGGCGGGCTGCTGCAGATTCGTATTGCGCGCGATGAGGCTGCGCTCATCGCGAGCGATCTCAATCTGGCGCTGCTGCGCGAGATCGGCAAGATCGAGATGGTCTGCAAGCAGCGCGGCCGGGGCGGCTTCAAGCTCGTGGCGGCTACTGATGGCGCTTACTGCAAGGCGAAGGCGCTCAGTGCGCGCGACGCGCTGCGGTACGAGCTGGCAAGCGATGCTGAGCGCGTGCAGCGCAAATTGCGAGCGCCTTACGAGCCGCCGCAGGTGGCTAGCGGCGTCTTTTACGGGCTGCAGGCTCCTGGGAGCGCCGTGCCGGTGGCTGAGGGCAGGCGGCTGCCGGCCGAGTTCGATAACAATCAGGCGGAGCTCGACGGCCTCATACTCGCGCTTCGTCGTCACGTGGCCTTGCTGACCGGCATCTCGGTCCACGAGGTCTTGCGGCGGCTGCTGCACGACTGCGAGTACGCCATCGGCCCGGCCGCGAGCGCTGACGAGGGTGAGGACGAGCTTGATGCTATGTCGGCCCGCGATGGCGAGGCCGACACGAGCGGCCCGAGAGAGGCGCGCGATCTGCTCATCATTATCGACAGCGAGATCATCGCCAGCTTCTTTCAGCGGGCGTGGCGCAGGGGCGACATCAAGTGGCTGCGCGGCGAGACGTACGGCCTGCGCATGGAGGAGGCGATCCTGTTACGGATCTGGCTCAGGACGCTCGGCGCCGAGGTCCACACTCTACGGTTGAGCTCTCATTGCGGCTTCATCCCGAACGTCTGGGCTGACGCGATCGCCAATGCCGCGCGGCTTTTGGACTGCGACGGCGAGCCGCCTCTCGTCGTGCGTCGCCCCTTGGCCTTTTTGTGTAAGGTCGGCGGCGACGGCAAGTCGTGGCGTGGACCGGGCGCGTCGCTACCGCGGAGCGCGTGCGGGATGGCGAGCTCATCAGCGGAGCTCGACGCGCGGACTTCTAAGGAGATTCGCGAGCTGAGCGACACTTGCGCGCTGCACAAGCTCGTCGAGAACGACGTCAAGGTGTTTCGCGCCTCACGGCAGGGTCGCGAGGCGCGCGACGAGATCGACGGGATCGTCTTTCTGCCCAGGTGCTCGCGGCACGCCCAACTCGGCGAGCAGCTTTTGGACAGCGACGCGAGCAAGCAGGCCAAGGGTCTTTTCGAGCAAGCGAGACACGAGCTGCGCAGCGTCGCCGACGGCGAGCTATCGGCTGAGCTCATCGAGGGACGGTTGTACGCTGCCCCGTTCTTTGACTACGTCGGGGTGGGGCTCGACGTGACCAAGGGCATGCAGATCTTCGACCGGCGCATTCAGACCCCGCTCTCTACGCAGAGGGGAGGCGGTTTCGGCGGGCCGCTCGAGCTCACGCGTGTGGGCATGCGGCACTTACTGCGCAACTTCACGCAGAGCGCGTTGCCCGAGCTGGGCGATGGCATCGACGACAGCGCGAGAGTCGCGGGCGAGACTCTGCCGCTGTGCAGGTGCCCGGTTTGTCGTCGGGAGTGCAGGTGCGACCTTTTTCATTTCTTCGAGTGCCCGCACGGGCTGAGCGAGGCAGCGAGGGTGGCTTGCTGCAGCGCGCTCGAGCAGCACGCGTCTATGATAGGTGCGCCGCGCGCCGGCGACGGCGAGGGCGAGGGCGACTTGCATTTGGAGCTGGCCTGGGCGAGGGTGGCCTTGCTTGCCGAGCGGCTGCCGGGTGAGCTTGGGCGGTACCGCAGGTATTTGGCCGCCAAGGCGCTCGCAGGCGCCTTTGCGTTGCCAGCGGCGTCTTCAGTGAAGGAGGCTGTCATGGACAGCCTTCGCGCCGGCGTGAGCGTGAGCACGGCAGAGGCCGATGAGGCTGACGACGGCGACGGCGACAACGGCGATACGCAGGACGAGTGGGAGGAGGCGCGCCCGCCGGGCGAGTTCGACTACGAGCAGTGCGCAGGGGCGCGGCGCGATCTGCTCAAATGGTACGTCGGGAAGGCTATCGCGCTCAACACGGTTATCATCGACCACTTGCGCATCGAGTACAGCGCGTGGGTCGAATCGTTGCGGCGTGGGCATGCAGGGCTGCGTGGCGCATACGGAAGCGACTACATGAGTCATTTCCTTGGCGGCAGGGAGCGAGTCTGCGATGAGCAGCTGCGTGGCACCTTCTTCCCGACCGACGGCAGCGTGGCCGTGCCAATGAGCCTCGCCGACTTCAAGGTTGGGCACAAGAGCGACGAGATGCGGCCGGGCCGCTTCGTGCGCATCGTGGGCGGCGAGACGATCGCGTGCACGCACGGCACCGCAGAGAGCAGGTACGAGGCGCAGGCTAGCAGGCGCGCGAGCGCCAAGGCGGCGGCGGATCTCGCAAGGGAGGAGGGCAGCTTCAGGTACGCGCGACTCGAGCAGGAGCGCGAGCTGGGCGAGCTGGTCGAGCGGCGCATCGAGCGTGGTTTCGAGAATTTGGCGGAGCCTGACGAGGAGGAGCGCGCGTTGCTGCTCGACGGAGGGCGCGAGCGGGCGGCGCTACTGATGCGCGAGGCGTCAGCGGTGGGCGCGCGCGCGTGGTTGATGCCGGATGGCGGCGGGGCGGCGGGAACAGCGCAGACTACGGACTGCGCCGACGAGTGCATGGACGAGGGCGGCGTCGACGCGGCGCGGGCTTTTCTCGGCAGCGATCCCGACGATATGGATGCTGACGATGCGCCAGCGCCACCGCTACAGGCGACGCAGAGCTACGGCGCGGCGCATGATGACGACGAGGATGATGCTGAGGCCGACGAGGCGGTGCGCCGAGCGCCAACCTGGCATGCGACCCAACAGTACGACCTGCCGCAGATGGGCGATGATGATGAGGACTACGATGAGGAGGCAGTGCGACGATCTGCCTGGCCCGACGCGCCGATGGCAGAGAGCCCGAGGGCACTCGCGGCAAGATGGGCAGCGTGCGGGCTTGAGATGGATGACGAGCTCTCGGGCGAGTCGAGCGCGACAAGAAAGGACGTTGAGTGCATGAGTGACATGATGTT
>ENA-UOUZ01001676-UOUZ01001676.1-mixed-culture-metagenome-genome-assembly--contig:-NODE-1676-length-13916-cov-99.242912_pt1 | contig 13916 bp, 9 predicted proteins | sample MGYA00238154_ERZ761575 | MGnify/ENA primary metagenome ERZ761575 (study PRJEB28896, sample SAMN07631632) | mixed culture metagenome | isolation source: Freshwater growth medium | place: USA...
GAGCTCCCAGGGAGATGGGGAGCTCCCAGGGAGATGGGGAGCTCCCAGGGAGATGGGGAGCTCCCAGCGAGATGGCGAGCTCCCAGGGAGATGGGGAGCTCCCAGGGAGATGGGGAGCTCCCAGCGAGATGGCGAGCTCCCGGGGAGATGGTGAGCTCCCAGCGACTCACCAGCGCAACCGCCGCACGCCATTCGGCCCATCCCCACGAGAGCCGCTGCCCATCCACTTGACGAATCCACGTGCTCAGCCGGCGCGCCCTCGCGTTTTGAATCTGGGCCGCCGTCGCCGCCACCCGCTCTCCCGCCTCGGAACGCGTCGCGTCGGCCGCCCGTTGCGCAGCAGCGTGCGCCTCCGCCTGCGCAGTGGCGTGCGCCTCCGCGAGTGCTTCCCGCCCGGCCTGACGCGCGCGCTCTGTGGTGCGTCGGGCATCGGCGACGTGACCCTCCGCCTCACGCAGAGCACGCCCGAGCACTTCGCAGTACACGGTACTGACTAGCCGTGCGGCGGCGGCCCCCCCACTGTCTGACGAAGCACGAGACGCACGCATCGCCTCGAGCTGCGCGCGGAGCTCGCTCTCGGCCGCAGCTGCGGCGTCCAGCGAGCGCTGGTGCGCCTGCGCGCCCTCCTGGGCGAGCTGCAGCCGCTGCAGCAGCCGCGACTCGTTCGCGAGGGACTCTTCGAGTCGTACCTGGAGCGCGCCCTCGGCCTTCATCACATCGGCGAGCCGCTCCTGGAGCGCCACCTGATGAGGGAGGCAACCAGGTGCACTCAGGTGCACTCCGATGCAATTAGGGGCCATCAGGGCGCGCTCTTGGAGCTCTTGAAGCTACCTCATTCCTCAGACGATCCTTTCCTTCGGCGAGCATCTCGTCCAGGGCCGTCTGCAGGCGCCCCTTTGCCGCGCGCTCCGCCGCCGCCTGCGCACGCGCCTGCTCGCGTTCCGACGTGATGAGGGAGGTCATCAGTGGCGTCATCAGTGGCGTAATCAGTGGCGTCATCAGTGGAGATCCAATCTCACCTGCTCGCGTTCCGACGTGATGAGGGAGGTCATCAGTGGTGTCATCAGTGGTGTCATCAGTGGCGTCATCAGTGGAGATCCAATCTCACCTGCTCGCGTTCCGACGTGAGCCGTTTCGCTTGTTCCTCGGCACGTGCCTGCACCGCCCCCAGCCGCTCCTCATAAGCAGCCTCCGCCGCCTCCGCCGCCCGCGCGCCCTCCTCCATTGAACGACTCAGCGCCGTCGCGGCGCTGAGCGAGCGCGTGGCGCGGCTCCAGCTTGCAAGTGCGTGGCGTATACCACGCTCGGCGCGCAGGGCGTCGGACGATCGCAGGACGGCGCGCAGAGCGCCAGAGCGCCGGTCGCTCACTTGCTGGCGCCGCTGGCCACGGAGCTCCTTGACAGAGCCCATTAACGTATTCAGATCGGCGAGAGCGACGGACACGAGCCCTCCGCCGCCGCCAGCCTCGAGGGACGCGCCGCTGCCGCCAGCGCCGCCAGCGCCGCCAGCGCCGCCAGCGCCGCCGCCAGCGCCGTCCTGGGCGCGGTCCTTGGCGCCGTCCTGGGCGCCGCCAATGGACCGGGAGCTCGCGCCGTCCTGGGCGCCACCGCGTGAGCGTGTGTATCCCGCGCTGAAGTTGCCGAACGTGTTGGCAACGAGGGACGCGCCGGCGCCATCGCCGCCGCTGCTGCTGCGGCCAGCGTTGCTACCGCTGCCGCTGCAACAACTGTGGGCGCCGTCGTGGGCGCCACCGTGGCAGGCGTGGCTGCTGCCGCCGCCGCCGCCGCTGCTACCGAGATGACGGCCGAGCGCACTCACTCCGAAGCCCCCGCGGCTCTGCTGGAAGCTGCCGTTGCTCGCCTCGAAGCCGCCGCTGCTGCTGCCAAAGTCACTTGTGAGCGAGCGGCGGCGCGCGCGGCGCGGCTGCTCGGCACTTGCCCCGTGGGCTTCGTCGATTTCGTCGATTGCCCCGTGGGCTTCGTCGATTTCGTCGAGCTCCTCCGCCTTGGCCGCCTCCGGGTCCTCGCCCTCCTCCTCCTCGCCATCGTCAGCGTCGTCAGCGTCGTCAGCTTCGTCAGCTTCGTCAGCGTCGTCAGCGTCGTCAGCTTCGCCACCGCGCTCGCGCCGTGCCGAGCGGTCCGGGGTGCCGGCGCGAGGCCTCATGTCGCCGTGCTCACTCCGCCGTGGCGTCGCGTCGCCCCGCGCCGTCGCATCGCCGCGCTCGCTGCGTGGCGTAGCGTCGCCTCGCGCGCTGTCTCCCATCCGTGCAGTCGGTGCGCGCTCCGAGTTCTGCGCACCGTAGGCTAACAGGTTGAGGCTCAACCGAGGCGGCAGCGCCAGCCGGGGTAGCTTGCTGTGCGCACCGCGCGACGGTTCGGTCTCGGACGGCGCGGACTCGAACGGTGCGGCGCGGCTGGGGCTCGGAGGCAGCTGTAGCAGTGGCGGAGGCGGAGGAGGCGCCAGCGACGGCGAGGGCGCCCGCGGCAGCCGCGCTGAAGGCGGCAACGGTAGCTCGTACCATTGCTCAAAGGCTGCAGCGATGCATGCTTGCTCGGCAGCGGACGCGTGCTGCACGACCGCACGCAGCATCTCGAGAAGACGCAGAGTGCGCCGCCCTGTGGCCGCACGGCGTAGCTGGCCGCTCGCTGGGCCCGCAACGTCGCTCGCAGATATGAGGGCGAGTGCGTTGCCGCTTGGCGTGGGAGAGAGCGTGACGCCAGTGGCCACTGCCGCCCGTGAGGGCGTCTCGATCTCCTCGGCAGCTTGCCCCCAGGTGCGGATCACATATGATAGCTCGCTCGCCTGCGCGTGTGCAGCAACCGCTCGCAGCGCCTCAAGTTTCCGGAGGGTTGCCGACTTGTCGAGCGTCGGTGCCGCATGAATCGACTTGGCTTGGCCATAGTAGCTCTGGCTTTGCCCAAATAGCTGCCGGTGAGCACGAACCTCAAGGAGGTCCTGCAACGTGGATAGACCGTTGTGGGAGACCGAGAAGCGCGAGCCGCTGCTGTCGGCCTCTCCTCGGGACGCCATTTTCTGCGTGTGAACAGCGGCGATGTGCCTGTGATGACAAGGAAGTTGACTGGGCGGCCGGAACTTAAAATTGCTGAGTTTGCTTCTAATTCTTGGCATGCATGCACTGTAGAACTCGGGCTGATTTCGCGGTTGATGATAGCGCGCACAAGACACGCCGACACGAATCTTTTTTTGCGAAAGATGGCGCTGGACGGGAGATGGCCGACAGCCACCTCAACAACAAGGCTCTCGACGGCACAAGAGCAAAGTAAGCTCAACTGGCTGAAGGTGGAGAAGAAACGCCGGCGTGACTTAGATGATGTGGAAGTTAACGTTGCGAAGCCGGAGGTGCGAGTACGTCTCTCGCCGCGTCACAGAGAGATCGAGCAGATCACTGACAAGTTCTTGGACCGTTCCAAGCTCTTTGAGAACGGGTCCCTGCCCTTCCAGTTCGGTTACATCAACAGCAATTACGTCCAACCGGGCTTGCTGAACGTGCTGCCGGGCCAGGAGTCCAGCATTCCCATCCCCAAGACATGGGCGATAGACGAACCACTCCTCGCGCTCGTCAAGCAGAACCTTAGCGTCGTCCCGATGATCACCCGGCCTTTCTTTTCAGAGAGCTTCAAGGTGTACACCGAGGCAACTCCCTGTTCGTACTTCTTTGACGGTCAGGATCAGCCCGAGCAGGAGTTCTCGCGCATCGTCGCCAAGGGCGCCACGGTGCACGACCTTCTCGTGGCGCTCTACGAGATTTTCGCCGATGCGAAGGTGCATCCGCACGAGACGATTTTCATCGACAGCCTTGAGGTAGTTGACGGCAGCTATGACGTCCACATCGAGTATTCCCGCTGAGTTTTACAATGAGCGCACGGAACCTGCATGGAACCTACACGGAACCTACACGGAACATGCATGGAACCTACACGGAACCTACACGGAACCTACACGGAACCTGCATGGGTTCCACCAGGCCTCTCACACCGCAGCAGCGCACCATGCACCGCACTCGGGGACCTCCTGAAGCGCAAACCCCCGATCCCCGAACGCTGTCGCCGCACCCCGCCCGCCTCCGTCCCTCGACCGGAGGAAGGTGTATACCTGGGCCGGACGGCGGTCGCGTTGTGCGATGTGCCTGCGCACGGGCACGCCGCCCGCCCGCACGACACGACACGCCGGCGCTGCGCAATTGGCGCTGCGGCTGTGCGAACCGCTACTGCTGCACACACAGTCAGTGATGTACAACACAATTGGTACAACATGATCCTGAAGTTCAAACTCGACTACGTAAATCTAAAATATCTTATTGAATGTGAATCGTTCTGGTTCACCACGTGGCGTGACGTGAGATCTCGTGCTGCGTTACTAAAGCGTATCTGTGGAGCCCACTCCGCCAGCGACGCCGAGGCCCCCCCAACGCCGCCGCTGAGGCGGCGTCCTTCCTGCGCGATCGCGCCGCCGCGGAGCTGCAGATCCGAGAGGCGCCGGAGCAGAGCGCGCATATATACATCAATCGCGAGCGGCGTGAGCACATCCTGCACGAAGCGGCCCGCCTCGGCGCCGATGCGCTCGGCCTCGGCGGCGTGCGACAACAGGCAGCGGCGCACGTGCGGCCAGTCGTGGCCATTGTACAGCGCGAGGTTGGGCGTGGGCACGAAGTGCACATACGGCCGGAGAAGTGGATACCAGAACTCGTACCAGTCGTTCTGGGGCATGACCACGACGGCGCCGCATGCAAGTAGCTGCTTGAGCTTATTGGAGTGGCCAGGCCAGGCCCCCGGTAGATGCAGTAGGAAGCGCTCGGCGCACTGCTCGGCCATGGGTACGTGGCTCGGCGGCACGCGCGTGTACGGCGGGGTCATGTGAACATGCACGCCCGGAAGCCAGGGTGTGACCTCCTCAAACGTGGCGGCTTCCTCCGAGTAGTTGAGGAATTTGCGGTAGCCCGCGCCCCTGCCAAAGAAAGCGAGCAGGTCCCTGCGGACGGCCCATGGGTTTGCGCGCCGGCTCTCGAGCAACTGCCGCCGGCTCTCAACCCACGGAGGGTTGCCACCATAGCTTTGCGAGAAGGTGTTTTCGGGCATCGCCACCTCGTGATGCGCGCTACGCTGCTTGGCATGCACTAAGATGGGAGCGCTACGGGCGCACGCGGCGTCCTCGCCAGCGGCGGAATGGCTGGGCGTCCTGCAAATGTCCCGGTCGCACAGCAGCGCTTCAAAGGGCGGCAGCTGCACCTCGGCATGTAGGCGCTTGATGCGACCTAGCGCCGCCGCCATCTTGCCTTGCTGCGGCCCCTGGACTGACAATTGGCCTCGCCGGATGCGCACACGCGTGCAGTGAGGGCAACACACGCTCGCGGCTCGCAGCATCTCTTTGCTCACGCCGGACGCGTTGAAGTGGCTGAGCTCGTGCTCGAGCACGGCGTCCATCGTGCTCAAGCCCGTCGGGAACCATTGCTCCGTGTGCCACCGCCTGATCTCACCCGGCCCAAAGCGTTGCCGCTCGGCTCCACTGAAGCGCATGTGCTTCACGCGCTCGAGCGCGGCGTCGAGCGATACCGCATGCGGCACGACTATGCTGTCGATGCAAGCACGTAACGCGTCGCTCATCGATCCTGCGCGCAAGAGTCGTGTACACACGTCGTGTTGGCAAAGCTCTCGCAAGGAGTTGCCTTGACTTGACTTGACAGTGAGCAAGGTGCTGTGCGCTGGTTGTGAAATAAACGTGTCCGGGTGGTTTCGAGACTGTTTGCAGAAGCCAGCTTGGTGTGGGCGAGCGTGCGGGCGGCGACGCTGGCGATGGTTTCGCACCGAGGACGGCGACGGCGCGAAGGGAAAAAAGCGCCTCTTCGCATCGCGCGCCTCTGTGAAGAGCGCCCATCTCTGCATGAAGACGCACGACAAGGTCCCAAAGAGACACGACGTGGAGGGCGCAGAATGAAGAGCGCCTACGCTCGTTGCGGAAGACTACATGTTGCATGCAAACTACATGAAGTCAAATTGAATCAAAACAGCCAGACGTGGTGCCTTGACTTGACTTGACAGTCGGTCCTGAAAAGCTGCTGTTTCGCCCCTGCAGTGGGCCATCCTGCGTGCACGAGCTCTCTCTGCAGACGTATGCCTCCTGCCGTGTACGTGCGCCCGCCGACTCCAGAATACGGATTTACTAAGGGGCAGCGTTGGCAGATCGAGCGCAAGACCGCGTCGACTGTCAACATTGCCCGCGAAGCCTCGCTCGCCTTTCTGGAGGCGGACGCCAACAATGATGGCAAGCTCACGTACGTCGAATTCAAAGACGCCATCGGTCGACTTCGGAGCCGCACTGGCTCGATTGATACGATCGACGCCAAGGATGAGCAGGCCTTTCGAGAACTCTTCGACTCGATCGATGGGAACAAAAACGGGTTCGTCGAGATGGATGAATACTTCCTGTGGACAATCGACATGTCCACGAAGCAGGGCTGCGGCCTTGAATCGCTGTTCAAGAAGTACGATACGACCGGCGAGGGGCTGCTCGACGCGAACGAGTTCGCGTTGGCTGTGGAGGATCTAGGATTCTCAGCCACGTTCGCGCACGACCTCTTCGTCGACCTGGACGACGACAACAGTGGGGCAGTCAGCTATTCCGAGATCACGCAAACGCTCAAGGCACGCGTGGGGGAGCTTGGCGCCGACTCCAAAAAGTTGCTCACCTCGTTAGCGTTCCACGACTCTCACGCTTGGAACGCCGCCCAGAAGGTGGACGTCAGGACGGGCCGTCGCGTATTGAAGGCATCTGCCCCGGCCGCTGATGGCCCTCCTTCCGACGACGTACTTCAGGCACTGAAGGCGACCCAGGCCTCAACTGCATCCGAGCTCAAGGGCCCAGACGCCGAGTCTCTGCGCAAGCAGCTGCAAGAGCTGCTTGCGGCGAATGCGATGCGCGACTCCGACCTGTACAATCTACTCACTATGCCCTTGGTTCGAGGCGACCCTTCGCAGCCACTCACGAAGAATACATTCGTCCGTGGCATACAGGAGCTGGGCTACAGCGGGGCGCCCGGCATGCTCGTCAACCTCTTCAAGCGCATTGACTCGGACAAGACGGGGATCATCGGATTTGCGGAGCTGCGCGAGTGGATGACCGGTAAGATGCGTCGCACGACCCGCGCCAGGGAGACCCACCTCCTCTATGGTCTCAAAGGCGTGACGCTCCGAGACATCAAATGGACGCCGAAGCGCCTGCGGCGTGAAATGGTGCGCATGTTGCAACGAGCTGAACTCGCACCGATCGACATGGTTCGCGCGTGGGACCCGAACAACGACATGACCTTCTCCAAGCAAGAGTTCCTGGTCATGATGAAGAAGATCATCTACCTTTCGGGCCTAGCGGCCGAGGCGAGCGCCGCGACCGCCCTGTCGCAGCAGAAGGCGGAGCTCAAGGCGACTGCGGGGACGGACGGCGAAATCAAGTGGGGGCTGGCGAAGATAGGTAAAACCGAGGGCCTTATCGACGGCAGCGCGAGCTTCAAACAACAGAAGGCTACCACCAGCATCGCCGCCGACTTCAACCCGGAGCTCTTCAAAAAGAATGCAGCCGAGACTGAAGCCGATCAACTGATGGTCGAGGAAATGAAACTGAGCTCCGTCGACAAACTAGCGCGCAATCTGGCTGCCACCAAGCTTCAGGCTTCGGCACGAGGGCGGAAAATCCGTAAGACCATGAGCCGCAAAGAGGGCGACCAGCTCTGGTACCAAAAGATCAAGCCGGCCGTCTTAAAGCTCTTTAAGGAGATTGCGGGCGACGACGGCGTGATGGATGTACAGGAGTTTGTGCGCTGGCTCAACGGGATCTGGAAGAGGGAGAAGAAGCGCCTCAAGCTCGGCGCCGCCGATGTGAGCTCCGATGAGGAGGATGAGGAGGTCGTGTTTGGAGATGACGGTGGGGTACAGGCGATGCGACAGACAAGAAGACCATCCACCGACCAGCTAGAGGAGAAGGCTGCGACTCCTGCGAAGAAGACTGCTGCACAGGAGACAGAGGAGGGGGCTGCTAAGGAGGCTGCGAAGCCCTTTGACCCGAACGCCCTCATGTCGAGCTACTTGCGTGCGCTTCAAGCCGCCAGCCTGACGGAAGCGCCTAAAGTGGGCAGTGGAGCGCCTAGGGTGAGCAGGGCAGCGTCGCCGGGTACCGCGATGCGTGACAAGGAAGAGACGGGCCGGCTGGCCCACGCGCGTCCTGTGAGGCATCTTCTTACGCCTCCAGCCGCGCATGGCAGTGCGTCAGCGGGCCCGCGCCAGGGCCCGCGCAGTGCTCCTATGCGGCCGCACACGGCGAGTGGGGGGCCAAGAAAAGATGCTCCGAAAGATGTGTTGATGAGCCACTGGCGAGATTTGCCATTGCCTTCCAGTGCCAAGGCTCGGTCCGGGCGGGCGCAGAGCGCTGCATCCTTCTCCAAGCAAGCCATGGGCGCTGCTGGGCAAGCTGCCCACCTGGAGGGGCAAGCTGCCAACCGGGAGGTTTTCGACCTCGGCGGAGCTCCTCAGCGACAGCGGAACAGCTTCGATGGCGCCGGCAGACGAGACGGGGCGCGGATCACTCTGACTCTCCCTGAGGTGAGCCCCCGGTTCTATGCGCTCCGCAGTTGCGTGTCCGGCCTGGAGGAGACGGTGCGGAGGGTGCAGGATTCGCTCGATGTGATCAATGCGAACCGCAGCTCGGAGAGGTAATGCACTCTGCGGACCTGCGCTGTCGGCTGGAACTTGGTGTGATTAACAGTGTGAACTTTGTGTCTTGACTTGGTGTGGCCTTCAACTGGGTGTGGTCTGCAGGGTTGAAAAAGCAGGCGCAATTACATCCCTCATCAAGGGGCGCCTCCCAACGCGGGGCATGCCCCCCGCGCTGTGTGGGGAAATGCAGCAGCCACGTGAAAAAAAGGAGGGACCCGCGATGCTTCAAGTGCTCGCTGCTGCGACACTGCTCCTGCAGCTCCTGCTCCTGCATGCTGCTCCTGCAGCTGAGTTGCATGATGGCCAACCGAACATTCTTATTGCCCTCGGCGGCTCTAACACGTTGGGTGCCAAGGATATGAACGGTACTTTGCGTGGCTCGCACAAGAGCTTTGGCCAGCAGTTGTACGAGTCTTTGAAGCATGACGGCCTCATCGATTCGTTCAAAAACTTTGGGATCGGCGCCATGGGACCCATGCTTGCAGGCTCATGCACCAACACATTCGTACCGGCCGGCACCGCCATTGCAACAGTTGAATATCTGCCAAACATCGGATACACGAACGACGATGCTGGAGAGCTCGCTGCGATCAAGCAGATACTGCTTTCCGTGTTAGCTCGTGGGGGAAAGCCCGCGCTGGTCAACATTCTGCCAGGTGCGTCCATGGAGCGCTTTGCCCATTGTGTCGAGGGCAGGGTTGGCTGTACAACTCGCGCTCACGTAGAGAGGTTGCATACCTCGCTGCTCGAGATGGCGGCGCACCTTGGAGTGCCCAGCGTCACCATGGACTATGAGAGCAATGCAACTGTGTTTAGCTGGGACAAGATGCACCTCAACCAGCTGGGTCACGATGAGGTGCACGCGCAGCTACTCAGCCTCTATAAGGATGCCTCACGCTGGCCTTCCCAACGGTCTTCCCACTCGAGGGATGAGCCTGCTGAGGAGCTGCCGGTCAGGTGCTACCTCGGTGATCAGCTCGCAGACCTCGTGAGCCACAGCACCGGATTCGCGAAGGTCAACTTTGGCGGCGGTCGCGCCGACAAGGTGGGGTGGGAGGCTCGGAATGCAAGCGCCTCGCTGACCCTCTGCACGCGCTTTCCGCGTGACGCATCTCCGCCGCCGCCGCCACCGCCGTCTGCTCCGCCGACGCAGTCGTCTGCGTCTAGGCCAGCTGCCAAGCTGCTCTCAGCAAGCCGCAAGCCGCCGGGGCATGCCTATGCCATGGCCGTCGGGCTACAGATGTCACACGATCTGAACCCACCCCTCTTCGGACACGCGAGGATTCGTTGCGCAGGTGCATGCAGGTGCAACTGCTTTTATTCACACCACGGCGCGTTCAATGCAAGCTGCATCTTTGATGGGCTGATCCGAACACGGATCTCCATCACCGCCTTCGCACGCCTCGCCGTTGAGCGCGTGCCTCCAACGACCCGTGCCGCACCGGACGAGCCGGGCTCGCCTATGTCGAGCTGTCCTGACGACGACCAGTGCGCAGTGATCATCTCCAACAGCGACGATGAGGCGGTGCGTCATCGAGTGCTCGTGCGCGCGTTGATCATAGGCCTGGGGGGCGGCCACTACTCGACGAAATTCCTGAACACGTATCACTTAGATGTGTCAGGCCTCACCTTCAGCAGACGACAGCTTTCTGCGAAGCCCCCCGCGTCTCAGAGGTCAGAGCCACACACTCTAGCGTAGGACTGGTGCGGTAGTACTCAGGGTACCACAGGATTGAATTTGGGGCGGGGGGCACACAATATCCATGTCGTGAATGCTGCATGCGTGAATGGGATGTGTGTCGGTTTAAAGGTGATATCTGATGTGTTTTATCTGCGGACTGCGCGGGTTCGAAGGCATCGATGTATCGATAATCGAACCCGCGCAGCCGCGCACATCCACATGTCGGCCGTCGGGCCGGGTCGGGGATGGGGGGTCCGGATCCTTGTGATCCCCGCCGGTGCGTTAGTCCACCGTCGACCGTGCGACGTAGAGGCTGGTCGGTACGCATGTTCGCGTGAACGTTAACACGGCACACGCGACCGGACCGGTGCTACGCGCGGCGCGCATGTATGCACGCGATACGGCACTGTTCCTGCCCGGCGCTCAGAATACACACGCACCTGCGTGTCGATCCGGGTGGGAAGCAAGTTTTTGTGTGGGGGAGCGCGGGGGGACCCGACGTGAGCGCGGGCACGTACTCCCCCACCCCTTTCCAAGCTATTTGTAACCACGAAACCGACTGACGGACTCGTGTGCAGCCTTCGCTTTCTCCATTTTAGGGAAGTGCGCCTAACTTACGAAAGATGGCAATGAACGTGGCCAACGCCCAATATGCGTCGGCGGCGCGGTACGTCTCCCGCCTCCGCGTCCGCCTCGAGCAGCGGCGGCGAACCGCACATTCACAAATGAAGGCAAAAGGCACCAAAATGGCGCGTGGCGAGCGCGTGTCCGCATCAGACCTAGATGAGCTGGAGCTGGCTTGCAATGAGCGTCTCGAGGATGAAGATGTGGATCCTAGCGCACAACCCCGTCTTCCGCGTGCTAAATTGACGGAGATCATGGGCCTCGCACTCATGTCCTCACTGGCATTCATGTCTGCACTCATGCTGGTTGGCGTGATCGTGGTTGGTGCACTCGAGCTGAGCCGGGCTCCAGCACGGCTGGAAACCAACACTGCCCTGAATCAATCTGTAGCGCTTCCATCAGTGGCTGAGAACGCCGCCTCTGGGACGCAGTTGCCACCCGAGCCAAAGCCTCCACCCATGCCTCCGCAGCCGTCTCAGCCATCTTGGTCACCACCACCATCACCACCACCACCACCATCACCACCACCACCACCACCACCGCCACATGAGGTTCTCAACCTCGGATCCGATTGCTGGGGGCCCTGCCATTCCCGGGGTGGCGCTTGCACAGGCCACTGCGGATTGAGTGGTGCGTGCTGCCGCCTTGGGCCAGAATGGGAAGACATGCCCGAGTGCGGCTTTGGCACAAAGGGCTGCCGCGAAAAGCACTGCTGCGTCGCGGCGGCCTCGGCGCCACCGCCGTTGCCATTGTTGCCGCCCTTGCCGCCCGCAATGCCAACGTCGCCGTCCGCAACGCCGCTCAGGCTCGCGGAGCACGTGTCGGCGATCAATCGTCGATTCCGGCGCAGTCCGCACGACATCCAATGGGCCTTCGACGGCAGCCTCGCCGATGCCGCTGTACTGGTCCACATTTTCGACCGGTGGGAGTACCATGACAACGATGGTTACCAGTACTGGCGCGCCGATTTGGCCCACAGACCGCAGTTGAGCTGCTCGCTCATCTATGCCGAGCAGCGCCCGGCGATCAGCCCGAATATACCTATCCCTGTGTATGGAAATGGCGTGGGCTCCAACGGCGTCGTCTTACGCCCTGGCCGCACGACGCGCATTGCGTGTGGCACCGGTGGCGACTCTGGTGGCGGGGCGTGCAGGCAGCGCTGCCCGTCCATTGCGGCGACCGGGGGCGACCCGAGCCACTACGACCCGCAGAGAGACGGGCGGGATGGTTGCAGCTGGGGCCCACAGGATTTTGGCGTCTACCTGAAGCGAGCCAATCGTTGGCAGACGACGGTGCAAGCACGTGGACGAAACACAGATTACAACGAAGTCGTCGTAGAGGGCGACCATTGGAACGCGCACTTGCCGTTGACCATTGAAGCATTCTTTGGCGACTCTCTTGCACGCACGACGCGCGACCAGTTCCTGACACGGTACAACCTCAATGCCGTCGACGTGCCCCTTCTCAGCTTCGACGTGTATAATTGGGAGCAGCCGTTCGCACAAGTTAGGGACTGAATTGGCGGCATGGTGCGTTCCAGGGGGTCGGGCGTTTGTTTGACGAAACACCGCTCAGGGTGTTCACACTCCGAACGGCGTTCTGTAGAACTCGTCCTCTAGCGCCAACGCCGGCCGTGTACGCGAGCGAGCGAGCGCTCCGGTGATGGCGTCGAGCGACCACCCGGGCGGCGCCGACCCTCGAACGCTGGATTACCTCGACCGCCTCGCAGAGCGCAACCGCGCCATGAAGACGCGCCAGAGCGTCGAAGAGCAGAGGCGGGAGCAGCGGCTCAAGAGCCTCGAGGCTGGCTTCGACACGTGCTTCTCCGGAGCGAACACCGACCGCGTCGCCAAGAAGGCCGAGCAGGGCCGACAGAGGCAGAACCCGCTGCAGCTGCTCCACAAGAAGCAGCAGCAGCGCCAGTCGGCGCTTCAGAAGCCAGAACCGCAGCAGCAGCAGCCGCAGCCGCCATGGCGGCCAGGTGGCAACAACGATGGTGGCGCGAGGCGCGGCTGGCAGCAGAACACGGTGGTGCTGGCGGGGCAGGGTGGTGAGCAGCTCAAGGTGCGCCCTAAGCGCTCGCCTGCACTCCCAGCCGCGGACGCGGCCCTCGGTGACGACAGCGAGCTAGCCCAGGTCGCGGCAGCAGTGCGGGCAGCAGTGGCGGCAGCAGCGGCAGGCCCGTCAATGATGAGCGCGGAGCAGAGAGAGGCGGCCGCTCTTGACACGGCGGCGGAGAGGTACGAGCAGTATCGCAGCGACGACGGAGGAAGCGGCGATGGCGAGGACGAGGACGAGGACAAGGACGAGGACGAGGACGAGGCCGCCGCCGCCGTCGCCGCCGCCGTACCGCAGTCGCCCAGGACGGCGTGTGTGCCCACGGTGGCGTGTGTGCCCGCGCCTGCGCTGCCCTCGGCGCTGCCATCGATGCCCTCGGAGCCGGGCGAGTACGAGGACGATTTCGAGCCCGACGAGGGTGGAGGCTCGCTACGCGCCACACTACGCCGGCTGCGCGCGTCGATGCGTGAGGCTGAGCGCCATGCTGAGCGCGAGGCGGAGTCCAAGCTCGAGACGGCGCGCCGTGCTGAGCGCGAGGCGGAGTCCAAGCTCGAGACGGCGCGCCGTGCTGAGCGCGAGGCGGAGTCCAAGCTCGAGACGGCGCGCCGTGCTCAGCAGACCTTGCTGGCCGAGCGAGAGCGAACCGCGGCCGCGGCCGCCAGCGCCGCGGCCGCGGCCGCCAGCGCCGCAGCGAGCGCTGCCGCAAGGGCTGCAGCAATGCGTTTGCCGCCCTCGGCTGTGGCGGTGCTCGACGTTGAGGAGGTCGACGAGGAGCTTGAGGAGGCGGCGGCGGCGGCGGCGGCGGCGGCGGCGGCGGCGGCGGCGGCGGCGG
>ENA-UOUZ01001686-UOUZ01001686.1-mixed-culture-metagenome-genome-assembly--contig:-NODE-1686-length-13828-cov-104.206418_pt1 | contig 13828 bp, 8 predicted proteins | sample MGYA00238154_ERZ761575 | MGnify/ENA primary metagenome ERZ761575 (study PRJEB28896, sample SAMN07631632) | mixed culture metagenome | isolation source: Freshwater growth medium | place: USA...
GAGCCCGAGCCCGGAGGAGAAAAAGAAGAGCCCGAGCCCGGAGGAGAAAATGAAGAGCCCGGAGGAGAAAAAGGAGGAGAAGAAGAGCCCGAGCCCGGAGGAGAAAAAGAAGAGCCCGAGCCCGGAGGAGAAAATGAAGGAGGTCCCGCCGCCGATCGAGCCCAACATCTTTTTCCAGAATGCGCGAATCTCAGGGAAGGCACCCCCGCCGGAGCGGCTGCCCGTCTCCCAGCGACTGCCGAAGAGCATTTGGTTCTTCGTCCGTGTCTCTAGCCAGGACGGGCAGGTCTCGCTCGTCAAGCCGCTACCCGAGCGGATCAAGAAAATGATGCACCACGCTACCATTGAGCCCGGGCTTAGGTCTGCTGGCCCGGTGTTTAAACTGGAATTCAATGGGGAGCACATCATAGGCCTTGACGCGTTCCGGCTCGATCACTCGCTCCAGTTTGTCATCGAAGTACCCTCGTGCGAAGCCTATTCAGATCAGGACCCGCGCGTCGAACCTACATCACTCACGACTTCACCGTACCAGCCTTCGTCGTGCCACGGAGAATGGAACCCACGCATCATCGTGCCCATCCGGATGGGCCCAGCACGCATCCCATGCGGCCCAAGTCGACTCAAGCTGCCATTGCCGCCGGACTCGGAAGACTCGGAAGACTCCAAGGAACCAATCGGTAATCCTTACGCCCCGCCGCCCCGCTCGCCACCTGTTCAACGCAAGCAAGAGGTCTCGCCTCCTGCTACTCCTGTTCAATACAAGCAACGAAACGCCGACGCGAAATCGCTCGTTTCCGACAAATCGCTCGTTTCCGACGCACTTCGAAACCGCTCGAAGAAAGATCGCTCGCCCTCGCCACCTGAAGAAGTTCGAAAGGAGCAAGAAAAAGCGGGAGCTTCGTCGTCTGACGCCTCGCACAGCCGAGGTCAGCTAAACACTGAGCCCCTAACCCTAAACCTAACCAGTAGATTCGACTCGCCGAGTCAAGGTCGCCTAGACTCGGAGCGTCGCCTCCAGGCGAGCAGTGCGCGGTCATCCTCACGGCTCACGTCTCTGAGTTCAAAATCAGGTGGTGGGGATAGTGTGTGAATCCAGAAAGAATGTAGGCACTAGAGAATACGTTCAGCCAGTCTCAAGCCCATCTGACATCAAATTTAATGTATTTATAATCCTGGGACTTGTCTGAAAGAATACCTCCCCCCGAACCCGCGCTTTCTGGCCGATCTGGCGGTCAATCACTGAGTTCAAAATCAGCGTGGTGGGAATAGTGTGTGAGTCAAGAAAGAAGAATACCTCCCCCTACCCCTTTGGGTCAATCACTGAGTTGTAATTTCCTGCCATTGCTGTTCAACACAACGCGCAAGCTCTCCGGACCCCCAAGCACGAGGACTCGCCACCGCAAGATCGCTCCACGCTCGCCACCGCGCAAGTTCTCTACTTGGCCGCGTGAGTTTGCGACTGAAGAACTTCGAAAGGAGCAAGAAAAAGCGCGAGATTATGGGCGAGAAACTCGAGGCTGATTCCAAGCCTGAGCTGCTACACCTGCCGGTTATCAACCTGTAGGGCGAAGCGCGCGTGCCCGAGTGCCTGCGTGAGGAACCAATCGGAATGCTTACGCCACGCTGCCCCTCTCGCCACCTGCTACTCCTGTTAAACACAAGCAGAATCAACACAAGCAAGATCGCTCGCCACCGCGCGCCTCCGTGAAATCGATCGCCACCAGCGATCTTCGAAAGGAGCGAGAAAAAGCGGGAGCTTCGTCGTCTAACGCCTCGCCCAGTCGAGGTCAGCTAAACTCGGAGCTTCGCCTCTCTCGGAGCAATGAGCGGTTACCAACATCGCGGCTCACGCCACGGACCCCCAAGCACGAGGGCTCGCCACCTTCCCGCCTTGGCGACGAGTTCGAACTACTTCAAATTGACGTGGCTGTTGAAGCAACTCAGCCCTCAGTCTTACGTCGCTCCACTTCTTCTCCTTCGCCTAGTCTTGCCTAGTCTTCGCGACACAGGCGAACGGCACGAGTCACGTAGCGCTTCACCTCGGCCACGAGATCGCCCGCCACCGCGAAATTGCTCGCCACCATGCGAGTTCTTTAGAGTGTTGAAACCATCCCCCAATAGGTCAAATTCTCGCGCACCACAGTATGTTGAAACACCATAGAAAAGTTTTCTTTTGTCTCACCGGACCGTACCTAACGAGCGGGCGACCATCGGGCGGCTAGAATCCCCCCCTGGCAGGGGGCGGTTCGTTTGCACCCCCCCTACGTGCGGCCCCCACAAGTATAGCGGCCAATACGGTCCGGGGTTCATCAGAATGATGACACCCGGTGACACATTTCCCCCCCAAAATAGTTTGTACTAGTTCAGCCCAAATTCATGTATTGGGCTATGGAAACATGGACCCTGCTAGCGTCGGAGCGGGCTCCGACGGTCCCCCCAGCCTGGCACGCATGCTGTGGTATATGTGTGAAAGCCTGAACGCATACATACGTCACCATGACCTTACCCTACTGTCTCTAAATTCGGCCGAAAACCCTCTTTCATGTATTGGGAAAGGGTCGCGGGCCGAGGCTTCCTGAGCGTCTCCCTGATGTCCCCGTGGCTGCTCCCGCGGCTGGCTGCACCCCCGGCACGTACTCCACACACATGCTTAGCCCGGCCGCGCGCGGAGCCCGCCAACGGCATCGGCACATGCAGATCGCATCGCATGTTTTTGCGATGGCGCACCATGGTGCATCGTGAGTGTTCGAGGCATGCCAGTGCATGCTCGCATCATATCTTGCACCGGCATCGTGCCTTCGAGGAACAGCTTGTAAGGGTTTGTCGTTGACAGTAGCGCACCTTGCCGACCTGTCGCAGAGGGGACGTGGAGAGCCTAGCTGGTGAACAGCGTTTGACGCTGTGAACTTGTGAGATAGGTTCGAAGCCTCAGACGCATCAGGGAGCGCGCTAGTGTTTCCCCAGGATTGAATTATGTTGAAGTGTGCTATCTAGGCCCACGGGAACGTCTTGGTGCTCATGATGCACTCACGTTGGTGCATCAGCAGCGACGGTGCGCAAGAACCAGAGCAACAAACTCAGCATACGCCTGTACGTCGGCTGTATCGTCGGCTGTATCGAAGGCGTGCACTCGGTCTCTTAGTCATGACGCCGATTGGAGCGCTTTATCTTCGCGCCGATTGAGAGCAAGCTCGCCTGACTGCGTGACGGGGTCGTCAGCAAAGCGATTGACGTCTTGATGGACGGAGAGGAGCGAACGAGAGAGTTTCTGTTTCACGCACGCGAACGACGATGCACAGGTTTTCCGTTTTTCATTCACGAAACTCGCGGGCAATGCGGAAGCATAACTCACATGACACATTGACACATTATCACGTCACTAGTCTTCATCCGATGACTCGAGTGCGGCGAGCTGCGCCTGCAGTTCCGCCTTCATTCGCGCCTTCGAGCCGGGGCTCAGCTTTCCGCTGGGCACAGTTGCAGCAGCGGCCTTGCCCTTACCATTCCCCTTACCTTTAGGCTTCGCCTTACCGGACGCCTTAGCCCCCATGAGACACCAGCCGCCGAAGGGGCAGCTGGCGCTCGTGGCGTAGTCGTCCAACTCGAGCAGGATGTTGAGAGCGCCATCTGTGAAGTTGACCTCGAAGTTGATGGGCTTGAAGCCAGTGATATCGCCTTCGGTCACCTCGCACGTGTTATTCTCGTCGGTGAGCGACTCTGAGAGGATGCCCACGGCCCAGCCGCCATCCTCCTGCTCGAACTTGTACAGGATTGGCTTGCCAATGAGGATCTCAGCCGAGTCCGACTTGAATTTGAGCGCCTTGGCGAGCCACACAGGCGGAGGCAACGGTTCGAGGTCCTCGGGAAGGCCAAGATCATCCGGCGTTGTGAACTCGGCGTCGCCAAACTTGGCGGCGAACGAGAGGTAGCCACTCCCCGACGAGGATGCGCCCGCCCCTTTGGCCACTTGCGGCACATACAACTCTGGCCAGTCAGAGGGGAGGGTGTCACCTGTAAGCTTGAACGGGCTTTCAAGGAGCAAGAGCAGGCGGTTCATGTCCAGTTTTTCCATGAGGTTGATGAGCATCGCGTCGCGGCTGACTGTCGCTTTGGTCACGTTCGCCGCGCCCATCGCCTGGAAGATGTAGCGGGTTAGCGTCACCAACTTCGTGGTTGCGAGGTGCTCGATTGACAAGCAGCCGTCGATGATTTGGAGCGCCTCTTCGCGCAGCTTCTCGAACGCCTCATCGCGCTTTCCCTGAGCTGCCACTTTGAGCTGCTTGTCCTTGCGGATGCGTTCAAGGATAGGCTGGATCACCTCGTCCGAATACATGCCAGTTTTGGCACCCCGCTTCCACACAGCAAAGCCCGAGGCCCCATTCTTGAGCTCGGCAGACAGCTCGATCTCGTCCTCCGTCGGCTCGGCAACGTCGACCTCGGTATACACCTTTGCCTTACCCTTACCAGCACCTGTTGGCTGCACAGGCTTTGAAGGCACCTTGGGCACCACCTTGAAAACATCGGCAGTAAACCCATACTTGCTGAGCTCTGCCATGGCCGTCTCATGCTTCTGAGTGATGATAGCCGCCTGCTCGGCGCGCGTCTGCTGGCTAGACGGGGGCGGGAGCACGGGTGCTGCTGCTGCTGCTGGCTGAGATGCAGTAGAACGCGTCTCCCGTGCAACTGGCGGAGGCTCAGTGGCATCTGCCGCCACCGATGCAAGGAGCTGCAACGCTGTTGTGCTGCTCGTGGCTGCTCGCACCTTCGGATGGTGGAGACACTGCATCGTGACCCAGCCACCCTCACCGACCGCGCCAACCGCGTTCCATGCCCGGTCGACCTTCTCCGAAGAAAAGGCGTAGCGGAAGGGTCGCTTCGCACCCCTGTCGCCTGGGCGGCCGTCAACGATGCGACCCAGATCAGCATTCGTGAGGTTGATGGGAGGACTTTTTTTCCTGGCCTCGCGCGCCGCCGCTGCCAGCTGCTCACGCTCGGCGACTATGTCGTCGGCCACGTCGGCCGATTTCTCCTTCAACTCGCCGAACAAATTGTCCATCTCCTGATTGGCGGCTGTGCCGTTGGGCAGCCCTGGATAAGGAAGAATGCCACTGGCGTGCAGCCGCTGACACTCCAGCAGCTGGTCCTCATCTACTGTGATGCGGTCTGGTCCCATGTCGGACTTAACGATCACTGGGCCCGCACGGATAGGCGGGTCGCCGACTGAGTCCACGCTGCCGTCGGAGTCGTATTCCCACTCAGCTGCGCAGTTGGGGAAGCACGGGATGACACAGGTGTGGATGAACCTGTGGAAGGTGCCCTTGACGGCGCCGCCCTTCTCGGACACCTCGCAGCCTGGCTGCATGGGCTGCTTCTCATCGAAGCCATGGACGTACCGCATGACGCGTGGCAAGCCAATGAGCCATGCAGCGTTGACTCCCATGTTCTCCGCACTCGCTGCAGAGTCGAACATATAGTACGGCGGCATCACGGTGCGATCTCCGGCGGTGGCGTACATGGCCGAAATGTGTCGGGAATTGACGACAGCCGCACGCCCACTGGCTCCGAGCTTTGGGTCGCCATACACCAGAGCTCGGGGCCCGCCCTTCTCGAGCTCAGTCGTCATCACCAGGTGCATCTCGTCGGGATTGATAATTCGAGCTCGCTTTTGTCGAGAGACGTACCACATCTCGGTGCCGGAGACAGGATGCTTCCTCTTGACGGCAAACTTGCGGGCCTCGAGGAAGTGGGTCCAGCCAGAGAACCACTCGACGACGTTCTCGTAAGTGAGCGAGTCAACCCGCCGCTTGTCGATCGACTCGCCCTGCTGCACACTCACAGCGTCTTCACCGACTCGCAGTAGCTTGAGGACCGACCGGCGCTTCTTCTGGTTGTCAATCATGGCTTCATGGCCAGTGCCAGCTGCTGCCGCAACTATCTTCCGGATGAGCTCCTTGGGCTTCTGGCACTGGCCCTCGAGCTGCATCAGCTTCGTGTAGGTCTTGGCCACGGCAACTAACGCGCTCTTGGACTTGCTCATCTTCCGTCCGGGCGGCTGAGGCGACGCGCCGGGCTTCCTGCCCGAGGACGACCACATCTTCAGTGCTTGTGCCGTGAGCTTCTCGGGGTTGTCCGGAGACAGCGTGTCGTCCCACTTCTTGGCAATGTCCTCTGGTCGATGCCCTATGACGCGCAACTGATTGGCCAAGCGCGCCGCATCGTACTCGAGCGTGGCCTTTTTGTGCGCCGTTTGGAATGCAAGCCAGTACGCACCCTTGGTGGCTGAAGCCTGTTCAACTTCCTTCGGGGTACGCTTGCGAGTCGGCAAGGCGAGTGTCGTGCCCGTACGTGTCGTCAACGGTGCATCTGCTATTCTCCGCGAAGTTGGTGGTACAACGGGCGTTGCTGACGCAGCGCCCGTGTGCAGAACCAGTGAAGAGCTGCCACTCGAGGGTGTCTCGGCGCAGGCCGTGCGCAAGAACCTCTGAGTATTGCCCCATGTAGTGGGCTCTCCACACGCCTGCCAGGCCTCGTAAGCGTCGGCGCCATTGCGCACCATGGTCAAGACTTTGTCGAGGCCTGATTCACGCCTTTTTCCACTGCCGTCACCACCCATTCTCACTGAGCACAGGACAGACAAGCACGGGACGTCGGGTCAGAGCTTTTCATTGCTGAGTTTCTATTGGCTGCCAAGGCTGTCAAGGCGCGTCCAGCGAGCGAGTTTGGGCTGGCACCCTCACGGCTGATGGCCATGGCGTTGGCCAAACGTGCAGGCCAGGTGTCAACAGCTCTGGCTCAGCCGGCCAGGCGGCAAAGCAAAGAAAAGCAAAGAAAAGCATAAAACGGCATGTGCCAATGAGTGCCAGGCAGCCGCAGAGACATTGCCGTTTTCGCTCACCTGCTCGGCAGAGGTACGTATGTACTTGATGAGCAATTCCCGACCGTCAAAGCGTGCATCAGGCGACAGGGACAAGGTCGCCATGGGCTCTGCGTCGGCCGATACAGGAGAGGGCGCGGTTACGAAAGGGGTCTGAACTTGTACATGTACTTTCACTTTCGAGTTTAGAGCAAGTGTCGGAGTTCTTTGTCTTTTTCTGAATTCTGTGCTTGGACCGGAGATGGCCGGACGTAAGCAGGCCGACGAGTACGATGGCGAGAGGAATGCGGCCGGGCAGTGCGAGGGGCGCGGCACCTACAAGTTTGTAAGCGGCTCCGTCTACAAAGGCGAGTGCAAGGCTAACAATAAGGAGGGGCGCGGCACCTACACTTGGAAAGAAGGCGACGTCTACAAGGGCGAGTACAAGGCTGACAATAAGGAGGGGCGCGGCACCTACACGTGGAAAGAAGGCGACGTCTACGAGGGCGAGTGGAAGGCCGACAAGATGGAGGCTAACAATAAGGAGGGGCACGGCTCCGTCTACAAGTTTGCAAGCGGCTCCGTCTACAAGGGCGAGTTCAAGGATAACAAGAGCGAGGGGCAGGGCATCTCCACGTATGCCAACAAAGACGTCTACGAGGGCGAGTACAAGGCTGACAATAAGGAGGGGCGCGGCATCTACCGGTGGAAAGAAGGCGACGTCTACGAGGGCGAGTGGAAGGCCGACAAGATGGAGGGGCAAGGGACGTACCTGTATGCCAGCGGCAACATCGAGGTGGGGTTCTACAAGGCAGGCAAAGAGGTGGGCGAGAGCGTAAAGTGGACGGCCGATGAGCGGAGCGCATGGCAAATGCAGGACGGCAAGGAGGTGAAGACGATATCGCGCGAGGAGGCCGAGCGAAACGTAAAGCGCCTCGGGCTGCCGATGCCCGTCCGCCGGGAGGGCAAGTGGGCGGCCGGCCAGCCGACGCCTGCAGGGTGGTTGCCTGCAGGGTGGTGATTTGGATAGGAGACAAGAAAAAGCGCGAGCTTATGAGCGATAAACTCAAGGCTGATCCCAAGCCTGAGTTGAGCTACACACCTGGCCCGTAACTCGACTTCTTTTCCTTTTACCCCAACAAACGTCCCTTAGACGTTAGAGGTCAATCATTTGGTGTGCTCGGTGTGGTAACCGCGCGTGCAGGCCGCTGAGGAGTCTGAGGCCGGCAGCCACTGGTTAAAGTGGCTAGGCTGAGGCGTTGACTGCCCCCGCGCCCCGGTGTATTTCGGCAAATTATTTCCCCAGCCTGGGCGCTGGGGTTAGTCATGCATATAGTCATGTTACGCCGGCTCGGCGACTGCGCGGCCAGGGCGTCACGTTACTGGCCGGGGCCCGGGCACAACAAACGACTACGTGCTCGCGCCCCAACCGTTACTTACACATTTAGCTTTTAGGAATGCCCTGCAATCACATGCACCCGGGACAGGGTGGGCGGTGTGGCTCTGTGGCAGGCCTCATGCTTAACGCACGCGGTCGCTCCCCGTACGTGGACCGCCGCCACGCGCCCTTGCACGCGCCTCCAATGACCATAGGACTTGGTAGGCATCTAAACGCGTGAACGGGGCCTAAAAATACAGCGACGAACGGCTAGGCAAACCTAAAAACGACTCTTCAAGCCGGTTTTTAGACCATGGTATTACGCCGTTTACCGACTTTTACCGACTGCGTGGGACGCAACTTCACCCGGGGGAATTGCTCCCCGTCGAGCGTGTGTGTGCGTTGACCGGTATGGATATTGCACTTTGTATCTGAGCGGGCAGTAGCAGTGCCGTAGCACCGGGTGTCTCGTTAACGTTCACTAAAGTACTACGCTCTACGGGCGTCGGTGGGGGGAGTGGGGCTCCTTACACACGTCAGCTGTAATCCAATTGCTGTAAAGTGTAATCAGATCAGATCCGAGGCCCGATCGGGCCGACGATGGATGCCTGAGAGCGCGGCTACGATGCCAAAGGCGCAGTCGCACTTGCATGCTAGCAGGCACGGCATGGCGCAGGCGAGCAGGCAGGGCAAGTTGAGCACCAGAAGCAGGCACCATGCCAAGAGCGACGTCGCGTAGAGCACAGTCGCCTCTCTCGGGCACGTGGAGCCATTGCTAAAGATCCACCCCTGACAGCCCAACGGGGGGGAGCACTCGGTGCCACTCGGAAGCAATCAGAGGCCATCAGCGCAACAGCCTAAGGCCATCACATGCTATCACAAGCCATCACAGGCCATCACAGGCCATCGGAGCGCTCACCGTGCCGACGATCCACCAAGCGAGCGCAAGAATCGCATTGGCGCCCACGAGCCTCATCAGAGGCGGATGGTGTACGAACCTGAGGTCATCAGAGGTCATCAGAGGTCATCAGAGGTCATCAGAGGTCATCAGAGGTCTACAGAGGTCATCAGAGGTCACCAGAGGTCTACAGAGGTCATCAGAGGTGATCGAATATGCGCTTGAGGAGAGTGCTAGAGCACCTGGCGTCCGTGCGACTCGAGGCCCTTTGGCGGCGGAGGCATGCGCGGCTGAACCATCAGGGTGGCCCGCTTACATAACGTCATGGGCGACCTTGGTGGAGCGTAGCTCGTCGTAAGAGAGGAAACCGTTGCCGTCGTAGTCTGTGTGCGGCCATTCCAATCGAGCGTGAGGTGGGAGGGAGGGAGGGAGTGAGGGAGGGAGGGAGTAGGGAGGGAGAGACGGTTACGGAGGAAGGGAGGGACTGAGGCAGGCAGGCAGGGAGAACGGCATAGAGGGGTATAGAGGGGTAGATCACAGTGCTTCGCTCTCGCCGAGATCGTACCGAGATCGTCAAAGATGGCCTCGATGTACCACGGGCTGCAGTTGGCTCCCCTAGAAGCGACCATGCTCTGCACGCCTTTGATAAACTCTTGGAGGTCAACCTTGCCGTCGCCGTTGGTGTCGAACTGACGAAACCCGTCGACGAGGCTGCCGAGCGACCCTGCAAGCATCTCGCGCAGATCGGTGGCGTTCATCTGAGGGGCAGCCTTCTTCATCGGCAACGCCTTGTCCAGCTCGTTGCGCAGCTCGCTGGCGAGCCTCATGCGCACCCGGCTGGTTGTTTGGCCGAGCCGGGGCAGGCCCGAGCTCGCAGGCAGCTTACTCAGAGAGGGCAAGCTTGAGCTCTTGGGCAGCGCTGTGGCGAGCGGCGGTGGGGGGCTCTTCAGAACTTTGCTGAGCTCCTTCAAGTTGAGTGCGCCGCCTCCGTCCCTGTCCCAGCTGTCAAAGAGGGCATCGACCTCCTGGACCGACACATCGAGCCCGATGGCAGGCATAGCCTTGCGAAACTCCTTCTTGCTCACCTCGCCGTCGCCGTTGGCATCCCACTCGCGGAAAAGGTCGAGCACCTTGCCCGCATTCCGGCGAAGCGCCGCCGCGATCTGTTGCTGGATCGGCGGCGCGTCGGGCCCTTCGTCGAGGTCGATCTTGCCGAGCGTGCTCGAGCCTTTCTTGGTCGGCTTCGCTGCCGGTGGCTCGACCGGTGGCGGCTTGGGCGTCTCCTTTGGATCAGCGCGCACCTCCTTAAGCTCACCGCTCACATGTTGATGCGAGGCTGGACGCGAGGACGCTCGCCGCAGGGCCAACGGATCGGCATCCGCAAGACGTCTCAGGCGGCTGGATCCGATGATGGCGAGGGATGCCTTGCGCCATTGCCTCATGCCGGCATGGGGATTGCGATCCACATCCTCTTGCCCAAAGATCGACTCGAGGATCGCCGCATCATATTGGGGGTCTGCGCACAGATCGGCGAGGCACACTTCCTCCTCCGCATCTCGTGGTGACGCGCCTCGTCGTCGAGATGGATTCGAAGCAGAGAGTGCAGCTGCGGCCTGCCTCGACTCAAGCCACGTACGTCGCCGCGCTTCGAGAAATGCGGTCGCATCTAGACGTGGCCTAGGAGCGGGAAAGGGCGTTAGTCGAGCGCCGCCGCTGGCAAAGCGCCTCTGCAACTCGTAGGCTTCACGGAGAGACGCGCCTGGCTCGAGGCTGCTGCTGAGCTTCTTCCCACGCTTTGGCGATATCCACTGCGCCTCGAGCGACGTGGCGGCGGTGTGGATCATGCGCTCCTGGATCACACGCAGCCTTCTAAAACGCGGCCGACCGCAGGGACGAAACGGACACGAAACGGACACAATTCAAACATGCAACCAACCAAAAATGCAATCTCGGATTCGCCTCAAAGCGAATGCAAAACCTTTATTGAACACCACATGAGATGCATGCAAACGTCTTTGAGAATCGACAGCAATGAATGGCAGGTTCGAGTAAACCCTCGTCCAAGCGAGGAGGACCGCAGCGATCAATCCATTTCCATACCCGCCATGCAGCCCGAGCTAGTCGAGAATCACCTCGCAGCCTCTGTCTCGACGCCGAGCCTTCGCAGCGCTCACACGCCACAGCGGCAGGCCTCAGCGCCGCATCTGCGCAAGCACCAAGGTATGGCTTGGTTTGGCAAGCAGAAAGCGACGTTCAGCACGAGAAAGCGCCTGGTCGCATGGACGCCGGAGCATCCGCCGCAGTCGCCGGGCCCTGCGCTGAGGACGCCGCAGACACTGAGCACCGAGCAGGCCACGCGCTTCGACCGCCATGGTTTTGAGAGCTGGGTGCAAGAAGAGGAATTCCGAACGCCCATGCCTGCGTCGGCCTTCTACAAGCTCTCGGTCGCCGAGGTGAGCGGGGCCCACAACCTCGAGCATACGCGTCGGCACCCTCACAAGCTCGAAGCCGCCGAGCAGTACGCCTTCGGCACCTCGACGGACGACTTCACCGAACTCGCCGATGAGCTGAGTGGGCGCAGCCATGCCTATCTGCAGCACATGCAGGGCTCGACCTTCCCATACCAATTCCTGCAGCACAAGTTGCGAAGACCGCGCGATGAGGCCTTCGAGAAGGAAATGATGCTCAATGCAGGGAGCATCCACCCGAGCATCCAGAGCGCGCTGCTCAACGCGCCCCCGCCGCCCGCCGCCGAGCCCGCCCGTCCCTTTGGCGGTCCGTTTGCCAACACAAAGATGGTGCATAGCTTCTCCCTGCTTCCACGCTGGAGCAGTGACACGCCGCTCCCCGATGCGATTCTGACGAGCCCCGGAGAGTACGCCGGACCGATGGTCCGCCCCTCGACCGCCTCGGCTGCGCGGCTGCGCTCACGCTCGAGCCCCACGGGCGGCGCGCAGCCAAGCAAGAGCGACGTGGCTCAGGCAAGCCGCCGAGGGCCGGGCTGCTATGTACAGGGAGGCGACGGCTCGAACCCGCGTGCATCGCTCGAAGCTCTCGCTCTCCCATCTCACACCCCTTCGGCGCTGCACCGTCCTTAGAGGTCTGAGCTCTTGATGAGCTCTTGATGAGCTCTCGCGTGCCTGCGCACCTTGATGACACACTGTACCTTGATGCTCACGCCGCCACATTCGCCGCCTGCGTTGAGCTATCTGCGCCTGCACTGACGCCCGTGCTGTGCCTCTTCGACTCTCTCGCATATCCTTATCCAAAGATGCCCATCATGATCCCGATGGCTTCGGCGCGCTCACACAGTCTCGGAATGCGTGCGATAGGATGGTTCGACGACCGCTACCCAGTGCACTACAGCTGGCCCAGCGTGGCGGGCCTAGAGGCGCAGCAGTTACGAGAGGGCCTCAAGGCCCTCGACGCTCCGCCGGCCATCGGCTCGTACAACCATGCTGGGGGCGCTCCGAGCATGCCCTGCGCCCCGCTGCGCCATGGTGTCAAGTGGCCCTTCCCCTCAGGCAGCGACGCGAACCCCCAGTCTGGCCGGCCCGATGCCTTTTGGCCAGGGTCCACGGGCACCGAGGTCGGGCCGGGCACCTATAGCGTGACTCACGTGCACCCTTTCAATAGGAACCCGCGGAGGGCGATGTGTGCATCGAGTCCGTCGGCGATGGTCCTCGGCAGGCCACTAGAGCAACTCGACGAGGACGAGTGTCGCATTGGGCCGAACTCGTACGTGCTACCGGCGAAGCTGCACACCACTGGGCCCCAGGGCATGCACGGGCGGCGTGTCGCTTTTGCGAGCACACCGTACGTAGCGCCCGTCCTCACCGAGCAGCAGAGGGTGGTATCACGCGCCAAGCTCGCTCAGGCGGCAGGTGTGCTGATGGCCGACTGATGGCCAATGATTGTTGGCCGCTCATTGAGGCTACTGATCAGCCACTCGTGCGGCCACTGATGGCCACGGATTCGGGATTGCCACTCATTGAGGCTATTGAGCAGCCACCCAGGTGACCACTGACTGATCACTGTTGGGCTCGCTCCACGCTCGGGCGGCAGTTGAGCGAGCGCGTAAGCTCTCGCCCGATGGTGTGCGGCTCGACCTTGAGCGGCGCGCAAAGCTGTACCGGCAGCGCGACGCCCGCTCTGAGGCAGCCAAGCAGCGCCGGGAGGAAGTTCTCAACGCTGAGCAGGCCGAGCGAGAGGCGTGAAATCAGACGCGCGCCGCTCCTCTAGTCCGCGGGCTTCGACGAGGCTCTTGGTCTTCGACCTATAGCTGTCGGAGAAAACTCGTCGCGGCCTCCCTCGCACACGAATCGCCAACCAACTACATCTACGTGGTAGGCTGGAGATCCTTAAGAGATCCTTGCCGCAAGGTCCACTATAAGGAGGCAGGACGGCAGCACGGCACGTGACGGTGAGCCGCTGAGCCCGGAGCGGCGGTTGAGTAGCGAGGACTGCAATCCTGCAATGTGATCATGATAGACTCTGATGACACAGACACGATGCAGACTGAGCACTGATGACAGTGTGACTGATTATTATAAATAAACAAGGATAACAAAGGATAGAGTCGGTAGGCATGCATGCGACGATGCGAGAGTGGCCACACCCACAGAGCGGTCACGAGCGGTGCTGTGTGTGTCTGTGTGAATTAGAAACAGGACCACACAGTACAGCGGCGCTCATGCAG
>ENA-UOUZ01001693-UOUZ01001693.1-mixed-culture-metagenome-genome-assembly--contig:-NODE-1693-length-13788-cov-121.542052_pt1 | contig 13788 bp, 2 predicted proteins | sample MGYA00238154_ERZ761575 | MGnify/ENA primary metagenome ERZ761575 (study PRJEB28896, sample SAMN07631632) | mixed culture metagenome | isolation source: Freshwater growth medium | place: USA...
GCTGACCGACCTCATGGGCGTGAAGGCTATCGAGATGCTCGAGAAGGCCAACAAGGGGGGGAAGAAGCCCGTCAAGGTTGAGGAGAAGAAGCCCGCCAACCAAGCCGAAACCGTGAAGGCGGAGGTTGCTTCATACACACTCCGCGACAAACCTCTTGGCGAAGGAGTATGGGGCACTGTCTACCACGGGTCCCGGCTGAATGCTGCCGGCGAGGAGGAGCAGGTAGCAATCAAGAAGCTGGACAAGACGGACAAGGAAGGCAAGGAGAAGCAGGATGCGAGCACACAGCTCGCCGAGATGGAAAAGGAGTGTCGCCTCAATCAGTTTGCTCATGAGCTCTCCAAGCCTTCGATGTCATCCTTGGGCTGTGCCCGAGTGCCGCGCGTGCACAGCTACACAGGTGGCACCGCGATCATGCAGTTTGTCCAGGGCGATAAGCTCGAGAAGTACATCCGCGGTCCAGGCTACGACGAAAACCCCAAGAGACTGCGCAGCATCGAAGACGTCGCTTTCGCGGCACACCTTCGCTCCGTATGCCATGTGGTGGTCCAAAAGATATGCAAGTTGCTGCTGCTCGGCCGAGATTCAGAGTTCTCTCACCGCGATCTCAACGACGGCAACGTGATGATCGACGTCAAGGACACCGCTCGCGACGCCGTCGTCAAGGACCCAGAGGACATCGATGTCTGGATGATTGACTTTGGAAAGTCGATGGCACTCATCGACGGCGAGCAGGTGCGCGCCGAGCCTTCGCCGAGCCCACGATGGCGAAGGCTGCGCATGCATGCATGAACACCGTGCGCTGCTGCACCATTCACCGCGCACGCTTACGCCTTTTGCACGGCAGGTCACCGCAGGCATGAAAGGTGCGTACCAATACAACCCGACGACTGACGTCGTCCGCATGCTCATGAACATCCAATGCTCGTACATCCGAGCCTATTATGAGTACGCGAAGGAAAAGGAAGTGCCTCAGGGCGAGGTCCGTGACTTCCTTCTCGAGTACATGCCCTTCCGTGCGCCCATGGAGAAGTTCGTCGCGCACATCAAGGAGATCGCTCCCAAGGATCCGAAATGGGCGGCTATTAAGGAGGCGAAACCAAAGGAATGGCCCAAGCCAGATCTCGACTTCCTCGAGCTCGCGAACACGACACCGTTGGAGTTGCTTCGACATTACTACATGTCTCCTCATCAACTCGCAGAACTGATGCCGGAGAAAATTCTGGAGAGTCTTCGATAGGGCGCCTCGCGCCTGTGTGTTGTGAGACGCTCCCGGGTACCGCCAGGAGCTGTCAGATGATCACCCGTGACGGTCGTCTCGTACGAGCAGACGTCGAGGTCGTCGAGGTGTCCCCACCGAACGGTGCAAACACGCACGCGCCGTATGCGTCGGGCGGCCGCGGCGCGGAGGGACTCTTTGCACTCTTTCTCGCAGAAGTCGTACGAACCCCACGCCATGTATCGGTGGGATCGAATCATTGATAAGTACAAGTAGGGAATCAAGGGAACTGAGTTGCGAACTGCGAGCAGCGGAACGGAAAGGTGTGGGCGTCCTTTAAATTACGTAGGTCCTTTTAGGGATTAGGCAGAAGGGAACCATATACACGTTTCGGCACGAGGTAGGCCGGGCCAGGAGTAATGGGTATCGAATCTAAGTTCTAACGCGGTATGCGAATTTCTGAACTAAGGTCGACGGTTCGGCGCGCTACCACGCCTTGTCGGTGAACAGCCCCAGCGCCTCGTTGAGCATGTCATCCTCTGAGTATGCGCCCGGCTGCTTGAGCATCTGCTCAAACTTGGTTGGCTGCGGCGCCTGCGGCGTGGGTCGCTGTGGCGGCGGCTTGCGCTGTGGCGACGGTGGCTTGGGCTCCGGTGGCTCCGGTGGCTCCGGTGGCTCCGGTGGCTCGGGCGGCTCGGGCGGCTCGGGTGGCTCCGGTGGCTCCTCGGGCTCGGGAGGGGGCTCGGGAGGCGCTTTGGGAGGCGGCGGCTTGTCCGCCTTCTTGTCGCCGCCGCCGCCGAGGCTCATCTTGAGCAGCAGCTCCTTGAGCTCCTCGACGCGCTTGCCCGTCTGCGCCTGCTCCGCCTTGAGCTCGGCGAGCTCCTTGAGGGTCGCCGGGTCGATGCTCGACGCGCCCGCGCCCACCCTGCCCGCCACCTTGTCGACCGCCTTGTCGGCGACGCGCTCGGCACGGCGCTCCTCCTCCATCGCCTCGAGCTTGGCAATCTGGCGCTCGAGCTCGCGCTGCCGCTCGGCCTGCCGCCGCGCCTCCTCCTTCATCATCAGGATCGTCTCGGACTCTTCGACGACGATGCGCTCGCGCAGCCGGCGGCTCTCCTCCGCCGCCGCGAGCCGATCCACGAGCTGCGCTTCGACGGACGCCGCGCGCTCCTCGGCTGCGGACGCCTCGCGGACGGCCGCGTCGAGCTTCTCGCTGAGCGTGTCGAGACGGCGTGTGGCGGCCTCCTCGCTCTGCTTGCGCACCTCGTCCAGGTGCTCACCGAGGCGCTCCGTCGAGGCGGCCATCTCCTCGGGCGCGTGCCGTTGCTGCTCGAGGGCGCTCAGCTGCTCGGCGAGCAGGTGCAGCTGCACCGCGACCGCGCCGTCAGCGTCGCCCCGGGCCACGCTGGCGAGCGTGCGAGGTCGCGGCGAGGTCGCGATCTCGTCGACGAAGCGCGCGCCACCGCCAGCATAGGGCGTGGGCGGCGCCGAGGGGGGGCCGCGACGGCTGCGCACGGGCGAGAGGGCGTTCGCCAGCGCCACCCCATGCGCGTCGGCCATCTGCAGCCTCGCGGCGCGCGCGACGAGCTCGCTCGCCGCCACCGCCGCCTCGCGTGCCGCCACCTCGCGCCGCAGCTGGCTCTCGTACGCCTCGCGCGCGGCCGCGGCGTCTTGCTCGGCCTCGTCGAGTTGCAGCTGTAGCGTCCGCCGCTCGGCCGCCGCCACCACGTCGCGCGCGACGAGGTCGCGTTCCACATCGGAGCGCGCGAGCTCGAGCCGCTGCTCGAAGAGGGAGCGCGCGCGCTCGGCCGCCTCCCGTTGCTCGGCGGCCGCGCGCTCGGCCGCCTCGAGCCGGCGCTGCAGCAACCGACGCTCGGCCGCCTCGCCGTCGGCCTTGGCAGCGAGCGAACGCTCATTGATCGCCCGTTGGGTCGCGAGCTGCTCCTCGAGCTGCTTTGCCGAGCGCTCGAGGGCCTCGTGGGCCTCCCGCGCCGCACGCTCACTCTTCTCGAGCTTCTCCTCGAGCTGACGGCGCGCATTGGCTGCCGTCTCATCTCGGATCGCTAGCTCACGCGCCGTCTCTGTGCGCGCGAGCTGCAGCCGCTGCTCGTGCTCCGAGACGGCGCGATCCAAGTCCGCGCGCGCCTCGTCCGCCTCGCGTTGCGTCTCGGACAGCTCGTCTTCGAGCCGTCGGCGTTCGGCCGCGGCCTCCGCCTCTTGCCGCGCGAGCGCTCGTTGCGCCTGCGCCTGCACGAGCTGCGCCTGCTGCTCGTACCCTACCTGCATCGCCTGCTGCTCCATGAGCAACCTCTGGCGCACCGCCGCGTACGCAAACTGGCGCCAGAACCCAAAGGCGCTCGCGAGCCCCGGCGCGAGGAAGTGAGCCGCCGCGCGCCGGAGCCGCCTGTGCTCCTCGGTGGCGTCGGTCCACGTCGAGAAGGCTTGCGCGAGGCGCGCATTGAGGAGGCGGCGGCAGCCCTGCTCGAACAACTCCCGCGCTCGAGCCTCGCGCTCGAGCTTCGCGAGCTCCGCCTCGCGCCTCGCCGCCTCGAGCGCGCCCTCGAGGCCCTCACGCTCACGCGCCGCCACGGCGCGCGCCCGTTCATACGCGTCCTCGAGCCGCGCGGCTTCAGCCTGACGGCGCGCCTCCTCGAGCGCCTCACGCTCGGCCGCCTCTCGGGCCTCGCGCGCCTCCGCCGCGACCGCCAGCCATGCGCCAAACGCACTCGCGAGCCCCGGCTGCCTCAGGCGCTGCGTCGCGCGCAGCAGCTGCCGCCGCTCGTCCACGGCGGCCTTCCATGCGCCGAGGGCGCGCGCGACCGGCAGCTGCATGAGCCGGCGCATCGCCTGCTCCTGCAGCCGCGCCAATGCGCGCTGCGCCTCGGTGCGATGCGCGTCGAGCTCCTCCTGCAGCGCGCGCACGCGCTCCTGCAGCGCGTCGCGCTCGACGGCCGCCCGCGCCTCGCGCGAGAGCAGCTCGCCCTCGCTGTCGGAGCGGATCAGGCCTAGCCGCAGCTCCATCTGCTCACGATAGCGCGCCTCGAGGGCTGCCTCGCGCGCCGCACGCGCCATCGCGAGCGAAATGGTCTTCCACTCCACAAACGCAGCGGCCAGCCCCGGGACCAGCATGCGCGCGACGGCCTGTCGCAGCCGGCGCCGCTCTTCGACCATCGCCCGCCACGCGCCGAAGCCGTGCGCGAGCGGCAGGTTCATCAGGCGCCGCAGCCCCTGCTCCTGGGCGAGCTTGACCTTGGCGTCGTGCTTCGCCTTCTCCGCGAGCATCCCGCGCTCGAGGTCATTGAGCCGCGCCTCGGCCTCTTGACGGCGGAGCGCCTCCTCGATCTCCTTGAGTGCGAGCTCCTTCTCGGAGTCGGAGCGGGCGAGCGCGAGCCGCTCCTGCATCCGTGCCTCAAAGGACAGCTCGAGCTCGCGCGCCTCGCGCTCGCGCCGCTCCCTCTCCCTCTCAGCACGCCACGTGGCAAACGCCGGGGCCAAGCCCGGATGGCGCAGCCGGCCCGCGGCCTGCTTGAGGCGGCGGCGCTGCTCGCCCTGCTCGGCCCAGGCGCTGAGCGCGCGCGCGAGGCCGAGGTTCAAGATGCGACGCATCCCTCGCTCCTGCAGCTCGCGTGTGCGTCGGTCCTGATCGGTGAGGCTCCTGCTGAGCGCCGCCTGTGCGGCGGCGAGTCGCCGCTCAAGGTCCTGGCGCGCCGCGTGATGCGCAGCGTCCCGCGTGGCGAGCAGCCCCTCCGTGTCGGAGCGCGCGAGAGCCAGTCGCTCCTGCAATCGCCGTTCAAACTCGTCCTCGAGCGCCTTGTGCTCGCGCGCGCGTCGCTCCTCAGCGGCGAGACGGCGCCACTGGAGCATCGCGGCGCGCATCGCGGGTCGGCGCCACTGGCCCATGGCGGCGCGCAGCTGGCGCTGCTCGTACACACTTTCGGTCCACTTGCGGATCCCGCGCGTCTGCTCGGGGCTGCGCAGCTGGCTCGCGGCACGATTGAGCCGCCTGAGATTGTCGAGCCACTCTGCCCAGCTGCGGAAGCTGCGCGCGAGCTCGAGGTTGAGGATGCGACGCATCGCGTGCTCCTGCGCGCGCCTGTCCGCGAGCTCCCGCGCCTGCTTCTCCGACTGCGACTCGGCCTCCTTGTGGGCCAGCCGCTGCTCGAGCAGGCGCAACGCACGCTCGTGCTCCGCGCGCTGCTCGGCGAGAACCTGCTCGGCGCGGCGCCGCTCCTGCAGCACGCGATCATCGAGGAGCGCGCGCGAGCGCTCCTCCACCTCGGCAGCGTACTGCGCCTGGCGCAGATCGGACGTTACCTGGCGCCAGTGGCGCAGGCTCGCCGTGAGCCGCGGCTTGTGCCAGCTCGAGGCGGCCTGGCGCAACTGGCGCAGGTCCTCGGCCCATTGGGTCCATGAGTTGAGAGCACGGCCCGAGGGCGAACTGATGCGGTTGGCCGTCGAGCGCATCGCTCGGACCGCGTGGTCCACCTCGACCCAGTTGCGGAACATGCGCGCGATCTCGAGGTTGCGCATGCGCAGGATGGACTTGCGATGCTGGGCCTCGGCGCGCTGGCGCTGCTGCTCGAGCTCGGCGAGCTTCTCGCGGTCGAGCTCGTCGAGAGCTCGCTCGAGCTCGCGCTGCTTGGCCGCGGCCGCCGCCTGCCCGATGGCCATCTGGCGCTCCGACTCGGAATGCGCGAGTGCGAGCTGCTCTTGCAGCCGCGCCTCGTGGAACTCTTCGATCTCTCGCCGCTCGCGCTCACGACGCTCGTCCGCCGCCGTCTGACGCCACTCGCGCAGCGCGGCCACTTTGACGGGCGAGCGGAAGCCGCTCGCCGCACGCCGAAGCAGACGCAGCTGCTCGAGCCGATCGATCCACATAGCCCGCCACGACTGGAATCCACGGTGCAGGTCGCGGCGCAGCGTCCGGCGCATCACCTGCTCCATGACCCCCTGGCGCGTGCGTGCTCGAAGCTGCTGGAGCTCGACGTCTCGTTCGCGCAGCTGCTGCTCGAGCGAGCGCACCTCGTCGTCGCACGAGCGCTTGAGCACTTCGGCCAGCGTCGCCTCCGACTCGGACTTGGCCAGCCGCAGACGCTCCTGCATCTGCTCTTCCATGTGCATTTGCCATTGCTCGCGCTCCGCCGCCTCCCGCTCAGCCCGATGCCGCTGCACGTCGAGCGCAGCGTTCAGGCCGTCGGAGAGCGAGGCCAGCCGGAAGGCGAGCTCGTCCGTCTCGGCGTCGGGATACGGCCCGCGTCCGAGGCCGCCACTGTCCGCCTCGCCCTCGTGCAGCGCCGCACGGAGCCCGTCGACCTGGTGTGCGAGAGCAGCGAGCCGAAGGTCGAGATCGGCATCTTCGGCGATCTCGAGAGGCGGCGGCAGCGGCGCGCGCGGCCGCGTGGGTGGCGAGGAGGGCGGCTGCGTGAGCACACGCGGCTGTGGGCTGGCCGGAGGCTCCGGGATGGCCGTCGCTCCCATATTAGGCAACGAGAGCACCCGCGGAAGCCCGGCGGTCTGCACGCGCAGGATGTCGCTCAGCTGACGCTCGAGATTCTCGAGCTGCGCCTCGAGGGCCGAGGGTCGACGCGGCGAGGGCAGGCGTGGTGGCGAGGGCGGCGCGCGCTCGATGGCGGCGACGAGGGTGCTCTCGAGACCCTCGAGCCGCCGGGCCACGTCCCGCTCCTCAGCCTCGTGCATCTGCTGCGTCAGCCGTTGCTGGTGCTCCTCCATGCGGGCCATGCGCTCGGCCGCGACCGCGTCCATGGCGCCGCCGCCGCGCGCGCCGCCGCCGTTCTGCAGGTACATCTGCTCCTCGAGCGCACTCAGGGCATCCTCGCTCCGTTCGGTCGCCACTCGCAGCTTGCGCTCGAGCGCGGCGATGCGCCGCCGCGGCGCGTCCGGGCCGCCGTCGTCGTCGTCGTCGTCGTCGTCGCCGCCGCCGCCGCCGCCACCCGAGGGGCGCGACGCGCGCGGCGGCAAGCCGGCAAGCCGGCGCTGCTGCTGCTGCTCGTGCTCCCGATGTCGCAGCCGCTGCTGGTTGAGCTCCTCCTCAAGCTCGGCGCGCGCCTTTTCCGCATTCGACGCGCGTCGGAGCGCCGCCTCGAGCGCCGACTTGGCCTCCGCCTGCGTCGCGGCGACGGCCGCCTCCAGCTCGGCCTTCACACGCGCCTCGAGCCGCTCGCGCTCGAGCCGCTTCGCCTCCGCGACGGCCGTGTGCCACGAGTTGAAGCCGTTGGCGAGCGCGCGGTTCCGGATGCGCCCCGCGGAGTGACGAATCTTCTGTAGCGCGAGCTGGAGGGCTCGCATCTTGTTGAAGGCGCGAGCGAGCGTCTGCTTCTGCCAGCGCATGATGACCATCTGGCGCAGCTGGTGCAGCCGCTTCTCGTTCCGCTCGGCCTCGGCGACGGCGTCATCGAGCGTCTTCTTCCCGAGGCGAAACAGCTCGTCCCGCGCCGCGCGCGCCGCATCGGCCGCCGCCCGCTCCTGCTCGCGCGCACGCTGCAGATCGTCGAGCAGCGCGTTGCGCTCTCCCTCGAGCGCCGCCGCCTGCGCCGCTTGCGCCTTGCGCTCCGCTTCCTGTGCCTCCTCGAGCAGATGGCGGCGCAGCCGACGCCACGCGCTCGGAAGCAGCACGCGGCGCAGGACTGCCGCGCCGTTGAAGCGGCGCGCCTCGGCAGCGGCGTGGTGCCAGCGGCGGAAGGCCTCGGGCACGTCGAGCTTAGCGAGGCCCACGTGGCGGAGCGAGCGCTCCAAGAGCCGCTTGGCGATCGTCTTCTTCGCCTCCGTCTGCTCGGCGAGGGCTGCATGCAACCGCTGGGTCTCCACCAGATGCGCCTCCGCCTCCGCCTCGCGTGCCTTGGCGAGCGTCTCGCTCTGCTCGTGCATGCGCCGCTCGAGGGAGCGCTCCTTCTCATCCGCCTCGGAGCGCTTCTTGGTCGCGAGCTGCTCGTGCTCCTGCCGCTCTTGGTTCAGGCGCCGCAGGAGTGCCGCGCGCTGTGAACGCTGCTCCACCTCGTGCCGCAGCCGGCGGAAGACGCCGGGCAGCCGCGCACGGCGCGCGAGCGCGCGCGCCTTCTCGGGCGTGCGTCGGCGCCGCGCCGCAGCCTTCTGGCGCCACTGCTGGAAGGCGAGCGCCGCCTTCGCATAGCCCCAGCGCATCGCCTTGTACGGCGCGAGAGCCTGCGCCTGCTTGGCCATCTCCTTCCTGCGCCGCGCCTCGTCGTCGACCCTCTCGCGCAGCTGGCGCTCGCGCTCGCGCTGCGCGTCCTCGACTGCCTCGCGCTCCTCGGCCAGCTGCTGCTCGCGCGCATGCATCCGCGCCTCGAGCTCCCTCCCCTTCTCCTCCGCCTCCGCGCGCAGCCCCGCCTCAAGGTCCTGCAGACCCTCGATCCGATCGGAGACGCGGCGCGACTCGGCCGCGCGCCGCTGCGCCTTTTGGAACTCGAGGCGCAGCCGGCGGAAGGCGCCCGGCAGCCGCACGCGCCGCGTGAGCGCCTCGCGCTGCTCGGCGCTCGCGCCGCCGCGCCGGCGCCTCGCCCCCAACTGGTGGATGAACCTCGCCCAGCCGCACGCGAGCCGCTTGACAAAGAAGAGGCGGATCATTTTCTCCTGCAGGGCGGCCGCCGACTTTTGGTGCGCCTCGCCCTCCTGCTTCCTTACGTCCTCGAGCGTCGACGCGAGCTGGCGCTGCTTCTCGTTGGCCGCCTCGCGTGCCGCCTCGAGCGCCTGCTGCTGCTCGCGCCGCAGGTGCTCGATCGTGGTCGCGTGCTGCTGGCGCAGCTCGTCGCGCTTCCCGCGCTCTGCCTCGAGGCTCCTCGCGAGACCCTCGCGCTCATGGCGCAGCTCCGCGGCGCGGCGCATATGGCGAAAGACGCCCGGCATGCGTACACGCCGTGAGAGATACCCACGGCCGGCGGCGCCGCCGCGCACGCGGCCGCGCATCCAGTCGCGCCAGCGCGACCAGCCACTGTGTAGCCGCGAGGGAAGGATGGCGCGCAGCTTGGCGATGACGCGACCCATCTTGTCCATCAGAGCCTGTCGCGAGGCTTCGGCCGCCCGCCGTGCCTGCACGAGCTGCTCGCGCATCGCGAGGAGCTTGGCCTCGTACGCCGCGCGGTCCTCCTCCGCCTCCTCCTCCTGCAGCGCGAGCTGCGCCTGCAGCGCGCGCTCCTTCTCCTCCACGTCGTCGCGTAACGTCTCCTCGAGCTCGCGTAGATGCTCCGCCTCGCTCGCGCGCCGCTGCGCCTCCGAGTCGCGCCGCTGCCACTGCTCAAACTCGCGCCGCAGCCGGCGGAAGGCGCCCGGCAGCCGCACGCGCCGCGTGAGCGCCTCGCGCTGCTCGTCGCTCGCGCCGCCGCGCCGCCGCCGCTCGTACGCATGGAGCTTCCACCTTTGAAATGCCTTGGCGTAGCCCCAGCGCATCAGGCGCGCTAGGGTCATCCGCTGGGCAAGGCGGCGCGCCTCACGCTCCTTTTGTTGGCGCTCGTCGAGCCGCTCGCGCAGCTGGGCTTCACGCTCGCGCGCCTCCCGACTCTCCGCCTCGCGTTCCACAGTGACGAGGCGCTCGCGCTCGGCCATCTGCTCCTCGAGCGCCCGCTGCCGGTTCGCGTCTTCCTCGCGCAGCCGCTCCTCGAGCGCACGCAGCTCCGCGCGCTCGGCCTCGCGCTGCTTCTCGAGCGCCGCCTGGCGCTGTCTCTGCTCCAAGTCACGCCGGAGCCGGCGGAAGACGGCCGGCAGCCGCACGCGTCGCGCGAGCACCCGCAGGGCGCGCTGCCGCTGCAGACGCTTGAGCTCGGCGAGGCGGGTGCCCATCGCATCTCTCTCGGCGGCTGCCGCGTCGCGCTCCCTTTGGCTCTTCGTTCCCCGCGCGATCTCGGCCTCGATCTCGTGCATCTCGCCCTTCAAGAGCTCGAGCGCCACCGTCTCCTCGGGCGTGGGCCGCCCGAGGGCCTTGGCACGCGCCTCGCGGTACTCCTGCCAGCGCTGGAAGGCCTTCGAGTAGCCGTACCGAAAGAGATGGCGCATGGCGTCGATCGCCTGCTGCCGAAGCGCGAGCCGCCGCCGCTGCATCTCCTCAATCTCGCGCTCCTCGAGCTCTCCCCGCATCACCAGCCGCTCCACCTCCGACTCCCGCGCTTGCCGGGCCATCTCTGCCTCGCGCCTCGCCGCCTCCGCCATCAGCTGCTGCTCCTGCTCGCTCAGCCGGTCCGCCGCGAGCGCCGCGCGCGCTGCCTCGTCCGCGTCTTCGCGCGCCTTTTCACTCCAGCGCCTCCACTCCCGGAACGCCTTCCCGAGCGCCGGGTTGCGGATGAACCCGAGCGACTGGAGCATCATGCGCCTCTGGTACGCGAGCGCGTGCCACGTGTTGAGGGCGCGCGAGAGGCCGCGTTGGAGCAGGTGGCGCGCGCCTTGCTCGGCAAGCCGTCGGACCAGCCGCGCATGCTCGTGCGCGAGACGCGCCGCATCGGCCGCTGCCTCTTCGGCCTGCAGCGAGAGCGAGAGCCGCTCGCGCGCGGCCGCGTCGAGGCTGCTCGCGAGGGCCTCCCCCGCCTCCGAGCGCTCCTGCTCAAGGCGCTCGCGCAGCCGTCGCTCGTACTCCTCCTCGAGCTGCCGCTGCTCCTTTTCGCGCCGCGCCTCGGCCGACAGGCGCCGCCACCGGTGCACGAGGCGGCGCATCGCGGGCTTGTGCCACTGGGTCAGCACGGAGCGCAGCTGGCGCTGCTCGTCGGCGGCCGCGCTCCAGCTACGCATCCCGCGCGACTTTTCGGGGCTGCGCAGACGGCTCGCGGCCGCCGAGAGCCGCCGCCGTTCGTCGAGCCACTCGATCCAGCTGTGGAAGCCGCGCGCGAGCTCGAGGCGGAGCAGCCGGAGGATCGAGCGCTCCTGCTGCAGCCGGCCGGCGAGCTCGAGCTCGCGCCGCGCGGCCTCCGCCTCCGCCTCCTTCTCGGTGAGCTGCCGCTCGAGCTCGCGCGTGATCGCCGCCGCGCGCCCGTCCATCTCGTCCGCCGCCGCCGCGTAGGCGCTGCGGGCCTGCGCGAGCTCGCTCGCCAGCCGCTCCTCGTACTGCCGCTGAAGGACGTCCTCACGCTTGCGCTGTGCCTCGTCGCTTGCGAGCTTGCGCCACTCGCCAAAGGCCGCCGCCACCTTGGGCGCGCGCATTCGGGCGAGCACCGCTCGCTCGAGGCGCCGCTGCTCGGCGAGCTCGCGCCACGTCGCCCACGCACGAGGCACAGCGCCGCGCATCCGGGCGAGCACCCGGCGCTCGAGACGGCGCTGTTCGCACCGGTCCCGCCACGTCACCAAAGCACGGCCGACTGGCCGGAGCGCTTCCTTGACAACGAGGCGCGCCGCCGCTTGAATGCGCGCGCGTTGGGTGCGCGCGCCCTCGGCCCACTGGCGCATCAGGCGTAGCAGCTGCAGCCGCGAGAGCCGTTGGTTCACCTGCGCCTCCCTAGTCGCAAAGTTGCGTGCGATCGCCTCCTCGCTTGTGTGCAACTCGTCGAGCAGCACGCGCTGCTCAGCCGCGGCGGCCGCCTCGCACGCAGCGAGAGCCGCCGCCACTCGCTGCTCCTGCTGCGCGGCCGTCGCGGCCTCCAAGGCTGCCTCGGCCGCTCGGGCTGACTGGTGCTCTGAGAGGCTCACGAGAGAGGGTTTGGCCAGCGGCGGCGGCGCGGTGCGCATCTCGTCGCTCTTGTCGCTCGTGTCGCCCACCTGTGCGGCCTCGTGCGCGCCCATCGTGTCGGGTAGCTGAGCCAGAGCCTCGGCGGCGGTGCGGCGCAATGGCAGTTGAGTACCCCATCGGTTCGGCAGCGCCTCCGGCTGCGCCATGGCCTCCAGGAGCGCCTGTCCGAACCCGGCAAGATCGCGCACGAGCGCCTGCGTGCCCTGCGGGTCGAGCTGGGCGCCGAGCTCCGCTACGCGCCGCATGCCCGACTGCACCGTCGCCGCGTCCGACGGTCGCTCCGCGACGGCCGAGCCGCCCGGCAATAGGCGGAAGCTGGGCGGCGGCGGCGGCGGCGGCGGCGGCTCGACGGCGCGTCGCCACGCTTCGAAAGCCGCCGCGCGCGGCAGCAGCCGACGCGCCACTTGCGCCATCCTCTCGCGCCGGCTCCGCTCCTCGTTCGCGTGCGCGCACCACGTGCGGTACGCGCCGAGCTGGGCGCGGAACGCTTCACCGCCCACGCTCGAGAGCAAGCCGCCCACTTTGGTCGCGATGCGCTCGAGACGGCGCTTCGCCTCCACGCCGCGCCGCCACTGCCGAAAGCCTAGGCCCTGCCGCAGGTGCCGGAGCTGTTCGGCGGCCTCGCTCGCCTTCGCGCCGAGGAGCCGCTCCTGCAGCGCGCGGTCCGCCGCCTCCTGCGCCGCCGCCTCGGCCGCCGCCGCCGCCGCCGCCGCCGCCTCGGCTTCCTTGGCCGCCTCGAGCTCCGCACGGATCTCCCTACGAGCCTCGGCCTTGGCGCCCTCGGTCACGGCCACCAGTTCGGCCGCCCGCGCCGCCGCCTGCTGCTGCTCCGCCTCGCGTGCCGCCGCCTTGCGCGACACGTGCGCCTCGAGCGGCACCGTCGGCGCCGAAGGCACCGCGCCTGCGGACGAGGGCGTGCCCGTGCGCAGTACCTCGACGCTCGGGTCGCTCGCTGCGATGGCCTCGCGCTCGAGGGCGGCTGTGTCGCGCACGTCGGGCAGGTACGGCCCACGCGCTCGGTGCACGGGCGGCGGCACCGTCGGCTGCGCGATCGTCTGCATCAGCTGCCGCCCAAACGATGCCAAATCCGCAACGAGCGCTTGGGACGCTTGGGGCTCGAGCGTCGTCGCGAGCGCCGCGAGGCTCTGCATGCCCTGCTCGATCGCCGACACGTCCGAGGGCCGATCCGAGACGAGCGTCTCGGCGTGTGTCAGCCGGCGTGTGAAGGGCTTCGCGAGCGCCGGCTCGGGCTGCGGCGGCGGCGTGACCGCGGGCGGCGTCGCGGCGGCGGGTGGCAAAGGCCGGTGGAAGGCTTCTGCTTCGAGGCGGTCGGCGGCCTGCTCCTCGAGCTCGATGACCGCCTCGAGCCGGGCGACGGCTTCGTCGCGTGCGCCCGCTTCGAGCAGCTGGAGCACGCGCTGCACACGCACCGCCGTCTGCCGCCCGCGCTGCTCGCGCCGCGCCGCGTCCGCCGAGCTCGGCCTTGACGAAACCGAAGCTTCGTCAACGAGCGCGTCGTCGTCGGCGCCCGCGTCGGCGCCCGCGTCGGCGCCCGCGGCGGCGCCGGGGTCGGCCGCTTCGGCGACGCGGCGCAACTGCGGCCCAAGCGCCGCGAGCAGCGCGGGCGCGTCTGCCTTGGCGGTGCGCAGCGTGCGCAGCGCGGCGCGCAGCTGGCGGGCGCCCTCGCGCCGCCTGTCCGCCTCGTTGAGCATCTGCTCCTCCTCGTCCGTCGCGCGCGAGGGCAGCGGGGGCGGCGCGGTCTGCGTCGACGCCGACGGCGCACTCGCGGGGCGACGCGGGCTCGGCGCCGTCCCGGGCGCCTCCTCGAGGGTCGCGAGCAGGTCGCGCGCGCTCTCGACGTGTCCCGCGTCGACGAGCTCCGCCGCC
>ENA-UOUZ01001710-UOUZ01001710.1-mixed-culture-metagenome-genome-assembly--contig:-NODE-1710-length-13645-cov-130.974099_pt1 | contig 13645 bp, 11 predicted proteins | sample MGYA00238154_ERZ761575 | MGnify/ENA primary metagenome ERZ761575 (study PRJEB28896, sample SAMN07631632) | mixed culture metagenome | isolation source: Freshwater growth medium | place: USA...
CCGTTGCGTCTCTCGAGCATTACTATACTTGTAATCAAGCAAAGTCTCGAGGTGTCCGCGTCTGAGGCTGCCTTGACCCTCGTGTCCGCGTCTGAGGCTGCCTTGACCCTCGCGACCAGCCAGTTGGGCACGGGCGTGGGTTGCACCGCTCTGGGTCCCACCAAATCTGATTCATCTGCTGCAGAAATTTACACGCACATTTTCCAAAGGGTACGCTGCTGGCTTTGAACGGCATGTGTCTCGTCGGTGGCTGTGGCCACAACAGCGGCTGCCGCTGTCCCCGAAGAGTGTTGATGACCACGCACATCAGCCGTTACACTCTTCAAGTCAAGTGTCAAGAGTCAAGTCAAGTCTATACATAAACAACAGACAACCATACGGAAGCCTATTGAATGTGCTCCGGAAGCCAGCTTGTTAGGGAGGGTCGATGGAGATGGCAGAGGGGGATCAATAGTGAGGCAACACGTCATATGTGCTGACAGCAGAGTACCGCGCCCTGTCACGCCTCACGGCCTCAGGGTTCTAGGTGAGGAGAAGACGAGAAGTGGGCGCGATTTCGACAGCCGATGAGCGCCACTCTTACGACGAAGAGGAAATCGGCTCAAGATCGGCCGCTCAAGCAAGAGAAGGGGGAAGAGAAAGAGGGGGTAAGGATGACTTGACTTGACTGGCCTTGACCTAGCAGAGATGAGGGCTGTCGACGAAACCGTTCGCTCAACTTTGTGAGTGCTCGTCCGATGCCGCTCGACCAGGCCTTTGTGATGAAGACCACGTTCTCACGGCACACTGGTGGCGGCGGTGTGTACGGAACCATACCGCAGTGGAAGCCGAAACCTGACGTTGCGCCTCCACCCGCGAACTGCGGCGGCTTCTCACATGGCGGCGCTGGAAGAATGTGGGAGCCTTTGCCTCTTCCCAGCTCGATCATTCCAAAGGAGACCACAGAGTGGCACAACTACCGCCACCTAGGTATGAATGCTCCTCTTGCTTTTTCGGCCCCGGTTATCATCCACAAAGACTTGATGCGATCCATCTCGCCGTGAGTAGGACCTTGCTGTGAGAGTACACGGCCGACGTGAGGCGAAGTCGTAGAAGGTCAAGGTGAATCTAACTCCACACTTAGATGACTAGACAGAGTAGGGCCTACTGTGCTGAAATCCTAGATTGCAGTGAGCACGCGCCCGCACCACTCCTGCACGAGGCGTGGCAGCGATGCCGGGCAAGAATGCTGCTGCTGCTGCTGTTGCTGCTGCTGCTGCCGCTGCTGCCGCTGCTGCTGCTGCGGTGTCGCCGCGGCGTCTTGCTGCGCGTCGTGGTGGTATCCCGCGTGGTGCGATGCACACGAGGGCTCCTCCTCAATCCAGGGCAGCAGCGGCGCGTACGCTCGCACGGGGCCGCCGCCTGGCTGTCTGACGCGCCACGCCCACACGTCCACAGGCCCCAAAAAGGGGCGCTGAGCCTGCGCGGCCAGTAGCCGACGCACGAAGCGGCCGGAGAGCACCCATGCTACGGCCTTGTGTGTGGGCGGCACACGGAGAAGGCGTGGCGTGGCGAGGGCCGCAGGGCGTCGGAGCTCAGCCGAGGTCAGCTCGGGAGCATGCGCGAGATCGATCAGATCGAGCATCCGATGTGGCGGTAGCTCATGGAGCACGATCAAATCCCACGCGCCATCGACGTCCTCCAGCTCCTCGACTAACGCCTCGAGAGAGAAGCGCTCGACACGCCCCAATGGGTCTCGCCCATAGGCCGGCGTGCGCGAGGCGTCATCCTCCATGACCACTATGTATTCGGGGCGAGGGCGCAAGCGCTCAGCAGCAGAGGGCGGCGACAGCTCGGTGGATGGCACTGGCTCGCGTCCTGCAGACTCGCGCTCTAACGGCTTCGGTGCCCTCCGGGGCGGCGGGCGCTTCCGATCTCGCGCCCTCCAGATTCGCCAATCCATCCAGTCATGGGCCGCCTCGCGCAAGGCCGCCTCGAGCTCGGCGTCCTTGACGGCCATGGCGTGCTGCGTCGACGGCTCATGCCGCCGCCCCGTCGGTGTCACTGGCGCGATGGTCATCTCCCCCAGCACCGCCACCGTAGCGCTCACCGTAGCGCCCCTCGTCTCCGCCACGTCGTCCGAATCGGACTCCTTGTGAATGTGAACGTCGTCCGAATCGGTCTCCTTTCGTAACGGCTTTGTAACCGCCGAATCGGTCTCCTTGGCCCTCGCACCGGCTGCCTCGAGCGCTGAATCGAGCGCCAATGCGCCCGCCTCCCAAGCGGCCAAGTGGCCAATCATCACTCCAGCAGAATGAGCGCCGTAATCGTGATCAGTGGAAGGCCGCGCCAAGGCATCGTCCACCATCGTGTGGAAGGCCCAGTTGAGAAACGCAGGTGGCAGCTCGGCAGCAAGGACAGCCGGCACCATTGTAACGGCTGCCTCGGATCGCACCGTATCGGCCGTGACGAAATCCTCGGTTGCCGCCTCCGCCCTCGCCCTCGCCCCCACCGCCTCGGTTGTCCTCAAACTCGACATTTCCCATCGGGGTGAGCGCTTCGGCGACGCGATCACAAATGTGCGTGCCGCCCATGGCTCCAGAGCCACTCCTGGATAAGCCTCGCCACCGGGCGCGCACGTGCCGGGCTGGCGAGGAACGCCCTGTTTCTGCTGCTGTCGCTCCTCCTGCTGCCCCTGCTGCTGCCGCTCCTGCTGCTCGTGCTGCTGCTGCGGCGGCTGCGGCGGCGACGGCGGCTGCGGCTGCGGCTGCGGCTGCGGCTGCTGCTGCTGCGGCGGCGGCGGCTGCTCGAGAGGCCACACGAGTGCCGCCGCCTCCGCACCGATCGGTTCGACGATGAGGAAGGCTAGTGGTGGCGCTGAGGGCGACGGCACCATTAGCGGCGGTGGCGGCTTCCTCGCAGTGGCCTGCGAGTATTCTTTGGCCGTGTCGGCATCGGCTATAGAGCCGTCGTGCTCAGGGCGGCGCAAGTCGATGCACCCGAGCCCAAGCAGCCCTTGCCAGCGCGTCGCCTCGTACTCGGCGCTACCCTCCTCGGCCTGTGGCGTCACCGCCCGTGCCGTCACGGCCTCCGCCGCCGTGCCCACATCGGCTTTCGAGGCCTCCTCCTTGTGCCCGTCCGGTGTTTCGTCAGATTCGTCTGCGGCTTTCGAGGCCTGCTCGGCTGCGACGCGCAGGCCGTGGCAGCCACCGGCAGCGGCGGCGGCAGTCGCACAACTTCCCACGCAAAGCAGCGCACCACCTGGTGCGAGCCAGCGGCGGCTCAGCGCCACCAGCGCTGCGGGTGTGGCGACGGTCGTCACCCACGAACCGCTCTCGGCGACGATCATGAGTATGTGCGCTCGACTCACGTGCAGCGCGGCCGAGGGTATGCTGGTGGCCTCGGTGATGGCCTCGGTGGTGGCGCCCGGGCATACACGTTGGACCACGGCGCCCAGCGCGCGCACGCTCTCAAATGCTCCCTGTAGCTCGTGCTCTCCAACTGGCTGGACGAACAAGCGCACGCGCAACTGAGCACCATGCAGCCGGCACAGCTCAAAGGTCGTCCGCAGCAGCCACCCGCACGCTACGATGCTCCGGTGGTCGGATCGACGGAGCATCGCCGCGCACGCCCCCTCGTGACGCGGCAGCACCGTCGATTGCAGCAACACAGCCGCACGGCTGATCAAGAGCTCATCGGGAGCCGCACCTTGCACGTGGAGCACACGGGCGGCAGCCAAGCAGCGCCCCAGGAGGGCGAGCGAGTGGACGAGTCGGCCACGATTGTGCTCGGTGACGCTCAGGACGCACGTGGCGCGCACGGTGCGATTGGCCACGTGCAGCGCGTGCCCGTGCTTTGCCCAGTTGTGGCCTCGCTCAAACATGCTGGCAGGGCCGTCGTGAGTGGTAGCGTATCGTCTGCCGAGCTCAAAGAGGGCCGCTGCACGGCTGCACGCGCGAGTATCTCCTGACAGGCACGGGCCGTTGTAGTGATCCGTGGCGTGTCGGTAGAGTTCGGCGAGCGTCGTTGGCATTATTGGCGTCGCGTGAAATTCAGAGTTTCGTCATGACATTCGTCGCGCTCGAGTGTTCTCGTCGTGAACGGGGCGCAATCGCCCGCTACATGAGCGCTTCACAGTAGACCGTTGTTAAAGACGAAAAATTGGAAACTTGGACTCGGATTTCTCGAACTTAGCGCAGCCGACGATACACACGACGGGAAGACTTCGCCGTGCCGAGTCCACGATCGAATGGAGCTTGCTCGCGGGCAGCACCCTCACGCGAGGCACAACTCGGGCTTCTTGCGCAAGAATGGTCCCGAAAGCTGGACTTTGACCGAGGCTGACCGCTGCAACTGGGAAGAAAGGTACGCCCCGGGAGGGTCCCACGAGAAGTTGGCGAAGCAATCGATGCTCGAGCAAGCATCGGCTGCACCAAGGAGTTCAACACCGCCCAAGGTCGAGCCCGTCCCAGCGATGGCCATAGATGGAGCAGCGATTGCTGCATCGATCGTGGTGCGGCCGCCACCGCAGCCGCAGATGCCGGAGCCCGCTTCCAAGCCCGGCGCAACTCAGTTGTTTTCGCCTTCGACCCCCCCTGCCGAATCCAAGACGCGCTCGCGCCTGTCCGGTGGGCCTATCCGCATGGTCTCGCACTATACCGGCCAGCGCGAGTCCAAGCGAGTTCCAGCGGGCATCACGCAGCCAACGCAGTTCACCACGTGCGCACAACCCGTAGCGTACCGCGGCAATCCAATCACTCAGGGCGGGATGAGGTATGGCGGCGCCTGGCAATCGATCACCCCATCTGCTTGAAAGCGGTCCCCTCACTCGATCAGCCCGGGGGCGGCTTTCAAGGCAAAGTGTCGTCATCCGTTCCGTTCCTAGCGAGAGAGAGCATCGCCAAGCGTGAATGATATGTAGCAGCCCCGATGAGCGCCGTGCCGGCGGGGCGGCAGCTCCGCTACATGTACTGCGCCGCAGCTGGCACCACCCCGCAGGATGTGCCCGATCGTGCCTGCCTTATGTAGTATGTCAACACGGGGTGAATCGAGCCGTGTGTGCGTCGACGGCGCAACTGCAACACGGTACGCGCGATCGACGGAAACTGCGCCGGCGCGATGAGCAACCATGTTACAGTGTAGCCGGCGATTAGTCTCTCACGTGTTCATGCCGCGTGAGGTAGTTGGTATTCTTTGCATGTCAACAACAAAAACCCGCAACCGAGTGCAATAGGCACCGCAACACGCACCGCGTCGAAGTTAAGCGAAGGCTCCGACCACGAAAGGCAAAAGCGTGTCTGATCGCTGATGGTGATGCCTGAGGGTCTGGTGGGGCTGGGCGATCATTGGCGTTCTTCGTCGCTTGAAGAGCGCCGTGGCCACCTCAGCACTCAGACTGGCGAGGAACTGCATCCCAGTGATGCGTCTGCTTCAGGAGCGAACCAGGAGGCGGACAACTACCTGCGGAGTGGCTTGCGACTGTGCCGTCGTCGCCACCTACCCTTGACATGCAATAGCTGCAGCAGTCTCGCACGGGAGCGCTCCAGTCGGCGAATCCCCTGTGGCGGCAGTGCTCGTGCGATTGAAAGACCTCTTCTGCTGCCGTCTCTGCTGTTTCTTCACCTGCCGCTTCCATCTTGCCGAGATAGAGACGACTGACTGTTGAGCTCGAGATGCCCTTGAAACCGCGGGAGTCGGCATCGGGACTGGTGCAGTAGTGGATGCAGTGAAGGAGCTAGCCTCATCGCGCCGCGCTTGCAAGTGACGGCCACAGAGAACAACCCATCCTCGCTGAGAAAACAACCCATCCTTGCGTGGCATCGTACGTCCTCCGTCACTGGTTGTGGGAGCTAGTGTACAACCTGCACATGGTTGAGAAGGACCTTGGGCTATCAGCTGAGCAACGGTACCGACGGTGAAACCGTAGCCAGTCCGGCTGGCGCCGTCAATGGCGCCGCCATCGGTGAAGTCGTCGCCACTCACGCCGACCGACATCGTAATCATCTCACAATCACGCTTTCGGAAAAGTCGACTTTTTTGGCCACTCCCCCCCCCCTTCCGTTCACAGTCATCCCTTTCGCGTCGGATTCGCATGCAAACTTCCCGAAATCCGCTGACTATCCGGATCAAAACACACGAACGTCTCCTTTTCGAGTCGGTGCTCCGTCGGGCCAGGATCGATCTGCTGCGTTCGCACCCCTTGACGCCAATTGCTTGACGCGAGGCAAGCAAATTCTTCGAAAGGGTAAAGCGCAGCGTGTGGCTATCCATGGGCCAAAACCAATCCCTAGACTTCTGCTGCACGACCCGCAAGAACTACGAATTTACGGTCAAGGACATCGCATGTGCCAAAGCCGCTGCCGCAAAGGCTCGCGACAATGCCAAGGCGGAATGCCGCATGCAGCCCACAGATGGTGACACCTTCACCCCCATCAAGCCGATCTCGTCGCCGGGGGTGATCGCAGATGAGATCACCGTCGAGCCGGCTTCGCCAATAACGCCATTCGAAATACGTGACCGAGCCGTCTCCGGTCTCGCACTGAGGCGGGTCAATAGCACAGCGCGGCGCGGCGTGCAAGAGGGCGGCGTGTCCGAGCCGGCGAAGCCAAACGCAAGCGGCCGCCCGGAGAGAGCCCGTGCCCCGCGACCGACCTTCGCTTCGTTCGGTCAGACCAGTCCATTATCTAAAACGCCGTCACCCCGACCAGCGGCGGCGCTGCCGCAGCAGCCGCCAGCCCCACCGCCGCCGCCGCCCGAACCTCCGCTGCGTACGATGGTGACTGCGGTGCCCATCGCGGGCGCTCCACCACCTCCGCCACCGCTGCAGGAACCGCGCGGCCAACCGCTTGCCAATTCTGAACTCGTGTTGGTTGAACTCGATCTTTAAGAAACGCAAACGCGAAACGGGCCGCCGCCACCGGCCGCCACGCCGCCGCCGCCGCCGCCGCCGCCGCCGCCGCCGCCACCGCCGCCGGCCGCGCCGCCTGCCGAGCCGCCTGCCACCGCGGGCCGCCACGCCGCCTGCAGGCCATCTGCTGCCCCCCCGGCCGTCGCCGCCCCGCCGCTGCCGTCGACACAGTTTTAACATGAGAAGCCCCGTGACATCAGCATAGGTAAATGCTGTCTTGCAAAGAGCATGCATCTAGGACTTCTCCAAAAGCGGTCGGGATGCTGCTTTGACCTCTTTTACTCCGAAACGTGCCGGCACCGGCATTCAATCGTAATTTTTCTATTGCGCTGCCGAGTCACGTGTGTGTCTTTCCATGGGCCAAAGCCAATCCCTAGACTTCTGCTGCACGACCCGCAAGAACAACGAAGCTACGGTCAAGGACATCGCATGTGCCAAAGCCGCTGCCGCGGAGGCCCGCGACAATGCTAAGGCAGAATGCCTCGTGCCGGTCACAGATGGAAACACCTTCTCCCCCATCAAGGAAGCCTCGCCATTCGAATCAGTTCATGAGCTCCTGGTCGGACCTCGTAAAGCCACGACCACGCCGCTGACCGGGTCGCCGGATTCTGTCGGAGGAGACACGTTCAAGGGGCTGCCGCCAGGCAACTATGATGACATGTCGGAGGAGGACAAGGTTGAGGCGTTTCGTGCGTGTGTGCCCTCGCGCTCGCTCGAAGAGCTGCGCACGATCCTTGGCGACCACGGCGGCGACATCTGCAAGGCGTACGCGGCCATCTACCCGGCGGGGACGCCACGTAGCTCGTTGAGCCCAAGCAGGCCAAACAGCTCAGCCGCACCCGCCGCCGCGCCCGCCACCGCAGCTGAGTCGGCCCCCTTCAACTCGTTGCGCGAGAGCCCGGTTGCCTTCAACGTTTTCGAGGCCTCCAGTTCGAGCGCCGTGGCCGCGCCCACGCCTGCGGACAAGGTGGAGAAGAAGCCCAAGGAGGAGAAGAAGCCCAAGGAGGAGAAGAAGCCCAAGGAGGAGAAGAAGCCCAAGGAGGAGAAGAAGGCCAAGGAGAAGAAGGCCAAGGAGGAGAAGAAGCCCGAGGAGGAGAAGAACAGAAAGCCAAACGAGGAGATGCCGGAAGAGGAGAAGCCCAAAGAGGACGAGAAGAAAAAGGAGGAGCCAATATTCCTAGAGACCACCGATATCTGAGAGAGGAGAAGGCGGTCCCACCGTCGCCGCCTTGCCGCGGCACTGCAACGAGTTACGATGCGACAGCAGCGACAGCAGCGACAGCAGCGACACAGCGACAGCAGCGACAGCAGCGACAGCAGCACAGCAGCGACAGCAGCAGCAGCGGCAGCGGCATCGCCGGCGACTGCAGCAAGGCAGAGGCCTGACCTCGTACTAGGTTCAATGCCTACATCGTTCAACCTGCCTACATCGTGTTCGCCATGCCTATCTTCATTGTATCCGGTAGACAAGACGGTCCGCCTGTCGCTGTGGGTGAGACACTGAATCAGCATGAATCAGAGGATGTTGCCATCGTCGTGTGAGATATGTGATAAAAATATGTGAACCGCAGAGGGTGCAGGGTGGCATCTTCGTACTTCGAACCTTAGCCGTGCGTGTCTGGGTGACCCTCTATTGAATATGAATATTGAATTGAATTTACAACTCATGTTACAACTCTTTACTCTTTCGTCTTTCGTATCTCAACGCACCGTTTGGCGTTTGGCGTTAGAAGCGTTAGATCTTCACAAAAGCCCCGTTGGCTACATGTACCGTGGCGGGGGGCGTGGCGGGGGCCGTGCATGGCTTTTCGGACGCAAGTCGGACTTTGGGTCTTTCCCGGTACGCTCCCAAAGCGAGCCAAAGACTGTTTCGCCGCGGCGCGTAACGCATTTTTCCTGCCTTGGGAGGGAAGAGCCAGGCCCAAGCCCCAGCCCAAGGAGCCGACGAAGCAGCGCTCGCGCAGCGACCGCTCCTCCACGGAATCGGATCGCTCGTTCCAATCGGACGCCTCGCCGGTGAGCACGATGGCGCAGATGGAGGACTGGTTGCCTCGCAAATCAGTCCATGGATCTCCACGGGGCATGGCACTCGCCTCGCCCAATGCTGCCTCGCATGCCTCGCGTCAGCGCGCAGTCGAGTATGCTGCATGCCTCCCACAACGCCAGCTAAACCTGAGATTCGACCCAGGGTGTGCGCACAGCCTTCCGGTCTCGACCTTTGCAAGCGAGGATGAAGCCTACGAAATCAAGTCTATGCCTCCTACCATGGCTAACATTCCGACACCCGAGCCACCCTCACCTTCGCAGCAGCAGCCGGGAGCGGCCGTGCCCCAGAGTTTCGTCTCCTCGGCCCGCGAGGATGCCGAGGTGATGCTGCGCGCTGCACGTGAGTTTGAGGCGTGCATGAAGGCCGCACGGGACCATGCCCAGGAGGCGGCGATGCATGCGAGCGTGGCGATGCAGCTTCGGTCCTCCGCCAGTGAGCCCTCACTGCGCGGCGCGCGCAGGCCCACGCTAGAGGTTACAGTGGAGGCACCTGTGGAGACGGAAGCCGCAACGCTGGCATACGAAGCTCCGCCCGCCACGGCGCCCCGGCCAGCCTCCGAGGTGTCGCTGCGAGTCTCGCCGCGTGCCTCGCCGCGGACCACGCCTACTACCAACGCCGCCGCTGCACAAGTCATGCAGGAGCTCAGTCTCAAGCTGCAGCAGGCCAAACAGGCGGAGGCGGCGGCCACCGCCGCCATGGATGCCGCGCGGGCGTCCGAGCTTAAGGCCATCACGGAGCGGCTCACGGCGGTTCACAGTGCTCAACACAGCGCCACGCCCGCTGCAGCAGCCATGCAGGCTATTCAGGTCAAGGTGCCTGCAGGCGTGGCCCCCGGTGGCACCTTCCTCGTCATGCTCCCTAACGGATCGCAGATGCAGGTGACGGCGCCACCGGGCGCCATGCCGGGTCAGACCCTCATCGGCACCACGACCCCTAGGCGCGCCGCCACTGCGGTCGCCGCCTCCCCTGCCTCCCCTAGGCCATCGCCAGCAATACTGCCAGCCAACATGCTCCAGTCTCCTAATATGGCCAGGGGCTCGGGCAAAGTGCGCCCACCACCCTCGCCTCCGCGCCAACGGCCCGCCGTGAACACGTGGCCCGCGGCGCATCCGATGCGGCTCGCGCACGCGTACCACTACAAGTGCCAGCCGAAGGCCGCGTACCGCTCTTCATCGGACCGCTTCGGCCACTTTCTGGAGCATGCCATGCTAGGGGCGACCCAGGCCGAGAACCCGGGCACGGACCGGCTCAATGGCGAAAGGCTCACCATCGCCCCGGGCAGCTATGCGCCGCAGTGCACGAGCCGCGGTGACCAACACACAGTCGCCGCCGCGGCGATCGCAATGTGGAACCTTCCGTGCCTGATGTGATCGCGACGGCAAGCAGGGTCACCGCCCACGCTGCTGCGAGCGTTGAGGCTGGTGCTCCGAGAACCGAGATCATCAGTCATGCATATGCAGGCCGCCGCCTGCCCTCAAAAGTGTTGTCGAAACCGCCTCTGCGAGGGTTCAGAACCGTGTGCGCTCGCCGTGATGGCGTGCGCGTGGGCGTGTGTCGGTCGTGGAGGACGGTTCAGGTGTGTGCCCCTCAGAGTGTCAGCCAGTCCTCTGATCCCATTCGTTCGCCAGAGTTGCAGAGATGCCAGTGGAGTGCCTGGATACGTTGATCATGTATGCGTTGACAGTGCGGCTGTGTGATTTCGTCGATCGGATGTGTTGGTCGTGTGTATGTCTTGGAGTCCGTGGGAAAGAGAACTGCCTGCATGTGATGCGCTGATGCCGTTGCTTGTTATTGAGTAACACGACACCGGGACACGACCCACACGAGAGAACGAGTTCACTCAGTACTTGTGTTGACCGAGGGGTTGAGACGGGGTATTTCCGCCGGGAGCTTTTTGCGCCATGGCGAGCCACGCTGCCAGGGTTGAAACCTCATCCCAGGTCGGGCATGAATTGGAAGTGTTGGAATTATCCAACTGCTGCTGCAACACAACACAACGCGCGCACACACTCCGGACCCCCAAGCACGTGAAATCTTCTCGGTTTTTCACAGTCGCGTTTCGTTGTTGCCTGAATCTATAAAAGGAACATGGCGGAACATGCTGGCGACGCAAATACGGCGGCAATCGCCGCGGCGGACGCCATCGAGCCGCTTGTGGCGCTCGTGCACGGCGGCGACGCTCGAGGCAAGGCCAATGCAGCCGGCGCCTTGGCGAAGCTGGCGGCCGGCAACGATGCCATCAAGGCGGCGATCACCGCGGCGGGCGCCATCGAGCCGCTTGTGGCGCTCGTGCGCGACGGCGACGCTCTAGGCAAGGCCCACGCAGCCTTCGCCTTGGCGAAGCTGGCGCATGGCGACGATGCCATCAAGGCGGCCATCTCCGCGGCGGACGCCATGGGGCCGCTTGTGGCGCTCGTGCGCGACGGCGACGCTCGAGGCAAGGCCTGCGCAGCCGGCGCCTTGGCGAATCTGGCGGCCGGCAACGAAAACATCGGTGCCATCATCGCCGCGGTAATCGTGGCGGCGGGCGCCATCGAGCCGCTCGCGGCGCTCGTGCGCGACGGCGACGCTCGTGGCAAGGCGGATGCAGCCAGCGTCTTGGCGGCTCTGGCAGTCGGCGACGCTGCAAATACGGCGGCAATCGTAGCGGCGGGCGCCATCGGGCCGCTCACGGCGCTCGTGCGCGACGGCGACGCTCTAGGCAAGGCGGACGCAGCCTTAACATTGGCGAATCTGGCGGGCGGCGACGATACCTTCGTATCGGCCATCGCCGCGGCGGGCGCGATCGAGCCGCTTGCGGCGCTCGTACGCGACGGCGACGCTCAAGGCAAGGCCTATGCAGCCGGCGCCTTGGCGAATCTGGCGTTCGACAACGCTGCAAATACGACAGCCATCGCCGCGGCGGGCGCCATCGGGCCGCTCACGGCGCTCGTGCGCGACGGCGACGCTCTAGGCAAGGCAAACGCAGCCTTCGCCTTACAGAAGCTAGCGGCCGGCGTCGATGCCACCAAGGCAGCAATCACCGCGGCGGACGCCATGGAGCCGCTTGTGGCGCTCGTGCGCGACGGCGACGCGCGAGGCAAGGCCTGCGCAGCCGGCGCCTTGGCGAATCTGGCGGCCGGCGACGATGCCATCGGTGCGGCCATCGCCGCGGCGGGCGCCATCGAGCCGCTCGCGGCGCTCGTGCGCGACGGCGACGCTCACGGCAAGGCGAACGCAGCCTTCGCCTTACAGAAGCTAGCGGCCGGCGTCGATGCCACCAAGGCAGCAATCACCGCGGCGGACGCCATGGAGCCGCTTGTGGCGCTCGTGCGCGACGGCGACGCGCGAGGCAAGGCCTGCGCAGCCGGCGCCTTGGCGAATCTGGCGGCCGGCGACGATGCCATCGGTGCGGCCATCGCCGCGGCGGGCGCCATCGAGCCGCTCGAGGCGCTCGTGCGCGACGGCGACGCCCAAGGCAAGGCGAACGCAGCGTTAGCCTTGGCGAAGCTGGCGAAGCTGGCGAACGGCGGCGATAACAGAAGGACGGCTGAGGCTAGGGTCGGCCAAACACAGCTGCTCACAGCAGACGAGGCCGGCACTTCTGGCGGGGCGGGGGGCGGCAAGGGCACGGGGAAGCGGAGGCGCGAGGAGGGAAGCCTGGATATGGACGCCAACGCAGACGGCCGCACGAGCGCCGCGAGCGGCTCGATGGCGCCCGCCGCGGCGATTGCCGCCTTGATGGCATCGTGGCCGCCGCCTAACAAGCATCAGCTGCTGCCGCCGCAAGACCCCTCGCACAAAGGTGCGAAACAGGCGCGGAAGGAGGTGGAGAAGCCGCAGCCGCAGCCGCAGCCGCTCTCAGCGGAGGAGGCGAGGGTGGGCGACGGGCTGCAGCCGCTCACAGCAGACGAGGCCAGGGCGGCGGCGGCGGCGGAGGGGCTCGAGCTGATGCCGTCCTCGAGCAGTGAGACGGGCTTCAAGGGCGTGTACAAGGAGGGGCTCAAGTACAGTGCGAGGATCCGCGCAGGTGGCAAGAAGCGCTTCCTTGGCCTCTTCACGACGCCAGAGGAGGCAGCCTTCAATATCGCGAGGCATGTTGGGGCGGAGCGAGCGGCGGCGGAGGCGAGGGGCGACAGGCCACAGCCGCTCACAGCGGACGAGGCCAGGGCGGCGGCGGCGGCGGAGGGGCTCGAGCTCATGCCGTCCTCGAGCAGTGAGACGGGCTTCAGGAACGTGTACAAGGAGGGGCTCAAGTACCGTGCGAAGATCGGCGAGGGTGGCAGGCCGCGCCGCCTTGGCCTGCCCTTCGCGACGCCAGAGGAGGCAGCCTTGTGCTTCGCGAGGCATGTTGGGGCGGAGCGAGCGGCGGCGGAGGCGAGGGGCGACAGGCCACAGCCGCTCACAGCGGACGAGGCCAGGGCGGCGGCGGCGGCGGAGGGGCTCGAGCTCATGCCGTCCTCGAGCAGTGAGACGGGCTTCAGGAACGTGTACAAGGAGGGGCTCAAGTACCGTGCGAAGATCGGCGAGGGTGGCAGGCCGCGCCGCCTTGGCCTGCCCTTCGCGACGCCAGAGGAGGCAGCCTTGTGCTTCGCGAGGCATGTTGGGGCGGAGCGAGCGGCGGCGGAGGCGAGGGGCCGACAGGCCACAGCCGCTCACAGCGGACGAGCCCAGGGCGGTGAGTGAGTGAGTGAGTGAGTGAGTGAGTGAGTGAGTGAGTGAGTGAGTTTTCG
>ENA-UOUZ01001712-UOUZ01001712.1-mixed-culture-metagenome-genome-assembly--contig:-NODE-1712-length-13642-cov-89.181791_pt1 | contig 13642 bp, 10 predicted proteins | sample MGYA00238154_ERZ761575 | MGnify/ENA primary metagenome ERZ761575 (study PRJEB28896, sample SAMN07631632) | mixed culture metagenome | isolation source: Freshwater growth medium | place: USA...
CCTCTGATGGCCTCCCTCATCAGCTCTGATGGCCTCCCTCATCAGCTCTGATGGCTTCCCTCATCAGGTATGAGGGGGATGAGGAGCTCAAGCTCTTTCTCAAAGAGGACCCTCCGGCCAACCTGCGTAAGCTCTTCGCCGAGAAGCCGTGCCGCGTGCGCGTGCATGTGTATGGCGCCACGTCACTCGCCCCGAGGGCGGGTGGAAAAGAGCCCGAGCCCTTCCTAAAGGTCTACAACGTCGAGGGTCAGGAGCGCACCACGCGCGACATTGCGCTGCCGCCCTCGCTCGAGCCCGATTTCTACCAATCCTTCGAGCTGTCGGCGATCCTGCCCGGCCAATCTCGGCTACATCTCGAGGTGTGCTGATGACCTCTGATGACCTCTGATGACCCAATCTCGGCTACATCTCGAGGTGTGTGATTCCGAGGAGGGATTCGATCCCAGCCCCCAGCATGCACGCGCTCACCACGGCGCCCGCCCCCACAGGTATGGGACTACCAGCTGCTGAGCGAATCGCTGCTGGGCAAGACGGTCATCGACCTCGAGGACCGCTACTTTTCTGAGACGTGGAAGACCAAGCAGCAGAACGACGCGCTGCCGAAGGAGATGCGGCCGCTCACCAACCCTGGCAATACGAACGCGCAGGTGAGATGGAGTGCCACGTGGTTGCTCTTGGTGGCCGCTGAGCCCCCCGGTCCATGCCACTCAGTCGATGGATTGCTCTTGATTGCTCTGGATTGCTATTGATTACTATTGATTGCCACTCCGTCGATGGATTGCTCTTGATTGCCACTCACCCCCCCTGCGCATGCCCCTCTGCCCCTCTTCCAGGGCTTCATCGTGTGCAAGATTGAGATCCTGGAGAAGAAGTAGGCGATCGCCCAGCCGATGAGCTCTGATTGCCTCCCTCATCAGCTCTGTGTGCCTCACTCATCAGCTTTGAGTGCCTCTCTCATCAGGTACGCGATCGCCCAGCCGATGGTCCCGATCGAGCCACCGACCACCGACATGTTCGAGCTGCGTGTCATCGTGTGGGATGCGATCGACGTCCAAGCGCGGGACGAGTCCTTCTTCGGCGGCGGTGGCACGTCGGACGTCTTCGTAGCCATCACACCGCACGGCCACCAGCCCTATTCGATGCTCAGGACGGACGTGCACCACCGATCGCCTGGCGGTTCGTGCTGCCTTGATCGCCTCTTGATTGCCTCTGGATCGCCTCTTGATTGCCTCTTGATCGCCTCTTGATCGCCTCTTGATCGCCTCTTGATTGCCTCTGGATCACCTCTTGATGGCCTCTTGATGACCTCCCTCATCAGATGCGGAGTTCTTTTGGCGGATGGTTTGGCCGATGGCACTGCCCGAAAAGTCGCCGAGGCTCTTCATACAGCTCTGGGACGCCGACATCCTCTCGTCCAACGACGCCATCGGCGAGGCGCAACTGACGCTCAAGACCATCTGTGAACTGGCGCTGCGGCGCGGCGGCGGTGTGAAGAGGGAGAACGTGCTCGTGCAGACGACGCACCCGAATTACATGGGCAATCAGGGCACGGTGCGCCTCACGATCGAGCTCATCCCGAGATACGAGGCGATCCAGCGCCCTGTGGGCCAGGGACGTGACCCGCCAAACCAACACCCGTTCCTTCCGAACCCGGTGCGCCCCTCGTTCTTCGACGGGCTGGGCATCGACTTCAATCTGTTCAACCCATTCTTCTTCTTCAAGAAGTATGCCATGTGCTGCGGCGTGTGCTGCGTAGTTCTCGTGGTAGTTGTGGTCATCGTCCTCCTGAATTCAATGTAATCCGATCATAATATGTTCCGGCGTGCCGCACGAGTTTACAGCTGATGTCGTGTGCACGCGCGCCCCGCTGCACCAGTACAAAGCATGCTCGAAGATGTTCACCGAGAATCATACTCACATATAGTCAAGCGAAGACGTTACGAAGACGCGCGAGTCATAGACACTGTGAACGTACCGCTGTGCGCTGATGATCCCTCCGCCTTAAATCGTTTACAAAAGTAGAGGTGCGAGCTGCGCGCAAGGCGCTCGTGGTCCTGGTCGTCCCGTACGTCGTCGGCGACGTACAGGTACACGGTGATCGGTGTACAGTAGACGTTAACAGTAGACGGTACTAGAGACCGGACGCCGCTCGCCGGCCGCGCCCGCGGGCGCCTCGGTTGTCGGTAGGACGTATTCGTATAGCATGGACGTATAGGTCGGCGTTTCCACCACAGCCGACTAGATCGTAGATCTAGATGTACCCGTTTCCGATGGCGACAGAAACTCCAAACTCCGTGTCGGCGTCGCACACCGTGAGTCAATATCTCAGGTCATTCTCAGGTCACACGCGCCACACAGCGTGATTACAGCACGCCGCGCTCGAGCGTGCAAGCAGGCGCCATGATGGGCGCGTTTAGCAGCGCTGCCTCGAGATCGAATCTGAGCGTGATCGCTCTCGAGATCCACTTCGCGCACGAGATCCCCTCGAGCTTGCATGCGCGTCGGATTCGCTCCTGCCGCCCAGCAACCGTGCGCGGCGCCGTCCTGGGCGCCGTCCCGGGCGCCGTCCCGTGCGCCACCGGAGTCAGATCGAGCGAGCTCTCGACGCCGTCCTGGGCGCGATCATGGGCGCCGTCCCGGGCACCCGGAGTCAGATCGAGCGAGCTCTCGACGCTGACGCCAAAGCTGGCACCATCGCCGTACGAGGGGGTGAGCATCCCCATCGCGCCGGTCGGTGAGGCATCTGCTAGGGCAGCCGGTGCCGGTGAGGCGGCTGCGAGGGGTGGCGTCCAGGGGGCGGTGCAAAAGCGCCCCTCCAGGGCATCGACACGGCGGATCAGTTGACGTTGGAGCGCAAGGAGCTGCGAGTGGGCGCCATAGCGCTCGTCACGGCGCTCATCCTTGGCTTCGTTTCGGGGTTCGTCACGATGCTCGTCACGACGCTCTGCACGACGCTCGGCACGGCGCTCATCCTCACCGGCCTTCGCAGGGCTACCGCGGCGAGCGGATTTGGGGGCAGCGTGCGGGCAGCTGGGCGGCTGCCACTGGCGGCGCGGCCCTGCCCCTGCATCGTCGGCATCCTGCGCTGAGCATTCGTTTGGGATGGTCAGCGTGAGATGCATCTGCACGGCGGACTCCTCATCGTCGGCATCCTCTGCCTCGGCACTCTCGGGCTCTTCCTCAACTGCCGTAGGGGGCAGCTCACGTGCATCGGCATGCGGCTGGAGAGAGTAATCCCCCCTGGTCCGAAGTGACTGGACCGACGAGATCGACGAGATCCAAGTGCCCAAGTGCTCATGCATGACCATCATTTCGTCCGACCGCTGCTTCAGACGCTGCCATTCGTTGACGAGCTCGTGCACCGTCGGGCGAGCTGGCGATGCCATCTGGTCGGACCGCTGCTGGAGACGCGCCGCCTTGCGCTCGAGGGCAGCAGCATGCGTGTGGAGGGAGGCCGCCTCGGCACCCACCAGACGTACGCCAATGTTGCTAGCGGTGAACTTGGGCGTGGGACTTCCGGAGCTCATGATCTGCTGCGGAAATGCGCCAGTGCAAGGACTCTTGACGCTCTTGGCAGACGGGCTTTTGGGCGTGGGGCTTCCGGGGCTCATGAGCTGCTGCGGAGATGCGCACGGACTCTTGACGCTCTTGGAAGACGGGCTTCTTCCTCGGTTGTCCTTGTTGGAGCGCTGGCGCCGAGAGCGTGACCGACGCGACCCGTGAGTTGGCAATGCCACTGTCTCGCACGCGTCGGCGATGGCTGGTACGTTGAGCGGCGCGAGGAAGGCTGGCCTCGTTAGCATGGCGTTACACGAAGACGTTGGGGTTGCAAGGCAGTTGCAGGGAAGGACGGTTTCGGGAGGAGAAACCGTCTCTTAGACAGACATCCCCATCTGCAACGTGATTCGAGAGTGATGATTCTCTCTGTTCATGTAAAGTCGCCCTTCCGTGTTCCCGTCAACTTCCTCTCCGTCCCGCGTTCCAGGGGGGTCCCTGGTGCGGCGCGTGGGCGGCTTTGCACACGCATCATGGACGAACTCGCGGACGGCGGCATGGTGGGCCCTCCATTTGCACACGCCGACCTGGCTGCCTGGCCGCGACAGCCCGAGCCGGTGGTGATCTCGGACCCACCGCCACTCATGACAATCGCACTCCTCACGGCCACGCTCGCGCTGATTTACCTCATCTCGATCATGCACGCGCAAGCGACGCCGCCCGACCTTGATCCACGGCAGCTGGAAGAGGCGCGCGCCCGCCTCTGGCGGCTCATCCTTCCCGAGCAGCTGCTCGACTTTGGCGAGGCGACGCCACCCACGAGCCCCCCAGCCAAGGGCGCCGAAGCCGCTTCGGAGAAGCTCCGGCTGCGAAGCGCCGCGTCGCTCGCGCAGCGCGTGCGCCACAGCATAGCGGAGCTGCGCACGCCGACGTTGCAGCCGCAGCTCTGGCAGAACTCATGGACCTATCGCCCCTCGGCGGAGGTTGCGCGAGATCGCACGCCGCTGCTCGTCTTCATCAACCGAGGCAGCGGTGGTCGGCAAGGCGAGGCAACGCTCGTGCAGCTCAAGGCGCTGCTCTCGGCGCACCAGGTGGTGGACTTGTCGCTGGGGCACGCCGAGCAGGCCCTCCAGTCCTTCCGCACTGTCGGCCGCTTCCGCGTCTTAGTGTGTGGGGGCGATGGCACCGTAGGCTGGGTGCTCTCCCTCCTGGACAATGCACATCTCGAGTACACGCCGCCCGTGGCCATCTTGCCGCTGGGCACGGGGAATGACCTTGCGCGTGCGCTCGGATGGGGCGGTGGCACTCGTATGGGACGCAGTTTCGTCAATCTCCTCGAGGAGGTTGACTCTGCTCAAGTGGCACTGCTCGATCGTTGGGAGGTGTGCTGATGACCTCTGAGGACCTCTGAGGACCTCTGAGGACGTCTGAGGACCTCTGAGGACCTCTGAGGACCTCTGAGGACCTCTAAGGACTACTGATGAACCTCCGATGACTAATGATGACCCTCCGATGACCACTGATGACCCTCACGAAAGGGAACGGCTCGCCTTAAACCACGTGGCCTTCGAAGACTGTACCACGCCCTTGAGTGCCTCTGAGTGCCTCTGAGTGCCTCTGGATGACGTTCCTCATCAGGTGGCCTTTGAGGACGCAACGGTCCCTCCGCCCCGCCCGAGCGTCGCCAAGAGCCTCGCCAAGAGCGTCGCCAAGAGCGTCGCCAAGAGCCACGTGGCCAAGAGCTTGATCACGGCTCCCGAGCGTCGTCCCGAGCGCGGGAGTGATACTCGTCGACCCGCTCGTAAGATCATCATGCAGAATTACCTTGGCGTAGGTAACCGTTGATTGCTACTGATTGCTACTGATTCAGTCACGGTTACGATGCAGATTTACCTTGGCGTAGGTGTGGATGCCAACGTGGCGCTCCTCAAGCATGCAAGTGCTCACCACGGCGCCCCCCCCACAGGTGTGGATGCCAACGTGGCGCTTGAATGGCATAATCGTCGGCAGGTAAGTGCCACTGAGTGCCGCTGATTGCTACTGAGTGCCACTGAGTGAGCGCCCTGGCTGAGTGCCATTGAGTACCATTGACCGAGGTCTCGAACGGCTCAATCGTTGGCAGTCGGAGCCGCGCCTGATTGCTACTGATTGCTACTGATTGCTACTGATTGCCACTGATTGCCACTGATTGCCACTGATTGCCACTGATTGGCAGTCGGAGCCGCACCAATTCACAAACGTCCTCAAGAACAAGCTCATGTACCTGCGCTACGGCGCGCGCCAGCTGCTACATGGTCGCGATTTCAAGCATGTGTGCAAGAAGTTGACGGTGATCGCTGATGGGAAGCGGTACGAGCATTGGATTGCATTGGATTGCATTGGATTGCATGGCATTGGTTCGGATTGAATGGGAACACTTGATTGCCTTGGATCACCTCTGGGCAGGTACGAGCTGCCCGAGGGCACAGAGGGCATCATCGTGCTCAACATAGCGTCCTATGCAGGTGGAACAGACCTGTGGGGAGGTGAGTGGGATGACGACGAGACCTCCGTGCCTTGCATGCGAGTGCTCACCACGGCGCCCCTTCCCCCTCGTTCACAGGTGAGTGGGATGACGACGAGGAAGTCCACCCGTCGCCGTCCGCCGCCCCAGCCTCCACGAGCGGCCGTGCCTCTCAGGCCTCGTCCCGGATGCCCTCCCGCACCGCCTCTGCGCACCAGCTGGCCCCCGAGGGGGGCGATGGAGGGGAGTGCTCGGCAGGGCGAGACAGCACCATCGGTGCGCGTGTCCGCATGGGGGGGTCGGGGGATAACTTGTCGGCGCGCGCCATGTCTCGCCCGAGCTCCATGGACTTTACGGACCGAAGACTCTCTATGGACTCTCCCGACCAGTCCGACGAGTACGCCGAGGCGGCAGTCTCGGCAGCGGCGGCGGCGGCGGCGGCGGATGCTGATGACGCTTTTGGACGGGATGTGCGCGGCCGCTCCGTGAGCTCTGGCTTCGGGCCGCCGCGCCCTTCGAGTGCCTCCGGCGTCTACCCGTTTGGGTGCAGCAGCAGCAGCAGCGGCAGCAGCAGGGGTAACGGCAGCAGCGGCGGCAGCGGCGGCGGCGGCGGCGGCGCATCGACATCGAGGCACGTGCGGAGCGGAAGCACCGGCAGCGCTTGCGGCAACGATCTCGTGGGCGGGAGCTCCGGCGGAGCTGCGGGCGGGATGCGATCTCGCAACGATCTCGCGGGCGGGAGCTCCGGCGGAGCTGCGGGGGGGATGCGATCTCGCACGAAGAGCTTCAGCGACGCGTCGTGGCATTTGACGGACGATCGGCTGCTGGTTTCGTCAGGGTTCGTCAGCGCCTCGATGGACGATCGGCTGCTGGAGGTGGTCGCCATCAAGGGCGTGCTGCAGCTTGGGCTCGCGCAGGTGATTGCCTTTGATTGCCTTATCATGAAAGATGTTTGGGCCTCTGATGGCCTCTGATGCCTCTGATGGCCTCTGATGGCCTCTGATGGCCTCCGATTGCCTATGATGGCCTCTGATTCTCTGCGAGGATGTCTGATTGCCTCTTGATTGCCTCTTGATTGCCTCTGTTTGCCTATGCTTGCCTCTGAGTGTGCCTGACTGCGCCTGCATGTGTCTGCATGCACACAGCTTGTCAAGGGATCGGCGCACCGTCTCTGCCAAGCCTCGTCAGTGACCATCACGCAGGAGGGCACGACGCGCTTGCCAATGCAGGTCGATGGCCTCCCTCATGCATGCTGATGGCCTCCCTCGTTGCATGCTGATGGCCCTCCCTCGTGCATGCTGATGGCCTCCCTCGTTGCATGCGCAGCCTCCCTCATTGCATGCTGATGGCCTCCCTCATTGCATGCTGATGGCCTCCCTCACATGCTGATGACCCTCCCTCGTTGCATGCTGATGGCCTCCCTGATTGCATGCTGATGGCCTCCCTCATCGCATGCTCCATGCAGGTCGATGGTGAGCCGTTTGAGCTCGAACCCTTATTTGGGCTCAAGAAGCCGATGACGATCACCATCAGCCATCACAACCAGGCGGTCATGCTCTCCCGCTCATCGGTACGCTCTGACGGCGTCGCGCTCGAGGCCATCGACTGGGCCATGCAGGAGGGGGTACTGACCGTCGATCAGCGCAACCAGGTCGTGAGGGAGATCGCGCGTCGTACCGGCGCGCTGCAGCGGCGTGCGCTCCTAGGAAGGGCAGCCTCGTCAAACAATCTCGGCAGCAATCTGAGCCTTCCGGGACTCTTCCGAGACTCGGAGTAATAATCTTGAGACCCGGCAGCAATCTGAAGCAATCTGAGCCTCTTCCGTGACTCCGCTCGAGGAGAACAGAGCGCTCCGCTCCCGGCGGTTGTCCTCGGTCGAGAAGCTTCGAACAGGTCCGAGATTAATAAGCTAACGCGGTACGATGGCTGTGGGTAGACATGGACACCCATGGACACCGCGTGCGGGGCGTGTGCCGTTTCGGGTCCCTCACGTCACCCTCAGTCCCGGACTCCCGGTTGTCGTCATATTTACTCGCGGAGGACTGTTCACACATGTTCATAACATGTTCACGGCTAGTCTCTTGCTGTATCGTCCCTTTTCCGGAAATGCGCACGTTGGCTGCGTCGGCTTTCTTTCTAGTCTTCGCGTCAACCGCGCACGGCGCAAGTGAGCCCGGATGGGACGAAGCCAAGGTGAAAACCCCTGACGGTAAGCTCGGGAACGATGTCACTGCCAAGGCTCTCACCTTTTACAGGAAGCTCAAGCAGAAGCTCGGCCGCGACCTCACAGTCGAGGAGGCGAAGAAGGACTTTGCGAAGTGGGCTGATGACGTGCCCGACGTTGGCGGACCCGACCAGATCTCCAAGCTCCGCGAATTTGTCAAACGCGTTGGGCCAATTCTCCTCGACAAGCGCGAGTACATGATCGACGGGCCGCTGAACATTGTGCAGGACCGAGTCGATGAGATCCTCGGCATAGAAGAAACCGCTGACATGAAGAAACACCCCTACATCCGCGGAAGATTCCAGGCGAATCTTGTCAAGGAGTTTATGCGCGACGTGGCGGACTTCGCGCACGGATGGCGACGTGGCAAAGATGAGCTGTGATGAGCGAGGGACACACGGCAGAGGGTTGTGAGGTCTGCCGGACCCACAGGAGGAGCTGAGTGTAGACTGTAGAGTCGTCGGTCAAGCATACCAGGTCTCGTTTGTGAGCACGTCCACTACACAGCGCTAATGGCGTGCATGTGTACTTAGTCGATTTAGCGTATCTCTGCATGGTAGACAATATATTCACACCGGATGGTCCGTGTGCCGAGACATATCACATAAATCATAATGAGGATGGAAGCACGCTCACGCGCTGCTTGGCACCGCGCTCTGTGCCTTTGGGCGCGATGCGAGATCACATGCGAGATCACATGCCGAGGCACGCATGCCTGGTGCCGTGCTGTTCCGCCACGTGGTTCCTAGTAAGTTCCTAGTTGTAGCACACGGCACCTGAAATAGAAAGATCACTTGATGCTCAGCGTCGCATGGCCCAAATTAGGTAATGGCCTCGATCCGCCTCGTGCGGGGCGACTGGCTGCGATCGTGGCAGGTGGGCAGGCGGGAACGGCTCTCCGCCGCCTGACGAAACCGTGGCGGGTAACGGCTCACTCCTGCTGCTTCCTGCCGTTGCGCTTGCGCGGCGACCTCGCTGCTGGATGTCCCTTGCTATCCTGCGTTGCAGCGGCGGCGACGGCGGCGTCGGGGGCGGGGTCGGCGGCGGCGGTGCCCTTGGATGCACGCCCGCGTGGCAATCTCGCGACGACACGCCACTCGTCAGCAGCGGGTGCGCATGCGGCGGTTAGGGTTTCGTCAGCAGCGGGTGCGCATGCGGCGGTGGCGCCCCCCGAGGCGGCGGCGGTGGCGGTGGCGGCGGCGTGGACGGCCGCCGCAGCAACCAACACGACGCTGTTCTCGGCAATGCCTCCCACCTCGACCTCGACAGCAGCAGTGCCTTTCAACGGCGAGTTTGGCATCGTCTCGCACGGAAAGGCGGCGATGCCCTCGGCGGCCTCATGCAAGACCTGCTGTGCGGTGCCGATCCATGAAGCAATCGCGGCGGCTGCGTCGCCGGGAGGCACGCTCACGAGCAACGAGTGCAGCTCGTCCAAGGACAGCCCGTCGAGCAGCATGCCCGTGATCTTGCCAGGCAGCGCCACGTCGTGGCACTCGATGAGTTGATAGAGACGCTCCCCGAGCACCGAGAGAGGATCCGGGTGGGCAAGGAGCGCGTGCAAGTCGAGCGGCGTCGAGCGGCGCTGCTGCTCGAGGCGCTCCAGCACGGCCGCCTCCGTCGCGGCCGCCAAACACGACGCCTCCGTCGTTGTCGAGGAAGATGCACTCGGAGTGCGCTCGCTGATGGTCGTGTACGCGCCGTACTTGTAGGACGAGACGTTCAAGGTCACAGAGTCTGCAGAGGATTCTGGAGCATCGGATCCCAAAAGGGTGGCGAGTCCGGGGCGCAACTTGGGTTTCGTCATCATGTGTGGCGGCCGTGGGCCCCCATGCTGTGGGAAGCTGCAGGTCTCCTCGCGGCCCCCATCCTGTAGGCCTTGCCGCTTGTGCGCGCGCTCATGTGTGTGGTGTGAGGCTGAGAGCATGGACTGAGATAGGTCGTTCGCGACCTTCTTGATGAAGTCCGGATCGGCGAGCTTGCTGGTGACTGCCTGTTTGAAGACCGTCATCTCACGATGGGGCTCCAGCACGCTCCTAGGCGACATCGTGCCGCCCATCTGCGCGCCCTTTTCGGCGGCGACCATACGCGCATTGATGCTGCCGTCGTCGGCCTTGCCCGCCAGAAGCTGTGCCTTGAGCAGGGCCTCATCCTCGGCTGTCACGCGAGGCTCCTGCCCAGTCCGCGTGCGAAGGAAGATGGGGGCGAGGGTCGAGTACACCAGCTCGGCCTGCTTGTGCTGCAGGTCGACGAGAGTCGATGATCCCGCACGTGCCTTCCGTGCGCTCGGCGAGATGACATGTGCCATGCTCATCGCTGGCCGGCTCATCTGCTGATTCCGAAATGTGCGCGTTCGCTGCACGCGTTCGCCGTACTCGAAGTCCTCCAGTGGAGTTCAAATTCGCCGTTTCGGACACTTCGAGGCGCGGCGGTTTCCACTCGAGTTTTGGGGCGTAGGTAGGGCTAAAGCTATCGCATGTTATCGCTAGTACATGTAAACTCGGGTCTGGGGGGGTTGGGGGCTCCTGGGGGTCACCGGTCACGGGGGGCGCAAGTGGGCGGGGAGCGTCCGCACCTGGCTCCTGGGGGTGCGGGGGGCTGGGGGCTGGGGGTTTTGACTTTTGAGGGGGGCACTTGATCGTTCGCAGCCCACAAGTCGCAGCCTCGCTCGCACCCTGCCGAGCTGCCGTAACTGTTGTTGAATGTACCCCGGCTTTACCCCGGCTTGTACACGCCGAGAGCGAGACCCGCCGAGACCTCGCCCACGTGCCCCACCACCCGCCACCATGCAACGTGTGAGTGCGAGCGTGCCACTCGCAATGGTCGAATGGGTGAGCGTGGGCGCGCCCGATGGGCCGCACGCTAAGCACGCAGCCACGCACGCACGACGCCTGAGCACGCCCCAGTTTATGTAGCAAAAATCTCATGGCCGCCACACCCAAACCCCCACATAGCAGTCGTCGGCATGGTTTGGAGTGTGCTTGAATGTTGGGTTGGGTAGTTTCTTAGGAGCGGTGTGTTTCTGTTGAACTCTTGCCGATCCATCCAAAAAACCCAGATTTGGAAAAGGAAGTGTATTTCCAGACGAGCTCTCCCAACTCTGGCTCTGGAACGCACGCGTCTCACACTAATTTTCACCTGCTGCATGGCCAGCCTGTCGAGGGGATCGCCCCCTGCCACAGAGGGGGGCTACTTCATGTGCGGCATCAACGGATGCATCCTCACCGAGCACCACGCGGGGACCTGTGCCATCCCCTTTCTCGAGCGCAAGCGCAGCCGGACGGAGAAGGAGGCAGAGTCGAATGGAGACGAAAGCAAGCTCTGTCAGGAGGCGTCGCCAGAGGAGACTGTGACGCGCGAGGCGGAGGCGACGGCCCCCGCCGCGAGCAGCGTCGACAACGCGAGCAACGCCGACACCTCGAGCAACGCCGACGCCAACGAGGCGCGCCGCACCACGGGGCGCAAGATCACGGGCCCCGTGCGGCTCGGCCTCGACGATGGCTGGGCGAACGAGCCGGCCAAAAAGTGGTCCACCCAGGCGATGCCTGGTGCCATCCCTGCAGACGAGCTCACCGGCGCCAACGCCGCCCCCGCCGGCAGGGGACGCTGCCCCTCCTCCCTCTTGCCGCCCAAGAAGGCGAGCATGTCGGCAACCGACGCGGCGGCAGCGCACACCGGAGGCGTCGTCGTGGGCGGCTCGTACGAGAGGGAGGGGAAGACGCCGGCGGGGGCGTCGCGCGCGTTGTCGCGTCAGGCGTCGACCGGCAGCGCGAGCGGCAGCGCGAGCGGTGGTGCGTCAGCGGACGCAGCGCGCCGATCGTTCCGCACGGTCCAGGTGCCCGTACGCTTGGGTCTCAACGACGACTGGTCAGCAGCCTCCGCAAGTAAATGGACTTCGTCAGAGTCGCAGGTCGGGGCGCCCCTGCTCACGTCAGCCGAGGATGTGGTCAGCGTGCGGTTCCGGCTGCACGGCGCCGCGTACGGGCCGCCCACGACGACGCCCCTCCCCCTAGTGCAGACCGCCTCGGCCGCCACGACCAAAAAGGGCGTGACGAACCCGACGAGCCCGCTTTCGGACAAGGGGCCCGGCTCGCTGCTGCTGAGGAATGCGAGGCGCGTGCTTGAGGAGTACCAGAGCCTCGAGCAGGCGAGGCAAGGGGGGCAGGCGAGGCAAGGGGGGCAGGCGAGGCAAGGGGGGCAGGCGGAGGCGCAGGGCGAGCTCATGGACGAGATCGAGCACCGAGGCGCCGACGAGACCATTGACGAACCCTCCGGCTCCATTGACGAACCCTCCGGCTCAATTGACGCACCCTCCGGCTCAATTGACGAAACCGGCTCAATTGACGAACCCTCCGGCGACGAAGCGCCGAGGAGCGCCGAGGAGCGCCGTATCGAGCGCGCCGCCAAGGATGGACAGGCCGCTCTGCTCGAGACGGCGCTCGAGAAGCAGCAGCGCAAGCAGCAGCGGCTGCGCGCCAAGGAGCAACGCAAGCGGCAGCGCCAGCAGCTGCGCAAGCACCAGGCGCGTGAAGACGCCGCCACGGCCGCCCGACACGGCGCGGCAGGCGGCTCCTTTGCGCCCGACACGGCGCCCTTCGGCTCGGTGCCCACCGCAGAGGCGCGCGTTGTGTCGGGCGTTGTGGAGAGCGCAGGGCTTGCGTTGTGGAGAGAGCAAGGCGCCCAACATGGCGCCAACGAGGGTGCGGTCCTGCCCGCCCTCAAGCGCACCAAGAGCCGCGATATGGGCGCCCCTCTGATTCGGTACCTCCCCCCGGCCGCCGCCCCCCCCGCACCAGCCCCCCCCGCGCCGAGCCGGTGGGCACGCCCCCCTACTGCCTCGAACCACCTACAGTGGCATACGCCCCGAGCGCTCGGAACGGCGCTCGCGCACACACCACAGGTTCTCGCGCCCGTAACGGCGCCGTTGCCGGCGCCGCAGCCGACGTACGCGGCGCCGCAGCCGGCGTATCCGCCGCCGCAGCCGATGTATGCGCCTCCGCAGCAGGCTTTTGCGCCTGCGCAGCAAGGGTACGCGCCGCAACAGCAGGCGTACGCAACCATGCAGCCAACGTACGCGCCGCAACAGCAAGGGTACGCAGCGCCGCAGCAGGCGTACGCAGCCATGCAGCCAACGTTCGCGCCGCAGCAGGCGTTCGCTCCCGGGCGGGGCGCCGTCATGGGCATGTGCGCGGCGCCCCCCATCCCTTATGCGCCTGTGACGCTGCTACCGTATAGTGTTGCGCCGAGCGCGCACGCCACGTACGCCGTGCCGCGCGTCGCTCAACACGGCGCGTTGCCACGTGTCGCTCAACACGGCGCGTCCTCCTACGGTGCCACCTGGGCTGACGGCGGGCTGGGCGGTGCCCACGACGGCGGGCTGGGCGGTGCCCACGACGGCGGGCTGGGCGGTGCCCACGACGGCG
>ENA-UOUZ01001724-UOUZ01001724.1-mixed-culture-metagenome-genome-assembly--contig:-NODE-1724-length-13593-cov-92.837273_pt1 | contig 13593 bp, 12 predicted proteins | sample MGYA00238154_ERZ761575 | MGnify/ENA primary metagenome ERZ761575 (study PRJEB28896, sample SAMN07631632) | mixed culture metagenome | isolation source: Freshwater growth medium | place: USA...
AACTCACAGCTGCTCGAACTTGAGGAGCTGTGAGAAAAAATTTCACAGCTCCTCATCTGGTGGAAAACACCGTTAACCGTTTCGGAACCTTCGACCGACACGGCGCCATTGGCGCGCCCTCAACACGACACGTGAAGGGTGGTCGTCATCATTTGTTGTGGTCTTTCGTCGAGTCTTCACATGTCGCTCACAAATTTGTTACATTTGATTTGGCTTTTGCGGCTGCGACTTTGGCCGCCGCTGCGCTTCTAGGATTAATGTGCGTTTGGTACCATTGCTCATGTTCAAGCAAAGAATCAATCCAAAAAGTCCTCGGCCGGCCAGCAGGAAGAGCAGCAGCACGACTCCGATCTGCATGCACCGCATCAATGGGTAGCTGCCTCTCTTTAGTCAGCCCACTCCTTTTGGCGAGCACTGCGTCTATCGAGCCACTGTCTGACGCGTCGCCTTCAACCAGAAGTGCGGCAATCGGCGTACGCTCCCACGCAATAGATTGGAGCACCTGCTCCTCGTGGCCCTCCACATCCAGTGACCAGAAATCGACAGAATGCTGGCCTATGCGAGATAGCATCACATCAAGTGGATTGCAACGAATGGTTCGAGGTGTTGAACCACGCGCAGGTCTACCGCCAGTGGTAGATGTGACGGCAAGACTCCCGTAGCGCTCGCCATGGGTTTCGTATTGCATGACCAGCGTGCTATTGGGATGATCAGAGATGCATTCAGGGACAAGCGTGCACGATCGGTTCTCAAGCAGCCCTCGATGATAGGGCTCGTGCGGCTCGATGCAAAGTCCGCTCCAGCCGAGACATTTGTCGAAGAAGTACGTGTTGCTAAGAGATTTATAGTCGTTGGCACCGCTGTCGACATAGAAGCCCTTCCGACCATGCAGGGTGAGCGGTGCAAAGTAGTTGCGCCACATGAAGAGATCCTGGCCGTACTGCGATGTCGGACGCTCTTGCCCACAAATGACCCTCTGACACCATTTAAGTAGCTCCGGATCAGGGACGGAGAGTGAGGCTGCAATGTGTGCGACCTCTGCATCATTAAGGAGACCTCCATGTAGTGCCGTACTGTTTGCGATGCATCCTCTGCTTTGGTTGTAGTGCTGAGCAATTTTCTCTTGTCGACAGCTATAGGTACACCCTGCAACGAGCATGACCAGCGAGTGGAGCAAGATCGCATTGCGAAAAAAGGACATTCGCGACGGGCGATGTCCTACTCGAGGTATGGACCCTCGGGCTCACGTTGCTCACGACTCCGCGACCCTCGCGGGCTCACGACTCCGCGACACTTTTTGCCCACAACGACGCTTCGAACGCTACTGTACTTCCGATTCAAAACCACCGGGGGGAGCCGTCTGTGTCTCAATAACTCACTCACTCACTCCGTGACACACATAGGACACACACGCGGGACACACGGCTCACGGGACACACGGAACATCACAGTTCACACAGAAGAACCTCACTCAACCAATCCGTGGACTCACCATCGCGACACGCACAACCACGCCACGACCCCGGTGCCAACCCCGCGGCCAACTCAGAAGGGGCCGCCCCCTGTCCCTCCCAGAGCGCCTCCCCGCGCCTGCTCAAAAGCGGTCGGCGAAATGAAAGCTGTGGCGCCATTGGAAGGCGCGCGCTGCTGACGCGTACTAGGCTACTGACTCAGCTACAAGCGGCCGGGTATAGTAAACGTGAATACACGTGAACGGGTTGAGGCCCGTTTTATTAAGGGGAGCTCAAGCTCGGAAGCTTAACCGTTAGTGGGACGGACCAAATGAACTCCCTGCTGAATCCCAAAATTCAACCGGTCAACGGGTCAAGTGTACGTTTAAGCAATGTGCATTGCATACATTTTTCCAAGTTTGGACACGTCAAACAAACCAAATATAGATTGCAGCGCCAACAAAATGTCATGCATCCTCCTCGGGTCCATGATGTTTCTTCTCTTTGCTTTTCCGAAACCAGAACTGCTAACGCTAAAGGAAGAAGACACGGCGCTCCACGGGCAAGTCCGCGCAGAGGTGCTCGTCATCGTCTCCAACCACGGAAGCGGCACCACAAGTTTGGGGGACGTTCTCAACACGCACCCGTGCATCGTGGACGTCGGGGAGCCCTTTGGACCCCATCAAATCTTGTGGACGACGTTCGGAGCGGCCAGTACCCCTGAGTGCGATGGCTATTATAAGGATGGTCGTCACACTGCCATGTTCGACCCGGAGAACGGCAAGCTCTTGCACGCCGAGAATCCGAAAATGACGGATGAGATCAATGATGCGCTCACTCGAGAGGAATGGAACAAAGGATCGGACGTGGTCCATACCCACTTTGACATTAACACTCGCTCGCTCTACGAGCATCTCGAGTACAACCTCGCCGAGTACTTTGTGCGCATCCGCGACCTCGTCTGCGCCCACGTGCCAACCGACGTGTGCCCGGCTTCGAAATGCTCGGTCGTGCTCAAAATGTTTCCCAACTACGTCGAAGCCGATACCGATGACCTTCAGACTCCGAGTGCGGGGCATTTGCAGTGCCAGACCGCACAGAATGCAAAAGCGATGAAGGCCTGGAAGGACGCGCTGCTCTCCTTTGAGCAGGTGCGATTGCACTTCTGATGACCGCGTACAATGATTTTACAAAATTGATCGCCTCTCACCACATCCGAGCTGTGTCACTTCTTATCATCTCTCGTTTGAGCAGAACCCCAAGGTGGCGACGCTCAGTTTCGAACGCAACGAGCTCGATAGGCAGTTCTCCAACTTCCACCGCTTCACAGAGATTGGCACCTTATTCGACTGCAGTTATCCACGACCCGTAACAGCGTACACGCTCGAGGCCAACAAGCACACCAACCTCCAGCTCCAAGCCGAAAGATGCTGGAGCAACGCTGACACTCAAAAGTGCATCTCGTCAAAGCTTTCGAGCTCATCGTGGCGCCTCTGAGTGCGTCTGCGTGCGTCTGAGTGCGTCTGAGTGCGTCTGATCCTCCCGCATCAGGTGCGTTAGCGAGGCTGTCGAGCTCCTCGGTCTCGACTTAAAGGAGATGCCCAACTTGATCAAGTACATGAAAGAGGCATACGAAAGTAAAACTCATCTGCCCCCCGACAGCCGCAACTGCCATACCGACCCCACCGGCACGTTTGAACACGTGCATGGCGATCAAGTGGCCTTGATCCCGCCACCGCAAGGGTCTCTTGCTCACTTGCCTCCGCCGCCCATTCACCTGCCGCCGCCTCCGAGCCACTCGCCACCGCCTCCAAGCCACTCGCCACCGCCTCCAAACCACTCGCCACCGCCGCCCCTCCGATCCCCGCCGCCGCCGCTCCATTCGCCGCCGCCTCCGAGCCACTCGCCACCGCCTCCGATCCACTCGCCACCGCCTCCGATCCACTCGCCACCGCCGCCCCTCCGATCCCCGCCGCCGCCGCTCCGTTCGCCGCCGCCGCTCCATTCGCCGCCGCCACCATCCCCGCCCCCGCCCCCGCCAACCCCGCCCCGTCCCCCGCCGTCGCCACTGCCGCCGCCGCCCCCTCCCCCGCCCCTTCCCCCGCCGCCGCCACCCCCGCCCCGGCCTCCACCCCCGCCCCCTCGTCCTCCGCCACCACTGCTCCTCATAGAGCCGCCTCACGGCGAGCGGCCAGACGACGGACCGCACGGCGGTGCGCCGCCAGATGGTGGACAGCACGGCGGTGCGCCGCCAGATGGTGGACAGCACGGCGGTGCGCCGCCAGACGACGGACCGCACGGTGAGCCTCCTCACGGCGAACCCCCTCACGGCGAACCTAACCACCAAGATGAGCCTCCTCACGGTGAGCCTCCTCACGGCGAACCCCCTCATGGCGAACCTAATCACCAAGATGAGCCTCCTCACGGTGAGCCTCCTCACGGCGAACCCCCTCATGGCGAACCTAATCACCAAGATGAGCCTCCTCACGGTGAGCCTCCTCACGGCGAGCCTCACTTAGGGTGATCAGTGAACACGCTGACGCGGTAGGGCACTGGGTAGTGTCCGGTATGCGGTAGTATGGTGTGTTATCCCGCGGGTCGCCCGGGTATATCATTCGGAGGTGGATTATTATTCATATCGACGTATACGCGCGGCGCGGCGGTCCACACGGCGGCATGTGCACGGCGGTCGCGTCGGGCTTCCAAGTTCCATCGGCTCTCAGGTCCTAACCCGGGTTGGAGAGCTGGCCGGGTCAATCCCGGGTCCCGCTGGAGGTCATCCCGAGCTTGGAGCTACCACACCGGTCCGGACAGGCGTACTGTAGTGCGCCCCTCTCTACCTCTCGCGTCAGTTCAAGGGTCGCATAGTCACGCATCGCGCCAATACCGCCGTTCCTTCCGAGTCCATCCTTCAATGTTCAATCGCCGCACATGAGGCTCATCCGCGTCTCAACCCCTGTCTTGGGGTTCTCGCCCTTGGCAATGCTACACAGGTACGTGCGCTGGTCCTTGCGTAGCTGCGCGTCCGTCCAGTCGGTGTTCTCGATGCTCTTGACGGGGCCTCGGGGCCCGTTGATCACCGCGCCGGTCCAGTACGACTCGGAGAGGTCGGCATTCGTCAGGTCCGCACCCGTCAGATCGGCCATTTCCATGTTGACCTGAGCCATGTCCGCGTCCTTGAAATTGGAATTCGACAGGTCTGCATCGAAGAAGGAGGCCGTCTTCAGGTTGGCCTTCTGAAAGTTAGCACTGCGCACGACTGACTGTTGGAATGCCACGCCGGCGAGATTCTCGCCCATCCAGTCGGTATTATCGAGGTTGACACCGCGCGTGATGGTGATGCGTCGACCCGACTGCAGCGTCGACGCACCGCCGCCCTGGATCTTGCTATTCTCAGCACGCTCCGCACCGGCGCCCTCGACGGCTGCAAACGCGGGCGGAGCGATCGACAATGAGACGCTGAGCAGCGCAGCCGCCACGGCCTGAGTTGCACTGAGTGGGAGCGATGGAAGCCGCATGCGATCCAGGAGAGGGGTCTCGACAGGGTCGGTTAGGAACGCAACAAGGCGCAGCCGAGAGGCTCGTCGCGCTCGGCCGTCGACGCGGGTGGCGGCACGAGCGCCAGACAAGTCAAGTCAAGTCTGGTCCCGAGCGTGGGATCGATTCTGACAATGTGAGTGTTTGGAGGCACCGGCCCTGGAGAAGAAAGGGTGGAGGAGTTTTCCGAGAACCTTCATGTCAATGAATGAAATGATCCAACGCTTGCAGGGCACGCGCCGATCGCACTGGTGCGCGCCTCCCGCCGCTCCCATGACCGCCGGTCCGCTCGCCGCCACGTACAAGCTCAACGAGTTATACATGCAGTGGTTTGCCCAGGACGAGGTCGCGGAGCTCGCGGCCGACGTGCTCTCGAGTGCCGCCACGCTCGCGGGCAGCCCTGCCGCGTGCACGTTGCCGGTGATGATGGGCACACCACCATCTCCGCCGACGATCACCGGCGCGCGCAAGGACAGCCCGCAGCATATCGCCTGCAGTAGCCCGGCGCACCACGTTGGCGCGGCCGTCCTGGCCGATGCGTGGCTGGCCCCGCCAGCGGCGGCCTCCGTAGAGCAGCAGGGGCCAGCGGTGGCCTCCGTAGTGCAGCAGCAGCAGCAGCAGCAGCAAGATCAGCCCATGCTGGGCGTCATCCCGTCCCCCAACGCGATGCCCGATAGGCCCGCTACGCCCGAGCTCCTCGACTCGCCGGCCGCCTCGCCCGTGGGTGCGACGCCCAAGCGCTCGCTCATGCCGACTAGGTGTTCGGGCCTTCAGGACCTCACGCCGCCGTCGCAGAAGCGCGCCAACAACGCGATCTCGGTGAGCCCCGTCGCGAGCCCCACTTGCAGCCCGGCTTGCAGCCCGACTTGTAGCCCCACGTGCAGCCCGAGCGGCCGGCGTTCCCAGGCGCCACCGAAGCGTCCCGCCATGATGGGCGAGCGCCACGCAGGAGGCGCTTGCGCTGCGCTGCCGGCAAGTGCGCTGCCGGCCGGTGCGCTGCCGCCGCTGCCGCTCGCCCCCTCGCAGCTCTCGCCGCCCAAGCCGTCCCCGCCGCCCGCGGCGCCGCCCGTGCCGCGCTTCTACGTGCGTGCGGACGCAGCGGAGAGCCTCACGGCGGCGCAGCATGAGATGCGTTTGATGCAGACGCTGCTCGGCTCGACGGGGCTGCATGATGGCTCAGTGCTCGAGCTGGCGACGCTTGCGCGGCTGCTGCCGCAGCTGCCGGGCGGCGGCGTGCCCCCCTACCTCGCGCGCTGCGTGTGGCGCCACGCCGCATCCATCGAGCTCGGCGACATTGCAGCCGAGGCGGCGCTCACTGCGTTGCACGAGGACGCCCACGAGGACGCGTTGCACGAGGACGAGGACGGCGACGGCGCCGATACGGCGCGCACCATCGTCGTCGATGACGACGACGACGAGCGTGCCGAGGGTGTTCACAGTGCCGCGCCGTTCACAGTGGACGAGCGTGCCGAGGCCGCGGGCCGACGCCTCGTCGCCAAGGGCCTGAGAGTGGGTGCTTTCCGACGCTTCTTCAACGCCCAGCTTGCCGGCTCGGGTGCCGACGAGCGGCTGCTGCGTTGCCTGTGCGGCGGGGCCAACGCCGAGCTGACGGCGGCCACGTGCCGGCCGCTCGTGTCGGAGGTGGTGCGCCAGCACCCGTCGCTCCCCTTCCTCGCGGCCGACGTCGTCTACCGCACGCACTATGAGGCCACCGTGGTGCACCGGATCCTCTTCAGCCTGGATCCTCTGCGTACCGGCCGCGTGAGCGCCGCGACGCTGCGCCGCACAGGCGCGCCTCTCTGGGGGGCGTTGCGCGCCCTCTCTGGTGAGGGTGCGGCGTCCGACGACATCAACTGCGAGCGCCGCTTCTTCTCGTACGAGCACTTTTACGTCATCTTCTGCAAGTTCTGCGAGCTCGACGCCGATGGCGACTTCGAGCTGTCGCTCGAGGAGCTGCACCGGTACGGCGGGTACGCACTCTCGACGCGCGCGATCGGGCGCGTGTTCGTCGAGCTTGCCGGCTCGCCGCGCGAGGCGATCGAGGCGCCCAACGGCGGGATCTCGTACGGCGCCTTCGTCTACTTCCTCTTGTGCGAGGAGGATAAGGCCTCAGCGACCGCTCGCTCGTTCTGGTTCCGCGTGCTCGACGTGGACGCGGACGGCGTGCTGTCGGCGGACGACCTGCGTCACTTTTACGACGAGCAAGCGGCGCGGCTCACGAGCCTGGGGCACGAGCCCACCGATTTCGGGCACGTGCTCTGCCAGCTCACCGATGCGCTCAACCCGCGGCTCGCGCGCGCCGCGGCGAGTGCGGGCGGCGGGCGCGGGCGCGTGACGCGCGGTGGGATCACTCCGGGCGACCTGCGTCGTAGCCAGATGACCGCGTTGCTCGTGCACACGCTGTGTAACTTGACCGGCTTCCTACGGCAGGAGACACACGACGCGGGCGCGCTGCGAGAGAAGCTCGAAAGCCCGCACATGAGCGACTTTGACCGGTGGGCCGCGCGCGAGTATGCGACGCTCTCGATGGACGAAGACGAAGCTGACGAAGCTGACGAAGCTGAGGAGCCACTCGGCCCTCTCTCGCGCGCGTACGCGGTGGATGCGAGTGACTTTGCGGAGGATGAGGAGGCGGAGATGGTCGACGACGAGGACGAGGACGACGAGGACGAGTACGATCGTATACTCCGGATGGGCGGCTCCTCGAGGTTTCGTCAGGACGGCTGCACCGGGTTTCGTCAGGACGAGGACGAGGACGGCGAGTGGCTCGAGGATGCCGATGGCGACGTGGCGATGCTGGTGCCGCCCATGAGCGGAACTGGCAGCGGCTTTGGCGTGAGCAACGCCGCCTGCGGATTCGGTGGCCGAGGGGGCAGCTTTGGGCTGGTACGCGCCGCGTGCGCAAATCCCGCCCTCCTTTCAGGGAGTGATGCTTGCGAGGCGCCGTTCTGAGCGGCCGGGCGCCGAGGCTGGGCGAGGGCCGGGGGGGGGCGTTCTGAGCGGCCGCTGCTGGCGGGGTCGAGATCGAGGCGAGATCCGACGGTCGACCGACGTGGTCGAGGCTACTTTCGCAGGTCGAGTTGCATGCACACAGGTCGAGTTGCATGCACACAAGTCGAGATGCATGCACGCATGGCAAGGGCGGGGCGAGCAGTAACGGAACAAGGAGAGCTGAGAGGTGCGTCAGAGCAGCATAGGCGAGCAGCTGCGGACGCACCGCGTTACGACGAGACACATGTAGAGTACCGCCGAACGTTACGTCTAGGACGCGAACATGTCCTAAAAGTGTCGAGTACCGAGTCTTCAGTCTAGCGTAGGTCAGTCTACCGTTTCTGTACTTAACGTAAAACATAAACTTTTGGATAAACGACTCTCCGTAGGTCGCGCCGGAGATCGCGGGGGGGGGCCGCTCCTCGGCGGTCGCGACGCGGGACCCGGCTCCCGGGCGGCGCGGGGCCGCCCGACGCCCGCGGTGCCGCGGACCGTATATAGCGTATTCCCGGCGTCCGGTAAGGACGTCTTCATGCATGCACTTTCAATAAAACCCCAGCAACTGTGCCGCACTGACCTCCTCCTCTTCTACAAGCGAATCATGCCGCCCCAGTTCCATCCCCCCCATGCTGCCTATGTGGCCGTGTGCCACGCTTGGCATCCTAGGACTGCTCTGCCCCCGAAGCTCGTTGTTGAGGCCGCCATCGTCGTCGTCGCGCCTTGTCGAAGGTGCCCGCGGCTCGTCGGCGATCGCAGGCACCCCGCCAATGAGCCATTCGGCCCACCGCCCCGCCGTCGTGCGCAGAGTAGAAGGCTGCGCTGGCGCTGGCGCAGCGGACGCGTATCGGCCTGGCCCCAACTGGCCCTCCTCCTCCTCGTCGTCGTCGTCCTTCTCCTCTCTGGGGAGGCGAGGGTCGCCCTGCATCGAGCGCGCGCTGTCGGCCGCTCCAGACGGCCACGCTGTCTCGGGCTCCGACACTCGCGCTGTCATCTCGATGAACTTCACAGCCGCGCGTACGTGCGTGAAGTAGCAGCCCGAGACGCCGCGCAGCTTGTCGGGGTGGCGAAAGCGCGAGATGAAGCTGAGCTCCGAGCAGAGGCGCGCTGGTGTACCTGATGAGGGGTGCAATCAGAGGGTCATCAGTGGTCATCAGTGGTCATCAGTGGTCATCAGTGGGAGCAGGGGCGCGCTGGCGTACAGTGGAGCACCACCCACAACAGGACCGGGAAGAACTCATCCGCACCAATAGTCACGTCTAAGGCCTCCGAACCGGCCTTCTCGTCCGCGTCTTCGCTGCCCATGTCGCCACCCTCCTCCGAAGCAGCCGCCCCATGGTCAGAGGCGCCATTTGTGGCCGGTGCTAATGAAGCCTTAGGTATGGCCTCCGCCACGTGCAGCCGCTTGAACGAATGCACAGCCGCCTCGTCTGCTGGCCGTTGTGAGTCAGACGACAGGTCGTCTCTCTTCAACAGCTCCCGGCCTTGCCTAATTTGGATCTCGCGAACTTGCCTAATTTGGAGCTCCCGGGCTTGGCGCCGCTGTGTCGCGTCTGCGCGCTTCCTCTCGGCGATGGAGGCCTTCTTCTCGGCGACGCCGAGCGTGTGCAAGCGGCGCTCGATCAGCCGGCACGCGTTGACGATCAGCGCCAACTTGTCGGCGGGCGCACGATGACGGCTAATCCGGTGGAGCATCACCGATGACGCGGTCCACGCGCCACCATCGCAAAAGACGGGCGACACGCCGAGCCGATCATGCGTCAGCGTGTCTCGTGCGATCGCTAGGTTTGCTTCAAACTCCGTCTCTGCGGACTCGTCACCCTCGCCGAGCCCAAAGACGGTCGGGTAGAGCCGCGTCGTTACCAGCTTCTCCAGTGCGTCACGCACTCGCTCAAATTGGCGGGCATCACTCGTGACGGCCTCCGCTTCGGCGTCGAGCAATGAGTGCATCCGGACGTGCACACGAGGATCGGCGGCCGATGCGGTGGCGATGAAGCTGCGAACCGAGTCGAAGGCCGAAGGACGCAATAGCCTGACGGCGTCCAATATTTGCCGAGTGTCGCCGGTCGAGAGTGCTGCCCAGCAATGGGACTGTGTCTTCAGCCGAGCAGCGGCGCGAGCCGCGTGCGCCTGAGCTGCTTTCACAGCAGCTTCGACGCCAGCCGCGACGGCTGGATCAACGCGACGACTGGGAGTGCCGCCGTCGGAAGAGCTCGCCATCGAAGCGCGTCGTCCTGAACGGATTGTCCGCTTGCTCGTTGTGTTGAACAGCAGGGACGCGCTTCGCTCGTATGTGTTGAACAGCACATACGCGCTTCGCTCGTATGTGTTGAACAGCACATACGCGCTTCGCTCGTTTCAACATATGTTCCAAATTCGAGAATCCCTACATTAATTACCGGCGGCGGGAGCGCGGGGAGCCTTTGAGCACTCTGCGAGCATTCTGCCCGTCCGTGCCCAGTGCAGCAATAAACCTGGCAATAATAGCCAGAGTCGCCGCCCCCGAGAGCGGAGTTCGGAATGCAACTTTGTGCGGGGTCCTTTGGAGTCCACGGATTGCACCGCACGTGCCCGTGTCGGCGACTCATCAGAAGAGGATCGTGAGGCTCAGCCGTTGGGTGCGCATCTCGGAAGTAATCTCGGAAGCTTCGAGCGGCTGGCCGAGGCGCGGGTCGTCGGCAGCAGGATCCATCGCGTCGTTATGCTCCTCGAGCTTAAAGCGCAGCCCCATGCTCCGAAGGGTCTGGAGGATATCGCGCAGCAGGTGTTCGGTGCCCGACGGCAACGAACCCCACCCAAATCGCTGCACGTACTCCGACACGCACCCTCGGAGAGGTAAACCCTGCAGGACTCCTCTGTCGGCATCCAAATTAGGCAAGCCTTGCAGGGCTCCTTCGAGAGGCGCGGCGGCCGCTGGGAAGCCGGGTGCGCCCACGACGGCGCCCGGTGCCGAGGGGAGGCTCGTGTCCCGGGGCGGCGGCGGTGGCATCGCCTCTCGAAGCAGCGCCTCCCTCGCCAGATCCGCAGGCATAGGTTCCTTGAGCATCGCCTCGAACGCGCTCGGTACGACGCCCGACGCCTCGGGCCCCGCTTCCCCACAACGGCCGACGCTCGGTACGACGCTTGGCGCGCCTGCGCCCCCCGTGACGCCCGGTACGACGCCGCTGCTGCCGCTGCCGCCGCTGCCGCCGCCACCGCTGCGGTCCGAGGCAGTGGTTACGCTCACATCCGCCGCTCTCGTCGCCCCCTCGGCGGTACCAGCACGAGCCGCGCTGGCACCGCAACTGCTGCTGCTGCTGCTGCTGCTGCTGCTGGCGGCGGCGGGTTGCCCACTCGAGGCACCGATGTCTGCCGCCGCTACCCCGCTCTCGCCCACCACGGCGCCCACCTCGCTCACGCCCACACGCATGCGCTTTGCGTCGGCGTCGCCGCCGCTCGGCGTTTCCTGCGCGCTCCTGCTGCTGCTGCTGCTACTACTGCAGCAGCCGCAGCCGCCACAGCTGCTGGCGGCGCCCATCACGGCGCCGGCGCTCGCGCTCGCGCCGCTCGGGGCTGCTGATGACGAGGCTAATTGGCGCATCTGCTCCTGGGGGGCTCGCATGGTGATGGTCCAAGATCGCGACTCTGTGTCGGCGGCAGGCCGGACGCGGCCCAGGTACTCCATCGGCTGCGTCGGCTGGCCGCTGCAGAGCCACTCCGACTGCAGAGCCTCTGCCGGCGTGATGCGCTGCGCTGGGTCAGGGTGGAGTAGTTGTCCTAAAAGCTGGGTCACTTGTGGGGATAGGTGCTCAGGGCACATGACCCCCACGCCATGTGTGAGCACGGCGGCGTAGCGCTTGCATTTGGAGGCGGCGGCGCACGTGAATGGCAGCGTGCCCGAGAGCATCGAGAAGAGGATCACACCCAGACTCCACATGTCGGCACGCGCGGCATCGTAGCCCATCGCCGCGGTGGATGTGAGGACTTCTGGCGCCGCGTACATGACCGAGCCTACCTTGGTGTGCTGCAGGTAACCACCCGCGTCGCCCGCAACGTGCCGGTACACTGCCGCAAGTCCGAAGTCGGCCACCTTGACGTTGTCATCCGCGTCGAGCAGGATGTTCTCCGGCTTGAGGTCGCGGTGGTAGACGCGATTCTCGTGGCAGTGCGCGAGGGCGTGCAGCGTCTGAGCAAAGTAACGCCTCGCCTCGTCTTCGGCGAGGCCACCGCACTCGGCAATGCGATCGAAGAGCTCGCCGCCTTGGCAGAGTTCCATGACCATGTACACCCGCTCGGCGTGCATGTCTACCTGCACGCCGAGCAGCTGCACGATGTGCGGATGATTCACACGCGTCAGCGCGATCACCTCCTTGCACGCGGAGCGCGATCACCTCCTTGCACGCGGAGCGCACCACGGACGTCGGCGAGATCTTGACTGCCACGTCTGCGGCACGGGAAAGGAAAAGGGGGGCAGAGGCTCAGTGCAAGGCGAGCGCACGTTGACAAAGCGGTGGGTGCGCTGGGGCCGGCGGCCGCGCTCGTGGCAGCGACGGCGTCAGCGTCAGCGTCAGCGGCTGCGGCTGCCCGCGCCCGATGACAGCAGCGATCGCCGCCGCCGCGCCCACGGCAGCGCCACCGCCATCATGTTTCTGCCCCCGCAACGCCTGTCGCATGGTGCGGCACTCGCGGGAACCGACGCTCACGATGGCAGTGCGGCGGCATGACCGCCTCAGCGCGACGCCTGCCTCGCGGCTCTCGTGTGTTGAGCCTGCGGCTGCGGCTGCGGCTGCTGCTGCGGCTGCGGCTGCGGCCGAGTTTGATGGCCGGACCGCTGCGGCACGGCACGTTCGAGCGCGGACGGCAGCGCACATTCCAAGGTCTGCACATGCTGCGCTATTCGCACGATCCCGTGAGCACCTGAGCCAAGCAACCTGCGCACGACGAAAGATTCATCAGTCCACGAGCGCAATCACCTGATGTGCTGCGCAATCACCGGCACTCAGCACCCGGCAGGCGCGCATGCTCGGCTCGGCAGCCCCGCGCTGCACGCAGCCGCGTCTCAGACATTCGTAGGATGGCGCTGCCGGCAGCGCGCAGGCAGCAGCGCCGCCAGAGGAGCGTCCGGTCTGACACAGTGCTGCGCCTCCTCGGCACGCTAATTGCCTACGCCGCTGCCGCCTCTGCAGCCACAGCGAGGCTAATCTGCGGCGTCAGCGCACCCAATCTCAGATCCATCGATCCGATACTTGCCATCTGGGGTGTAAAACTGCCTACTGTTGGGGTTGTTTTGCACTGAGCAGCTGCAATGACCTCCACTCCCACTGCCTGAGCTGCTCGCAGCTCCGCCAGCGTCGTAGGCGTATCCTGACGAGGCCATCGTAGCAGCAGGCACCCGCAGCGTCCTCTGGCCCTTCTCCAGCCGCCGGCTCGCCGATCCGGAGCTCGACGGAGGACCACCGCTGCCGGGCTTCGGCGAGACAAGCTTCTACAGGCGATGGTGTAGAAAGGACAAGCCCAGCTGCAGGCGTAAATTATTTTGTTCAGGAAGGAGAATAGTTTGAGATGCTCATTCCATAATTCCGAGGCAGTGTGTGAATCAAGGGTCGTGAATGTTTTAGACATCTTACGTTTGAATAGA
>ENA-UOUZ01001729-UOUZ01001729.1-mixed-culture-metagenome-genome-assembly--contig:-NODE-1729-length-13572-cov-127.182215_pt1 | contig 13572 bp, 8 predicted proteins | sample MGYA00238154_ERZ761575 | MGnify/ENA primary metagenome ERZ761575 (study PRJEB28896, sample SAMN07631632) | mixed culture metagenome | isolation source: Freshwater growth medium | place: USA...
CGGCGGCGGCGGCGGCGGCGGCGGCGGCGGCGGCGGCGGCGGCGGCGGCGGCAGCAGCAGCATCGCCGAGCCCGTCGAGGGCGTCTTCGTCAGCTGGGAGGAGCTCCTCGGCCAGCGCGAGTCGCTCAAGCGCCGGCTGGAGTCGATCGCGGCGGTGCATGGGTGGGAGGCGCGCAGCCTGCGCCGGAGCTTTCTGGGCGGCATCGAGCCGGGCGCGCTCGTGCGCGACCTGAGCATCGAGCTCGACGCCCTCCGCGGCGCCTCCGAGCACCTCGAGCGAGCCGATCTGCTGCTCGAGCTGCGGCGGCAGACGGAGGCGCTCGAGGCGCTCGAGGCGGAGAAGGATTGTCTCGCGGAGGAGATGGTGCAGCTGCGCGAGGAGGACTTCGAGGCGCGCGCGCTTCTCGCGCAGCAGGGCGACGAGCTCGAGCGGCTGCGCCAGCAAGCGCTCGAGCGCGATCTTGGGAGCGATCGGCGCCAAGCTCGCCCCACGCGCGCGTCCGACGGCGGCGGCGGCGGAGGGGGCGGCGAGGGCGGCGGCGAGGGCGGCGGCGGCGGCGATGGCAGCGGCGGCGGCGGCGGTGACGCCAAGAGCGGAGTCGCCGAGCTGACCCCGGGCGGTGGCGGCGCCAACGCCGGCGGCAAGGTGAATGGCGACGCCGGCGATCGCGGCGGCGCCGCGGCGGCGCACGAGGAGGCCACCGCTGCCACGGCCCGAGACGGCGCCCGCGACGGCGCCCGAGACGGCGCTCCAACGGCGTCGACGGACCCCTCTCTGTTCCACTCGGTGCTTGGGCGCGGGCAGGCGGCGGCGGGGCGACGCGTCGTGGAGGCTCTGGAGAGGCTGAAGCTGCCGGACGAGACGGGCATGGGCGCTGCGCAGCTGGCATGCTGGCACGAGAATAAGCGAACGATCGTCAACTCGCTGCGGACGCTGTCGTCACAAATCTACTCGGCCTCGACGCGGCTCTTGTTTGAGGTGATACAGAACGCCGACGACTGCACCTTCGAGGATGAGGACGGGGTAGAGGAGGACGGGGGGGAGGAGGCGGAGGCGGAGGCGGAGGCGGAGGCGGAGGCGGAGGCAGGCGGAAGCGCCGTCTCGAGCACCAAGGCCGGTGGGCGCCGCACGCGCGCTGTGCGAGAGCTTCGGATCGAGTGCTCACCAGAGGCCCTCGTCGCCTACCACAACGAGCGCGGCTTCCAGCCCAAGGACCTGTATGCCATGTGCCAGGTGGGCGAGTCGAGCAAAGCGGCGGGCAGCGGCAAGATCGGGCGCAAGGGCATTGGCTTCAAGTCGGTCTTCCAGATCACCGATCGACCCATGGTCCTCTCGCCCCCCTTTCGCTTCTGCTTCGACACCGCGACCCACGGCGTCTTTGGGTACATCGTGCCGTCGTGGGTGGAGCGGCCAGAGACGCTCATGCCGGCGCGTCATCACGATCTGGTGCACAGGGTGCTCGGACCGGCCGCTCACGACAGCGCTCGTCATGCTCGCGACGGCGCCGTCGTGAGCGCGGCTGGTCCCGCCGCCGCCGGCGACGTCCTCGTGGCTGGGGGCGCGGATGCTCTGTACCCTCGCGTCGCGCGCACAGGCACGCTCCTCGTCTGTCCCTTTGCGGCACGTGTGCGCGGGCTCGACCTGCTGCGCGACCTGAGCTTCGACGGGCTCGCGCTCGCTTTCCTCAAGCATCTGGAGAAGGTCACCTTCGTGTCCGTTCCGGCAGACAAGGGTTCGTCAGAGAAGGGTTCGTCAGAGAAGGGTTCGTCAGAGACGGGGTCGTCAGACTTCGTGTCCGTTCCGGCAGACAAGGGTTCGTCAGAGACGGCGGCGCGCTCGACACGGCGCTCGACTGGCTTCGCGAGCGCCCCCCATGCGACAGAACAGGGAGCTGGTGGCACGGTCTCGTCAGAGACGGTGTCGTCACAGGGAGGTGGTGGCGAGGCGGCGGCGGCGGCGAGCGACACGACGGCTAGCGCGGCAGCGACGCTCGGCACGACGCTCGGATCGATGCTCGGCGCCACCATCACCGAACATCGCATGGAGCAAACGATCATCTTTGACCGCGGGGAGGCCCCCGAGGCCCCCGAGGCCTTCGGCGGCGACGTGGCTGCAGTGCCGATCGGCGCCCACGAGGACGCGGCGGCGGTGGCGGGGGCCGGAGGGAGAAGCGCCGTACTGGGCGCCGATGGAGGGAGCAGCGGCGTCGGCGGCCTTGGTGTCGGCGTCCTCAAGGGGCTTCACGTCGTGCGCCACCGCCTCACACAATGCACCATCATCGAGAGCGTCCAGAGCTCCGCCGGCGCCGTGAGTACCGTCCGCCGTCACTACCGCCTCCACAAGTACACACTCCACAAGCACCGGGCTGCCACCGCAGCCGCCGCGGGCGCGGCCGGGTCGTCGGGTGTGAATGGGAGCACGGCTGTGAATGGGAGCACGGGGGGCGCATCAGCCGCGCCCACGACGACGCCGACGGCGGCCACCACGACGATTGCGCTCGCGTTCCCAGTGAGCGCCGAAGGCGTACCGGTACGCTCGGCTGAAGGCGAGATGGTCTTCGCGTATCTGCCCGTGACGGCGGCCGGCTTCGGCTTCGGCATGCACGCGGATTTTGAGTTGGTCGCGAGCCGTCAGGACGTGTCCGATTCCCACAGTGCGAACCACGTGCTCCTTGGGCGCATCCCAAAGCTCTTCGTGCATGCAATCCTGTCTGACCCTATCTTGGGCGAGGACGCCTTCCCCGTCTACCTGCCCGAAATGGACAGGTGATGACTTCTGATGATTTCTGATGATTTCTGATGACTTCTGATGGCCTCTGATGGCCTCTGATGACTTCTGATGACCTCCGATGACCTCTGATGGCCTCTGATGACGTCGAATGACCTCTGATCGCCCCCCCTAACTGGACAGCGTGCGCAAGGAGACGCGCAGCGGCGGCGGGCGCAAGTGGCACACGCTCGCGACGGCGCTCCATCGCGAGACGAGCGCCTACTTGCGCATCCCGACGGAGGATCCACCCGAGCGCGTGCCGCGAAAGCAGGCGGTGCTGCGCCCCGCCCACCTGCCCGCGTCTCTCGTCCCAAATGCGGTGCTGCGACGGGTGAGCGGCGGGGCGAAGCAGTTCGCACTGCCGTCGGCAGTGGCTGAGATGGGCTTGGAGTGCTGCCTTGAGCCTTGCCCTCTGAGCCTCGTGCTCGACTGCCTGAGGCTCGTCCTGGAGCGTGCGTCGCGGGCCGAGGGCAGCGGCGGGGTGGGGGGGCGCAGCGGCGGGGGGGGGCGTGCCGGCGCCCAATACGGCGCCGAACGCGGCGGTGGTGCGCCGCGCGGCGGCCACGTCGTCGACGCCGATGACGAGGATGGCGAGGAAGTAGCCGGTGTGGGCGAGGGCGAGGGCGCCGTCTTGGGCGAGGGCGAGGCTCTCGTGCGAGGCTCTCGTGCGAGGCTCACCAAGACACAACCGAAGCACACGCCCGGAACGGCGCCCGGAGTGACCAAGGCGAAGGCGCCCTCTTCGGCATCCTCGTGGGATGACGACACCGTCGAGGCGTACGTTGAGAATCCGCGCAAGGCGGCGGCGGCGGCGGCGGCGGCGAGGTCGAGGCAGCTGGGCTTGGCGCAGCTGCAAAAGGTCAAGGAGCAGAAGCGCCGTGGCGGGCGCGTTCTGGACGACGATGTGGAGGGCGCACCGCTCGATACGGCGCTCGCCGCTCCGCCGGCTGGAAAGGACGCGCCCGACACGGCGCGGTCGGAGGAGGAGGTCTTTGTGGCCGTCTGGCGCTTTTTGGCCGCCGAGTACGCTGCATGCCAACGCCTCGGCACGCAGGCGAGACACGCGCCCCTCCGCCTGCTCATCACGGCGCTCATCGGGGCGATGCCCGTCGCGGCGCTCGTCGCGAGGGAGGCGGCGAGAGAGGCGGCGGCGGCGGCGGCGGCAGCGGCGGCGGCGCGGCGAATCCATTCGAGCGCCGCCGATGCGCATGATCTCGATCACGATCTGCTCATGCCAGATGCGCTCGATCTGCTCATGCGCGAGATCGACTCTCCCAAGGCCGCTGACGTGTCCACCTCCCCCAAGGCCGCTGCCGTGTCCACTTCCTCCAAGGCGGCCGAGGCGGCGGCGGCGGCGGCGGCGGCGGCCGCCGCCGCGCCGCCTCCGCTGCGCATCTTCCCCGTCCTCGGATCATCGACACTCCGACGGCACTCGTCCGACGGCGTGCCCCTGTGCTTGGGCTTCTCGCCCTCGTTGCTCGCGCACGGGGCGGCTGTGATGCGACTGGCGGAGCGCATCGTGCCCCGCTTCGATCTTGAGCGGTTGGATGGGGTGGATGGGCTGCTTCCCCTGCTCGCCTTCTTGGGCATTCGAGATGCGACCTCGGTGGAGCTGCAGCATCAGCTGCGCGTGTGCTTCCGATTCGGGCTGTGCGTGACGGCCGACCCGCAGACATGGTGGGACGCGTTCCGTTACGTGATTGCCTCCCTCATCAGTCTGATGGTCCCCCTCATCAGTCTGATTGCCTCCCTCATCAGGTGGGACGCGTTCCGTTACGCGGTCTCGCTGGGCCACCCGAACGGACTGAGCGAGCTGCTACCTGCGGGCGCTGCCGTGGCGCTGCCGGTCGCCGACGGTCGCGTCGTGAGCAGCCGTGACGTGACGAGACTCCACGTGGCCCTCCCTTGCCTGCTTGGGGTTCGTCGAAAGCACTCGGGCGGCACGAAACACACGCTCGTGCTCCCGCCGTCGGTCGCGTCGTCGTGGGCGGCGCGGGTGCATTGGGAGCTGGCGATGGTGCTCGCTTTTGGCATCACCTTCCCGCGCGCCGATGCGGAGCGAAGCACCGTCGGAGCCACCCTGGAGGCATTGGCGGCCGAGCTGCTGACCCACGTGGGCGAGGCGCGCGCCGCTCGGGACGGCGCTACTCTCGAGGCGCTCGCCACGCTGCTGCGCTTGTACGAGGGGCGCATGGGGCAGCTGGTGCCGCTGCTGCGGAGCACGCTACGGGAGTCGGCGCTGCCGTACGTGGCGTTGCTCGACGCGCCGGACGTTGTGGGGCGTCGTCTTGGGCGCCCGCGACGGCGCCGCGCGCTCTCGAGGGTGTGCTCTCCACGGTACTGTGCCCTGCTTGGACCGGATGATCCCCTGATGGTCCTTGATGGCCCCTGATCGATTGCGAGCGCCTCCCTAATTAGGTACGTGGACGAGCTGCTCGCGCACTGTGGAATGCCGTTACGCCACCCCGAGTACCATTGCACGCGCTCGCTGCTCGAGGAGCACCTCGGCATGCTTCGCCTGAAGGAGCTGCCCGACACGGCGCGGCCGACGCAGAGGGGCGATGGGCGGGAGGGGCGCGCCGTCGTGAGCGATTCGGACGAGTCGAGCGCCCACGACGACGCGATGAGCGCCCAGGAGGACGCGATGAGTGCCCAGGAGGACGCTGCGGTGGAGGGCGAGCGGCTAACCGACGAAGATGACGACGACGAGGAGGCGGAGGCGGACGAGGATGAGGAGGCGGCGGCGGCGGACGAGAGCGACGCGTGCGTGGCCGCAGCGGAGGAGGCGACATGGGAGGTGCTGTCGCTCTTGCTTGGCTTCACTCATCGCTTTGAGCCTGCGCACTGTGCGCGGCTGCTGTATACGCGTCTCTCGCGCGCCCTCCTCGTGCGTGCCGAGCGCGGCGAGGGTGGCGGCGAGGGCGAGGGTGGCGGCGAGGGTGAGGAGACGGAGGAGGACGACGAGGAGGACGAGGAGAAGCAACGGGACAGACGCGCCGAGATGGGCACACCGAGCATGACGCGCCATGTTGAGCGCCGCGCGGATTTGATCAGGGTACCGCACAACTGGGTGGTGCACAACTCGGCGCCCACGCCCACTCCCCTCGCTGCGCGCGTGAGCACGCTGCTCGACCGCCTGAGCATCGGGACGCTCAGCACGGCGCTCAGCCCCCGCCCTTGAGCTTCGGAAATGACACGTGGCCTCGCATGTGCAGTGCGGGCGGCATGTGGCTGGGCGCGCGCTTCTTTCCGTTTGAGCGCTGCGTGTGGAGTGCTGGTGAGCTCAGCGACCCAGATGCACTCTGATTGCGCTCTGATGACGCTCTGATTTCCTCCCTTATTGCATGCAGGCGAGCTCAGCGACCCAGATGCACTCTGATTGCGCTCTGATTGCTTCCCTGATTGCATGCAGGCGAGCTCAGCGACCCAGGTGCCCTCGAGCTGTGGACCACGATCCAGCAAGTCGGTAGTGCGGCCGGCTCCATCTTCGCCCTCGAGGACCACGTGAGAGAATGCCTTGAGCGCAGCGCCCGGCCCGAGGCGCACGATCCCGACGCATGCACCGATCCCGACGCATGCACCGATCCCGATGCATGCACCGATCCCGATGCATGCACCGATCCCGACGCATGCAGCTCGGCACTCTCGTGTATCGAGGCGTGTTGCCTGAACGGCACTGCGAAGCGATCGGATGGCGGCGGCGGCGGCGGCGGGAGCGGCGGCGGCGGCTTGGCGCGCGCCACACCTCTGGCCGTGCTCTCTCCACCGCTCCCTTACCCGACGCCCCTCGAGATGATGCTGGGGAGTGTGCTGCCTTGGGTGCTCGAGGTGCACGAGGGCGTCGTCTTGGGCGACCCCTCGCCGCCCGATCGCACCGCCGCCGAGGCGAACGACGACGTTCACGATGACGCGCTACACTTGGCCCACTTGTCCGACGACGACGACCAGTCCGACGACGACGATGACGAGGACCTCGCCTCGGGGGCCTCTGTGGCGCCGCAGCGCTTGATCGACAGCCGCACCCGTCTGACTCCGAGTCGGGAGCACATTCACATTCACACCCGTCGGACTCCGAGTCGGGAGCACATTCACATTCACACCCGTCGGACTCCGAGTCGGGAGCTGCTTGCATGCTATAAGGCTGTGCTCGCGCTCGCCCTGCGCGGCGCGCTCCCTCCGCGGCGCTGGGAGCTACCCGTCCCCTCCGCTGCACGTGGTCGTGCGGTGACGCTCGTGCTCGACGCGCGGTGCACCTGGCAGCTCGCGCATGATAAGGAGCTGCTGCTCGTGCTGCCAGAGCCCGCCGCCGCGCCCCGGACCACGGCACTGCTCCTCCGACACTGCAGCGCCCATTGCGTGCATCCGTCGCTCGCGTCGCTCTTCGCGCCCCTACTCGACTCCGGCCTCGCCGGGCTCGAGAGCGCTCGGTCACGTGCGATGCGTTGCTTCAAGGCATGCCTCGTGTGGGCGGATGCCGATGCGGTGGCGGCGGCCGAAGAGGCACGAAGCAATCAGAGGCACTCAGAGGCACGGGGCACGGCAGGCGGCGGCCGTGGAGCTCGAGGGAGCGGCACTGGCACTGGCGGGAGCGGCGGCGGGGGTGGCGGAGCGTTCGACGAGGCCGGCGGTGATGAGAGTGTGTGGAATCTCGTGGCGGAGATCTTCGAGCGTCCTCTGGCGTTTGACGAAACCGCCGCCACGCCCACCGACCCAAATGCGGACCGCCTCGGTCGTCTTCACACCTCCGCCGTTCACACCGCCACGCCCACCGACCCAAATGCGGACCATCTCGATCGTCCTAACACCTCCACCGTTCACACCTCCACCGTTCACACCTCCGCCGTTCACACCTCCGCCGCGAGCAGCAGCAGCAGCGCCGTTGTCCGCGGTGCCACCGCCGCCCCCGATGCCGCCTCCGCCTCCTCCTTCGCTGCCTCGTCTTCGACGCGCCCGAGCGCCATCCCGAGCACCCGACAGCGTCCGGCGACACGCTTGGACGAGCAGCGACGCCGCGCTACGAGCACAAGCCCCGTCGGCCTCACCGATGCCGATCACTGGGAATGGCTCGTGTGGGTCGCGCTGCGCTGTGCACAGGCATGGCATCGGATGAGCCAAGGCGACGCCGTGCTGGGCAGCAGTTACCACGAGACGGTCGAACGGGCACGCCGGCTTGTGCTGATCACGACGACGCGCCCAGACGGCGGGAGCTGTGGCTGGACATTCCTCACAGATGAGCTCGAGCGCCGTCACGAGCACGAGCGCCGTCACGAGCGCCTTCGTGACGGTCCCACGCCTTTGGCAACGGCTGTGGCAACGGCTGTGGGAAGTCCGCGGGCGGCTCCATCGCTCCGCGAGGCCGACACGGAATCGGTCCGCGGCGAGGGGAACAGCGGTGAGGGGAGCGGCGGCGGTGAGGGGAGCGGCGCGCCTGCCTCGGCGTCGTCACGAGCGCCTGGCGTGCTTCTGCTTCGCTCATTGCTGGGTTTCGAGCTGTGGGGAAACCTCGAGGGACTCGAGCTGCGCGAGCAGCCGCCGCGGCTGTCCCCCCTGCTCCCTTCACGCCTGTACGCCCAGTGCAACGCCCTCGTGCCGAGCGCCGTCCCGAGCGAGGCGTGGGGGGCTCGTGCACGCGGCGGGTGCTCGTCGTCCCGGGCGCGGTTTGCATGCGGGCTCGACCGTGCGACGCTCACGATGGCGCTCGAGTGGTTCCTGCTTGACGTGGCGCGAGCGGCGCCGCCCGCGCTGTTGTGGGCGGCCGTTGAAGAGCCGATCACCGCGACGGCGCGCGAGCGCATCCGAGCTACGATCTCGGCTCTGCGGACTGACGGCGAGGCCGAGGGCGTCGTCGAGGACGGCGGCAGCAGCGATGGTCGTCAGGGCAGCAGCGATGGTCCTCAGGGCAGCAGCCGCAGCAGCGGCCCTCGAGGCACGAGTCCCCACAGCCCCACAGCCTCGCCTAGCCTCTCCTCCGCACTCCTCGCCCATCTGCTCAACCAGACCCAAATCGAGAGGCTCATTGACGAAATGGACGCCGCCGATGAGGTGAGGCTGATGAGCCCTGATTGCCGCCCCAATCCTCTCTGATGAGCCCTGATTGCCGCCCTCATCAGGTCTGATGAGCCCTGATTGCCGTCTGATTGCCTCCCTCATCAGTCTGATTGCCTCCCTCATCAGGTGCTCGCCAATGTGAGCTCCCTCATCAGTCTGATTGCCTCCCTCATCAGTCTGAGTGCCTCCCTCATCAGTCTGATTGCCTCCCACATCAGGTGCGTCGCCAGCTCGCCGAGCGCGAGGCCGCCGAGCGGCGCCTCGCCCTCGAGCAGCGCCGGCGTGACGAAGCGCGCCGCCGGGACGAGATTGAATCTCGGCGCGCCGAACGAGATCGGATCGAGATGCAACGCCTCGAGCTGCAACGGCAAGAGCGCCGTGCTGAGCACGAGCGTGGGCAGCGGGAGGGGCAGCGCTACCCGCCGCCCAACACGACGCCCAGCCTGGCGGATCTTGCGGCGGCGTACTACGATGCTGATCTGCCGCCGCCGCAGCCACCCCCGCGCCGCGCGCCGCCGCCGAACACGCCGCCGCCGATGCCGAGCCGCTCGGGCGCCGTCTCGGGCAGCTCGGCGGGCGCCGTCTCGGGCAGCTCGGCGGGCGCCGTCTCGGGCAGCTCGGGCGGTGCGTCCGTGGCGTTCGGCTCGACGGAGCGCGCCGCCTTCGAGATGGAGCTCGCGCGACGGCGGGCCGAGTTTGAGATCGAGCTGAGCTTGCAGCGCGACCACTTTGAGCGTGAGTCTCGGAGCCGCTCTGATGAGCCCTGATTACCTCCCTCATCAGTCTGATTGCCTCCCTCATCAGCCTGATTACCTCCCTCATCAGGTGAGTCTCGGAGCCTCGCGGAGCAGCGCGCGCGCATGCGCGAGCAGCAAGCCCAGATCGAGCAGATGCGCCGACGCATGCGCGCCGAGATGGGCGCCGATCGCGCCGAGATGGGCGCCGATCGCGCCGAGCCGGGCACGCCCGCGATGGCGCGTGACTCGCTCGCGACGGCGCCGGCTGAGACCCGAGCTGCGAGCGCGCGCCCATCACAGCGCGCCGCCACGGTGCTCGAGAGCCTCGGACTGCCCACCACGGCGCTTCAGAGCCTCGGGCTGCCCGCCGCCTTCCGCCGCTTGGTCAGCGGCGACGGCGGCGACGGCGGCGGCGGCGGCGGCGGCGGCGGCGGCGTGCGACGGACCGCACGGACCATTAACGAGGCTCATCTGAAAGCGAAGCTCGCGCGATTCTTAGCCGGAATGAGGGCACTTGAGAGGCAGCAGCGGCAGCAGCCGCAGCAGCGGCAGCCAGCAGCGGCAGCCTCCTCGAACGCCCAGCACGACGCCCAGCCGACGCCCCCGCCACCGCAGCCGCTGCCGCCCGCGCTGGCCGAGTTCATCGTCTGGGCAGGCGACCTTCTCGCGGGGCAAGGGCGCTCAGAACGACGCGACGACCAGAGTGGCGGCGGCGCGGCGACCCTCGAGGTGCTGGCTAGCAGTGGTGGCAGCGGCAGCGGAGGCGGTGGCAGCGGCAGCGGAGGTTGTGGCAGTGGAGGTGGTGGCGGTAGCTCGAGCGGCAGCAGCTCGATCGGCAGTGGCGGCAAAGCTCGTGCAGCTGCGGCTCAAGTGACAGCTTGTGAGCTTGCCGCACGACGCTACATTGCAAGCGGTTGCCACCCCCACCACCCCCACCACCCCCACCACCCCCACCACCCCCACCTCCACGGCGGCAGCGGCGGCAGCGGCGGCAGCGGCGGCAGCGGCGGCAGCGGGGCAGCCGGCGGCGCTGCCAGCGACGGCAGCGGCGGCGCCCAAGACGGCGCCCACGACGGCGCCGTGGACGACGATTGCTGCATCTGCCAGGAGGGGCTGACCGATGGCCCCGCGTGCGAAGAGCATGGCGAGCCTCTCGTGACGGCGTGCGGGCACCGCTTCCATGCCGTGTGCTTCGCGCGCTTCCTGGAGACGACGGGGGATCTCGATCCCGTGTGCCCGATGTGCCGCAGCGCCAACCTCGCCGTGCGTTTCACGGGCATGTGAACGAGGCGCTGTTGCGGCTGGTCTCGTAACCGTCTCTGACGTGACTCCTGTCGGTGGTGCACACACGCCGCGTCGTTAACGTATTAAAAATGATAAATCCATTGACATCACACCGACATGCTACGCAGAGGAGCAGTAGTACCATACATCAGCATGGTTGTTGGTTCCCAGGCCCCAAGGCCGGACGGGCAGATTGCAACTCTATACCATGCTCTATACGCATGTTTCTGCATGTGTTTCTGCTATATTGCACCCCCGAGGACCGCGTAAACGCGGACGATCGACGAACCGTAATGCTACCGAGTACCGTGCCTCGAGGCAGCGCCCAAGCGGAGGAGGCAACCCTTCCCCACCACCCCCCCAAAAATCCCCTCCCCCACCACCCCCGGCCCTCCCGCTACCACCCATTAAGGTTCCTCCCCCAGTCCCAACCCCAGCGGCCGTTGCCCGTTGGGGTTCGTTTCGGCGCCATGTTCGGCGCCTCCCCCATTCTCCCCGCCCTTTCTTCTCTTCTCAACGGCTTCGATGGCTCATGCGTCGCGAGAGCGCGCGAACGCCCGCTGGGCACGCTCGTTGAGCACCTGATGAGGGAGGCACTCAGTGGTCATCAGATGACTCAGAAACCACCAAGGGTGATCAGAGGCGCTTGTTGAGCGCCTTGAGCTTAGTCAGCATGCACGGCAATCAGAGTCAATCCATTCGGAGGCCATCAACGGTACTCAGAGGCGCTTGTTGAGCACCTTGAGCTTAGCGAGCTGGATGTCCTTGTCGCTCTGGTTGGTGACAATCACATCCTGCCCCGCGAGGATCGCGTGCGCCTCCTCAGGCGTCTTGTTCGACCACTCGTCCACGAGCACCCCGCCCATGCTTGCGGGAAGCTTGTGGAGCGTCGTGATGGTCACACGCGCCTGATGAGGGAGGCACTCAGTGGTCATCAGGGCTCATCAGTGGTCATCAGGAGTCATCAGGGGTAATCAGGGGTCATCAGTGGTCATCAGCCGTCGTGATGGTCACACGCGCCTTTGGATCCCGAGCGTTCGTCATCAGGGGTCATCAGGGGTCATCAGCGGTCTTGATGGTCACACGCGCCTTTGGATCCAAAGCGTTCGTCAGACCGTCGCTCGTGATCGCCCGCATGCTCAGGTACGCCTCGAACTGCGTCCAGAATCGGTTCATGTAGCTCCGATCCATGAGAATAAGGACGGAGCACGTGAGGTAGAGCAGGTTGATGTTGGGGAGCATCTCTTTGAACTCGGCGGACTCGCGCAGAGTCTTATTTCTCCCTTGTGGCATCGAGCTGAAGTCGAACCACACGGCGTCAATCTCCGGATGATCTATCAAGTAGGCCTGCACCGCCAAAGCCTGCACGCCGGTCGGATCTGGATCTGTCGGCGTCTCCCATCTATGGCTCACGACGAGAATGTTTTTATAGGCGCCGTTGATGCCCTCGATGAAGCCGATCGTTATCTGGACGAGTCGGTGCGGTTCCTGTGTGCGCAGCGTCTGCATCATCAGCAGGCTTGGCTTCGCAGCGCGCCGCAGGCTGTCCGCCTTGACGAACCAGAAGCTGCACTCCATGCCCTCAGTTGCTGCCTTTTCCGCTGCGGCCACCTTCTCTGCCTCGGGGATCTGGGAGGCGAGTGCGGCTGTCGGTGCCTGCAGCATGGTGCGCAGCCTCCTGTCGGGGATCGGCTTCAGGCCGAGATGGCGAACAAAATCGTCGACCATGTCGCACTCGACGATGTCGGACACGCTCGTCGCGCCCTTTTCGTCGCACCACACGACCGCCATCTTCAGCGTCGCGTCCTCGGCAACGTTGAGGGACGTGAGCATCTGCAGGAACCCCAGCGCCGTGGCTCGGCGCCGCAGCTCCTCCGCCGCCTCCGGTGCTGCGGCTCCGGACGCCTTTTCGGATGCAGCCTTGTTGGCCGCCGCGGCTGCAGCCTTCTCGTCGGCTGCCTTCTTGGCTGCCGCCGCCTTGTCGGCCGCCGCCATATCGGATGCGGTCTTCGCGTTGGCTGCCTTCGCGCCGTCGTCGCCGATGTTATTGTCTGCGGCGTGCACAGCACCCAAACCACACGGCAAGCGTCACGCCGACAAGAGAGAGGAGCCACGCGCCCGGCATGGGGACCCGACGCCGCACGCGCGCCGCCCAGCTGCACGCGCGAGCTCGCTCTGCATCGTGCGCCCGCGCGCGGCCGCCGGCCGTGGGACCGCGCCACACATCCCCCCTTTCCCAGCCACCGCGAGCACAGAGCCGCGCACTTCCGACGTTGAGCGTCTTGAGCGTCGTGTTCTTCTCGAGCGAGGTCGCCAGAGCTCTCGCGCCGTCGTCGCCGATGCCATTCCCTGCGGCGTGCACAGCACCCAACCCACACGGCAAGCGTCACGCCGACAAGAGGAGGAGCCACGCGCCCGGCATGGGGACCCGACGCCGCACGCGCGCCGCCCAGCTGCACGCGCGAGCTCGCTCTGCATCGTGCGCCCGCGCGCGGCCGACGGCCGTGGGACCGCGTCACACATCCCCCCTTTCCCCAGCCACCGCGAGCACAGAGCCGCGCACCGTGGAGGTCGAGCGTCTCGAGCGTCGTGTTCTTCTCGAGCGAGGCCGCCAGAGCTCTCGCGCCGTCGTCGCCGATGCCATTCACTGCGGCGTGCACAGCACCCAACCCACACGGCAAGCGTCACGCCGACAAGAGAGAGGAGCCACGCGCCCGGCATGGGGACCCGACG
>ENA-UOUZ01001741-UOUZ01001741.1-mixed-culture-metagenome-genome-assembly--contig:-NODE-1741-length-13433-cov-133.156750_pt1 | contig 13433 bp, 8 predicted proteins | sample MGYA00238154_ERZ761575 | MGnify/ENA primary metagenome ERZ761575 (study PRJEB28896, sample SAMN07631632) | mixed culture metagenome | isolation source: Freshwater growth medium | place: USA...
GAACACATGTTCACATGAACGACCGCAAAGGCGCCGCAACGTGAAGGCACAACGCGGAGGAAGGGCTCGCTGAGGAGTTCTCGCACTCGCGCGTGGCCTACTCCTCCGTCGCATCGCTCGGAAGCCATGGACGAAACCGAGACGGAGCACGTCGACGTGGCCGTGGTCAATGTGGAGCACCTGATGGCGTACGTAGACTCGCAGCGTGAGGAGGGCAACACCGCTTACAAGGCGAAACGGCACACGGAGGCGCTCGAGGCGTGGCAGCGCGGGCTTGACGCGCTTGCGCAGGCGGACGGCAAGCCGATGCGCGCGGTCGATGTGCCAATCGTGCAGCGCGCGACTGTGACGCTGCATAGCAATCGCGGCCAGGCGCTGCTCTCCATGCAGTTCTGGCGGCGCGCCATCCATGACCTCGACGAGGCACTCAAGATCGACGCGTGGAACGCCAAGGCGCTCTGGCGGCGGCACCAGTGCCACAAGGCGCTGAAGGCGTGGGCGGCTGCGGAGGCAGACCTTGAAGCACTCATCGCGCCGGAGCTGCAGCAGGACAGCGCCAAGATCCTGGCCGACGCGGGCCTCGGTGCGGAGCAACTCGCGGCAGAGCGCCAGATGTTGCGTGAGAAACGGCTTGAGGTGGATCGGGTGGCCGCGGAGACGTTCGAGGAGCGCGTGGAAGACGCGGCGGCCAAGGGCATTGAGCAGCTGCGCGTGCGCTTCGAGGAGATCATCAAGCGCAACGGCTTGCACGGCAATAAAGAGCTCTCTGCGGAACTTGCGGACATGATGACGCGGCCCGGCGGCGTGAACGTGCAACTGCTGGCGAATGTGTACCAGATCGACGAGGAGGATGCGGAGGTGCTGGTGACGTGGGCGCAGAAGGCGTGCCAGATCCGTGACGAGATTGGGTACGACGGGATCGACGCGATATGACGAGAGAGAGAGAGAGAGAGAGAGAGAGAGAGAGAGAGATCGGTGCGTCAGGACTCAGAACGGAAGCGACACCGGCCGACCAGCCGGGGGCGAGGACCGACAGCCGTCAAAGCATTGACTTTCAACTCAAAAGATAGTCACCATTTCCAACTCCTCTTGTCGTTATGCTCTCACACCATGTCTCACACCCACGAATGTGCCCGGATCCCGAGCTCTCGCAAGCGAGTGAAGAGTTCATAGCTCTGTGCGAGCGTCTCGTTCGGCCAGCCGTGCGCGCCCCACCCCTGGTGGATCATCGGCGACGTGTGAACCTCGTGCTCCCAGTAGAGCTCATCCACGCGAGATCGCACCTCCGAGTCCGCAAGCACTTGGTCGATGAGGACATTGTACTCGCGACGCGTGAAACAAGTTTTGCGGTGGATCGGGGGAGGCGGGGGAGCTCGCGCTTGCATGACAGCTAGCTCGCCCCAAACGTAAGTAAATCGTGATCATGCGTGCACTGCTGCTGTTCCTAAATCGTGTGAAGAGCACCTGTGTCACGTCGTAAAATGCCGTTCCGTTTTAGATTGCATGCAAACGACGATGTTGCACACCACCAGGGCCAAACGGTATTCCGCTTTCGACACGCTCAATTTCAAACCGCCCAACTCCACCTCAAGCTTTACACCAACCGTTGCAGCAGCCAAAACTGGACGGGCTCGCGACAGTACGGGCAAATCTTCATCTTGGCCGTGCAGCGCTCGCACGCGAGCTGATGGCCACACGGCACCGCAAGGTGCGACTTGGGCCCCACCATGCACACGATGCACGTGGTCTGGCCACCGATGGTCGATTCGGGCGCCTCGTCGTGCACACGGCCGGTGATGTTGCCCACGTCGGCGAGCGTCAGATGCCTCTCCGCTGGCATCAAACCTGCAGCCAGTGCTGGGGCTGTTGGTGGCGCAGGGGCAGGAGGCGGCGGATGCACGGTAGTCGGGCCGCGCCCACCGCGCCCTCCACGCCCCCCTCGCCCCCCTCGCCCGCCGCGGCCAGCGTTCTCTGCCACGGCCAGAGCCGTCGCGCGCTCCACCTCAGCCCTCTCCGCCTCCTCCCTCTCCGCCTCCTCCCTCTCCGCCTCCGTCGCCGCAGCCGCCTCAGCCGCTGTAGCCGCGGCCGCCTCCGCTGCGGCTGCCACTGCTGCTGCGGTCGCCTCCACGTCCTCCTCAGCCTCAACGGCCTCCGATGCTGGTGCTGGTGCCGCCATCGCCAATTCCTCTGCCGCAGGCTCCTCGATCTTCTCTTCTGCCACCAACTCCGCTTCCGTCGGCTCTGACTGCGACGCCGACAAGCCGATGCCCGCCTCGCCTGCGGCTGTGGTCGCCGCTCTACCCTTTTTCGCCTTCTTCTTCGCCTTCTTGGACGCCTTCGCGGCCTCCGCTTTGGCTCTCGCTTCCTCTTCAGCGATCAGGCGTGCCATCATCGCGTCAGCGCGGGCCTGTTCGTCCTCGCGTGAGAGGCTGCCTCGAGCGCCGCCAGCCACGACGGACGTGACACCTGCACTGGACGCTGCTGCCGCGCATGATGAGGCGATGTGCTGAGTCGCAGCTATGAATCCAAGTTGGCAGAGCGCCCAGGCATCGCCCTGGTCCGCAGCGAGCTTGAACAGCTCTGCCGCCCGCTTATCATCTTGGGCCACACCGCGTCCCTCACGGTGCATGTCTCCAAGTGAGCACTGCGCCGGAGCATAGCCCTGGTCCGCAGCGAGCTGGAACAGCGCCGCAGCACGCTTATCATCTTGGGCCACACCGAGACCCTCACGGTGCATGCCTCCAAGTGCGCACTGCGCTGAGGCATCGCCCTGGTCCGCAGCGAGCTTGAACAGCGCCGCAGCACGCTTATCATCTTGGGCCACTCCGAGTCCCTCATGGTGCATGACTCCAAGTTCGTGCTGCGCTGCGGCATCACCCTGGTCCGCAGCGAGCTGGAACAGCTCTGCGGCCCGCTTATCATCTTGGGCCACACCGCATCCGTCACGGTGCATGGCTCCAAGTGCGCCCTGCGCTGAGGCATTGCCCTGGTCCGCAGCGAGCTTGAACAGCGCCGCAGCCCGCTTGTCATCTTGGGCCACACCGCGTCCGTCCAAGTGCATGCCTGCAAGTTCGAACTGCGCCGGAACATTGCCCTGGTCCGCAGCGAGCTTGAACAGCGCCGCAGCCCGCTTGTCATCTTGGGCCACACCGCGTCCCTCATAGTGCATCATTCCAAGATAGCCCTGCGCCGCGGCATCGCCCTTGTCCGCAGCGAGCTTGAACAGCGCCACAGCCCGCTTATCATCTTGGGCCACACCGCGTCCGTCACGGTGCATGAGTCCAAGTGCGTACTGCGCCACGGCATCGCCCTTGTCCGCAGCGAGCTTGAACAGCGCCGCAGCCCGCTTATCATCTTGGGCCACACCGCGTCCGACAAGGTACATGGCTCCAAGTCCGCACTGCGCCGCGGCATCGCCCTGATCCACAGCGAGACTGAACAGCTTCGCAGCCCTCTCCGCCTCCGCCCTCTCCGCCTCCACCCTCTCCGCCTCCTCCCTCTCAGCCTCTGCCCTCTCTGCCTGTGCCCTCTCTGCCTCCGCTCCTTGCCTAATTACCTCAGCCTCCGCCTGAGCCCTGGCTGCCCGCGTGGCCTCCGCCTTGGCGGCCTTGAGCGCCGCTACCCGTACCGCCGCCTTCTCGGCCTCCTTTGTCGCCTGCTCAGCCGCTGCGGCCGCGGTCGCCGCGGCCATCTCCGCGGCGGCCATCTCCGCGGCGGCCGCCTCCGCTACGGCCGCCGCTGCCGCCACTGTCGCCTCCACGACCTTCTCAGCCTCAATGACTTCCGATGCTGGCGCCGCTTCTGTGGATGCTGAGCCTGCGGCAGGAGGCGACTGTGTGACCTCTTGCAGCGACAGCCTCGACAGGCTGGCTTGCATCTCCATCTCCGCCGCGTGCTTGCGACGCAGCTTCTGGCTCGCCCTAGACCTCTTGCAGCGACTGTGTGACCTCTCCTGCTTGCGCTTCTTGTGCAAGCGCTCGTGCATCGCCATCGCCTCCGCCAAAACACCCTCGCTTGCGAGTGCTTGGTGTTCCTCGATTGCACCAATCAAGCCCTCGTACTGCGCAGCCGCCATGGCCACACGCAGCGCAACGTCGGCGGCGGCAGAAGGAGCGGGACCCATGACGCCCTCGTCGCCAGCCGCCGCCAACACCTCGTTGTCCGCCTCAGCGAGGCCACTCGCGGCCGCTGATGCACTCGCTACCGGCGCTCTTGCCTCGCTCGCCCCTGCCTGCTCGGCCTCGATTTTCATGCTCGCTATCTTTTTCTGCGGCTGCTGCTTGTGTGCGCCCTCCGCCTCCTCCTCAGCCAGCAAAGCCGCAGCGGCAAGCTCGGCTGCCTGCTCAGACTGGGCGCGCGCCGCCTCAGCCTCGGCCTTGACGCGCCGCTCCTTTTCGCGAGCCTCCACCTCGAGAGCCTGCTGAACGCGCCGTCGCTCCTCACGCTCGCGTCGATTCACCTCGCGCGCCTGAGCTTGGCGCCGGATCTCGCGCACTTTCTTGATGCCCTCGACTGCCGACACGGCTTCCTCTTGCACTCGAACCTGCTCCTCGCTGAACTCGACGTGCTGAGTGAGCGCCTTCGTCACAATGTCCTTGATGTCGAGTTCCTCGTCGAGCACCTTCTCGTCTGCTTCGTTCAGATGGAGGGTCACAGACTCTTGCAGCTCATAGAGAGCGTCGACACATTCGCGCTCAACGCTCTCAAGAATCTCGTCGGACGACGTTGCATCGGCCTCAGCCCCATGGGCCGCGATCGCCGCCTGCTCTAGCTGCTCGCACAGCCGGCTGTCCTCGCGATCGATCACATTCTGCAAGTGCTGCAGTGCGCTGATGGCGCCACGGACAAAGAGGTTACGCTTCGCGTCGAGAAAGCCGGGGGAGATATCCATTGCATTGAGCTCTGCGACGACCGAGCGGAGGATGGTCGCAAACAGCCGAAGCGATGGGAAGTGACCGCCCTTGTCAGCCGGCCGTCCGAGGCATACTTGGATGAACATCATCAACGTCCAAATGGCCTTGAAGAGCTTCGAAGCATCGTCGTGAACCTCGATCTTGGCATCGTTCTGTGCGATGTCGTGATTCTGGACGAGGTCGTAGCAGCTGAAGACCGCGCCCTCACCTCTGCCGTCGGCATCGAAGATCGCCGACTGCATGGCACGCATCCAGCCGAGCGCCAGCGCGTCGAGACCGTCGGATCGAACGCACCGTGATGCGCCGCTCTCGAGCAGCACTTCGACGCAAGCGACGTCGCCGCGCTTGCATGCGAGCATGAGCGGCGTCTCACCGTCCCTGCCAGCTTGATCGAGGTGCGGATCGCGCTCGAGCAGGCTGCGCGCGCACTCGATCACACGTCGCAGCGCATTGAGCCGGCCGTAGCGTGCAAGCACGCAAAAGAGCGTGTCTTCGGGCTCGCCGTACTCGTCGGAGAGTGGGCCTTCGACGAACACGTGGAAGCCTTCTGGACGCAGCCTGTAGAGCTGTGCGATCTCATCGGCGAGACGGCTCACGTGCGGCTCGACGTCGAGGACGGTTTGCTTGAGCGCCGAGATCATGTCCTTGAGAGCCATGGCATTGATCAGCACGGCGGACCTCGCGTCCATGTCATCCTCATCGATCGACGAGGGCGACGAGGGCGGCGAGGGCGACGTCGCGGTCCGTGCCCTCGAAGTTGGCGACGACGGCTCGGCCGATCGCGTGCGTACCGAGGGGAAGGTGCGAAACTTCTTCGGCGGCGTCGAGAACTGTGCAAGCGCGCTCGAGGTGAGTGCGCTCTGGTCGAGCGCGCATTGCAGGAGCTTCTTCGTATCTGGGAGTGCCTCGAGCGAAGGCGACGACGAACGCGTGGGTGTTGGCTTCTTCACACGCTTTGGCACTAGCTTGAGCGGCGCCTTGGGAATCGCGGAGATCGCACCTGCGTCGATGCTGTGGTCGCCGACGCGCGCGCTCGGCTCGGGCGGCGAGGACATCGAGAACGAGAAGGTGGCATCGGGTGGTGTGAAGGTGAAGCTCTGCGCAAGCGGCGGCACCACCCCAACTCCGAGCGACTTGAGCCCAGCTTGAATGGCCGCGATGGGCACGGCGGAGAGCGGCACGTGCGTCGGCTCGGCACCCTCGGCCACTCCCTCCACCTTCGTCACCGCCTGCTCGCCCTCGACGTCACTGTCGACTTCAGTGGATTCGCCCGCGTTCACGGAGCCGGCCTCGTCGTGGTCCTCGAGCTCGATGGTCTTGTTGTCATCGTCGGCGTTCGCATCTCCGCCCTCGATCGGCGCCTGCTCGGCCGTCTCCTGCGCCGGTTTCGTCATCGGGCTCGCCGCCGGCTCCTCCAACTCCTGCACGACGTCCTCCATCTCCTCCACAGCGTCCTCTAGCTCCGCCTCCTCCGTCGTTTGCGACGCTGCTTGCTCCTCCGCCTCCACGTCCTCGCCAGCGTCGACCGTCTCCTCCTTCGCCACCATCGTGGTGAGCTTGCACAGCACCTCTGCGGGAATGCCACTGACGGTCAGCGAGTACGCAGCGAGGCCTTCCGTCGTCCTATGTTCAGGGCGAAACGAAGCGAGCGTCGCACCGGGCGCGACGATGCCAAAGGCGTCCGAGAAGGAGAGCAGCTTCTCGGGGAGGCCCGATTTGCGCGCGAGCGCCGTGAGCACCTCGTCGAGCGGTCGGCTCTTCGGCCAGTAGAGGAGCAGTGCGTCCGATTCGATGGGAGGACGGCCATCGGCATTGGCCGTCGGCCAGACAGCAAGCACCACGGTCTCCATCGCGAGCACCACGGAGCCGTTGCGTAGCTTCAGGGACGCGGGCGTGGAGTCCGGCTGGATGAGCTCGCCCTCCTCCGTGTGCAGTTCGACGCGGGCGACGTGGCGCGATCGGCAGTACTCGGCTTGGAGGAGTTCCATCGGCGCATGCACGTTCAGCATGAAGCGCAAGACCTCGACGTCGAGGACGGTGAGCTTGACGAAGTACGAGCGATGGAGATGGCCCTCGAGCGGCGCCTTGGGCACCGCGGAGATCGCACCTGCGTCGATGCTGTGGTCGCCGACGCGCGCGCTCGGCTCGGGCGGCGAGGGCATCGAGAACGAGAAGGTGGCATCGGGTGGTGTGAGGGTGAAACTCTGCGCAAACGGCGGCACCACCCTGACTCCGAGCGACTTGAGCCCAGCTTGAAGTGCCGTGCTCGAGGGGGGGACGTTCGAGTCACTCGACGCGGACATCTGAACCACGGAACGCGCGTCAGCAGCGGGCGCGCCGTCGTCACCGTTGGAGATCTTCACGTCGTCGGACGGCGCGCCCGCGTCGGTCGGCATCGCCTGCTTGATCACGAGCATGCGTTGCGTCATCACGCCCTTGATGAGGTCCAAGACCGCCAAGACTTGGTCCAAGGACTCGTCCGGCTTGCTGAAGTTCTCGTGCGCGAGGAGCCTCTTGATGAGGAGGAACGCGGTGCTGGCGTGCCGCACGAGCGTCGAGAGCGAGCACCCCTCGAGGACTACCGTCAGCGGCGCGAGGCACCACTGAAGTAGGGTACGAGTGGCCACCACACGCATCGGCTCGGGGAGGATGGCCTTGCGCATCTTCGACAGCATGGGCAGGCTCCCCTTGCGCTCGTTGATCGCGACGGCGGCCCAGGAGATGAGACCGGCGAAGTTGAGCATGTGCTCGTCGTCCAAGGGCTCGTCGTGCTGGCCGATCATGAGGCCCACGAGCGTACATTGCAGCCCGGCCGGGAGCTCGGGCGTGTTTTTGAGGAGCAGGGCGTTTACATCGCTGATGCCGCCGATCATGGCGGCCAGGGCGATCTTCGCACCCACATCGATGGGCGGCGGCGGGATGCCGGTGGGTACTCCGCTCACCACTGCAAAGATCCGACGCAGCTCACGGAGCTGGCGGCGCTTCTGATGATCTTGCGACTCGCGGTCCGCAGTGCCAGTGGCTGTGCACGCAGACTCGGGAGAAGTCGGCATGGCGGGAGACGCCCTCGCCTTGGCCTTGCGCGAGCCCACCTTGGGCTTCGTGGTGGCGCCTTAGGCTCGTGCACGTCCGCGCGCGCGCACGGGCTTCCCGCTTGGACGTCTTCGACTACATAATGATGACGCGCAATCAACCTTAAACGCATGAAGGGGCGGGACAATTACGAAAGCCCCTGGTCTTGTGTGTGTACCACACGTGCAACTCATGTTGTCGGTTCACTGTGAATACGTCCAGGAACGGAAATCAATGTCTTCAATCACTACGACCGTCCGGAGCGTGGCTGCTTCAACGCTCATCCAATCGACGGCACGATGCAGGTGCTGCCGCCGGCGCTACGTGGTGCACCAGCTCCGCCGGCGTGCAGCGGCGCGCCGACTCGCACACGTGTGGTGGCTTGTTCGATCTCAGAGATCTGAGCGTCGGGCGGCGACCATGATCCAACGCATCCAGCGTGGCCGGAGCGACAGGCTCGCGGCGCGTGAGCGAACCTTCGACGATGATAGCCACTCGGACATGGACGTGTGCTTTCAGACCGTGCCAAACACGGTGGCGTTCCACGGCATCCTGGAGACTGAGCCGCACGTGACGGTGATCGACGGCTTTCTCGCGCCGCTCGAGTGCAGCGAGTTGATCGCGAAGGCCTCCTTGCAGCGACGCTCGGGCGTGAGCAACGATCTTGGCACCGGTTCGGAGAGCAAAGGACGTAGCAGCTCGACGGCGCTGCGCACGCCCGGCCTCGTGCGCGCCCTCGCGCCACTGCGCCAGCGGCTGACCGAGCTCCTCGGCGTGCCCGAGGCGCGGCTCGAGGGGTCGATGGTGCTGTGCTACGAGGTGGGCGGCGCGTACCGCTGGCACTTTGATGCCTTCAACCTGTCGTCCGTGCGCGGTGCCTCGAACACGGCGGCGAGGCACGGCGGCCAGCGCCTGCTCACGTCGATCGCGTACTTGAACGACGTGCCCGAGGGTGGCGAGACCGCCTTTTTCCACGCGCGGCGCGCGATCGCGCCCAAGGCCGGCCGGCTGCTCGTGTTTCGTAACGCGGTGCCGCGCACGGCGCCCGACGGCCGCACGAGGTTTGAGGTCGACCGGCGCAGCCTTCACGCGGGGCTGCCCGTCAGGGCGGGAACCAAGTGGATTGTGACCACCTTTGTGAGGGAGCGGCCACGCGGGATGGAAGAGGAACCCTAGCGATGGCATTAGGACCAAGGATAGACCCATAGCGGACACTGTTATAGCGCGGGTGCGGGCAAGGAAAGCGACATCCGACAAAGCATCCGATCCGGGTATACCGTACAAGCAATGAGTGTACCTCAAGGCGTGTACCAGTACACGGCAGAAATCGAATCAGAATCGAAAGTGGAATGAATCGAATGTTGCCGCCGCGCCACTATTTTTTTACGTAAGGTGTCGTGTTTCCCCGGGGTACGCTTCCCCGCGCGAGGTAAAGTCGAATTTTGAGGGACCGATGGTGCATCACGTCAAGCTGTTGCAGGCATGCTCGGCTGAGGCTGCACTGAGGATCGATCTGCGGACTGCGCCCGACCCTGAGCCACACACAAAAGAGTCTCATTTCTGAATTCACTAGGCGCACGTTGTCCGTTCAGAGCCTCAGAGGAGCTCGCTGCATGCACAGGCCCAGGCCCCGTCCATGGCGAGATCGTCGCCCTCGACCGTCACCACGTACAGCGGGCAGCCGCTGTACGCTGCAACGCTGCGCCCCTTGCCCAAATACGCGCTGCGCAGCCGTTCGCAGAACGCGCCGCGGCCCATCGCCCGATCCGCGGGAAGCGCCGTGTCGGGCGTGAGCATATGGGCGAGCTTGGCGGCGACTCCGCCGGCGATGAAGACTCCGCCGTGCGCCTGCACGCGCAGCGCGAGGTTCGCAGCCTCGGCGCCGAGCGCGTCGACGAACATCTGCATGGCCGCCGTGCACGGGGGGTCTGCGGGGCGGGCGTCGGCTGGCACGCTGAGCGCGGCGATCACCGCGGATGGATCGGCGGCATCGCGGACGGCGGCATCCGCTGCGCTCTCTGGGATCAGCTCGGCCGTTGCATCGCGCCGCACTCTCACAAAGTCGTACGCTCGCTTGATGCCGCTGCCCGAGACCACATGCTCCACCTTGACGTGACTCGTCGCAAGGGCCGCCCCGATGTGCGCCCGCAGCGCCCACTCCTCGGGCGTGCGCGCGACAAAGTCGGACTCGCCCCCTTCGGATGGGCACACGACCATGGGCGCGCCGGGTGCCGGGAAGACTCCAAACACTTGGCCGAGTCCGGTGCCCGGGCCGAGGCATGCAATCGGCCGGCCGGGGATCGGCGAGCCGGCGTGCACGATCCGTCGATGCGATGGGGGCACGTGCGGCAAGGCAAGGCCCACGGCGACGAAGTCGTTCAGGAGACGGAGCCGGTCGGGGCTCAGGCCGAGGCTCGTCGCCAGATCGGTCTCCTCGAGACGCCAGCCGTTTGGACCAAACGTTTCGTTTTGGCAGATGGCGACTCCGCCCACCACCGGTCCGCACACGGAAATGGCAGCGGCCTCGATCGCGCCTGCGGAGACGGCGCCCGCCTGTACCGCCTCCGCTTGGAAGACTGCGAGCGCCTCGCGCAGGTGGCCAAAGTCCGCCGTGCGATAGCGGGCGATGAAGCGAGTCTTGTCGGGTCGCGAGCCCCGCGCCGCTCCCGACGACGGGTAGAGGGCCAATCGGATGTTGGTCCCCCCGAGGTCACCGATCAGGATGAGCGCCTCCGTCTCGGCCGCTGCGGCGGCGGCTGTGTCGCTCGTCGTCGGCGGCGTCCTCGTCGGCTGCAGCGCGCGCACGACCGCCGCCACGCGTGCCACATCGGTGCACCGCGTCTCGAATTCGGTCGTCGGCCCGTTGAGCTTCGGGGCGCCCATCGCGATCGGGATGGCTGGCCGGTAGGCCATGGCGGAGTAGAGCGTCGCACGGAGGGATCCGTGGAGCTCGTCGGCGCCAGAGGCGGCGGCGAGTTCGGACGCGTTGAACTCGGTCACGCCGCCGCCGGCGGCGATGGTCAGGCGACCGGCCGCTGCCGCGACCATGAGGCGCAGCATCGGCGCGCCCTCGAGCGCCTCGGGCCGACCACCTGAGCTGAGCACGCGATGGACGCCGCAGCGCACGCACACGTGCACTGCCTCGCACGGGTCGCGACTGACGTCGATGGCACGGTGGAAGGTGACCGGCAGCGGCGCCGCGAGGGCGACGAGCTCTATCAGGAACGGCTCGTCGACCGCGCCGTCGGGCAGCAGGCAGCCGACGACGACGCCGTGCACGCCCGCTTCCTTGAGCGCCTCAATCTCGGCGCGCATCACCTCGCGCTCGCCCTCGTCGTACAAAAAGTCGCCGCCCCGGGGGCGCACCATGGCGTGCAGCGGCAGCGCGACCCTTGCGAGCAGCGCGCGCACGAGGCCGAGGCTGGGCGTCGTGCCGCCGTCGACGAGGTTGGCGCACACCTCGAGGCGCGCAGCGCCGCCCTGCTCGGCCGCCACGGCCGACGCGAGCGAGTCGACGCACACCTCGAGGGGAATGGGACGCCGCGGAGCGACGCCGGGCGAGGCCGCCGTCGCCATTCGCGGCATGGTGTTCACACGTGCACATTGCGCGAAAGTGTGCAAGTCACGTCAAGTCAACTAACAACTATGGACTTCTTGATAATTCCAAGTAGCCCACCCCAGTAAGTAACGCGCACCTCTGGGGAGGTTCAAGACCCCTAGCAAGTAACGACTTTATTCAAAAAGCCGTTCACGTTCTCACGTTATCCGATAAAATGCCCACTCGGCAAGACGCATCATCACAGGTCCCGTGGAGACACAGCGTGGAGGGCGTAGACTACTTTTCAAAAAGCCGAGTACTTGACTTGACAAAAAGCCGAACTTGAGAGACCAAAGTCCAGACCGATCGCCTCTATCTGTACAGTCAGTGTGCTCAGTCAGTTCAGTTGAGAATAAAGACGATCGGGAACCCCCCAATGGCAATGCCCAACGAAGGCTCGCCGCTCAAGCGCTTGCACATCACGCTCGCCGAGCTGAAGCTGAAGCCCATCGCCAACCTTGTGCCCAAAGTAGTAGCCGACGGCCTTCGGCCGCCGCCGCCGCGCCTGCAGGCCACCATGGCAGTGGGCTCGTTGAGAAAGGCCGCGGGGGTGCTGTCGCCCGCGCTGTCCGCGTATGCGCAGCGCTCGTCATCCGGGTTGCACCACATGACGGGGGTGTCAGTACTGTCAGCAGACGCGCCCCGTTGGCGCGCCCCCCGAAGGGAACGCAAAGAAGCCATTCGACGCCGCCGTCGCGTGACGACGACGGTGTCGAGTAACGACGCTGCCGTGGCGACCGGCAGCTTGCCCGCCGCCTGATTGCTGCCTGCCGCCATCTGCGCGGTCGTGCCAAGCATGGAAAATGGCGCGTGACCCAGCATGGTGACGACGCGCCCGACACGAAGACAGCGGCCCCCCAGCGGACAGAGGCCCCCAGCAGATGAGCAGCTCGCTCGTCGAGCACATCAAGCGCCTGCGGCGGGCGCAGGAACATAGGAGTCAGCCCGAGCGCAGATATTCGCAGTGCGCGTCATGTTTTCGGTGTGCCACTGCGCGTCCGACTGACAGTGAACACCGCACACAGATCGAAGCGCCAGCTCGACTGAGCCGGCCGCGTGCCAGGCGAGAAGATCTGCCGGTGACGAACGCGCGCGCTCTGGTTCCAGAGGAGCAGGGCCACCATGGGCAGTTTTCTAAGAAGTTCTCGCACGACGGTCGGGGGGGCTCGATCGTCCCTGAGGAGGTTTCGCATTACCCCGGCTACGATTTTCGGGTGGGCCCCTGGTGCTCCCGCGATGTCGGCCCGATTCGGCCCGGGTGTCGCGACGGGTGCCCGCACGGGCGCGACGTTCCGTAACTATTAATGCTTATATTGGTCACACTTTCCCCTATCTGGGATGATGAAAAGCAGCGGTGTGGCGCAGTGGATAGCGTGCTGGGCCCATAACTCGAATTCGGGGGGTTTACCCAGAGGTCGAAGGATCGAGACCTTCCACCGCTATTAGTTGTTTTGAAACCAGACCGGTCTCAAGCTTAGGCAACACTTTGGGAATAGTCGCCTATTAGTTGTTTTGAAACCAGAATAGCTGTTTTGAAACCAGACCGGTCTCAAGCTTAGGCAACACTTTGGGAATAGGCTGAATGTCGCCTATTAGTTGTTTTGAAACCAGACCGGTCTCAAGCTAAGGCAACACTTTGGGAATAGGCTGAATAGGCGCGACGAGAATGAGGAGGGCGTTGGGGTGCAGCAAGGGTAGTCGACGGGGGTGTAACGGCGACGGGGGTGCTCTCGCGTCAGCGGGGCAACTTGATTACCATCGTTAGTACGCGTTAGTAGCGAGATAATGCACCATAATGCAGGGTGCCAATCGACAGATCTCGGAGCGTAGACCCCCGAACCGCGGAAATT
>ENA-UOUZ01001742-UOUZ01001742.1-mixed-culture-metagenome-genome-assembly--contig:-NODE-1742-length-13428-cov-112.634936_pt1 | contig 13428 bp, 8 predicted proteins | sample MGYA00238154_ERZ761575 | MGnify/ENA primary metagenome ERZ761575 (study PRJEB28896, sample SAMN07631632) | mixed culture metagenome | isolation source: Freshwater growth medium | place: USA...
CGCCTTCCCCACTTTTTGGCATCACAAAGCAAGACAGGTGAGGCAGGCTTCTTGGTGATTGAGGTTTTGTCACTCGGCATTACGGTCCCGAGTTCGGACTTCTTTCGAGCTCGCCGGGCCCCGTCACCTCCGGGCCTCTCCCGAATCGGCCGCCGGCGCACGCCGCCGTCCGTACGCCCGATCAACCCCCCAGCACGGCATGTTTCGGGCGCTGCTCGTTCTGCTGCCCGTGCATCCGTGGGCTACCGCTGCTCTGCTATCCTCTCCGAGGGCTGCCGCAATTCTGCTATCCTCTCCGAGCGCCATATTGCGCCACAGGAGGACTGCGGATCCCTGCGCACGTTACGTCCAAGGCGCCTCGGACCTTGACGAGGACGCGGCGGCATTGCTCGCGGAGTGCAATGGCGATGTAGAGAAGGCACGGACGAGCTACATCGGCTACTCGCTCGCCTACCTCGAGGAGGCCATGCCCGAGCTGTATGATGCGCTCAAGACGGACCCGTTGCGGCCAGATGCACACGCGGCGCTCGTCGAGCTCACGTGGGACGCGATTGCAGCGTTCCTGCCAGTGACGCACGAGACAACGCCGACCATCGAAGCGCAGAAGCGCCTCACTGCAATCGCACGCGCCGCCTATGATGGCGTCGGGCCGTCACCGAAGCGATTCCTTGACGTCGGATGCGGCAATGGCCTGCTGCTTCCGTTTGCGATCGCGGTGGGCTGCCCGCCCGCCGCCTACCGCGGCATCGACCTCTCTTCGCGCATGATCGATATGGCGAGGAGTGCGCACGCCGACCCCAAATGGAGCGGTGCCTCCTTTGAGGACAAGAGCTTTGGAGCGGTGGCCGACGAGGCGGACGCGGCGGGATCCTATGACGCGATCCTCAACGGCTCGCTCCAGTTCTTCGCCAACCTACGCGCTGTCCTGGCACGAGCCTCGAGGCTACTCGCGAAGACCGCCGATTCTCGCATCGTGATCGCGCACATCTCGGGCGCGGAGTTTGTGCGGCGCGAGAAGAAGGAGAACCCTATGACCGTGCTCTCGGAGATGCCGTCGCTCGCCGTGCTGGGCGAGGTGGCCGCCGAGCTCGGCATGCTCGTGGTGACTCCCTCCTTTATGGGCCAGGGCGCGGACGAGATTGGGCGCTTCCTTGACGAGCAGTTCTACCTCGTGGTGCTGCGCTGGAATGCAGAGAATGGCGGTGCTAATGGTGAGGATGGTGTTGGCGGCATCGCAGGAGCGTAGCCGTTCGCAGATGTCGCCCGGGCCCGCTAGTCATCAGTACTTGTGTTGACCGAGGGGTGAGGAACCGACCCGGTGCGACGAAACTGAATGACGTCATCAATTTTTACTTTTTCGTCTTTTTCGGAAGGCGCACTTCGCATTCATCAAACATCCTCTCATCAACGCCATCAGCAATGCTATCGAGCGGCCTGAGGGCGCTGCCAGCCGGCTGTAGGACGTCGCGCGCTGAGGCAACGCCCATGGACGTGTGCCCCAGCTCTGGCTTCTCCTTGCTCGCGTTGCCCACCGACCTCCTGACCACGGTGCTTCAGCAGGCGTCGATCGGCGCACGTGAGCTCTGCTGCCTGGAGGCCTGCGCCTCTGCACTGAAGAATGCGATCGACGAGTCCATCTGGCGCACAGTCTTCCTCCATCAGCGCCGTCCAAACGCGCTGCGGGAGCCTGAAAACTGGAAGCAAGAGTTCGCGCGGCGCGACTCGTGGTCAAGCGGTTGGCGCCAGCTGATTGCCTCTGCGAACATGCCAATTCCCAACACACGGCTGGGCGGACACACGCAGAAGCTACGTCGCTTTGCGCTCAAGATCATGTCATCCGTGCCCATCTCGCCATCGCCCAAGTACATGACGCACATCGTCGACCCGCGCGGTCTGCAGCCCGGGAGCCATCTGACAATCAATGACGCGCTTTCGCGGGCCAAGCCGTACGACGTGGTGATGCTCGAGCCTGGCACGTACCATGAGCGACTCCGGATCGAACGGCCTGTCGAGGTCGTCGGCAGAGGACCACACGGCAGCTGCACCATCATTGGCACCGACGGTCCGACGATCGAGGTGCGTATCATTCGCACGGAGATGTTGATTGCGCTCTCGCTTTTCCGTGTGTCTCGCCCTCGCACGTACGCCATGACGCTGACGCCCGCACTGGTCGCCTCTCCTTTTGTCACCGCAGGCGTCCAGCCGGATTGCGTGCCGCATTGCGCGCGTGTGCATCGAGCAGAAAGCACAGAACGACGGCAGCGCCATGTCGGGCGCTGTGCTGGTCAAGGGCGGCGCGTTGATGATTGTGGAGGAGTGCTCCGTCTCCTCTGATACTGGCCACTGCATCGTTGTGCAAGGCGCAGAGTCGTGCGGGTGCGTGGCGTGCCCGCCTCCATCCCTGCAAAGACGCCGCGCGCTTCGCCGCCCTGGTCACTACTTGAGTGAGCGGCGAGCCCGCCGCGCTTGTGCACGCTCGCCTGCTCACCTCGTCCTCGCTGCCATCGTCGCCCTGGCCGCAGGTACATTTTGCATAACCATGTACACCATGGCAAGGGAGTGGGCGTGCTCGTGTGCGACAATGCCAAGGGCGTCATCGAGGACAACGTGATTGCATGCAACGGGCGCGCGGGCATTGCCATCCTCTCGGGCGGCGACCCGCTCGTGATGGCGAATAAAATCCATGATGGCATGGACTCGGGGGTGCTCGTCTCGGAGCGCGGGCGCGGGCGCATCGAGGAGAACGACATTTTCGGCAACCGGCGGGCAGGCGTCGCCATCCTCAAGGAGGGCGCGCCGCTCGTCAAGCGCAATAAGATCCACGACGGGCGCGATTCTGGGGTGCTCGTGTGTGAGAACGGCAAGGGATCGGTCGTCGACAACGACATCTTCGCCAACCAGATGGCTGGCGTCGCCATCGGGCGAGGCGGCGCGTCGCGCATCACAGGCAATATCATCCGCGACGGCAATGGCGGGAGCCTCTGCCTCTCCGCACACTCACGCGGCCTTATCTCGGCCAACGTGATCCATCAGGACCCGCGCGCGGCCATGCAGGTGCCCGACGGCCTCATGTCCGAGGTCAAGGAGCATAACCTCATCCGGTATGCGACTGTCGACGATGGGGCGACCTACAATGAAACGAGCCCACGCGCCTCCTGCAGCCGCTCCGTGACGCCGCAGGCTCGCTGCTTTTCGATGCCGCGGAGCAACGCCTTGCTCGTGTGACGAGGGCCTCGACTACCTCGTGTGCTGTGTTGTGTGCCTCTCGCACGGGGGGGGGCGCCTCTCGCACGGGGGGGGGCAGGACCAAGCTCCGGCTCTCGTGCGTCAAGGCACCATGGAGAGCAGCCGGAGCTCATGCAGCCGGAGCTCGTGTACCCAAATGGATGCATGGTTCGTGGCGACGATGGCCTTCGTGGCTGACTGTGCATGCGCATCGGTGCATTATCGTGGTCTGGCGCGTGCATGGAGACGCACCGACCCCTCGTTATTCGTAGAGAGCTAGAAGACCCCCCCGCAACGCCGCGTACAACCCCGGAGGTCTGCAAGTGGCTTCGCTTTGTGTGTCGGTGAGAGATCGTCATGTGTGGTCGCGTTATACTCATGTTTACATGTATCTCCGTTCGTATGTGGTCGGAACGATAGGTCTTAGGTGCGCCCTGATCGCGCAGGTGAACAGGTGATACTCGAGAGTTTTACGGATTACGCACCCCGAGGAGCGACGCATAGGTACCGAGAGACGCACCTAGATACCGTTGCCGCGTACGCGTACCCGCCGGTGCGCGTCTTACGGCGAGAGATGAGAACCTCGTCTCGCGAGCGCCCCCGCGTCTAGCCCCGGGCGGTCCACACACCAATAGCCACGCACGACGTTGTGCGTCGTCACTATCCATTCGAACATGCTCAATACTTTCGCTCGGCGCTCACGCGTTGCGTGTTGCGCATCTTGTAGAGCTCGCGAGAGGCAGCGTTCGGCTCGTTGAGCTTGGCCTGTAGTGCTGCGATCACGCGTGGGTCGCTAAGCGCCTGCACTTTGTCAGCACCGAACCTTTCGAGCACCGGGTGGCGGAACTCGGGCGTCGGGTGGTCGCCCGCCGCCCACCTTTCTTGCATCGCGGCGGCGCGCTCCGCTTCTGCGCGCGCCTCGGCCTCGAGTTTGGCACGCACACGCATCTGCTCCTCGTGTCGCAGCCCTGCCTCGCTCTTGTGGGTGCGCTGATTCGGCGGGTCTGTGAGGTCCTTCTTCTCGAGCCTCGGCCGCACAGCGATGGGCTGCGAGGCGGCCGCCGCCACCGCCGACGGCGCGCGCGCCTCCTCCTCTGCTGCTTCGGCCGCGGCCGCTCGGCGCCGCGCGGCCGCAGCGAGGCCGCCTTTGCTGGCGCCATTCTGCGCGCTGTTCGTCGGGTCCCAGCGAAGCGTGTCTGGCGGCGGCTCGTCCTTTTTCTTCTTCTTGACCACCACCGGCGCGGCCGATGCAATCTGACGCTCCATGGCGAGAATCTGGCGCTCCATGTTGAGATCGACCGGGCCGAGGGCGTCGTCCGCTGGCAAGCTGTGCGAGCCAAACTGTCGCCGCGCTCGCTCCACGGCGTTTAGCGGCGGGGGCTGAAAGCCGATGCCACCGCCATAGACGGCCGCTGTGGATGTATTCTCTGGACCGTCGAGCACCGGGTTGGCCTTGTGGCCCGGCCGGAAGACCTCTCTTGCTGAGATTTCCTTGCGTCCGACCTGCTTGCCCTTGAAGCTCGTCCAGGGCTGCGCGTGGGCGTACGCGTGGTGCGAATACTTGCCCAAGGGTTCTGGCATTGTGCCGTTTTTCTGGCGTTGGTTCACGGTCACACAGATCGTCACACATGTTTTGTGTCCGGATCTCGATGTCAAGATTGAACTTTCGGGTTTGAAACGACTGCTGACCGGGTCGCAAGTCGCACTCTAGGTCCTCCGCCGTCTCCCCGGCTCGTTCCTGCGTCGGGTGCTTCGTCGGCGGCGTGACACCGTGTCCGTGACTGTGGACGTCGAGGCGCCGCCGCCGCCGGCGGCGCGCGCGCACACGGCACACGCGGACGCGCGCGCGCCGCGCCGCCGACCCCGAGTCGTCCACACGCACCGACCGCGCGCGCGGCGGGCGCCGACGCGCCGCGGCATATCTCGCGTGTTAACTCGTGTGTGCATTAATATTATAGGCATAAGCCATAACTCGTACGCGCACACCGTGATCCGTGTGCGATCACTGGCGGCGGGGCGGCGGGGGGCGGTTCCCGGTACGCGCAACGCGGTACGTGCCGCGAGACACCCGGCTCATTTTGCGCAACAACGACGCGGAGCCCGCGCCAACCATGGGGGGTATGCGCGTAAGACGCGCATGCGCATTACATGCGCATGACCGCAGAGGACGGGCACACACGCACACAAGGTTCAGGGGGGACGTGTGAGCTTAGGCCACGGGGGCTTCGGTGGGCCACGCGTTGACAAGACCAGGTATTCTCCGGCCCCTCTTCGCCGCCGGCCGCTGCCTGCTTCGAGGCGCCGGCTCTCATCCTGCTTCGAGGCGCCGTCTCTCATCCCAAGTCGAGGCTCTGCCGGAGCAGCTTCTCGTCCTGCGCTAACTTGTACTGGAGCATCGCCTCCGAGATCGCATGCAAGCCGCGCTCGGCGGCCGCAGTCATGGGCGTCTGCCGCTGATGGTCGGCATGCGAGATGTTGGCGCCGCGCGTGAGCAGCTGCTGCACGCAGTTGGCTTGACCCTTCTCGACCGCGACCATCATCGCCGACTTGCCGAGCACGTCCCGCGCGTCGATACCAGCCGCGGAGGTGGATAGGTTCTGCAGCAGCAGCTCGAGGGCGAGCGTCGAGCCAGCGGCCGCGGCCACGTGCACCGCCATCCGCCCCACATGCTCATCCGCCATCGCCTCCGTCCACTCGCCCAGCGCCGTCGTGGGCGCGACTGCGTCCACGTCGAGACGATGCGCTAAGCACGTGGCGACCATCCGCACGTCGTCGCGCAGTGCCGCTAAATGGAGCGCGTAGGCGGGCGGCCGAAGCTCCTCGCCGCTAGGGAGGCGAGCGAGGTATGCCCGGCTCTCGTACTTTTTGCGGAGGTGGGCCTCGCGCTGCGCGGCGGTCGCATCGGCGCCCGCGAGCGGCACTTCGACGAGCGCCGGCTGCCAGACCGCATTGACGGTCGTATTGCCCAGAGCCGTCATCATCATGATGAGCGGCTCGGACCATTCCTTCACATCGAGCTCGAGCGAGCGACACTTGGAGATATGCACGCCCATCTGGCGGTGCACGCCGGCGCACGCGAGGCACACGATCGCTCCCAAGTTGATCGAGGCCCAAGACGGGTTCGGCGCACCGCAGTCGGCGCACTGGCCGTTGCCCCCGGCGAGGCGGACCTTGGCAAAGATCGGGTTGTCGCCTGAGGAGGCCGAGGACGACGTACGCATCACGCAGCCGAGACTCGAAGCGGTCGCGTTCTGGATCACCTCCATCCAGAGCGCTAACTCTTCGGACGACTGCGCCTGCAGCGCCACCGTGTGCTGCGGTGAGATGACCTCAAAGACGTATGGCACGTTGAGCTGGCGCGCCTCCCGCACACTCACGGTGGCGAGAGACAGGGTGACCGACGAGGATGCCTTGGAGGGCACCGGATCGATCGTCTCGGCGAGTGTCTCGAAAGGACTGCTGCTCGCGTGCTCTCGGCTCCCTCTGTCGGGGCGCCCTTTGCTCACCATCGACAGGTCGCTCACGCGCAGTGACTCGAAGAGAGTGCACACCATCTCTCCGTCGCTCACGACGCACCACCACTTGCGCCATCGCCGCATCAGGTCCGCGTCCTGTCGATAGAGAAAGCCTTCGTGCTCCGTCCGCTGGTGCATCTGCGCCCTCTGGTCGAGGTCGCGGATGCCGGTGCCCACCGGCTGGAAGCGCTTCTGGTTGGCAAGCGTCGCTGCCTGCCGCTCCGCCTGGTGCGCGTCCAGGTAGCTCTGGAGCGCCGCCATCCATCGTTGCTTGTCCGTCTGTTCGACCGCCTTGAGGCGCAGCGTGCGCTTTCCCGCGCGCAGTTCGAATTCAAGAGGACCGTGGTCCGCGGTGACCGTCGAGAATAGGTTCATATCAATCGGCACCTTTGCCTGACGCCCGTCCTCGGGCGACTTGTAATAGTAGAGCTTGCCATTGTCGCACAAGATGAACCAACGCTTGTTCCACGGCTTGAGCTGCTCCTTCAACCCAGCGCCCGCGCCATCGCTCGTCAGGTTGAAGGATCCCTTGTAGAGCCATCCCTCGGCAAGCGTGGTGCCCTCGCGCACCTGTGGCCGCGGCATGGCCGCGCGCTGCGCCACGTCGGCCTGACGGGCCTCCGCGAGAGCTGCCGTGGTGGCGTCCGTCGACGTCATCACGGCGCTCACCTGCGGCATGATCGAGGAGAGCAGACGCGTGCACGACTGATGGTAGGCGAGCTGCGCGACGAGGACCTCGCAAAGCGCGCGCTGCGGTACCACGCGCTGCGCCGCGCAACCGTCGCGCAGCGCCGCCTTCGCGTCGAAGAGGGAAAGCGCCACGCCTGCGGCCTTGTCGCAGAGGTCCGAGTGCGCCGTCGCGCGCGTCTCCATTGGCGAGTCGCGCGAAAGCGAGAGGTACCTGTGATGAACGCTGTCGAGCGCCTCCGACTCCTCGTCGAAGCTGCGCGCCGCGCGAGCAGCCGCCGCGATGGATGCTTTGTACTCGGTAAGCGGCTCGAGTGATTGCGTAAGTTGCTGCTGCAAGTTCTCGGCAAAGTCGCTCATTTGGACGAACACATTCTGGAAGTCGAACTGCGACTGCTCGCTGCTGCTCAGCAGCGCGCCAACGTTGGATGCGTCCATCACTGTCGAGCCGAGCGCCGCATGCAACTTCTCGATAGATGCTGAGAAGGCCTGGACGTTGGCCTCGACGAGCTTCAGGCGCTGGAGCTGGCCGCGTAGCTCAGCACGCACAGTCGGGCTATCGTTGAGCTGTGATGACGTGAAGGAGACGACGTCGGTTGTATCGTCGTCCATATGCCTATTGGATTCTGCAAGCGGCTTTCTCGGTGAAGCTCTCAGACCTTCCTCACTTCGACGAGAAGTTCGAGGGCAGGAACTTGGGTAGCTTCACACTATGTTCATTCACAGCCAAAAGCCGCGCGTAGTTTGGGCAAGGGAAAAACCTCCAAAACCCGGTATTCGCGACACACACGTGTTATGGACATGATAATGCATACATGTTCTCCTGGCAGTATATCGCTGATCCGAAAGATCCGAAAGCGGAAAGGGGCGCGGCGCGCGGGGGAGCTCGCGGGGTGCGGGCTGCGGCGGCAACACACCCGCGCGCCCACTGACACGTGACACGACCATTTCATCATCATGCTCCTCAACCTCATTCAGGCACAATTGATTCGGCATCGATCGCTTCTCACACGACATGATGCACCCTCGGCGACGCGGTTGCTGTTGGCGCGCGCGCATGCTCTCGACCGCCCGTTAGGAGATGATGCACGCCCGTGACCGGTCTTGCCTGCGCTCGCCGCGGACGGGCACGGTGTTGGCGCGAGACATCGGGCGTTGATGGAACTGGGACGCGCTCTTGGTCGTTGCTGTGAATGATCCCGTGGCCGGTGCTGTGATGGTGTGCTGTGTGCCGAAGAAGCTGCCAACCGTGCTCGAGCGTCGCTCGCGGAAGCTCTTCAACGAGCCGAGGGCCTTCACAGAGCCGATGGCCTTCAAAGAGCCAAAGCTGGCCATAGAGCCCATGCGTGGCAGGGACGGCGCCGCAACCACCATCGAACGCATGCGGAGGATCATCAAGCGCGTCACGCGCCCACGCGCCACGCGCCCGATGACCGTTGCTGCCTTTCGCCGCAGCTGTGCCTGCCGGCGCGGCTTCACGCCCTTGGCCATTCGGCCAATGATTGCAGCCGCTTTGCGCCGTTTGCGCATCTTTTGCCACGCGAACTTCCGGCGGGCGGCGCTCTGCACCTTGATGGCAGCGAGGCGGCAGCGCGCAAGGAAGCGGACGGCAGTGAAACGGCGCAGCGCAGTTTGGATGCGCAGGGCGCGTCCTTGGCGCAAGCGGAAGCGCGATATGTGCACATCAATATCTGTGCGAATGGGGGGGGGGGGGAGGCAGAGCGGATGAGCCAACCACGACGGGCGCGAAGGTGGGCGGAGGGACGCGGAGGAGGAGGGGGGGGTGCAGAGTCTGAAGAGCACGGATCCGTCTGAGCATAATGGGCGGGGCTGTGTGGAGGCTGAAAGCGTGCGATGGCACATCGCCGTGCGCATCCCCCCGCCCTTTCCGCCGCCGCCCCCGCAGTGCACGCGCGCACCTTCCCAAAGGAGGTCTTCCTCATCCACCTCGGCGTTGATCATGTCGTCGGCGCTGACCATATCGTCGCTCTTTGTGGAGCCGGTTTCGTCGCTCGCGTTCTCGTCGAGGAGGGCATGTACGGACACGCGCTTGCCAAACTTGATGTCGTTCGCAAGGAAGGGCGAGAGCACGTTCTCGCGCGAGAGCGTCGTGGTGGGCTCGAGGGGCAACCCCATGGGCAGCAGAGCCGCGCAGCAGTCCATCACGTAGTCGAAATCGCGTGTATCGCACGGCATGCCATTGTTCGCCTCGCGCAGCAGGGCGGGCAGATCGCGCAACGCGACCAGCCCGCTCTCGCCCGCCCGCCGATCAAACGCACCCGCGACGGCGCAGTACATTGAGTACGCCGACACTGTGAGCATGATGAGCTCCGCGCGCACCGTGCCATGAGGGTCGCCGCGGATGTGCAACGAGTACGTTTTGACCTCCGTAGCATGTATGAGCAGCTGATCGAGCACGTGGGCATGGGGCTCGCCCATCTCCGGTTTGAGGTGCTGCAGCAGGTGGGAGAGCTCCTCGCGCTCGAGGCGTCCACGACCTGGGCTCCCAAACTTTTCGATCCACGTGGCGACCTGTGCGGCACGAGCGCGTTGCTGCACCATACGCAGTGCCGCCTTGCGTTGCCGAGCACGGAAGCCCGCTGCTCGGCGCACGGCCACGGCGCCACTGACGCCCATCGCCCCGATAGCCATGCGAACTGTTGCTCGCTCGCAGGACCGCCAACTGGACCGCCCCTACGCTCGTGAGTAGGTCGGAGCACTCGTGAGAGCAAAAAGGGGTTACGAGTCAGTTCGTGGGGCGAAACGCGACGCCTATTTTGTCACTCAGCGGCTGCACGGCCAAACGGGCCGATGCAAGTACATGTAACTGACCTTCACACCGGAGCGTAGTAGTCTCCGTTCGAATGTCGACTCCCCGAAGGCGGCTCTCTGCCGTGCACCGGCTCAAACGCGATCTCGAGTCCGTCATCGAGGCCGCCGCAGCTGCCGCCGCCCATCCGTCTCCCTCAGCCCTCTCAGACCGGTCGAATGCGCCTGAGCTCCGCACGCCGGAGCCGAGCAACGGTCCGGCCGCCACGACCCCACAGTGCACGCCCAGAGCAGTGCCAATCCTCTCGCCAGCCCTGTTGGTGCCCGCTCCGCCCGTCGCGCCGGTCATAACTCAAACGCCAATGCTCTCCATGACTTCGGAGGCACCCAAGTCTCGGACGCCGCTCGCGTCAGTGCCCGAGCATGAGCACGGCCACCATCGAGAAGCATCGCGGCTCGTCGCACTCACCGCCGAGCGCGTGCACACCACGGTGCAGCTCGCGCTGACCCAGCTCTCCTCATCGGACGTGGTCGGCGCTATCGGCACAGCTCCGGCGGGAGCCCGATTGGCGAGCGTGCAGGCGCGACTGTCGGAGGTCCTCATTGAGCTCGAACACCTCGCTAGCTGTCAGCCGATGGACGCGGCCGTCAGCACCGGATCAGCCTCACCTCTGTCGTCCACGGCAGCTTGGCGCGCCGATGCCCTCGCGGCCACCGCGACAACAACCCCTCGGCCCGCCACCCGTCCCTCGGGCGCGGCGGCGCCGAGTCCTCCGACGCCTTCGTATGGCGAGACGGGCGTAGCTGCCTGCCGGTTGCAGTCTAGCTGGCGAGGCCGCTCCGCTCGCCGAGGGGTGGCCACTTGGCTCGGCGCGCCCGCGAGCGCCGGCGCTGGCGCAACCGAAGGCGGCGGTTCCGAAGCCGAATGGGCAGGGGCGGGGGCAGGCTCGGCGGCTGCTGCCGGCGCCATGCGCGCGTCGTCCGCAACGGAGGCAGCGGCCGAGCGCGGCGGACGGCACGTCGGCGGCGTGCCGAGACGGCGCCCCTCGGGTGGTGGACGGACGTTGCACGCGATGCGGGCGCGCGGTCGGGCGGCTCATGAACTGCTCGCGAGCGAGCGGCAATACTCTGAGCAGCTGCATACGCTCGTGAACGTCTTCCTTCTGCCTCTCGAGCGTCACGTCCCCCTTGCCGGGCTGCTCGCCCACGTACAAGTGCTGCGCAACCTCTCGCGCATGCTCCTGGCGCAACTGACGGCGGCCGCGTCCATGCCAGTGCCCCCTTCGGCGGCCGCGGCGGCCACGCTGCTGCAGCTGCTCCCCGCGCACAAGGTCTATGCGACGTACGTGGCGGGCCTGGCACCCGCCCAGCAGGTGCTCGGTGCGCTCCGGGCGAGCGACGCGAGCGTGCAAGCGCTGCTCACGGCGGCGGAGGAGTCCACGGGAGCGCGGCTGGGCGCGTTGATTCTCGCGCCGCTGCGCCGGCTTCCAGAGTACGGCATGGCCATGGAGAGGATGCTGTCGCTCACGCCGCTCCAGGCGCCTGAGCGGTCTCAGTTTTGCCGCGCGCTCGGGTCAGTGCATGAGCTGTGCGAAGTCGTGGAGGCATCTCTTGCCGACCACCGAAGCCGCGCGCGCGTCGCCGAGCTTGCGTCGCAGCTCGCACCCGCGCTCGAGGCGCACGCCGCCACCTCCGCCGCCGCCGACGGGGGCACAGCGCCGCTCATCGAGGGCCTTGCAGTGCGGCACCGACGTTATGTGAGCGAGGGGCTACTCGACGAGCTGTGCGTGGACGAGCCGCGGCCAGCCGTGCGCCGGTATGCGGTGCTCTTCAATGACATCCTGCTGCTGCTCACGCCGGAAGCGGAAGGGACGGCGAGGCGCGTGCATGAGGTCATCTCCCTGGCCAAGGTGCAGGTGCGCGCGCTGCCTGAGGGGAGTGCCGCCGAAGGGAGTGCGTTTGAGCTCTGGAGCATGGCGCGCATCTGGCGGTACGCTGCCTCGAGCGAGGCGGCGCGTGCGGAGTGGGTGCAGCTACTACAGCGGCAGGTCCGATGCCTACTTGGCGCCTTCAAGCAACGCGGCCAGTCCCTCGCCTTCCTCCCGCAGAACGTGGCGGCTCTGCGCGCCCAGCTACAGGCACTCACGCAGCAGAAGCAGCAGGTGGAGCAGAGGGTACTCCAGCTGACGACCCAGCTGTGCACTCTCGACGAGCAGGCGCAGCGTGATTGCATGCGTCTCACGGCGCTCCGCCGCCGCGCACGCCGTAGCAGCGTCGTAAAGATGAGCGAGCCCGGCCGTCCGACCCCCAGGGGAAGTGTCAGTTGGGCCACACGAGCCACCGCGGCCGCGGCGGCGGCAGCGGCGGCGGTGGGATCGGTCCCTGCGGCACAGCCGTTGGGAGGCTCGGAGCACGCGCGAACTGCTGCGACGCCGCCGCCCCGCCTCAGCGCAGTGGAGCTGCACGAGATCGAGGAGCTCCAAGCCGCACTCAGAGTGAACGAGGCGAGCAAGTCGGAGCTGCAGGCCACGGCGGATGAGTGCGTCGAAACGTTGTTCGAGCTCTGCCATGCCTTGGAAGTGCTCGACGAGCAGCACAATGATGACTCGCTCCTCCAGTTCATGCTCTTCTCGAGCGCGTGAGCATGCGGGTGTGCTGCACGGCCGTTGAGGGAGCTACAGTGCAGGGGAGCAGCTTGAGTGCAGATGCGAGGTCATGGCACATGGGAGCAGCTGAGTGCAGATCGACCTCGCTGCACACGTACCATGTTTCTGGAAGTTTTCGGATGCCTGTTCCTGTGCCCGGAAGCCGTAACGATCGGGTAGCGCATTTATTATATAATAGGTCGCGCACCGCCGTGCCAGTTTTTGAAAACAAAAAGCCTGTTGTGCAGCGTTGCCGCACACACTTTCGAGATTCGACTTTGCAGATACGAATTACGATGCATCATTTTGCCGGGTACGAGTTACCAGTTCGAGGTATGCGACTATGAGACTTGAGAGCAATAGCTTGCCTGCACACAGCTTAAATCATACCCATTCTTCCCCACCCCCGGTTTCGTCTGAATACCGGGAGGGAAGCCTCAGAGATTAACCGCCAGCGTGAAATTAGCGCGTGCGCGAAACGATAGGAATTTGCGGTGGAGCCCGATTTTCGACTTGTGCGTCTGTCCGTCCGGCCAGTCTGTCGTCCCAAATTTGGGAGCACAAAAGCGGGCGCTTCCAGCTCCTTC
>ENA-UOUZ01001746-UOUZ01001746.1-mixed-culture-metagenome-genome-assembly--contig:-NODE-1746-length-13420-cov-196.057015_pt1 | contig 13420 bp, 11 predicted proteins | sample MGYA00238154_ERZ761575 | MGnify/ENA primary metagenome ERZ761575 (study PRJEB28896, sample SAMN07631632) | mixed culture metagenome | isolation source: Freshwater growth medium | place: USA...
AGCCCATCAAGCTTCATTAGGCGAGCCCATCAAGCTTCATTAGGCGAGCCCATCAAGCTTCATTAGGCGAGCCCATCAGGCTTCATTAGGCGAGCCCATCAGGCTTCATTAGGCGAGCCCATCAGGCTTCATTAGGCGAGCCAATCCCCAAATTAGGCTCAAAGAGCCTAATTAGGATTCCTACGGGTCTTGAACTCAATCAGGCCCCATCAAGCTCCATCAGAGGCCCACTGAGGTTTCGTCAGGCTCCACTCGACGAACCTGATTGAACAGGCTCTGGTCATTGACATTCTCCGTCAGGTCCGGTCGCCCCTTTTGATGAAGCATCGCCTTGCGCCAGCTCTGTACCATCGCCTTGGCGCCCACCGTTTGACGAAAGTACACGACGCCGGTGTTGAGCTCAATGATGCCTGCGAGGCCTCCGCGTGCGTCTTGGCGCACATCGAGACCGTCGGTGGTGACGAGAACGTCGGCCGCAGCGATGAGCGCCGCCTCGGGCACTGCCGGGTGCGTCGGGTCCGAATGGGTCATCCAGCGCTGCCAGTGGCCATTGAGCCAGACCACGTCGAGATCGGAGATGAGGACGCTGAAGCCGACGGCGAGCAGTTCCCACAAAAAGGCCACTTTGACTAACCCCATCTCGAGAAAGTCGGATCTGATGAGGGAGGCCATCCGAGGCGATCAGAGGTCATCAAAGGTCATCAAAGGTCATCAGAGGTAATCCGAGGCAATCCGAGATCATCCGAGGCCATCCGAGGCCATCCGAGGCCATCATCAGGGCCACCCCCCCTCACTTGTGGTGTCGAATGTAACCCCAGTTCGACTTCATCTCGTACACCTCCGCTTGCTTCGGCTTGCGCTGTGGAATGCCCAAATTAGGTAGGGTACGTGCACACACATCGAGCTCAGTCATGAGCAGCAGGACTCGGGCGCAATCAGGAGTCCTCAGCAGCAGCTCAGATGCAATCAGGAGTCATCAGGAGCACCTCAGATGCAATCAGGAGTCCTCAGCAGCAGCGCGCCTGGTACGTCCACACGTCGAGCTCAGGGATGATGCCCGCGGCAGGTACGCGCATCTCGGAGCACGCCTTCAGCAACGTGAGGTCCGCCGCGCCAACAAGCAGCGGAGTGCTGCCAAATTAGGGAAGGTGCCCAATTAGGACGAGGGCCAGCCGCCGTCAGAGAGGAAGTCAATCAACGCAGCGCGCAGATGCAATCAGGCGCAATCAGGTGGCACTCACAGCCCGGCCTTTTGGGCAAAGTGGAGCCAATTCTTGACGAAATCCATCATGACGGAAGTGCCAAACGTGAAGTGGATGGTGGTGCCGCGTGGCTCGACGGCCGCGAGCGCGTGCTTGGCCGGTTCATTCAGCGCCAGCGCGCGACCCGAGACCTCTGGCAGCATCCACGCTGGCAAGTTTGCCAGCGTCGCGGGAGCGTCTGTCGTCGCTGGCTCCGTCGCCGCCGCCACTGTCGCCGCCGCCACTGTCGCCGCCGCCGCCACGACCGTCTGGACGGCCGACGCGACCAACTCGGACTGGTCGGCGACGCCACCAATCGACACCGTGGGCGCCACTACTGCCGCTGCTTTGAGCGCTGTCGCGGGCTCGCCGCCGTGCTTCATCGGGTGCAGGAAGTGCTGCGCCTCCTCCCACGTCGGCCGCGGAGGCACCTCGGAGACGACGGCGTGCTGGTTGGCCATCCGACCGGAGGAGGCCCAGCTAGTGAGGCTCGCGCTCTCGAAGCTCGCAAATGCCGTGCGGTAGACGAGCGTGAGCAGCACGGCCATGCCGGCGGCCGCGTACACGACACGGGTCTGCATCGAGACAGTCTTAGCGCTCGACACGGCGCGAATGAATCAGAGATGCGAGTAGTTTTGAATTTGTGTGGTTCATCAAAGCAACACAAGCAGCCTTGTGAGCGCGACAACCCGGTCCCTGCTCAAGCTAGACCAGGCTTACTATCGCGTTGGGTCTCGGGCTCTCGGCGTCTCTCCGTCTCGAGACTCGAGGCTCTCGGCGCGTGCACACACCTCTCTCGAAAGAGAACGACCTCATGCGCATCGAGCGCTTCGAGACAGGAATCTCAAATGCGCGAGCAGCAACAGTTGTATTAAGTTGTAAGCCTCGCCGACCTCAGGCGTCGATCCAAATTTGGACAATCCAAGCACTTTATACAGTTGTAAGCCTCGCCGACCTCAGTGAAAGGGGCCTTTCGGCACCTTGCCCTTTGGGCCAAGGAAGTGGTAGCGCACCTGATGAGGGAGGCAATTAGAGGCCATCAGAGGTCATCGGAGGTCCTCAGAGGTCCTCAGAGGTCTATCAGGAAGTGGTAGCGCACGAAGTGCCACGCGTCATCAAGCGGGTGCTCGGGAAGAGCTTTGTACTCGTCGCCCCCGTCCAATTGCAATTCATCTGCTCCGTCTCCAAAATAGAGGTCGAAGAACTCCTCCGACTCCTCGGCGAGGTCAAGCAGACCTGATGAGGAAAGCAATCAGAGAGTCATCAGCAGCAATCAGCCATTCGAGGTCCTCCGACTCCTCGGCGAGGTCAAGCAGACCATCTATCGCGTATTCGACCTTCCCGCCGTTGCGGAAGAAGAAGTCAGTGTAGCGGTGGTCGTAACGGTAACGCCCTTGCACGAGCTCCCGCGTGATGGCGTCGACCGTCGGTAGAGCAGGTGCGTGGCGGGCGCTGTCCTGTGGGCTGTGAATCTCTTTGATCGCTTCCAAGACTTGGATCCAGCCGTACACGAAGCTCTTGTACACCTCTTCACCTCGGACGCTCTGTGGAATGTATTCCCACAGCGGGACCTGCCACTCCATGTCATCAGGGGTCATCAGAGGTCATCAGAGGTCATCAGGGGTCATCAGGGGTCATCAGAGGTCATCAGGGACCTGCCACTCCATGTCTTCCGACGGCAGCGGCATGCGTGACTGGAACTCCGGCGCCGCGTCGCGTGCCATATCGCCTTTGGTCTCGGTGTAGAAGCGAAGCCGGTGGTTTTGGCGCGGTGTGAGCACCCCAAAGACGAGCGCAGCGCGCTGGGTGGGGTCCAGGAGGGCAAGCAGGAGCTCATACGCCTCTTTCTCGTCGTCACGCCCAGGCTGCCAGTGGCGCGCACTCAGGCCGCCGTATTCGCCGTCGAAGTCCGCAAAGTGACGAATCTGCTTCAGGGCAGACTCGAGGGGCGTGTGGCCGTAGACATCTTTCACAGAGCAGCTGGCACCGAGGCCGACGAGAGTGTTTGCGGCGACGACGGCGCTCTCTCGCGTTGCCTTTTGACGGCCTATGAACTTCGCCGTCGCGTGCAGGGCGGTTTGGCCAAACTCGTCTGCGTCGCTCGGAACGGCGCCCAGGCGCACTAGCAGCCCAAGGTGCGCCTCAGATGTCAGACCATTCATCACCGCATGGATGAGCACGTGGCACCTGATGAGAGAGGTCATCAGAGGTCATCAGAGGTCGTCAGCGGTCATCATGGATGAGCACGTGGCACCTGTTGAGACTGGCGCCGCTTGCCACGAGGCGGCGCACGTCCGCCTCGAAGTTGGCGAGGGGCACATCTTTGGCCTCTCGCAGGTATGAAATGAGCGGCGCGTCGAGCTCTGCAACAGGCTGCCGCTCGGGGGTCTCCGTGATCAGCAGGCCAGAGACTTCCTCTTTGCTCAGCAGCCCCAGACGACTCGGTGTGACGTACCAGAACTCGCTGGCGAATTTCGCCTGCCGGAACCCAAGCCTTGCCCATTGCTGCGCCACTTTTCGGCGCGCCGCCTTTTGCTGCGCCATACGCTCGGCCTCGCGCGCTTGATCGGCCGCACTGGCCTCCTCTCCCTCGATCTCTCGCCTGTGCTCCTCCCGCAAGCAGGCATGATCTTCTGGCGTGTTCTCCAGACCTGGCTGCAACACCGCCAGAGTCCAGCCAGCACGCACGCACGTATTTCGAGGCGCGAGCCATCCCATCAAGCCATCCATGTCACCTCTCGGTAGGCGCGACGCCTCATCATGCTCCTGGCATTGACGTGCATCTCGGGTATTGAGCCACTCCAGGAGCGTTTTGACGCAACGAACGCCGAGGTCTTTGCGGCGGTGCGCCTCGGAGATGGAGACGAGCTCGATCTGAAGGAAACCTCCTTGCGACGCGGCGCCATCCTGCTCCTCGGTAAGGCCATCCAGGTCCTTGTAGCGAAGCGAGCCATCGTCATTGCAGAAGCAGACGCTCATTTCCTGCAGCTCCTGCGACTCTGCATCGCACAGCTCGTGAAATTGCCAACGCGGACGGAAGTTTCGGTCGATCACCAAGCCTTTCAGGCGACCGACCGCGTGCTTTTCGTATGTAATCGACACGCTGATCTCCACCACAGACTTGAATTCGTAATGGCGTCGAAGCTCGATCTCAAAGCCATATCCAGCTAACTCATCCTCCAGCGTGTGTTGACAGATGGTCAGGCGATTGCCGTCCTCATCCTCGTCCTCCTCCTCCTCCTCGTCCTCCTCGCCGTCTTCGCCACCCTCCGCGCCGTCCTCTTCGTCCGTGCAACGACGCTTCATTTCTCTTTCGCGCTCATACATGTTTCAACCAGAGTTTCCTAGTCAAGTCAAGTCAAGTCAAGTCAAGTCAAGTCAAGTCAAGTCAAGTTAAGTCAAGTCAAGTGATTCAAAATGGCGGTCGCCTTTCCGCCGCCTTTGGTGCCCATCGCTGGCGCGAGCGATCGGGAGGGCAGATCTCGGCGCAACCGGCACCACTGGATAGCCCCGAGTCGGGGCATCATCCCCATCTTCTTGATCTTGATCATCGCGGCGCACCGGGGCTTCAACATCGTGCCTTTTCAGGAAGTCTACTGTATCCGCGGATACGGCAATGCAACACCGCTCCAGGCCGACGACGGGAGCGGTCGGGGGCCTGCGCGAGGGCTGCTCCGATGGGCCAAGGTGTCGGTAGGGTCTGGCGTCCGCCGGCGCCGCGCGTCGAGCGCGCGCGGCCCTTCTCCGACGAGTTTTTGGCGTTTTGGGCTTGACAAGGGCACGTCAATCGATTTTGGCCAGGCAACAAGGGCGGCTGGCGCGGCGGCGGCAAGAGTGGTCGAGGGCGTTTCCGCGGTGCGCGCCACACACCCCGTCCTCTATCTCACGCATGCGCGCGCGCTCGCGACTTACAGGTGTGGCGTCGATGGCGTCGATCAAGGGTGAAAGGAGTACAAGGCTCACAAGCTGGACAGTGCAAGCGGAACGACAAGTACGGCTACAAGGCGACATGAACTACCGGGGGACTAGCAGCGCTTGCGCAGCCGGATTGATCCCAACGTGCTCCCTCATTGGCCTCATTGGCTGCGGCCGACCACTTGTTACTACCGGGGGACTAGCAGCGCTTGCGCAGCCGGATTGATCCCATCGTGCTCCCTCTACATACCCTCTACATGTTTGAGCGTGACGCGGCGGGCGGCGCCGACCGGCCTCGAGCTCTTCGGTCGAGGCGTTTATGTCCCCTCTTTCTCTCCCCCAATCCCCCCATTTTATGCTTGACACCACGGCCGATCTCGAGCCGATTTCCTCTTCGGCGTAAGAGTGGCGCTCATCGGCTCGAGATCGGCCCGTTACTTCTCACCTACTTGTTCTCCGAGGGCACGTATGTCAGCATTTATGACGTGTCGCCTCTAGATGGATCCCCCTCCGCCATCTCCATCGACTCCCGTCCTCCACTGCTGGCTTCCGGAGCACATTCGATAGGCGTGACCTGGTGGTTCTTACGGTACGCATTCTTTCACACAAAGGTCTGTGTGAAAGATTGGAAGAAGGCGAACAGGGCGGAAGGTCTTTTCTCTTCCTCTCTGGAAGCGCGCCGTCCCCCATCCCAATCGTGCCCACTCTCTCATGGCATCCCGCAACGGCTCGATGATGCAGACATTCGCAGTCACTGTGCCGCCAGGCATCGGTGCCGGCCAGCAGTTCCAGGCCTCGCTCGACGGTCAGCTGACGATGGTTATTGTGCCCCACGGAAGCTCCGCGGGCTCGACGCTGCATGTGCAGATCCCCGTGCGCCCGAGCAGCGTCCAAAAGTACGCCGTCACCATTCCTGTAAACGTGCGGCCCGGAGACCGTTTCCAGGCCAATCTTGGAGGCCAGCTGGTGTGGCTGCGCTGCCCACCTCAACTGGGCCCGGGCAAGCAGATGCTTGTGGACGCCAACTCTGCGACACAAGAAAATGGCAGGAATGCGAAGAGCTGGCCGCCGCCGATTGCAGTGCCTGAATCGATCGACGGTGCGCCAAACGCACGTGCCCACTACGACGTCCCATAATCGCTGGCAGTAGCGGCAGCGCGCGCGCGCGGCGAGGCCCGCCCGCACACTGCCCCTGCGCCCTCTCCCTCTGCCGACGCCATTCGTGGGCGCTCGGGCGCGCGCATCCGCCACCACTCCCTCATCCCTCCCTCACCGCGTCCGTGCCCGCTCCGCTCCCGCCGCCGCTCCTCGCACAGATTTAGATGTGCCGGACTATTTCCTCTGCCCGATCACCGGGTGCATCATGCGCCAGCCCGCGATGACCCCAGATGGCGTCACGTATGATTACGATGCCATCACCGAGTGGCTGTCGAATAAGAAGACGGACCCGTCGACCAACCTGCCGCTCGATGCCTCGGAGCTCTGCCCCAACCGTACAGTCCGCTCCATGATTGAGGATTTCATCGCTAAGGGTCCGGACTTCCTTATGAAGAAGACCAAGGAGGGGCATTAGTCGGGGCGCCCAACGGCTGGGCCAACGGCTGCCTTTCTGCGTGATCAGTACGGAGTAGGTGCGCAGGTGCGTACCGGCATGTAGGCACGCCGCCGCAGGGGTCTTGACGAAGCTCGACGATCTGGCGGCCCAGATTCGGACCTTTGACGAATATGTAGGAGAGGACGAGAGGAAAGGCGGGGTGGGGAGACGATAGGCGAGACGATAGGGGCCACCGATGTGGCCATGATGAGCGAGAGGCCTCGGCTGCATGCACGCGCTCAACTCGGCGCCCTGGACTGGCGCGCCCCCTGTGAATACCCTGTGAATCCGACAGGGGGCTGTGGAACGTAAGTGTGTGCGGCGGTGTGACGTCTTCGTGACCAGAGGGGGGGGGGGAACGCGTGGGGCCTCGTGTGTCGGGCGCCTCTCCGAATGTGTGTACGGCTCGTGGCGCCGACTTGAGCGCTTGCATGCATCGGGGCAAGGCTAGTGTGGCGCTAACCCGGCACAGACGATAGGCTCGGCGACGGCGCAGCAGATCGGAGGGGTCGAACGACGCGCCTGAGCGAGTCCATGCCCATCATGCCCCGACGTGCAATTCGACGACAACGCGGTCACGAGGGCGCGACGTAACGGCCGCGAGGGCGCGATGCCGATACGACGCCCGGACGGCCGAGCCGCGCGTGGGCCCTCCGGAGATCACCGCCAGATCACCGCCAGATAGAGGGCTGCGTTGCTCAGGCCTCCGCGTGTGCATGCGCGCTCCATGTGAACACAACCAGACAGCCAGAGGGCAGAGCGCGGGAGGCCGGCGAGCGGAGACGCGAGCATTGAGAGCAGCGCCTGCAAGTGAGAGTTTCGAGTCGCGGATGCGCGCGCACTTTCTCCGCGGAGTAACCTTCACGCAATCCCTAGTGCCTAGCGGCTCCGGCATACAGCATACCGTGCACCACGCGTCGTGCCGCGTGGCTGTCCTACTGTAGACTGTTGCCGGTTCGGCCCGGAATTCTTAATTCAGCTGCGTGGAGGTGAGCGCGGGACACGCGTCCTGCGCCAAAAAGGCCAAATAGCCAAGCGAAAAAGCGAAAACGTTTCGACGAACGTAACGCAATGCCCCGGGCGCTGCGCGCGCCCGGGTCGGTTTCGCCGGGCGTTTAAACGGCGCGGGTACTTTACGCCTATACGCACCTTACACGCCGGGGGGCGCGCTCCAGTGGCGCGGGGAGGGTGGCCCAACGACCTACCGCCGGCCCGCGCGAAACGTCATGACCGATTGTAAGTCGATTGCCAGGATTGCCGCGACCCCGGCACGCTGGACAACCGACGCGACGGACCTCACGAATCGATTCGAGACTTCGAGAGTCTCGTACGCCCGGCATGTAACACAGAGGGCGTTCGCGTCTCGGGTAATCTCGGGGTCCGGAGTCGGGATGGAGTGCGCGCACTTTTCGCGCGCGCGCATCGCTCAGCCCGCTATGACGCCACGGTGCATCACAATCAGCCCGCTATGACGCCACTTCACAAGACCGCGGCTGGATGCCTCAAGAGCCCCGCCTCGATCCGGTAGCGTACGCGCCACAAGTCCGCATCGTACCTGTGGGGAAGGGAGGGCGCCGTGGTGAGCACTTGCATGCACATCCACGCTAGATCCGGAGGAGAAGTCCGCATCGTACCCGCCCGCCTTGCGTACACGCTGCAGGGCGCCCGCGTCCGCCTCGTACGCTTCCGTGCTCGCCAGGAGGGAGCGTACCTGATGAGGGAGGCAATTATGAAATCAAGGGACACTCAGGGCAATCAGGGGTCATCAGGGAGCGTACCATCAAGGAAGGTACTCAAATGCACTCAAGGGACACTCATGGCAATCAGGGGTCATCAGGGAGCGTACCATCAATGAAGGTACTCTCGCTTCCACCGCTTTGGCCGCGGCCGGGTCGAGTGGCTGAACGAGCATGGGCGCGCCGCTGGCGCCGCGTGCGCTGCCGGCAGGCGCCGCGGGCACGTACGTGCCACTGGCTTCTCCTCGGCGCTGCTGCTGCTGCTGCTGCTGCTCATGCTGCGCGGCCGCTCCGGACGCAGTCGGTGGCACGCCTGCGGCCGCCCTGGCTGCGGCGTCGCCCGCGAAAGCGGCTGCATGCGCGCGCAGGTCGGCGCGCGCCTGCTCCACCGACGTCTTGCCGGCGCTGATGCCCTGCTGCAGCGCGTTGCGCTTCTCAACCTTCAATCGCTGCTCCTCGGCCTCGGCAAGTCGGCGCTCCTGGGCGGCGCGAGCCTGCGCGAGACGATCGTGCTCGATCGCGTCCGCGCGTTGCATGCGCGCGCCGTCGTACGTGGCCAGGTTGCGCGCCGTCTGTGTCGCCCACTGAATCCGCAGCCGGTCGAGCTTCTGTCGCGCCATCGGCCTTGTCTCCTCCTTGATGAATTCTTCGACGAGATCCTCAAACTCCTCGAGGTAGTCGTTGTATTCGCGCGCGCTCGCAAAGTCCTCAGGCAGCAGGTAGTATGCTCGGCGCACCTGTCTTCGGTAATCGCGGTCGAATTCGAGCACGCGGTCCATCGGCAAGACCGGGCGGACCGCCGCTGGATTTCCGGCACAGCGGGTCAAGAGGCGTTCCTTTCTATCGTCGCCAGTTTCGTCTCCCAGAACGCGCGCACAAGACCAAATAGGTTAGTATCCATGGGTTTGGGGTGTCGTGAGGATCGGCCGTCTGCGACGCTTCGACAAACTGTACCGGGTATTTTTGCCGCGTAGGGCGCGAGCTTTTGGTCCCTCCCTGCTGGCTTGCTTGCTCAAACACCCAGCTTGGCTTCGGCACTTGCGCAGTGAACGAGCTTACGCGGCTGTTGTGTCATGGATTCCATCATCATGCTCTCGATCGTGATCTGGATCGTGGTACTCGAGCTGGGACCGCTCAACAATTTCGTGGCTCGGAAACTGTGCCACGCAGGCTGCGGACTCGGCATCATGCTGCTCAATTCCAGGAGCTTGCCCGCCAGGGTATTTGTGTGGCTCGTCGCCGGCAGCTCGATTGCGATGACGTGGAACCTCTCGCCGCTGCCCCCATTCCGCTTCTCGCGGCCCCGAGACGTAGGGATCACCGTCTACCTCTGCCTGGTCTCTGCGTGGTTTTTCCTCGAGCTGCCGCCTTCTGTACTGGCGCCGCTCTTTTTTGCCGACCCCGCTGGTGCCGTGGTCGGAAAGGCGTGCTCACAGCTCCTGGGGCCCTCCTACAACCCAGCATGGTACGGCAGCAAGACGGTCGCTGGCACCGCGGCCGTCTTCATCTTCACCTTCCTCTCCATCACCTTCGACTTGTCGACGTTCGCTCGGCTGCGACTTTCCGCGCTCGCGGCGGTGGCCGAAGCGCTGGGCGGCGAGTTTGACAACCTCGCTATCGCGGCGGTCGTGCTGGGCGGATGGCTCCTCAGCTAAGCCCACGAAAGGTTGAAGGGCAGTCATTAGTCTTGAGTTCGCTCGGCTAGGTGCCCGCTCACCTAAATTATACACACGACACGAGTTTTAGTAAGCTCCCCATCTTAGCCCTTATGTGTGTCAATCACTTAGTTCTGCTGAAACGTGTGGTTTAATGTCACAGCGGAAGCCGGAACAATTGTGCAACGGAACCCAATCATTGGCGGAAGGCCGGAACCGGGCATCCATCCAACGGCGTCACGAGAGCCGAATGCACGTGAGAGAGCCCGAGGCTAGGCCAAAAAGTACGTACGTACGGGCTAGACTTAGCTGTCACGCGGTATGTCGAGGGAAAAGCACGGCTCCCTACTACCATACTCTAGCTTACTAGGCAACGGTCACGAGAGAGGCCGAGGCCGAGCCGGCCCAGGGCACGTTGTAGTCCGGCCCGTAGTCAAAGCTGAGCTCCTCGCCAACGGCAATGTCGCGGCTCGCTTCGAACCAGACGAGCTGCCTCCCAAAGTCCACCCTCGGGGCGAGGTTGCATCTCGTGCTGTGCGCGGGCGCGTGGTTGATGTACCTGATGAGGGAAGCTCTCAGTGGTCAGCCATCGCAATCGGTGGTCGTCAGTGCTCATCAGTGACAATCAGTGCTCATCAGTGGCCATCAGTGGTCATCAGTTCATGTAGGGACCCAAAGTGCGTCGCCCGCCTGATGAGGGAGGCAATCAGAGCTCATCAGTGGTCATCAGTGTACCGTCCCCACGACGACCGCGAAGGGTCCTCCGCGTCGATGCAGCTGAGGAGTTCGTCATTCGCAGCCGTTTCGAGGTGCTTTTCGACGGCCTCGCTCGCCTCGGGCAGCAGGCTGAAGACGTACGCGCCGCCGTTGTGTGAGCCACCGGCTGGCTTTCCTTGGTCGGCCGAGAGCGAGTCCAGTCGTGCCATGCGAGCATCGAGATCTCGTTGCTCGTACACCGTGGGTGCATGGAGGCCTTGGCGGTCGTAGTGGCGCAGGTTGCGCATCCTCTGCGTGCAGACCTCGCCGACATACAGACCGACGAAGGATCCACTGCCGATGGGTCTCGTGACAAAGACGCCCTTGCCTTTGGCGCTCTCTTCACAGTCCTGGATGACGACGCCGCTCGCGGCTGCGCCCCAGGGCCCAGCTCGGTCGAGGGCGACGGACCGCGCGGGCGGGGTCTGCGAAAGTGGCCAAAGATCGGCGCGCATCGTCTTCGCCAGGAAGAGCCGGAGCTCGAGCTCGTCTGCGCCCGAGCCGTCGTCGCTGTCGTCATCCGATGAAGTTTGGTTGGCGCGCACTTCCTCCCAGGAAGCAGGTCGAGCGCGCTTCGATGCCTGGCGCTTGGCGGGCTCGATGGCACCGCGCTTCGAAGAGGCGCGGGTGTTCATCGTGGCGAGGAAGGGCGTCGACGGCGACCCGACGCGGAAGCTCTATAAGCTGACCTTTCCCAGCCCCTTGCCTTTCCACAGGGCGTTCTCACGCGCTCTCATGTACCTCTACACACCGAGCCCGACCGTATACAGACCCTCCATGCAGTCACCCTTTCATGCCTCATCATCAGCTCTGTGCTCACTCAGTCCATTTCGTCAGGAAGTGTCCATGCAGGGACCTGGCACGGCTGGCAGCCTCTTCCTCCTGCGAGAGCGCCACCGCGCAGCGGCGCGTCTCAGGGTGCTCCGGCCCGAGGACGGTCCTCATGCGCTCGAGGGCCGCTTGCAGCGGGCTGAGCCCTCCGCCTGCCGCGCACTCGAGCCGGGCGTGGACGGCCTCGAGCATCAGCGTCGTGTCCACCGTCGGGCCCAGCGCCGCACGCGCCGTGCTGAGCACGCGTGCATCCACGAGCGCGCGGGCGCTCTCGATGCGGCCTTGCGCGCGGCGCACGTCTGCGAGCCAGGCTTGCGAGCGCAGCCGGGTGCGCTGGCCCTCTGCGAGCGTCGCGGCGCAGCCGTCGTGTGCTTCGAGGAGCAAGGTCTCGGCCTCGCCCAGCCGGCCCTGGTCGTGCAGGAGCCGCCCGAGGTTGTTAATCGCGCGGAGGGTGTCTGGATGACGATCGCCGAGCGTCGCACGGCTCGCCTCGAGCGCCTCGCAAAACAGCACGCCCGCCTCGTCAAGCTTGCCCTGGGCCTGCAGCAGCGTCCCCAGATTATTGATCGAGACGAGGGAGTTCGGATGCCGATCGCCGAGCGTTGCACGCATCGCCTCAAGCGCCTCGCGGAGCAGCGCGCCCGCCTCGTCGAGCTTGCCCTGGTCCTGCAGCAGCGATCCCAGATTATTTATCGAGCGGAGGGTGCTCGGATGCCGATCGCCGTGCATTGCACGCCTCGCCTCGAGCGCCTCGCGGTACAGCACGCCCGCCTCGTCGAGCTTGCCCTGGTACTGAAGCAGCAAACCCAGATTAGCAATCGAGGTCAGAGTGTCCGGATGCCGATCGCCGAGCGTCGCACGCTGCGCCTCGAGCGCCTCGCGGAGCAGCACGCCCGCCTCGTCGAGCTTGCCCTGGGCACGCAGCAGCGTCCCCAGATTATTCATCGAGTCGAGGGTGTCCGAATGCCGATCGCCGAGCGTCGCACGCCTCGCCTCGAGCGCCTCGCGGTACAGCACGCCCGCCTCGTCGAGCTTGCCCTGGTCCTGCAGCAGCATCCCCAGATTATTAATCGAGCCGAGGGTGTCCGGATGCCGATCGCCGAGCGTCGCACGCCTCGCCTCGAGCGCCTCGCGGAACAGCACGCCCGCCTCGTCGAGCTTGCCCTGGTCGTTCAGCAGCAGCCCCAGCTGGTTCTGCAGCACCGACGTCGCCCGCTCCTCGCGCGGCATGCGCGCCAGCGCCGCGCGGCCCTCGGCCGCGAGCCACTCGCGCAGCGACGCGCACACCGTCGCCGTCACCGCGCCGATGCCGCCCTCGAGCTGCGCCACCTCGGCCAGGATGTAGTCGCGGTCCTCGACCATGGTGATCTGCGCGTCGGCCGCGTCGATGCCCGCCACGATGCCCGCAATCTCGCCAAAGCGCCTCGTCAGCAGCTCCTCGAAGCCATCCACGTCCGCGGGCGCGAGCACCACGTGCAGCGTCGCGCCCTTGGCGAGCGCCTTGACGAGCTCGAACATGCACCACGCGCGCGTCATCGCGCCCGGCCCGCGGCGCAACCAACCGGCGGGCGGCGCGCCGCGCTCGGGCAGCAAAAAGGGCTGGTTGGGCGCGGGCCACTCGGCCGTGAGCGGCGAGCAGTACAGGAGGAGCTCGCCGATGGCCGCCATCGCATCGGCAAACACGTGGTCCGT
>ENA-UOUZ01001770-UOUZ01001770.1-mixed-culture-metagenome-genome-assembly--contig:-NODE-1770-length-13305-cov-142.044226_pt1 | contig 13305 bp, 8 predicted proteins | sample MGYA00238154_ERZ761575 | MGnify/ENA primary metagenome ERZ761575 (study PRJEB28896, sample SAMN07631632) | mixed culture metagenome | isolation source: Freshwater growth medium | place: USA...
TCAGAGCCAATCCCAATCAGAGCCAATCAGTACTTGGTCTCGGCCCAATTCTCGGAGCAATCAGAGCCAATCAGAGCCAATCCCAATCAGAGCCAATCAGTACTTGGTCTCGGCCCAATTCTCGGCGTTGAGCTGGAGGGACGTGGCGACCTTGGAGAAGGCGGCCGCGAGCAGGAGCTTGCCGCCGCGCACGAGGCTCTGCCCCCCCTTGGGGTTGCCGATGACCTGCATGATGGGCGGCGGACCAGCATGATGGGGAGGCGGGCCGCGGGCCTCGGTCGACGAAGGCTCAGGCTCCGTCACTTGGGCGTCGTCGTGAGCGTCCCCCTCTGCGGCGGCGGCGGCGGCGAAGAGGGCCGGCGGCGGCGGTGGGATGGGCGACAGCTTCGCGTCCGGCGCGGCGGGGAGCACGGCCTGCATCGCCGTCTCCTCGACGCGATAGATGAAGTGGCCCCCGATGACACCGGCCACCTCGTGCCGTGTCACAAAGAGCATGTACCAGCCCTCGACGAAGCGCACCATGCCGAGCAGCGCCGACGCATTGAGCAGACACACGAGCGGCGCGTCGTGGTGCGCTCCGATCTCGGCAAGCCGCGCCATGCACTCCTTTTCTGTGTACAACGTCCTCTCCTCCTCCACAGGCAGCATGTTACCCGGACGCCAGTCCGCCGCCGGCCGGTACACGTGCATCACGCGGCGCAGGTCAGGGCCCTCGTGGCCGACGAGCACATACGCCGCCGGGCTCTCGAATAGGTCGACGCGAGCCACGATGGTCTGCCGAAGAGGCATGGTCCTCCTTCCAAGCTGCTGCTGCCTGCTGTGAAACACAAACGCGCACTCTCTCCATCCCTAACTATCCTTCATGTCGCGCCGTGGTGGAGCGCGATATAATTAGATTGGAGACTGACAATTGTGCTCGACACGGCGCCGAAGAATTCCTCACAAGGGCGGCTTTCCGATAGGAAGGGCTTTGGCGGGACGGCAGTGAGCGACATGAATACTCCCGCGGCCGACCGGGCAACGGGCGACGGCAGCGCCGACGAAGCGCAGGACGACTTCACTCGGTCGCCGCACGGCGGCTCGGAGGATGAGGAACGAGGGGCCGTAGAGGTTCAGGGTGAGGGCCAGGCAGCCGACGGCGCTGCCACCGGCATCCGGAAGCGGCGCTTGCTGCGCGCGCGTAAGACGGCCGAGGAGCTCAATCTGCTCAGGGATCCGACCGAGAAGATCGTGGAGCTCACGGAGCCGATCCTGCAGGAGCTCGCGGGCGCGAAGAAGCTCCACCAGCTGCGCTACCCGACCTACGTGGTGTGCACGCACCCGAATTTTCAGCTGCGCTCGATCGAGGGCCTGGTGTCGATCAAAGGCACCGCGCTCAAGGAGCTCAACCTCTCCGACAACAAGCTCATGGTGCTCGACTCGCTCGATCAGTTCTCGACCCTCAAGATTCTCAAGGCGTCGCGCAATGAGATCTTTGAGGTGGTCATCGAGAAGCTACCGCGGCTCAAGGTGCTCGACCTGTCGCACAACCGGCTTCAGGGCATCCCCGACCTCTCGGGCTTCAAGACGCTCGCGCACCTCGACCTGAGCCACAACCTCATCGGCACACGGCCCGAGAGTGAAACTTCCCCTGATGGGTGGGAGAATTTCAAGAACAGCCCGCTGCAGCAGCTGACGCGCCTTGACCTGTCATACAACCAGATGAACTGGGACCAGAAGACGTTCAACGACCAGGTGGTGACCCTGAAGGAGAAGAGTCTCCGCCACCTCGCCTTCGTGGGCAATCCCTTCGTCGAGGAGGTCGAGGGGTACCGCATCTGGATCCTCTCCAACTGCCCCAAGATCATCGACGTCGACGGTGAGAAGATGAGCGTACTCGAGAGGCGCTCGCGCATCAAGGACCCGCCCGCGGTGGTCAAGGAGGTCAAGGCGGACAACACGCTCGATGAGTATTTGGGCAAGCGCGTCGTCGTCAAGCTGTTTGAGCAGACGAAGCAGTTGATGGAGTGCTTCGACGCGCCCGACAGGACGCTCGACGCCGTGGCCAAGGTGCAAGACAAGCTGCTCCAGCGCCTTGCATGCAAGTGCTCACCACGGCGCCATCGCCTCCCCACAGGTGCAAGACAAGCTGCTCCAGCTCATCCCGCTCGACCCGCGCGGGCGCGTGATGTTCGACTTCGAGAAGGACGACATGCGCGACGAGCTCGAGCTCCTCGAGGCCGAGGATAAGGAGAAGGAGCGCTCGGAGCACGGCGAGGACTTTCGCGCGCCTGCGGACATCATCGAGGAGTATGTGCAAACCCTCATGCTGCTCGTCGAGCGGCAGCCGGCGGTCGGGCCCAAGGTGCTCACCACGGCGGCTGCTCGTGCTCCGGCCACTGCGCCTGGCATGCAAGTGCTCACCACGGCGGCTGCTCGTGCTCCGGCCACTGCGCCTGGCATGCAAGTGCTCACCACGGCGCCTTCGCCTCCCCACAGGCGCTCCGGCTGCTCGTGCTCTCGGTCTCGCTCGAGAACGAAGGACTCTCACAGCGCGCGCTCGAGCAGCTCATCGACATGCTCGACGCGGGCTCCATCGGCCCGGTCGTCGTGGACACGATCATGGCGACGATGCTGCCGCAGCTCAACGATCCAAAGATCCCCAACCGCGCGCGCAACCTGCTTCTCAGGGCGCTGCACACCCTCGCCGACGAGGGCCAAGGAATCATGGAGGCGATGCGTCCGCTCGCCCCAACGCTCGCTGGCTGGCTCTCGGACAGGGAGCCGAGTGAGGCGATGCTCGGCGTCATCGCCACTGCATTCAAGGACAAGAAGACGGCGCTTGAGCTGCGTGAGGTGCCGCGCCGCGCGATCGCGCTCTTGCGCGCGCGCGAGACGCGCCGCTGGCCGCACGCGCGCCGGATGCAGCTGCTGCGACTCGTCCAGTGGTCCTCAGTCAACAACGAGCGCGCCGCTGAGCTGTACGCAAAGTCGGGCGTGCACACCGAGCTGCTCAGCGAGGTCGCAGGCGCCGTGTCGGTGCCCGGTCAATTCTCAGGTACGTTGATTGCATGCTGATGACCTGCCTTGCATGCAAGTGCTCATCACAGCGCCGTGTCGGTGCCCGGTCAATTCTCAGAGCCCAAATCGAAATGGGTGGAGCAGCTCGTGAACACGACCGCCGCGCTGTGCTCCCACTCCGAGAAGACGCGCGAAGACTGCCTCAAGGCGGGCTACGTCGACCGGCTGTTACGCATCTTCTCCTCCCAGGTCAACATTCGCGCCGGGCTGCTTGGAGCCTGCCTGCGCTCGCTCGCCGCGATCTTGATGGATTGTGACTCGCTCATGTTCAAAAAGATCTCGGCGGGGCTGGGCGGCGTCGTGCCGATGCTCAACTACATCCAGGGCCGCCGGTACGAGCAGCTGGCCGAGCTGTGCGGCGAGGTGGACGAGAGTGGCACGGTGCCGCTGGCGCTGCTGCGCAACAGGGAGATGAAGAAGGCGATCGGCTCGGTGGTGGGGCTGATCAAGGTCTACTGCAAGAAGGCCAACGAGGGCCACCCGGACGCGATCGACGTGTCGGACAAGCTCGACGTCGCGGGACGCGAGCAGGTGCTCACCACGGCGCTCTGTGCCGCGCTCGTGGTGGCCGCCGCTCGCATGCAAGTGCTCACCACGGCGCGCCCACGCCCCTCTCCCCACAGGTGCTCTTTGCCGCGCTCGAGGTGCCCGATGACGACCTCAAGGTGCTCGTGATGGAGTGCCTCGAGGAGATGCCGCTCGACAACCTGCAGGCGCCCGAGGTGGCGAACATAGTGAGCATCGTGGCCGATTGCGAGAACTTGTCCCTCGGGCGCACCGAGGAGATTTTGAGGCACGCCTTCTCGATCATGTCCAAGCTCGCCCTCGACGACGGCGAAGAGGGCGCGCACTTCCGTCGGTTCCATTCGGCGACGATCCACATGGCGCTTGACATCCTCGTCCGCAACACGGGGCGCGACACGCGATCGTCGAACGACGAGACGGAGGAGAAGACGCAGCTCTCGGTCGGGTGCGTCAACTTTTTGCGTGCCGCGTCCGCGGACTGGCCGGAGGGGTCTGAGCTCATGCAGACACGCGATGCGGTCGACGCGATGATGGCGATCATGATGAACGAGGAGACGTACGGGCTGCAGGAGGTGCCGATTCGAATCGAGCGCACCGCCGTGGGCTCGTCAGTCGCGGCGCTGCTGCAGGTGCTGCACACGCTCGACATCAAGGGCGAGATCGCGGTGCGCGTGCTGATACGCATGGCCGAGGTGCTGGAGGGTCGGATCTCCGATGAGGAGATCGCGTCGGCCGACGCGATGGAGATCCGTGACACCTCCAAGGATACGCCCGACCTCATCAAGCAGCGGATTCTGCAGCATTCGAACTTCGTGCAGCTAGGCGGCACCTCGGATCTCATGCGCTACCTGCGCGAGAACATCCCCATCTCGCCCACCATGTACACGCCCACCGGCGTCTCAGCGCGCATCCTCTCGTGGGCCAAGAAGCAGCAGCAACTCGTGGACCAACAGATGGTCTCGACGGACGAGAAGACCAAGGACCTGCCCGACATTAAGATCGAAGGGTACGAGTTCCTTTTCACACCGCATCTACACGCGCTCTCCCTCGACGTGGCCAGTCAGAACGTCGATGAGGTGCTGCGAAAGGGGACCGTGGGAGCGCCCAACGCAGCCGACCTCGAGACGACGAGCAACGAGGGGCAGGCCGTGGGAGTTTCGTTCCGAGTCCTCCTCGCGCTCATCCGCTACGGCACCGAAGCGACGAAGCGCGCGACCCTCGATGCGCTGCGCGACGTGTCGCTGCTGCGAACGCTCATCTGCCTGGCGGACGACGTGACAAACACCACGTGGTACCCCGCCAATGTCGGACCCAACCTGCTGCTGATCGCCCAGGAGCTGATCAAGATGGCGCCCAATACCCTCAAGGAGGACTCTTCGAATGTCATGCTGTACGACATGCTCACGGTCATGCTGCGCTCGTGCATGCAAATGCTCCAGGCCAAGATCAACAAGGTGATCAAGGCGGGCCTCTCGTCGAGCCAGATCAAGCCGATGGGCGAGCAGGAGGAGCGTCTTCTGCGCTCCGTCGTACTCACGTACAGCGTCATGTGCGACACGATCACGCACATGCACTTCGCTGACGATACCGAGGTGAACCGCGCTTGTAAGGAGCTCACGCTGCAGCTGCTGCTCTCGGTCGCGGAGATGCGGGAGCTCATCAAGTATCTGTACTACGAGAATCTCCTCTCCTACGCGGTCTGGACGGCGGAGGAGGCCGATGCGGCCATGTTCCGTCAGGCGACCGCGTCGTCGCTCACCCGCCTCCTTGCCGAGCATCTGTGCGTGAATGAGGACACCCGTTGGGAGCTACTGGAGACCTTTGCGCGCTACGAAGTGGAGCAGAAGCTCGCGCTGCGCCCCTCGTTCATGCAGACGCTCCTGATGCTCGTTCAGAGGCGCATGTACGAGACGGCGCTCGAGCAGCTAGGCTTGCATGCAAGTGCTCACCACGGCGCCCCGTCCCCTTCCCCACAGGTATGAGACGGCGCTCCAGCCGCACCTGACGAGCCGCAAGATCTTCCCCGAGCCCGAGCGCGTCATCATCGCCTCATGGGTGCGCCTCGAGCCGACGAAGAAGCGCCGGCTCCTCGTGGTGACGAACCGAGCGTACTACATGCTCAGGGAGCCGTTACTCCAACGGTGCACCGTGTGCGACCCGCACCTGTTCTGCCCAACCGGCCCCGACCCCCTGCAACGTTTTGCCTTCCGCGAGGTGCACGAGATCGCCCTGGGCTGGGGCGCGCAGCCGGGCATGTGCCAGCGTGTACAGATCCTGTGGTCGCGTCATCGCGTCACGCTGGAGAAGCCCGCGAAGGCGCTCCAGTTCAGCCTGCTTCCGCTCCATGTGGCCGACACCATCGCGAAGACCATCCGCAACCTCAACCCACTCGCGCACCCGGCGCCGATGGAGGTCGAGGCGAAGACGATGAGGATCTTGCGCGAGAAGTTGCTCGAGCCGGCGACCGAGGAGGTGCGCTTGTACATGCAAGTGGAGAAGCTCGAGCTGTCCACCGGGCGCGTGCTGCCGCGCGTCGCCGTGATCTCGTCGATCTCGCTCTATCTCTTCATCGAGGACCCGAGCTACTTTATGTGCGACCCCCAGCTGACGGCTGCCGAGAGGCGCTCGGGGCGGCGGGACGGCATGAAGCTGCTTCAAGAGGACGCCAAGTTCCGCTGGTCGTCGCTCATCGAGGTCGACTTTCTGGCGGGCGACCAGGCCGTCGTCGCGATCCGCTTCCAGCACGGCAACATGCAGCTGCGCTTCGGCGACGATTTCGGGCTCACGACGTTCAAGCGTGAGGTGCGCCGGCTGATGCCGGGCGGCGTGGACACGTGGCGCCGCTCGTTTGGATACCAGGTTGGCGGCCACGCCGGCGACAAGAAGAGTGGCGCGAGCGGCGCTGGCTCGGGCGCGGACGAGGAGGAGCAAATGCAGGAGGACGACGATGGCCACAGCGATGCTGATGGCACAGGCGAGCACGACGATGAAGTGGAGGTGGAGGAGGTGGAGCACGAGGAATTCTAGACAGTCAGACCAAAGGTTAGTCAACACACACCGCAAGTGGTCATAGTACTTAGTATCCTTGGTGGAAGTAGCTACGGCGTGGTACCGTACTCGTGTACCGCTAATATGTTCGTCGGTCTTGGTTCGATCGACGGTCGTTTTTGCTCTTCGCTTTTGATTTACGTGCGGGTCGGGCGGTAACGGAGCACGCAACCGGACATTATTACCGACATTATGACACGCGACATCCCGTCGCGCGTACACAGTGCGTACAAAAGCGTACGACGAGTCGACGACCGCGCGCGCGCCCCCGCGCGGACCGGCGCGCGCGCCCCCGCGCGGACCGGCGCGCGCGCCCCCGCGCGGACCGGCGCGCGCGGCGAGCAGCAGCCCGCACGCGACGGGCCGCCAGGGGCAGGGCGGGGCGCGCAGGGGCCACCGCATGGTTGATGGTACGAGGGTGCGAGCGCAACGCGGAGTGAGATGGACATGTGGAGCGGGCATGATGGAGGGGCTTGGCACGAAGCGGTATGCGGACAGCAGCGTCTACAAGGGCGAGTGGAAGGCGAAACATAAGGCCAATAGGTACTCGAAATAGGTACCGACGTTGGCAGGTTGGCTCGCCCGGGCGACTCTCGCTGCGAAGACATGCCCAACATGACGCCCCCCCCGCCGGGCCCATGGGACCACTCACGGGTCCCGCTGTGGGAAGCGCCTCAGCCCCCACTTACGCATACCCGTCATCACATCACGCAGCTTCGCATGCCCAATGTAATTATGTAGCCGCGCCCCGCCCGCCACACAGCGCGCAGACACAGATCCGGTCCCAGCCGCAGCCATTCACATTCACACGCACACACAGGTCCGGTCCCAGCCGCAGCCATTCACATTCACACGCACACACAGGTCCGGTCCCAGCCGCAGCCTACCATCGATCGGGCTACAGGTACAGCTGGACAGCTGTACCGCTACGCTGACCCTCAGTCCGTCAGCACCACGGCACGAGCTGCAGGTAGCCTGTCAGCACCACGGCGCGAGCAATTTGTAGGTTCCATTCCACACCTTGATGCCCCCCACCCATGCTGCTTGCACCCATGTAGGTTCCCTTCCCCACCCCAGCGCGGCCGTTGCCCGTTGGGGGGGCTCGTTTCGGCGCCATGTTCGGCGCCTCCCATGCCCCCGTGCCCTTATTCTTCTCTTCTCAACGGCCCAGAAAATAGCTGAGAAGGCCGGGAGAGCGCCTCGCTTTACCAGCCTCCCTCCCTGTCCCCGGTCCCGCTCCATCGATGTGCACAGGCTCAGTGGCCGCCATGCCTTTCGCCTTGCAGAGCTCGACAGCGCCGAAGTTGCCACTCTGCGTGCTGCTACCAAGCTGCAACTGGATGTAGTGCAGCTCGTCCTCGATCTCCTCGGGCGTGCTCTCCGGCCCGACCTTGTTGCGCGACTTGAGGTTCGGGAAGTCCTCCTTGTACGCGCCGATCTTATCGAGAAAAAATTCCTTCCACTTTTTGCCTTTCGCCTCAAAGGCTTCCTTGTACTTTGGCAGCACCCACTCGCTCTCTCGCTCGTGGACGGCGAGCTTAAGGCCGCACTCCTCCTTCCATTTGGGATACTCCTTTGAGAGCAAATCGGCGAGCTCCGTCGCCGACATCTCGAGACATTCCATGAGCTTCTTCTTGAGCGGCTCGCCATCGACCAGCTTCAGCTCCTGGACCTTCTCGCCGAGCAGCTCCCGGCACGTGGCGTCCACGGCGGCGTCCAGCACCTCCCTTGCCGTGGCCTCGTCCTCCGTCATGGCACACATATTGGTGATCGCCGCCTCCTTGAACTCGCCCAGCGCGCTCAGCTGCGAGTTGATCCACTCGCCGAGGTCGGGTATCGGGAATCCCGTGAGCTTGCCTGCGGCCGCGGCTACCTTGAGCGCCGTCAGCCCGAGCTTGATGTACGGCATCGCCTTGACGACCCATTCCTTGGGGAACGTGAGCTCAAAGCCCTCCGCCTCGCCCTTGTCATTTGGGTGCGTCTTGGCCACGGTGTAAGTGAGCGGATCGACGAAGAATATGCGCACACGATGGTTGAGCCAGTCCTTGGGGCTCAGCGCCTTTTTGAGCGATGAGATCCCCTTGCCGGTCACTTGAGCAACAGGCAGGAAGAGGACGAGCTTGGGTGCCGCTTGGTTGCCGAGGAGCAGAGTGGTCAGCATCGTCGAAATATCAGACAGCATCTCGATCGCCTTGTCTCGAGTGAGCCGGATCTGCACAGTCACCTCATCCAGCTTGTGATTTACCTTATCCAGCTCGGCCATTTGCTCCCGGTGATGAATTTCCACCTCGTCCACCTTGGCCTCAATCCGCTGCAGCATCTCGTTGTCAGTCTTGCCCTCGTTCGCCGGCGGCGCCTTGCGCTCTCCCAGCAGCTCGGGCGGCTTGCGCTTCTCGGCGTTGAGCACCGCCTGTCTCACCCTCTGTGCCATTGCCTCGGGAAGCCCCCAGGGGTCGACCTTGCCCGGACCCAGTCCCAGCAGCTCGTGCGTGCGCACGCCCGGTTCAGCGCGGCCAGCCGCGCCGGAGAGGAAGGACGATTGCGCCTCGCCCCAGATCATCGACGACGCCTGCCTGGTGAGGGCGCGCGTTGTCCACAACCATGTCGTCTCGCCCCAGATCTCGGCGAATTTCTTCACTACCTCGCGTGCCGTCCTCGTCCGGATGGCCTTCGGCGGTTCGAACTCGTGCTTCGTATAGAAGCTCTCGAGGCTGCGCGCGACCGAGTCGACCACGACGTCAGGCACGCGCTCCCACACGCTCCGCTCGTCGGGCTGCACCCTCCCTGCGTCGTCGAGCGCGTTACCCCAGCCGTCGGCGCGGGCCAAGGGCGGACGCGCCTTGAAGAGGTCCGTCGAAGGGTCGGCGGAACCGTCGGCGTCGGACGCGCCAATGAAGATGGGCAGCACCGCCGCGCCGTGCTCGTGCTGAAGCAGCGCGAAGCTCCACTCGAGGAGGAGGTAGTCGAGGCCCGAGTTGGAGGTGAGGCTCGTCATGCGCCGCAGCGCGTTCCACGTGACGATGGGCACGATCACGCGTGAGTTGGCCATCGCGAGCAGGCAGACGACATCGAGGTCGGTGCCGCGGCTGGCGGTGCGCTTGTCGAGGAAGGTCGTCACCAGCGGCGACTGCGCGCCGAGGCAGTCGGCGAGCTTCTCGGTGAAGGGCGTGTCGAAGGCGGGGACGTGGGAGTACGAGAGGAAGGCCCCGTAGTGATCGGGCGGCTTGAGCGGCGGCAGGTACGCTGACAGCCGCGACGCGAGCTCGCGCGTCGTCAGCTGCTGCCGACCGACAACATAGTACACCTGCGAGCCGTCGATGTCGGCCGCGAGTAGTGCGCCGCGCTCGACGTGCCTCTTCTCGGCCTCGTCGACGGAGCTCAGCGGCAGCAGGCACGTGCAGCGCAAGTTGACGAAGCGGCTGGAGATGCCGTCGACGAGGAGGCGCAGCCGGTCGATGGCCGGCGACCACGCGATCTCCCCCGCATTCAGGATGGCCACCGTGATGTATGGCGCACCGTCGGGCGGCCGGCTGAGCAGCAGCTGGTGCTGCCCGAACATGACGCGCGCGAAGCCGCAGCCGAGGGCCGGCTCGAAGCCGATTGCGGTGTCGTAGGACCAGCCGACGGCGGCGCCGCACAGCTCGAAGAAGGCGCCGTCGGGCAGGAAGCCGCCCGAGTCGGGCAGGAAGTCCTCCGGCGCCCACACAGGCGCCGTGTCGGGCGGTGCTTGGCCTGCGAGGGCAAAGTGGAGCATTGCGAGCGGTGCGTCGTCGGGCGTGGGCGGCTGGTTAGCCCCCTCGCTTAGCGCGAGCAGCGCAGGCACGATGTACGTCTGCTGCTCCTTGCGGCGGATGGGAACGACGAGCCCGAAGTGCTCCATCAGCTTGAGTAGCTCGGCCTTGTGCGCCTCGAAGCGGTCCTCTTTCCACAGGTACTCGAGCAGAACGCGGCTCAGCACGCCGCCGTTGCGAAGCGCTTTCCATTCCTTGGTCACGTGGCGCGCGGCCAGTGCGTGGCACGGCTTAAGGTGGGCGGGGTCATCGAAGTTGCAAATGATCATCGAGACGGCGTCGATGATCCACTGCGGGTCGAGGACGACGAGCTCACGCACCTCTGGCACCTCCGGCAGATCGTACCAGCAGACCGCCCCAAGCGAGTGGAAGTAGGACAGCATCATCTGCACCTCGCGCTCGAGAGGGACACGCGCCGGGTCGTGCGGCAGCCCAAAGCGCGACGCGATCGCGGTCACCTCTGCGAGGCTCAGCTGCTGCCGCGTCGGCGTCGCCGACATCTCGAGCGCGAGCGCATCGTAGACGGCGAGCCAGCCCGCGGGCACGCGCTCCTTCATCGAGTCGAGCTCCATGGCTGCCTCCTCGATCGCCCCTACCAGCTCGCGGATGGTCTCGTCGCCCGCAAAGCCCTTGGAGTTCTCGATTGGGAAGAAGCACAGGTCGCCATTAGGGCGCACCTTGGCCAGCCGAGCGGAAGTCAGCGCCTTGCAGAGGTCCGTGCTCAGGCGCGCGAGCGCTGCGTCGCCGCCGCCACCTGCGGCCACCGCCTCGTCCTTGCGCGTGCCGACGAGGAGCAGCGGCGATTCGGATGCGTGCACGGCGAACGAGTCGAGCTGGACACGGAGCTGGGCAATGCTGTTCTTGAACAGGTTGGGATTCTGGAGGTCAGGCAGCGAGAAGACGAGCATCGAGACAGAGGCCTTGGGTGCGTGCAGCAGGTCAAGCACGCTCAGGAAGACGTCCTGCCCGCCGCTGTCCTGGATGTGCAGCACTAGCCGCGGCAGCTCAGCTCCCTTGATCACGAGCTTGCCCGCCGCCGCTGCCAGCTCCGCCGCTTGCTTCTGCTTCTCTGCCACCGGTTTGGGACTGCTTTGGACCGAGACCGGGGACTGTTTGACCCCTTTTGCTTTCTCTGCCTCGGACACCTGTTTCGCCGACTCCGTTATCCTGCCTTGCGCGGCAACGGCAACGGCGCGCGCGTGCTCGGTCTCGCCATCGGCCAGATTGTACACCCGGAGCGGCCTCCCCTCGCTGGCGACTTCGAGGCTGCGCCGCTCCACCTCGCACGTGGTGAGCCTGGCGCCTGCGGTCGAGGGAGAGTTTGTGTCGAACTCCTTGCCGCTCATCGCGTCGATGGTCGATGACTTGCCCACGCCGCCCGGGCCGCGCACCTGCAGCCGGCAGTGCGGCCAGTCGACGCGTTCAGCGGCGCTCGCGAGCACCTGCTGCACCACATCCGCCGCCTTGTCCGCCGCCGCCTTGGCCGCCGCCGCCTTGGCCGCCGCTGCCACTGGCTGCAAGTGCTGCGAACACGCGCACACGCACACGCACGGCGCACGCTCAGCACGCGATGTGGCCATCGTGGCCGTCTTGAGTCCCGGTGCCCTCTTGATTGCCACAGAGTGCGACTGAGTGCTGCTGATTGCGAATGATTGCCAAGGATGGTCTCTGAGTTCCCTCTGATGGCCTGTGAGTGCCTCTGTCTGCCCTCTGATCGCTTCGGATGGCCTCTGAGTGCCGCTGACTGGCCTCTGAGAGCCCTCGGATGGCCACTAAGTGCCTCTGATGCCTCTGAGTGCCCTCTGAGTGCCCTCTGAGTGCCCTCTGAGTGCCCTCTGAGTGCCCTCTGATTGCACGCGAATCGGGCGCACCTGGCCGCTCGCGAAGAAGGCCTTGACCTCGGCGTTGCGATTGTGCGTGGTGGCGAGGTCGGCCGGCGTGCGACCATCCTGCGGCGCGGGCACGCGGAGAACGAGGGCGGCGGCGGAGCGAGGGTCGTCAGCGGCGAAAGGGACGGGAGGTGCGCACGACGATGGCGAGCAAACGGGCGCGTGCGCGCCGCCGTCGCGCCACCAATGATGGCGCTGGCAATCTGGATCCTCGTGGCCGTCTCGGGTCCCGGTGCCCTCTGAGGGGCCGCTGAGGGCCACCGAGTGCTGCTGAGTGCCGGTGATTGCCTCTGACTGCGTCTGAGTGCCTGTGATTGCGTCTGAGTGCCTTCGAGTGCCTCTGATGACCTCTGATGGCCTCTGTGTGGCTCTGAGTGGCTCGGAGTGCTACTGATTGACCTCCGATTGCTGATTTTGCCCCTGATTGCCATTGATTACCTCTGACTGCCCTCTGACTCGCCTCTGATGACCTCCGATTGCTTTTGATTACCTCTTAGGGCCTCTGAGGGCCCGCTTAAGGCCCGCTGAGGGCCTCTGAGGGCCACTGAGAGGCCTCTGAGTGCCCTCTGAGTGCCGCTGAGTGCCCTCTGATTGCAAATGATGACCCCTGATTGTCCTTGATTACATATGAGTACCTATGATGACCGCTGATGGCCTCTCATGCACGCGGCAAGGGGGGAGGGGCGGCGTACCTTGTCCGTCGCCTTGGCGGCCTCCGGGTACGCCTGGAGGAGCGCCTGCACCACCGCCTCCGATGAGCTGTTCCAAGCGGCCATGTGAAAGGGCAACCGCCCGTTCTGTGCGTGGTACACAGCAGCGATGAGAGGAGGTGGGTGAGCGATGACGTGGGTGGGGCGGAAGTGAGGGACAGGGTGCTTAGACGTGCTATACGCAGGGCAATGGGCGGTGAAGACCGCGTGCCGAGGGCCCTCTGAGTGCCTCTGAGTGCCTCTGAATGCCACTGAGTGGCTCTGAGTGGCTCTGAGTGGTCT
>ENA-UOUZ01001774-UOUZ01001774.1-mixed-culture-metagenome-genome-assembly--contig:-NODE-1774-length-13280-cov-153.893913_pt1 | contig 13280 bp, 15 predicted proteins | sample MGYA00238154_ERZ761575 | MGnify/ENA primary metagenome ERZ761575 (study PRJEB28896, sample SAMN07631632) | mixed culture metagenome | isolation source: Freshwater growth medium | place: USA...
CATTGATAAGAATGCCAGCCCTGACCACGATTTCCCAAGCCTTACCTGAAGAAACCTCTGTAGCATGGGCGATGAGCGGCTGGACAACAATCTGATCGAAGGAGTCTATCGCATGCACTTCAAAGAAGGGAGGGCAGTCCAAGATTGGCGCGATGTAACAGACGGGCCATCGCAGCTTCGTCTCCACGCCAACGTTAAACGCAGAGGAGAACATGAAGAAACGAAAGAGACTCGCCGATTTATTGCCCGTCCGAAGAGCGCGGACGAATGCCTTTAAAAGGCCGACAGCCTCACCTTGCGCTATAACAACGTTCCCATGCTCGTACCGCTCCTGGGCTTCGAAGCTTCCCTCAAGGGACGTCTTAATCAAGCCGGGGATGCCGCCATACAAGGCGACCTCGCAGTGAGTTAGCGCGTTCGACTTAGGCTGCCAGGTTTTGCGAAGCGTTTCGACGTCAGTGCAGACAGGCAGGCGCGCCAAGTGTACTCCTCGTACGCTCGGCTTCGCGCGTTTGGGAGCGAGATTCTGGTCTAGTTCCGCCTCACCCTCGACATCCATAAAGACGTGAGATGTGAAAACCAGGTAGCGCTTTGCCTTGTCCAGAAACTCAGCCTTCAGAAAATTGGAGCTTTCTTCGTCGAGAGGCGAGCCGATCTGGTTGAGTTCGTCAGCCAAGAGGACGATCCCACGAGAGGCTTGGCCTTTCTCCGAGGCCTCAAACGCCTCGATGTATTCCATCAACCGCGTCTCGTTGCAGATGACCCTTTCACGCTCCACTAGGGGCGACGAGACGAACGCGAGGCCGATCCTCCGGAGCACAGCCTGGAGATGGGTCTCGCCCTTGTACTTGAAGAACCCGCTGTTGAAATTCGCGACGATTGGCGTGTAACCGTTCTTCCGCAATTCGACGAAAAGTTTGATCAGAAACGTTGTCTTGCCTCCACGTGCCAGTCGGCAGAAAGCCAGGGGCGGAACTCGATTTGAGTCGTCAGTAACGCTAGCGCATTCGGTGTCAATCACGGCTAACTCCCCCTCGAGGTCTAAATCGACGACTCGGTGTACCTCAAGGTTCCTAAGGTTTGTGACATTATCCACAGGGATGGAGAATGGCAAATCTTCGGGAATCCTCTTGATTACCTCCTGGGACGCGGTAAACCCAACTGTACAAGGGCACACAACGCTCTCACGGGGAGGCACGAGAGAGATGCATGGGGACTTGCAGATTAGATGTGAGGGAGATTTGTGGGAGATGTAAGACTTGGTCATCTCTGGATGCGAGTGAGTTGCGAGGTCAGTCATCTCAAGGAAGAACCTGTCCTGTCGGGACGGACTCGGGAGTCTCTTGAGGGTCAGACGCGCGCACCGTTGGCCAGCGACTTTGTCAAAAGAAGCTCCCTTACCTTGAGATAGTGCTTCTCCTCGTCGCGAAGCTGCTCCTTCTTGTCGCGAAGCTGCTCCTTCTCCTTGCGAAGCTGCTCCTCCTTGTTGCGAAGCTGCTTCTCCTTGTCGCGCAAATACGCCAAGTTGTCTGCGCTGATGCCCTCCTTCATCAGCTCTGTTTCCACGTCGTTGATCTTCTTCTCACATTTAGCTATCTCCGCCTCGCATTCGCCGATCTCCTTCACGCAAGCAATTATGTCTCCCTGAACTCCTGCCTCGGGCTCCTGACGCATCGACACCGAAAGCGCAGTGAGTCTACAACCGAGAGCTCTCAAAGGGAAGTGGGTTTGCAGGCGGTAGGATGGACGTGCGCTGTGGCACCTGGCCGGTCGTAAGCATGCTCATTGACCGCGCACGGCTCTGCGTAGAAATGCAACTCGAGAAGCCAGTGTAGCGCGTCGTGGATGTGATCCGCCTCTTGAAAGTCATCTGATTCGCGTCTGCATCAGTATTTGCGGCATTTCCCAAGAACTGGACATCGACAGCACAACGATCCGGTGATGCGCAGAGTCTCAACGAGCTCGGATCATTCACGACGCCAACGCCGAAGGCGTTGTGCTCCGACACGCCCACGCCCACGCAGAGGTCATCTGACTTGAGAAATGCCGCCGCTCCTCCAGTGTTGCGGCAACCTAGGGTTTGGGCTCGAGGCTGAGACCGTGATGCAATATTTCTTGAAGACGCACACGGTAGACGCATCGCGCTCGTCCATGCCGACGCGAAACAATGGAGCACCGAGACGCACACCTTTCCCATCGATCGTGTTCCCAGGGGCCGAGGGTGTTCTGGTGAGCCCTAGGTGTCGAGTCAAGTCAAGTCAAGTCAGTTCAGTTCAGTTCAGTTCAGTTCAAATGGCGTCCCACGCCGTCCCTCTCTTCCTCTCCGGCGCAAGCGATCGGGAGGGCACGGCGCGGCGCAGACCAACTGGCATGGTTGCGGGACGACAGCGGTGCTGACATGGTCTGGTTTATCTTGATATTTTGCATGTATTTTACACTATTCTAGGGCCTGCTAAATCCTAAAGGTGGGTGTGTACACAATCATAGGGGGGGTGAGGGGAAAAAGGCCGCGCTCGCTCTCCCTCGTCGGCGGGACAGATGGTGAAACAGCGTGTTGCCTTCATTCCGCGTGGTGCGACAGTGGCCTGGGGACCCACGACCGACTGCGCGGGCATGATCGCCTCGGGCACTGTTGGCGGCGCCTTCGATGGCTCCTTTGACGCTACTGCATCACTTGAGATCTTCCAGATGGACCTGAGCTCGAAGACAGGCCAGATGGAGATGCTTGGTTCTGTGCAGACACCCGAGCGCTTCCACCGCCTAGCATGGGGAAGTTTCGGCGCCAACTGTAGCTCGTTACCATTGGGCATGCTCGCTGGCGGCATGGTCGACGGCACTGTGAAGGTTTTCGACCCAGCAATCCTTGCTCGGTGAGTCTTGGAGCGATTCTCACCTGACCCACCAACAGCGCCCGCGTCCTGAGGCAGTTGCCATTGTTGAGTTGTCATTGATGTGCTGCCGACAGGCGCAAAGTCGGCGAGGCGCTTCTCGCCAGCCTTGAGAAGCACACCGGCGGGGTGCGCGCTCTTGAGTTCAACCCTGGGATGAACAATCTACTTGCTTCGGGCGCAGGCGACTCCGAAGTTATCATCACCGACTTGAAGGATCCTAAAAACCCGTCGGTATACTCACCTGGGGCAAAGACTGCTGGCCCTACTTCTGACATTTCATGCGTGGCGTGGAACCGCAAGGTCTCACACATCCTGGCGTCCACGTCGCACAACGGCCAGTCTGTCGTATGGGATCTGCGGATGAAGCGGCCGGTGACCTCCTTCACGGATCCGGCAAGTAAAGGAGGTCGCAGCTCAGTCATCGAGTGGCATCCAGAGCTACCAACCCGTGTGATGATTGCGTCGGAGGACGATCGCTCCCCAACGCTGCAGGTATGGGACCTGCGCAACGCATTCGCCCCGCTCACAGAATTGCGTGGCCATCATAAGGGCATCCTCTCAGCCTCGTGGTGCCCGCACGATCAAAACTTGCTGATCTCGTGTGGCAAGGACAACCGGACCATATGCTGGGATCCCGAGACAGCCACTGCACTATGTGAACTTCCGTCTGCTGGCAACTGGACGTTCGACGTTCGGTGGTCACCTTCCATGGTCGGGCTTGTCTCGTGTGCCTCGTTCGATGGGGAGGTTTCTCTCTACTCACTGCAAGATGCTGGCGTTACTGTCACAGCCGACGGCTTTCAAGAGGTGACCATGCGACCTCCGAAATGGCTGCAACGTCCGTGCGGAGTGAGCTTAGGTTTTGGCGGTACGGTTGCTTGGTTCAACGACCGCGGCATCGTCTCGACAAACCGTGTCGTTACCGACCAGAGTCTTGTCGAGCGCTCGAAACAGCTGTCGGCAGCACTCGAATCGCGGGCGCTTCAAGAATACTGCGCGGCCAAAGCGGCAGCCACGTCCTCAGACCGTGACGCGGCGGAATGGTCGCTGATGCAAGTGCTCTGCTCCAGCGACCAGCGGCGACTACTCCTGAGCTATCTTGGGCTGGCTGAACCAACATCGCACATGCCGCTGCGTAGCGCGGATGACGCCAACGTGGACCATGGAGCTGCGGAGGCCGTTTCTCAGGCAGCTGGCACTGCTGCAGTACTCCATGACGCAGTCGATGCGGCTGACCTGTTCTCTCAGATGGCGATCGCGACGGCTGCGGCTAAAGAGGCAGCAGCACGCGAAGCAGCCCTGCAGGTGGAGGCAGTACAGCAGGCGGCAGTGCGGGATGCAGCCCAAGAGGTGGCTGGGCGAAACGCAAGTAAAGCGGGGGCTGCAGCTGGCGTAAATGCAGGCGCCGCGATCTTGAGTGCGTCGCCAATGCATCCCGCGATGGAGAAGAAGCTCTCATTGGCGATGCTCAACGGGAACTTCGGCGGGGCGGTTGAGTGCTGCCTGCAAGCGGGACGCGTAGCGGATGCCCTGGTGCTAGCGGCGAGTGGCGGGCCCGAACTTTGGACTGCAACGCGCGACCGCTTCTTGCAGTCTAGCAGTACACCGTTTGGGCGGACACTCGCCGCAGTTGTGCACCAAGACTTCAACCGGTATGTGGAAGAGGCGGACCTTGCCCAATGGAAAGAAACCCTCGCGCTGCTCAACACGTATGCTTCGCCGGATGAACTATCGACTTTGTGCAATCAGCTTGGCGACCGTCTTGAGGCGAACCCTGCCGCCGCCACGCTTTGCTACATGTGCGCCGCCAACATTGAGCGCACGGTCAAGCTTTGGGAAATGTACTACAACGCACCGTCTTCTGAGAGCGGTGAGACGAGTGCTCTGCTCGACATGATGGAAAAGCTCGCAGTCTTTCAGGATGCGGCCCAAACCAGAGATGGGTTTGCTCTGGTGGCTGCGAAGGTGACACAGTTCGCCGAGATGCTCGCTGCTCAAGGATGTTCGTATCAGGCCCTGCAGCATGTGCTTGCGTTGCCCGCCCACGACATGGACGCCGCCGCCCTGTGCGACCGCATCTATGGCCAGAACGCTGGCTTTTTGACAGCACCACCGCCGCCGCCGTACCAAACCCAGCCTATCCAGCCTTCGCAGGACATCTACCTTCAGCGCGGTGCGCCACAGCAACAGACACCGCAGCTGGTGCAACAGCCGCATCCAGGGGCATCTGAATACGAACCGTTCGATCGAAACCTTCCGCCGGCGTCTGAAGTCTATCTTTCTGCATCTACGGCTGCGCCGACACCCTATCCGTTGCCGGCGCCGACGCCAGGGCCTTACCCGCAACCGGGTTCGTCGGTTGTGCCATCGATGGGCGTGCAAATGCCTCCGATGTTACCGCTGCCGCGCGGCCCTCCGGCCAGCATGCGTGCACCAACCGGAACGCTGCCTGTCAACTCTTGGCATTCGCAGCCTGCCGCAACGCCCGCCTCCAACGGGTACATAACTCATCCGCCGTCGCAGCAGCAGAATTCGCAGCCACCGTCGTCGCAGCTGCCGCCGTCGCAGCTGCCGTCGCAGCTGCCATCGTCGCAGCTGCCACCGTCGCAGCTGCCGCTGTCGCAGCCTCAGCATACTTCCCAGCCGTCACCTTCGTATCAGCCATCCCAGCGCCCGGCCCACTCCACGCCGTATGCATACCAGGCGACTCCACCCGCCCGTGCGCTCGCGCCTCCAGCGTACTCCCATCAGCCGACGGCCGAAGCTTATGTTGGCCACGCGGCGCTGCCAACGGCGGATCACGTGGATCCGACATGCGCCGAACGTTCGACTGTGTCGTCGTCAGTGCCCGAGGTCAAGGGCCTCAGCTACGATCCCGAGACAACGATCCAATCGCTAACAGCCCTGGCGAAAGCCTGCGCAGCTTACAATCTGCCGCCTCTGGAGCAGCGCAAGCTTGACGACGTTACGAGGAGGCTTGGCTCTCTCTCTGACAAGCTTCGTCAGGGAGGCGTGTCGCCTGTGGTCTTCGAGCGGCTCCAGCAGCTTTGCGGATTCCTGGCAATTGGCGATGCAGCCAATGCTCTCGAGATGCACGTGCAGATCACCACCTCCGATTGGGCGGACAACGGCGCATGGCTCATGGGCGTCAAACGCCTCATCGAGATGACCTCCAAGCTTGGCGTTCGTCTTTGAGACGCAATGGCTGGAGATTCCGTACCGGTGGGGCAGGTTGCTGCTTTGTGCGGCACAGGAGCCGCCACATTCCGAAGCAGCAATACGCGTATGGTCTCTCGGGTTCACTTGGGTGCCGCCGTGCGCCAGGTGTTCGCGGGCCGGACAAGAGCCGGTGCCGCGCAGAAGCGGAGGGCAGGCAGAGCGTGCGCCCTGCTAGGACCTTTTTCTTCGGTGCGAGATCCCGATATGCACGATTGTGTGTAATCGAGTATTGACTTGGGAAACCGGGGGCGAAAGATGGGCTCGGGGCGGACCATGTTTGAAGGGCTCGAGGCATGGACAGGGCCAGCCGCCATAGCGGAGCTCGACGCTGCCAGTGGCGCGCGCGCAGGAGTGCTTTGATTACCGAGCATCCCCACTTGGCTTCTCTTCTGAACCGCTTTCTCCTCCGGCACGGCGGGCGGGGGGATGCGGGGGCGGAGTGACTGTGTTCGGGACTGTCCTTTGTCCTAGCTCGTATTAATTAGAGCATCTCATCCGCCCTTGCATTTCCCACCCCCTTGCCAGAACCCGCGTTGACCATCGTTTAGACGCGTCGTCTACCCGGCGGTAACTTGATTCGTATAGATGTGCGTGACCACCCCCCTCTTCCGCCCGGTTCCCCCTAAATTCCGTAAATCCGTAAAAAGTTTACATTTTCGTCTCTTTTACAGCCCAGAGCAGCCCCTGATCTGCCCTGATGAAAGGGACACTATGAGACACTCTTGGATGTACATAGGACTCCACCCCTGACGTGTTGCAACACGGCGGCCTCGCTGTCCACTCTTTCACTTTCTGGAGTGGCCGCAGTGGAGTGCTTGCTCGTTGCTGCCTTCTCGATCTCTCACACTCTTGCCCTGTGAGCACCCCTCATGCGCACCACTCATCGCCCACGTGCAACCGTGTGCTCACCCGAACTGTGCAGGTACCATCGCGACTTTAAACCACTCATGGCACACACGCTGTCGCGTGTGCAACACGTCCCCTTCCGCCAACATGTCTTGTATTGCTCCCACGCTCCGACCCGGTCACGCGCATCTACGAATCAAGTTACCGCCGGTACTGGCCCCCACCCACGGTGCATTCCCCGCCCCCGAACTGCAACTCCGAAAACCGTGCCCGAAGGTGCGGCGCGTCGCGGCGAGAGGGCATGAACGTGCTCAATGTTGGCGACATCACCTTTAGCCGCGAGGGCATGAGAATCACGCTTCCGGATGGCACGATGGAGCAGGGCGCGACGCGGTTCGAGATCACAATCAACCGTGTGAAGCGCTACTTCTATGAGGCGACTGCTGGCGGTTATGAGTATGCGCAGCATAACTGTGAAAGGCGAAGACGCGTGGGTGTACGAACGGAGGGCAGATGCGCTCGGTACGGCGCGTTTCCTAATAGGGTATCGAAAATGTATGCTGACAGGGACACCGGGGAGCCGGGAGCCCGGGACACACACGGGAGGGTTCACACTTGTAGGTCGGTTTCCAGTCACGAGGACAGTACTGAACTGTACATGTTGTATTACGACCCTCAAACCAGGAGCGATCGCGGTCTGCGCCAAGGAGCTGCCGCGCGGAGACAGTACACGGCGCCGCACGTGCAGTCATGAAACGGAGCTCCAAGGTGATTCGCGCTAGCACTCCACTGTTCACGACAGGTTGACACCGGTAGACAACTGGGACCCATTTTATCGAGATCTGCGCGCGCGACAGCTCACGACGAGTAGCCTCCATGACATTTCGAACGGTTCGAAAGAGCACGAAAGGCTTTTCGCGACCATTTATGGTTCACTTTGACTCGCACGAAGAGCGACGAAAACGCTAGGAACCGGGAATGCTGCGGATGTCTGGAACGCCCACTGCTGCGTACCGGCTGTAGCCGCGGAAAATCGTAACGGGTCAACACAGATAAATCCGTCAACTCTTTCTACACCCACCCATCAGAACACCGCTCCGGGCCGAGCCGTTCGGAAGTGAATTACGTAGCGTTTTTGCAACGCCGCTTAGCTTAGCTTTGCGCGTTTAGTTTTTTTAGCACGCGAGACGACTTTTCGGAGCGTTTTTGCAACGCGTTTAGTTTTCCAAGCGTTCACGCTGCGTTCACGCGTCAAAATGCTGCCACGGCCTGCGAACCCGTTCGCGCCACCGCGGTTCCTCGGAGTAGCAGCTGGGCCGCACCATGGATTGCGAGGTGAAGCTACCGGAGATTTGAGATGAAGCCTCGCCATGCCGCGCGCGCACGCACGCACCGCACGCGCTCGCACGCGCTCGCACGCGAAACGCAGCCCATCCACTTAGCCATTCCCCGCCCACCTCCTTGCTCGTGGTGTGCTTTGTTATTGCAGATGGTCAAGGAGCCCACGACCGACGAGCTCTCGGCGCAGCCGGAGTACCTCACGGAAGAGGCGCGTCAAGCAGCCGTAGACGAGATCGCCGGATTGAAAATCATCTACAAGGACTAGCTCGACGCGCACGACGGCGCTCCGCCCACCAACAAGGAGTGCACGAAGATCTTCGTGGACGACTACTTCTGGGTCGCCATGGCGGAGGCCCACCTCCGCAAGTCGCTCGCCATGCGCTACCAGGTCGACCTGATCAACAGGTTTGGCATGTGGCGCTACGACTTGCGCAAGGCGACGGAATGGCTCCAGATGCATCTCGAGGGCGAGGGCGTGAACGTCGCCGAATCCACTCTCTTCTTGGCCGAAAAAGACATTATCAAGTACAAGTCCGTCCACGTGCTCCAGGGCATCGACAACCCCGCCCAGCGCAAGGCGTGGAGCAACCTTCACGTCGTGTCTGTGAGAGTGCTCCGCTCCCTTGAGAACCTGCTCGAGGAGCTCGATGCCAAGTACCACTGCGTGGAGACCGTCGAGATCATGCTGTCCCTCAACGGGGCGCGCGCCTCCTTCGGGATGGCACAGGTCGGGGCCACCTACAAGCCCAACAAGAAAGCCAAGCACGCTGAGCCGAAAGCATAGAGGCTGATGGTTGGCTCCAGGTCTGGGTACTCAGCAGAGGGCGAGAGAGCTGCATAGCCCCCGAGTTGACCGCGACCGACGATCGCGCGCCGGCCACCTGCCCCACAGCTGGCGCATACGCGCAGGAAGCACGTGCACTGCTCTCGCCACGGGTTTTGGATCTTCCTTCTTGAGGTCCTAGCGTATGCAGATGGTAATGAGTGGTTGTCTGTGCACTTGTGTTGACCGAGGGGCGCGGAGCCGTCCTTTGAGACGGTGGTGAGCGTCAAGACTCAATTTGGGAGAAAAGTCCTTGCGTTCTCCTCTATGTTTGGAAGATTACTGTGAAAGGGAGTCTTTGCACGGAAAAAAAGTTGCAGCCGGCTGAGCTCCTGCACGACCTTGTCTGGAGCCACCGCTGTGGACCACGCGACCTTGTGAGGCTGGCATTCGAGCCGCTGCCGCTGCTCACTACGCGAGTCTTCGTCCGTCTTGAGGAGGAACTGCTCCTTGCATTCCCACATTGCGTGGAACAGGCGCCCAGCGCATTTGTCGTCATGCCAACGGCGATTGCCGCTACCCGTGTCGGCAGCGGTACTTGGAGCGGCGGCAATGGCGGCGCTGCTGGCAGCGGTACTTGGATCAGCGGCAGCACCCGCGATGTTGGGCGGAGATGCACGGGGCGGAAGTGGTGTTGAAGTTACATGTAGATCTGCTGATGCACGCCCGGATGTTGGCGCTGAGATTGGCGGCCCAGTGTTGTTGTAAAGCCAATTGACCTTGTCGTTGTTGGTTCGGAACGTCATGCTCCTGAGCGGCGCTTGAGGCCACCTCCGCTGGATTTCTGCGTCGAGATGCGAGCCCATGGGCTTCGCATCTCTCACTTCCGGTGGCGCTGCGGGCCACGCGTCCAAACTCCGGCGCTGTGCGAGCGGCACGGATGGCAGCATTTGCTGGCATGCAGCCATCCGAAGCGATTCCTTTGAAAGAGGCGGCACCCGCGGCGCGGGTGGCGGCACCACCAAAAGCCCCTCTTCTCCGCCGGCGACAACTTCGACTGGGATTTCAGTCAAGCCGAGTGCACCATTGCTGAGCACGCTCACGTCCGCATAGAGAGCCCTGAACTCAGACTCCATTGCCGAAAGTTAAGCGTCCGCTAAGAAAGGCTGCCCGCGCGTTGAGATTTTAGCGCCGCTAAAAAACGCCACGCGCGCGTTGAGATTTCATTTCTGCGCGCGCAGAAATGAAATCTCAACGCGAAAAATAAGCTAAGCGCTGTGCGGAGTCGGATTGGCGGGTGTGGCGTGCAGCTCGTAACGCAAGCAGTGTGAACGGAGGGCGCCTCCCATACGTATAGCTCGGTCGCGAGTACAGCGCGACCGCAGCCCCCCCCTATACGCCTAAAGCTAGGTCGCGAGTACAGCGCGACCGCAGCCCGGACAAACACAATCATGCTACTGTACGATACGCTCAGTACGGCGCGTTAGTTCCACAAAGCCTTAAGCCCGAAAGGGCCACGATGCGCGGGAGCGTCCTGTCCCAGGGCACCCAGATACCACCCCCTCTCCTCGATGGCACGCGCCTCTCAGGACGAGGGGATCGCGTCGATCAGGCTGGCGCTCATGCGAGCGCATGAGCTCGTGCCAGCGATCACACGAGCGGGCCAGGAAGCGACGGCGCTTCCTCCTCTCTCTCTAGAAGCAATCGACTCAATCGATCTGCTCCGCGGGCACACGGCCGACGACCCCATACAGATCGACCTCATGCACCAGGCCGACGACTCCATCACGAACGGCGTCGCGTCGCCGCTTGGAGCGTGGGGAAACGGGTTGTACGCGCGGGAACGGGCAGCGGCAGCGGCAGCAGCAGCAGCAGCAGCGATAGCAGCAGCACGTTCGTACGTCTCACCCTGTACTTGCGCGCCGAAGGCTACTCGGAGAACGCGCTCCATTTTCGAATCGGAGGTACCATTATCAGAGAATGGCTCGAGACCATCGAGGACAACGCAGTGGCGATCATGACCGCCCGGGCGATCGCCAGAGGCGTTCCGCCGGAATCCACGGCGGCCGGGCTCACAGCCGCGCCCTCGCGGCTGGGCTTCCTGCGATCGATGCAGACCAAGCTAGCGCTGCGTATCAGAGCGGACGCACCCATCCTCGACACGTTTGCGTCCGCGCCACCAATGCGCGATGGTCGGCAGGCACTGACGCCGGATCTCGCGCACGCGATTCACTTTGAGCTCGGAGCTGCCGACGCTTGCCAGCTCGTATCGACGCTGCCCCTCGGCGGTGAGATCGTGCGGGGCTGCCACGCGATGGCAGCCTTGCTCATCCACGTGTGCGTGCGCACCGCGCTTGCTGAGCGCTCAGGCGGCCTCGAGGACGCGTCCCATGAGATGGGAATCGGCCAGACCGGGGTCGACCTTAAGAAGCACAAGTGGGGGCCGGCGCGACGGCGGCTGCGGTGGCGAGCACGGGGCTGGGCCGCGAGGCTCGCGTCACTACTGCGCCGCGCTGGCACTCGCTCAAGATCCAGCTGGCGAGTGCGCGCCAGCCCCCTACGCGGGGCAGTCCTGCCAGGCCGGAGGCTTGGAGGAAAGATCTGGTCATGCCGGTCACCATCGCCACGTTAGTCGCATGGCCGGCTGCCAGGCCGACGTGTGCGTATCCGCGCGCCGTCCGGAGACCGGCGGGCATCTGCATGGATGGGCACGCCTGCTCCGTCTGTTGCCGCGCGGCATCCAGGGACATGCGTTCCAAGGTGCTGCCCGAGTGAGCCCCCGGCTCGACCAGGTATTGGTCGTGCACTCCTGCCGCAGCGAAGGCGGTGATGTCCGCACGGTACATACACTTACATACCTTCGGCCATTTCCTGCCCGTAGGATATTACTCGATAAGGAGTAAAGACCATTGGGTATATGAGCGACCCGCTACGGGACGGGGAGCATAACGCAGTTCGCGCTACACTCCCGCTACTCCAATGTTCCTCATGCGCGCCGCGCCACTGCGTTCCCCAATGGTCCTTATCACTCGCCTGTTGCGGAATTCCAGCAGAGCACGAGAGGCGGGCAGACCGCTCATATGCCACACGCGTGGATTCTCGGGCAGTCGAGAATGGTGGACCGTGGCTAAGGCGGTACTCGCCCGCGACGGCTACGGCACCACGACCGCGAGCCTGCTCCGCGCCCACGACGGCGCCAGTGGCAACCCATTCCGGGCGACACGGTGGCTAGATCGCCCACCCACGGACGGTGAGTGGGTGAACACACTACGTGCGATCAGCAGCGCGTCTGTCCACGTGCAGCCCCGCCCTGGGGATCCATGGGCAACGGTCAACCCGCCGCTCGTGACGAGCGAAGCGGCGGCCGAGATCAGCATGCACTCGCTGAAGGCGGTGATGTGTCACGGTCACCAGGGGCGCGCGTGTGGCGCGCACAAGCCGGGCCGGGTCGATCCAAAGCGACACGGCCCGCGCCGGACCTATAGGCGTGTGAAGTGAACACGCCCTTGCGTTATGTGCGGAGTCGGATTGGCGGGTGTGGCGTGCAGCTCGTAACGCAAGCAGTGTGAACGGAGGGCGCCTCCCATACGTATAGCTCTCTGGGCGCGCCCGGCCGGCACAAAGGTCTGCATATGAGTACGCGGCTGGGCGGTCGGCCGTGCGAAAGACGCCAGTCTCTCGCATGCCTGGCTCGGCATCGGAGAGGTCGCCGACAGCATTCATGCGCCATCATTGACTCACTTCGGCGTCAGTGATTGCCGCCGCCGTAGCCGCCGCCGTAGCCGCCACCAAATGCGTTAACGTCTTCCACGCACAGCTCGCAGGAATCCGGTCGTGGTTCTTCGGCGACTGGGTCCCCTCGAAGGCGAACCCTGCTGACGTGCCGACACGGCCCGAGCGCTTCCACGAGATGCCCAGCACGGCCGTATGGGTCGACATGGTCCTGCCACCGATAGAGCAGGTCGAGTCCGACCTGGCCGCGTGGATCGCCGGCGTACGTGCCCGCGCCACTTGACGAAGGACCGCTCCGACTCGTGATCCGCCACCACTGGCGCACTGGCGTGAGGAGCTCTGTGCGCGCGCGCAGCATGCAGCATGCGGCGGGTGGCGAAGACGCGGACCGGCGGACTCGCGGCCTGAGTCTGCCGTGCCGTGCCGCCTATACCGTGATAAGTGAGACTGACCCACCTCCCCCTGTGGTGCAGGAGAGATAGAAGACA